>Ga0182015_10003102_pt1 | contig 19023 bp, 11 predicted proteins | sample 712P3MmetaG_FD_120478 | JGI IMG/M metagenome (GOLD analysis project Ga0182015, IMG submission 120478) | Permafrost microbial communities from Stordalen Mire, Sweden - 712P3M metaG | ecosystem: Environmental > Terrestrial > Soil > Wetlands > Permafrost | place: Sweden: Stordalen | collected...
CTCGCTCGAGGAGGAGCTGGGCCAGCCAAAGGAAGCAGCTGCGACCCTGGACCGCATCAACTATATCTATCCTGTCCACGATGAAGAACTGCATCGGCACCTGGGCGATCTTTGGTTTGCTCAATCGAATTATCCCGGGGCGATTCGTGAGTACAGTGCAGTCGTGGCCCTTAATCCGCTGGATAAGGCTGGAGCGAACTTTAAGCTGGCCCAGGCGTACTACGCATCGGGACAGAAGGACAAGGCTGAAGAAAGCGTGCTCGCCGCCCTGGAGGCCGCGCCTGGCTATCGGCCGGCGCAGAAGTTGCTGTTAGAAATAGAACACCCGGAACAGAAGGACGCACCCAAAACGAACTAGTCGAGAGGAAGGAAATTGCCGATGGTAACTCTCCCTGAACTTAGCCAGGACGCAGCCCAACTGCAACATCGCATCGAGAGATTCCATGCGGTCCGCGAAGGCATCCTTGCCCAGGCGCGCCAGGTCATCGTCGGCCAGGACGAGGTACTCGATCAGATCCTCACCGCGTTGTTTGTCGGTGGGCATTGCCTGATCACGGGCCTGCCCGGTACGGCCAAGACGCTGATGGTGCGCACCATCGCGGAAACACTTGGCTTGAGTTTCCGGCGCATCCAGTTCACGCCAGACCTGATGCCCTCCGACATTACCGGCACCGACATCATTGAAGAAGATCTCACCACCGGCCATCGCAAGTGGACCTTCGTGCATGGCCCGATCTTTGGCAACATCGTGCTAGCCGACGAGATTAACCGCACTCCGCCCAAAACCCAGGCGGCGTTGCTAGAAGCCATGCAGGAGCACTCCTGCACAGTGCGCGGCCACGTGTATGCGTTGCCCGCACCCTTCTTTGTGCTGGCCACGCAGAATCCGATTGAGCTCGAAGGAACGTACCCTCTGCCCGAGGCGCAGCTCGACCGCTTCCTCTTCAACACCATCCTCGACTACCTCAGCGCCAGCGACGAGCTCAAGGTCGTTGACCTGACCACGACTACGAAGGTCGCCAAGGTGGAAGCCGTCACCACGGCCGATGAGTTACTCGACTTCCAGCAATTAGTCCGCATGGTGCCGATTGGTGAACCAGTGGCGAAATACGTCGTCAACCTGGTGCGGGCGACCCGGTACAAGAATGAAAGCGCGCCCGACTTTGTAAAGAAGTATGTCAACTACGGCGGCAGCGTTCGTGCCGCGCAGTACATTGTGCTGGCGGCAAAAGCTCGTGCACTCTCCCGCCGCCGCTATCACGTCACCTACGACGACGTTACCTCGCTGGCCATCCCGGTATTGCGTCATCGCATTTTGCTCAACTTCCATGCTGAGTCCGAGCGCGTGGACGCGGACGAAATTCTCCGCCGGCTGATCGAACACATGCCGCCGCCGAAGGAGTCTTGATGCTGCAGCGCTTTCTCGATCCCGGTGTGCTCGCCAGCATCAGCGGCCTCGACCTGCTGGCCAGGACAGTGGTGGATGGCTTCGTTGCCGGCCTCCATCGCTCGCCTGATTTTGGCTTCAGTTCGGAGTTTGCCGAGTACCGCGCCTACACCCCCGGAGACGACCTGCGCCACGTCGATTGGAATCTGTTTGCCCGCACCGAGCGCTGCTACCTGAAGCGCTATCGCGGAGATACCAACAGCCAGCTCACCATACTGCTCGACGCCAGCAATTCCATGGACTACACCGCGGCCCCAGGCAGGCCGAGCAAGATGGACTATGCCCGCTTTGCCGCCGCGTCGCTTTTCTATCTCGCGATTCACAATCAGCGCGACGCGGCCGGACTGATCGTTTTTGATGATGAGGTGCGTAACTACATCCGGCCCTCCACCCGCCAGGGTCAGCTGCACCGCCTACTAGCCGGACTGGAGCAGGCTGAGCCGCGGGCGCGCACCGACTTTACCAAACCGCTGAACCACTTTCAGGAGCTCTTGCATAGGCGCGGCATCGTGATCATGTTCTCCGACTTCTATGAGGACCCGGCGACTGTAGTGCGCACTATCGAGCCCTTACGCTACCACGGTAACGAGGTCGTTCTATTCCATGTGCTCGACCCGAAAGAAATAAGGCCCGACCTGCGCGGGCCCGCCATTCTGGTCGATCTCGAAACCAACCAGCGCCTGGAAGTGATCCCCGAGTACGCCCGCACCGACTACACCAGAAAGATCGACGACCATATCGAGCAGCTGCGTAACCGCACCCGCGGTGCGGGTATGGATTACCACCTGCTGGTGACTGACCAGCCGCTGGACACGACACTGCGCGAATACCTCGCCATTCGCCAGGGAGAGCGCTGATGGGATTTCTTAGTCCGTGGTTCCTGCTCGGCCTGGCGGCGATCGGCTTGCCCATCTACGTTCACCTGCTGCGCCGTCACGTGACGACCCCGCTGCCTTTTAGTTCGTTGATGTTTTTTGAGCGGGGCACGCAGAGCTCCACGCGCCACCGGCGGCTGCGCTACCTGCTCCTCTTCTCCCTCCGCGCCGCATTGCTCTTGCTGCTGGTGCTCGCATTTGCCAATCCTTTTATCCGCCGGGCGAGCGCTGGAGCGAACGACCGACTGCTGTTGGTGGTGGTCGACAACTCTTTCAGCATGAAGGCCGGGTCACGGTTTGCAGATGCGAAGCAAGGCGCACTGCAGCTGCTGGCATCGAGGCCGCGGCCGCAACGAGGAGAAGTGATGGCTTTGGGCGGCCGGCTCGCCGTGTTGACCCAGCCCATTCAGGATGCAGGGGCTCTACGTTCCGCCGTCGAGAGTATTCAGCCCGAAGACTCACGCGCAAATTTAGGTGAGCTTGCGCATGGAGTACGCGCCCTGGTTGAGACCGTGCGAACACCCATCGAGCTGCACCTGTTCAGTGATATGCAGAAAACCGGCATACCGGCAAACTTCGCTGACATGGAGTTGCCTGCAAATGTATCTGTGGTTCTGCATCCGATGGGAAGCGGCGCCACCCCCAACTGGACCGTCGAGGGGGTCAACGCTCCGGCTCAGCTTGCCGACCCGAAAGACCCAAAGAAATCGCGGGTGCAAGCGGTGATTGCCGGCTATGGAACGCCGGCTGCGTCCAAGACTGTGTCGCTGGTCGTGAACGGCAACACCATCGCTACTCGCAAAGTCGAGGTACCGGCCGATGGCCGGGCAACGGTGGAATTTCAACCGCTCGATGTGCCCTACGGCCTGAATCGTTGTGAGATCAGGATCGAGCCGGCCGACGGCTTTCCCGCGGACGACACAAGTGTGTTTGCAGTCAAACGGTCTGACCCCGAACGCGTGTTATTCGTTCATCAGCCCAGCGACTCGCGCTCAGCGGTTTACTTTAGCGCGGCGTTGTCCGCAGCCACTCAGGCCGCCTTCATCCTGCAGTCTATCGACAGTGAAAAATCCGCGGACATTGCTCCCTCGAAGTACGCCTTCGTAGTGCTCTCTGACACCATGGCGCTGCCTTCGATTTTTGAAAATGCCTTGTTACGCTACGTTCAGGCCGGCGGCAGCGTCCTGATTGCGACAGGAACCTCAGCCGCACACCATACCCGCATCCCCATCTTCGGCGGATATTCTTCCGAGCCGCACCTCTATACGCGCAATGGTTACGCGGGGGTGGGCCAGACGGATCTGACCCACCCCGTAATGAATGAAGCAGGATGGGCTGATCTGAAGGTTTACTACGCGGCCGTTGTGGATACGGCGCAAGCACGCGTGCTCGCGCGGCTGACAGACCAAACTCCACTGCTGATGGAAAAGCAAATTGGCGAGGGCCACGTGCTTCTCTTTGCATCCGGACTAGACAATCTCACCAACGACCTCCCCGTGCGTCCAGCATTTGTACCGTTTGTTGACAAGACAGCACGCTTTCTTTCCGGCAGCGACAACATTGGTGGCAGCAGGCTGGTGGATTCGTTTGTTCCCTTGCGCACGTCTGCGGCAGCCAATCCATCCGTGAGTGTCGAAATCATCGATCCCGATGGCCACCGCGCTTTGTCGCTCACAGAAGCGGCCAAGGCGCAGTCGTTCCAGTTGACGCGCGCCGGCTTCTATCGCATTCGGTTCGCTAATGGCAGGGACGCGTTGATCGGGGTAAATCCCGATCGACGCGAATCGAACCTGGAGCCGATTGCCAAGGATCTTCTCGCCCTCTGGGGCGGCCATGCCACATCGCCGGCGAGCACCGTGGGTTACGTGCAGGAAAAAAACACCCCCCGTAGCCTCTGGTGGTACGTTATGCTGCTTGTATTGGTGGCGGCGGTTGCCGAGTCCATCGTTGCCAGCCGCTACCTCGGCACACAGAGGGAGGAGGCATGAGCAACGCCAACCCCAATTCGAATCTTGGATCGAGTCAAGACAGGCTCAACCTCTATATACACCAACTGCATCAGCGGTTGCGTTTGGGTGTGTCTCTGCGTGGCGTGGCGATCCTCTTCGCCACTGCGCTGATAACAACCGTCGTCCTGGTTCTTATCCTCAACGAATTTGCCTTTCCGTTACGCGGGCTCACCGGCGCTCGTTCGCTGTTGTTGATCGTCATCGCGTGTGCCGCCGGTCTCGCGCTCGCGCTCCCGCTGCGGCGCCTCACACGCCGTCGCGCCACGGTGGTCGCGGAGTCTGCTTATCCTGAATTCCAGCAGCGGCTGCTGACTTTTGATGACCGCGAGAAGAAAGGCAATGACCCATTCCTCGAACTACTCGCCGCGGACACGCTTTCCGTAGCCCGCGACGCTCAGCCCGCAAATCTCCTACCTAATAACAAGTTGTACTTCCTGGCGGGCGCCGGCCTGGCTTGCGTGGCTGTGCTTGTCTGGCTGGTCACCGCGGGTCCCGGTTATTTGGGGTACGGAGCTTCCCTGCTCTGGACGGGGCCTAAGGCTGCTCCGCTTTACGACATCAAGGTTACGCCCGGCGATGTTGCCGTTCGCCGCAACGCCGATCAACTGATCACTGCGCACCTCATCGGCCTCAAGCCGGAGAAGGTGCGGTTGTTTGCACGCTATAAGAGTTCCCAGGGAAAAGCGGGTTGGGAGCCGGTCGCGATGCAGCCGACGGATCCCTCCAATTTTCAGTTCCTCTTTGCCGGGCTTCCTGAAGACGTTGAATACTACGTGGAGGCTGGCCCTCTCACCTCCCATCACTACAAGGTTCGCGTGGTTGATTTGCCATCGGTGAAGCAAGTGCGGGTGACTTATCACTACCCGAAATGGACCGGTATGCAACCGGTCACTGAGGAGCATGGTGGGGACCTGCGTGCTATCGAGGGCACGAATGCAGAGCTGACGGTGCAGATGGATCGTCCTCTGCGTAATGGCCAGCTCACCCTCGATGACGGGAAACAGATCACGCTCAGCGGGGGCGAAGGGAATGTCTACAAGGGTTCCATCCCGATGCAAAAGGATGGCGCCTACCACGTGGCTGCGCTCGACCAAGGCCAGCCGGTTCGGCTGTCGGAGGACTACTTTATTGCTACCGACAAAGCGAACCCGCCAGAGATCGCCATCGACCGGCCGACGGGGGACTATCGGGCCAGCCCTATCGAGGAAGTGACCGTCGGGATGAAGGCATCGGACGAGTTCGGCTTGAACAACGTGAGCCTCCACTATTCCGTGAATGGTGGCCCGGAGAAAACGGTTGAACTTTCGCAACAGCCGGGTGCGAAGAATGTGAGCGGCTCGACAACGCTGAGCCTGGAAGATTTCAAGCTGATTCCCGGGGACCTGGTTAGCCTCTACGCCACGGCTAAAGATGGACATGCGGAAGCACGCACCGACATGGCGTTTATCGAGGCGGACCCGTTCGAGCGCGAGTTCTCGCAATCGCAGCAGATGGGTGGCGGCGGTGGCGGCGGCGGGATGGGAAGCCAAACCGACATTTCGAAACGCGAGAAGGAGTTGATCGCCGCAACCTGGAAGCGCCAGAACGACAAGACGGCGAGTGCCAAGGATGCGGCGGACGCCGGTAAGTTCCTCTCTGGCGTGCAGACCAAGTTGCAGGAACAGGCTTTGTCCCTCGCGGCGCGCATGGATAGCAGAGATTTGTCGTCTGCCAATGAGGAGTTCAACAGCTTCGGGCACGACATGCAGGCAGCCGCTGCGGCCATGACTCCGTCCTCCGACAAGTTGAAGGAAATGCAATGGCATGACGCCATCCCGGCGGAACAGAAAGCTCTGCAGTATCTGCTGCGCGCGGAGGCCACCTTCCGGAAAATACAGGTGGCGTTTGGTCAGCAGCGCGGCGGCGGCGGTGGTGGAGGCGGCGGTGCGGGTCGCGACCTGGCCAGCCTGTTCGATCTTGAACTGGATACGGAGAAGAATCAGTACGAAACCGCGCAGACGGGGTCGGCAGCAGACCAGAAGGCGAAAGCCGTCGACGATGCTTTGGCTAAGCTCGATGCCCTGGCGCGCCGTCAGGAGGAGCTGGCTCAGCAACAGCGCAACCACCCGCAAACCATGCAGGAGCGGTGGCAGCAGGAGATGCTGCGCCGTGAGGCGGAAGAGCTCCAACGTCAGATGGAGCAGATGGCTCAGAACGGTCAGCAGAACGGGCAGCAGAGTCAGGACGGGCAACAAAGTCAGCAGGGGCAGAAGGGACAGCAAGGCCAACAAGGACAACAGAGCGGCCAGCAGGGACAGCAGAGTGCCAGTGGCTCGTCTGGCGGATCGTCTTCAGGTGGGTCCGCTGGTCAATCTGGTCAGTCGCAGTCTGCCCGGTCTCGTGGATCTCAGTCCAATGGGAGTGGAGACGCGGCGGATCCGCGTGTGACCCAGGCGTTGAACCGGCTACGCAACGCCGATCAGGAGATGAAGCGCAGTGCTGGGCAGGAGCAGAGCTCCGAGGCAGCGCGGCGGGCGGCCGACCAACTCCGCCAGGCTGCGGGCTTGATGAGCAGCACCCAACAACAGCAAGCCACGGGCAAACTCGACTCCCTTGCTCACGAAAGTGATCGCCTTAGTAAAGAAGAGCATGGGCAGGCGGATCGTATCCGTAGCATGACCGGGCAAGCTGGGGCGTCGATTCAGGAGCAGTACGAAGCCAGGCTGCAACAACGTAACAAACTGGCAGAGGACCGGCAGCAGCTCTCCGACGATCTCTCTTCGCTGGAGAAGAATCTGCGGAATGCGGCACGTGAGCTGGCTCCGAGCCAACCTCAGGCCGCCTCAAAATTGCGTGACGCGCTGGGGGGCATGGATCAGACCGATCTGACGAACCGGACGCAACGGACTGCCGACTGGCTCCGCCGGGGGATTAACCCTAATGCCAACGGAACGGAAGAAGGCATTAGCAAGGGTCTCGATCAGTTGAGCCAGCAGGTGCACCAGGCGCAACAAGGTTTGGGCCCGGGCAAACCCGGTCAGGGTCAGGGGCAGGGTGGCGAACAGAGTGCTGCGCTGGACCATGTCGAGCGCTTCCGTGATCAGGTCGAGTCTTTGACGGCGCGTGGACAGAATCCGTTGGGCCGCCAACCTGGCCAACAACCCGGGCAGGCGCAGGGGCGGAATGGACAGCCCGGCCAGCAGCAGGGGCAGGGTGGTCAGCCGGGGCAGAGTGGCCAGCCGGGACAAGGCGGGCAGCCGGGGCAGCGGCAGGGGCAATGGAGCAGCCAGGGTGGCCCAGGTGCTCAGATTGCGCAGGGCAATGGCGGGAATCAGCGCGGCGGAAACCAGGTCGCCCAGGATAACCTGAGCGGAGACGTGGGCAACTGGCGTTCAGGCGGCGGCGCGGTGGGGACAGCCTGGAACAACATCAACACCGGGAACAATCGTTTCGACAGATCAGTGGGACCTGCTGCTCCTGATAACTCCCCGGTGCCGGCCGATCCAGAGCGGACGTTCCAGCAAGGGATGGCGGAGCTAAATCAGTTGCGCCACCTGGCTAAGAATGATCCTGCGGCGCTGAAAGAAGTCGAGGACCTGGCGCGTGCGATGCAGCGTCTTGACCCGAAGCGCTTCCCCGGCAATCCGTTGATGGTGGAGCAACTGCACACTGAAGTGCTCGCCGGCGTCGACAAACTAGAACTGCAGCTGCGCCACGATTCAGATGGTCAGGCACCGGGTGAGGTGCGTACGACGAAGGAGTCTGCGATTCCGGCTGGATACGAGGAAGCTGTAGCGGAATATTACCGGCGCCTTAGCAAAGGCCAGTAATGAGTGGGCATTGGTTTGGGGTTGAGTGAAACTGCAGATCCCTCCGCTCCGCTACCCCGGTTTTCCCTACTTACCGCGATAGTCCTTGAAGAGTTCTGGAAATTGCTGTTTTAGGGCTTCTACCTTTGGACGGTCGCAAACCAGGATGTAGGGATTGTCCGGGTGATTCAAGGCATAGTCCTGGTGATAGGACTCGGCATCATAAAACCCCTTCAGCGGCACAACCTGGGTCACGATCGGCTTGCGAAAAACTTTCGCCGCGTCGAGTTGCGCGATATAGGCCTTGCTGATCTTCTGCTGCTCGTCGTTGGCGTAGAAGATGACAGAGCGGTAGGATTCACCGACATCCGGTCCCTGGCGGTTCAGCTGAGTGGGGTCGTGAACCACGGAAAAGAATATCTGCAGCAGACGCCCGTAGGTTATCTTCGACGGGTCGTAAACGACCTTCACTGACTCCGCGTGCCCAGTGTTCTCCTGACCAACCTGTTCGTAGGTCGCAGTGGCGGCGGATCCACCCGAGTAGCCGGCCGTAGTATTCAGCACTCCTTTGACGCGCTCAAATACAGATTGCGTGCCCCAGAAGCAGCCGCCGGCAAACACCGCCGTCTGCTTTCCCGGTGTCTGCGCCAAGGCGCTATCGGTGGTAGGAGCGGGGATTGGGGGCTTGTCCGCTGCATTGCAGCCCAGACAGGCAGCAAAGGCTATCAGCAAAGTAACCATGGTGTTGCGCACGGCAAAGGAACGAGACATGGGACGACTCCTGGGTAATACCCTGTATTGAGACGAGAATACGGTTCAGAAGTTACAGGTGAGTTCACTCGATCGAACAAACCAGCTCCTTTGAGGATTTCGCGCCTATAACGGATTTCCCGGGGGCGCAATATCTGTCAGCTAGAATAGTGCCGTGAAACGCCAACCATTCCTTCCGACAGCTCTTGGCATTCCTGTTCTCGCGCTTATGCTCTGCTACGGTCTTGCAATGGCTGCCGCCCAGCAGATGGAGCACTCGGCGCCTAGCCCCTCCACTCACCTAACCATCAAGACTTACGATGGCAAAACGCTGACGTTATCCCCGGAGGAGCTGGCGGCTTTGCCGCACAAATCGGTCTCCGTTTTCAATGCCCATAGTAAGGCAAACGAGACTTACTCGGGTGTCCCACTTGCTGACCTGTTAAGCAAGGTGGGCGTGCCCTTGGGGGAAAGCGTCCGAGGTAAGGTCTTCCTCACCGGTGTGGTCGCATCGGGGGTTGACGGTTATGGTGTGCTGTACTCCCTGGCGGAGGTCGACCCGTCCATCCACACCGGCGACGTCATTGTGGCCGACACGCTCGACGGGAAAAAATTGGATAAGGACGGCGCGTTCAAGATGGTCTCGAGCGAAGAGCGCCGCCCGGCTCGCTGGGTGCGGAACCTTGCCTCGATCTCGGTGGTGAAGGTCGAGCCTTAGTTCCATGGGCGTCCGGGTGGGGACTCGCTATAATGTAAAGACACCTGGGCCTTATGAAAACCACTCCTTCGACCATCGCTAAGTTATTATGTTGCATTAGTTTGCTAGTAGTCCTGCCATGCGGCGCGGGCAACTCCAGCGTTAGTGTCCCCAGCTACCGGCTACGCCTTTTTCACCTGCACACCGGCGAACGGATCGATGTGGTGTACCGCATCGGCGATCAATACCTGCCCGAGGGGGTTGCGGAGCTGGACCACTTTCTTCGCGACCACCGCACTGGGGACGTGAAGGACTACGACGTGAAGGAGTTCGATCTGCTGCACGATCTGATGGCTGAGCTGGGGCGTCCGGATGGCGAGATCGACATTGTTTGTGGATACCGCACACCGTGGAGCAACAACTACCTGCGGGAACATGGGCACGGCGTGGCCGAGCATAGCCAGCACATGGAAGCAAAGGCCATCGATATCCGGATTCCAGGCGTTTCCAGCGCCGAAGTCCGCGATGCAGCGCTGTCCATGGCCCGCGGCGGCGTGGGCTATTACCAGCAATCCAATTTTGTTCATGTCGACGTCGGCCGGGTACGCCGCTGGTAGCACCTAAGCACTCGAGGAGACCAAATCCGGCGCCAGCAGCGAGGTGGTGGATGCGACTCCGGGAGCCAGCCGGGTAAGGGTCATTACCGTGATGTCGTCGTCTTGCCCGAAGGCAACGGCCGCATCCGTGGCTTGCTTTGCGTCGGGCTGGGTCGCGATCAGTGCCCGCAGCCGCTCGAAGCTGAAGATGTCGCCGGCAGAATTGCGCGCTTCCAGCAGGCCGTCGGTATAGAGGGTGAGCCGGTCTCCGACGGCGAGGTGGAACCGTACGGTTTCATATTCAGCATTGAGATCCAGGCCCAGTGGCAGTGCTCCCGGCAAATTGAGCTCGTGTCGGTTCAGGAAGGGAGCGGGATGCCCCGCACTCGCCAGCACGCAATCTCCTTCCGCATCCAGGCGCAGTGCCAGGCAGGTCACGAACCCGTCTTTCAGGCGGCCACTCAGGCGGCGGTTGAGGATGGAAAGCACCTCCGCCGGATCGTCTACTGTATCCGCCACGGTGCGGATGGTGCCAACGATCAACGAGACGGTCATGGCTGCCTTAAGACCTTTGCCGCTCACGTCGCCTAAGACGAGCAGTGCGGAGCCATCGGGCTGGGCGATCAGTTGAAAGAAATCTCCTCCGACCTGCTGCGCTGGCCGGTAAGCACTGGTCACCGCATAGCCATCGAGGGATGGAAGTGTTTCCGGGATGAGCACCTGTTGCAGCTCCTGGGCGCTTCTGAACTCTTGTTCGAGAGCACCCTGGCGCTCGCTTTGCTCCACCGAGTATCGGTAGACCGCGTACACGATCGAGATCAGTAGGAACGCAAATTCCAGCGTACTTATATCGAAGGGACTGCCGAAAAGGGTAAACAACGGCCTGGACGCTTTCTGAGAGATGGTCCAGTGAGTGAAACGTTGGCCCTGACCGGTGAAATTCTGGAACCCCAGCGTCAACTGGGTAAGCGCCCCCAGGATAGCCACCAGCCAGCGAGCGGTGTCCAGCCGTTTTCCGATGGCAAAGCCTATCAGCACCAGTGGATACGCTTCGATCAACATGGTGGGTATCGTGAGCAGAGCGTCGGCGATCTGCAGCACCATTACGTGCGGACCGCTCCAATCCAGCAAGATGAGAATGCCGTCGGCGACTCCGCAAAAAATGGAGATGCATGCGAGAATGCGAGTCGATCGGCGTAGAACGGGATTTCGATCAAGCTCCAACAGATACAGCAACAGATACCAGATGGAGATATCGGCAATCGCAAGAAGAGGCTGCTGCATGCTGCTGGAGAAAGAGGACGTAAACGGTAAGCGGAGGCTGGTGAAGAAGGATGAGAGCAACAGGGCGCAAGCCCAGGCGGACATCCAAAAGAGAACCCACTGTCTGCGATTGCGGAACCAGGAGGCAAACCCGAAAAAGGCAATCAGCGCATAGATGAGTTGGATCCCAAAACCGAACAGGCGGCCCCGGAGCCATCGATCATTGAGACTGCCTTTGTAGGCAGCGATGGCATCGGCGGGCCCCGCCAGGGGTGGCCGATTCAGCCCTCCCGCTTCGCCGGAGTCGGCGGAGAAATAGGGCGCTTTCCAGACTCTGAAGGCGAGTACGCCGGATCCTGGCTGTCCGAGCGAAATGCTCTCGGGAGCCAGACGGCGATAGTAGAAAGCATGTGGCGGCAATTTGCCCTGGTGCCCAACCAGGCTGCCGTTCCAATAGACCTCGTAGGCATCGTCAATCGGAGGCAACAGGAAAGCCAGATCGGGTTGGATGCCGGGCACAGGGACAAAATTCACATGACGGCGGTACCAGGCGTACCCGGTGTAGCCGAAGTGCGTTTGTGCGCCCCAGGGTTTATCGACCTTGATTTGTTCCCAGCTCGAGTCATCCAGCGTGGGGGAAGCCCACGCTGGATCATCTCCTACATGGAACTGCCAATCGCCACCCAGCGCAACGGTGCCCTTGCCTAGCCCTTCGATGTTCAGAGGCGCCGGCGGCGTGGCTGCGCGCGCAACCAGGGTGCATGCGAAGACAAGAAGGACAAAGGCAGGCAACCACTTACCCGGCGAGAAATGCCTCATCATACTTCCAGCATGATACCCGTTCGGACGGAGGGTCTCAGCGGTGTTCTTGTCTTCGGCCTGTTAACCTGAGAGACTTCCTGCGATGACCGGGGGGATCTGTTGAACGCCAGGAAATGGCGCATCGTGCTGAGCGGCGTCGCCCTGCTGGCCGCTGTCCCTCCATCGCGGCCTGTTGTGGGCGCTACGGAGAAGGCTTCCGGCTATGTGGACCCGGCGATCTGCGCGGGTTGCCACCAGGACATTGCCAAGACTTACCAACTTACCGGCATGGGCCGTTCCTTGTACCGTCCAACGCCGGCGAATACGGTTGAGGACTACCAAACCCACAACACGGTCAATAACGACGCATCGGGCTTGACGTACACGATGATCGAGCACGACGGCAGGTTTTATCAGCGCCGGTCGGAGAAGGGTTTCGATGGGCATGAGACCAACGTCGCCGAGGAGCAGCTCGACTACGTCATTGGTTCCGGCAACCACGCCCGCAGTTACCTGCACCGCGGCCCCGATGGCAGGCTGATCGAATTGCCGGTCTCCTGGTACGTGGAGAATTCAGGCTACTGGGCGATGAGCCCGGGGTATGATCGCGCGGGGCAGGAGGACTTCCGCCGGGCGATTACCGGCGAGTGCCTGCTGTGCCACAACGGTCTGCCGTTGAAGGGCAGTTATCCGGAGCGCGGCGATACCGGGCTTTCGCTTTTCCCCAACCCGATTCCGGAGGGGATCGATTGCCAGCGGTGTCATGGGCCTGGGGGCGCACATGTGCGTGCGGCTCTCGCGGCCAATACTCCGCGGGAAAAGATACGGGAGGCGATCGTCAATCCGGCGCGTCTCGGCCGGGACCGGCAGCTTGAAGTCTGCATGCAATGCCATCTCGAGACCAGCAGCAGCCTGATGCCGAACGAGATTCGCCGCTACAACCGCAGCATCGATTCCTATCGCCCCGGTGAGCCCCTGGGCGATTACAAACTTTTCTTCGACCGCGCCTCCGGACGGGGTGACCGGTTCGAGATCGCGCATGCCGGGTATCGATTGCGGATGTCAGCATGCTTCCGGTCGAGCCAGATGACGTGTCTCACCTGCCACGATCCTCACCAGTCCTACCGTACCGAGAACTCGACCGCGCATTACGTGGCAGTGTGCCAAGGTTGCCATCAGTCAGTGGTTCACAAAGCCAGCTTGCCGGCGGGAACGAATTGTCTTTCATGCCACATGCCAAAACGACGAACTGACGACGTGGTGCACGTGGTGATGACCGACCACTACATCCAGCGCGTGAAGCCGGACCGCGATCTGCTGGCGCCGATGGCGGAGGTGGCCAACGCACCCCAGGGGCGTGAGCCCGTGGAGCCGTACTATCCCTCGCCGCTGCCGCGGACCGCGGAAAATGAGTTGTACACCGCAACCGCGGAAGTGAAGCATGGCTCGGAAGGCGGCATCGCCCATCTGGAGAGCGCGATTGTTCGCTACTCACCGGCTGCGCCGGACTTCTACTTCGAACTGGGAGACGGATATGCGCGGGCGGGAAAGAGTGATGAAGCAATCCGCTGGTACAAAGAGGCGCTGCGTAAGAAGCCGGAGTTTCGCCCCGCCACCAAACAGCTGGCGGCCACGCTGATCGGTAAAGGAGAGTACGCGCGGGCGACGGAAGTGTTGCGGCAGGCGGTCGCGGCTCCCCCGGCGGATGAGGCTCTCTTTACTGATTTGGGGAACGCCTACTTACGGCAGCGAATGCTTCCCCAGGCGCAGCAGGCGCTGAAGCGTGCGCTCCAGATCAACCCCGATCAGCCGGAAGCACAAAACCTGCTTGGATTAGTCGCAGTGCAAAAGAACGACCCGGCAGAGGCGGAAGCTCACTTTCGTAGTGCGCTGCGTAGCCAACCGGATTTGGCGGAGGCGCATAACAACCTGGGAAACGTGCTCGCAGGAGCCCACAGTTATCCGGAGGCGGAGTACCACTTCCAACGGGCGATCGCGATCAATCCGAAATACGCGGAGGCCCATCACAGCTATGCCCTGGTGCTGGCGCTTACCCAGTCCTACGGTCAGGCGGTGATTGAGTTACGGGAAGCCGCACGGATGGCCCCCGACGATGCGCAGACGCACGATGATCTGGGTGACGTTCTGATGGCGCAAGGTCAGGGCGATGGGGCTGCCGAGCAATACCGCGAGGTTATCCGCTTGAAGCCGGGATTCGCTGATGCGCATTGCAATCTTGGAAATTTGTTGGGGGCACAGAAGCGGTTCGAAGAGGCCGCCAAGGAGTTACAGACTTGCACCCAGCTCGACCCCAGCCGCCTGGAAGCCAACCTCGGACTGGGGTTGATTCTCATGGGCGAGGGCAAGACGGCGGAGGCAAGAGTGCAGTGCCGCAAGGCGCTGGCCAGCCGCGACCCCGGGGTTCGCAACACTGCCCAAAAGGCGCTGGAGCAACTAGGCCGGTGATCCGAAGGCTCGCAAAATAGAAATCTTACGAGATTTTTTCGCTCATAAATCAGGTCAATCCGCATCTATACCCTTGTAGCAAAGTAGATATGCTTCCCCTTGCGCGACTTACCGCGCTTTTCGCGCACATATTTGCGGCAGCCTGTTCAGCCGTGCCGTAAAGGGCTGGGCCGATGAGGCTTGAGTGTGTGCGTGAGGACCGATTGCAAAACCAGTCCCGAAGGGACGGCTGAACTTGCTGAACTTAGCCCAGGACGCAGTCCTGGGTTAGAAATTCGAAGGACGAAAAGTCCCGTAGGGACGACTGGAAGTCCGCTGGCGGCGATCCCCGGTCCGATAACTTTTTCAGTCGTCCCTTCGGGACTTTTCGAGGGCGCATGCTAACCCAGGACTGCCTGGGCTAAGTTCAGCCGTCCCTACGGGACTCTCGCTTCTCTGAAGGGTACGGCCTTCAGGCCGTACATCGCTACTGTGTAAGAATCCGGCTTTAGCCGCTGAGGGCTGCTACTCTTCTCGAAATCACCCTTCTTCCGCAGCCTGTAAAAGCCGTGGAGGAGAGTCATGGCTCCGTTTCTGTGTCCGTACGGGTACACTGGCTAGATGACGAAACCGTCCAGGGTTGACCTTGTCGGCGTGGGCTTGAATGCGACAGATACCCTGATCGCTCTGCCAAACTACCCGGAGCGCGGCTCCAAGGTGGAATACAGTTCCGCCACAGTATTGCCCGGAGGACAGGTTGCAACCACGGTGGTGGCTTGCCAACGCTGGGGCATGACCACCCGGTATGTCGGCATCCTCGGCGATGACCCCGCTGCGGCCCTTCACCATGGGGCCTTTACCCAGGCAGGCGTGGAACCGCAGATCATTACCGTGTCCGGCGGCACCAGCCCGCAATCGCTCATAATGGTGGACAGCGGCGGTGAGCGGACCGTGCTTTGCCGGCGGGATCCACGGGTGGCCTTAAAACCTGAAGATCTAAATCGCGAGTGGATCGTGAATGCCCGCGCCTTGCACGTCGATGGCTACGATACAGAGGCGGCGACCGTAGCCGCTGGGTGGGCTCGAGCCGCCGGCATACCCGTGATCGCCGATCTGGATGAGTTGTATCCGGGAGTTGAGAAGCTTTTAGAGCAAGTGGATTATCTGATCGTAAGCCGCGACATCCCATGCCGGCTGATAGGCGAGCCTGACCTCGAAATCTCCTTGCGTCAAATGCAGCGCCGCTATGGATGCTGCCTCACCGCAGCCACGTTAGGCGACAACGGTGTGCTGGCTTGGAATGGAAGCCAGTTCTACCAACTTTCTGCTTATGCTGTTCCCGTAGTCGACACAACCGGTGCTGGGGACATCTTCCACGCCGGCTTTATCTACGGACTCCTGCAGAACTGGCCGCTGGAACGGCAGCTCGACTTCGCCTGCGCCGCGGCCGCACTCAATTGCACAGCAAGCGGAGCCAGGGGCGGAATTCAATCAGTCGAGGCCATCGAGGAACTCATGGCCACCGGCATTCGGCACGCTCCCGCTCATATTCATTGCACAGCAGGTTCCGACTAGCGTCGCCGCACGCCTGGGGAACCGGAGGTTTCGACCGGGGGCCAGGCAAGCGGAGGCCGGGACGCTCGGGACGCACCTTTTGAGCTACACTAGTTCGACTCTATCCAAGGTTTGTGAAGGCACCTCAACCGTGTCTGATCGAAGGCTCATCTGGCGCCTCGTCTTACCGATTGCGCTGCTGGCGTTGGTGCTCGGAGCAACGCTCGGCGGAATCTGGCATCACCACGCCAACGCTCCCGCCGACACCTGCCCCATCTGCCATTTGAGCCATCAAGCTATCGCACCGGCGCCGGCCAGCATCCACTTAGGTATTCCGGCCCCTCGAGGTCCCGGACTGGAGCCCCAGGGGGATGACTTCTGGCCCAGTCCTACCATCCGACGCCTTCCCGCCCGCGCACCGCCCGCATAGACAGTCCCCATTTTTACGTGCTGCCCTCGGCACGCCAAATTCTGTATCGCCCTCCGCCAAGAAGGCTGACTGCCCATGCGTTTACAACGTTTGCTTCTTCTATTTTGTACCGTCACCGTAGCTGTTTCGCCGGCTGCCTGGGCGCAATCTCCGGCTCCGCAAGCGCCCTCACCTCCTGCTCAGGCGCCGGCTCAGAATCCGGCATCGGTGACCGTTTCGCTGGATGACGCCATTCAGATGGCCCTGCGGCACAGCCATAACCTTCTGGCTGCACGCACTACAATCCAGCAGAGCGAAGCGGAAGAGATTACTGCCAACCTGCGTCCCAACCCGGTGATATTGAGCGATTGGCAGTTCCTGCCGATTTTTCAGCCTGGCCAATTCAGCGCGGATTACCTCGACAACACAGCGCAGTTCGACCTGGGCGTCAGCTACCTGTTTGAGCGGGGAAAGAAGCGGCAACACCGGCTCCGTGCGGCCAAAGACATTACGGCGCAAACGCGGTCGCTGGTTGCCGACAGTGAGCGCGGACTTGCCTTCAGCGTTGCCAGCGGATTCATCAACGTGGAACTCGCCGAGTCGACGCTTGCCCTGGCGCAGCAGGATCTCCAAAGCTTTCAAAACACGATAGAGATCGCGCAGGCACGTTATAACGCCGGCGACATCGGCGAGAGCGATCTGCTCAAAATCAAGCTGCAGATGCTGCAGTTCCAGACCGATGTATCGGCGGCCAAGCTTGCCCGGGTGCAGGGGCTTTCGGACCTGCGCCAGCTACTGGGATATGAATCGATCGCGGCAGATTATGACGTGGCCGGCTCGTTCGATTACCAGCCGGTCAAGGGCAACGTGGATGACTTCCAGGCGATGGCTCTGCAGAACAGGCCCGACTTGCGGGCAGCACAGCAGGGAGTGACCGCAGCCAACAGCCAACACGCCCTGCAACAGGCCATCGGCAAAAGGGACATCACCGGGGAAGTCAACTACACCCACATTGGCTACCTCAACGACATCTCTCTGTTCGGGCAGATGCAGATGCCGATTTTCGATCGCAACCAGGGTGAAATTGCACGCGCCGCCTACGTCGTTACCCAAGCGCAGGAGCAGGAGAGGTTCGCCAACGGGCAGGTGATGACCGACGTGCGGGACGCCTTTGAGAATTTGCGCACCAACGACCAGGTGGTGGGACTGTATCGCTCCGGCTATCTGGATGAAGCACAGCAATCTCGCGACATCAGCGAATACGCCTACCGTCACGGCGCGGCCAGCCTGCTTGATTTTCTGGATGCGGAGCGCACCTTTCGGGCCACGCAATTGGCTTATCGGCAGGCGCTCGCTTCGTACCTGCTCGCAACCGAACAGCTTCGCCAGGCGGTAGGAACCAGGAGTTTGCCATGATGACTTCGTCCATTTCGCTCCAGAGTGCGGTGGCGTTGGTTCTCGCAATGACACTGACGGCTTGCAGTTCCGACGATCGAAAGCGGGTAGGCCAGATGACTTCGTATTCAACCAATGCCTCAGCGTCTTCGGTTCCCCAGTTGTTCACGATTCCGCAAGACCAGATGTCGCACGTTCAGGTAGTGACTGTTCAACCAACCAGATTGATACGTACGCTTCGGCTCACAGGCGCTGTGGCCTATAACGCTTTTAACACCACGCCAGTAATCACCCAGGTTGGGGGTCCGGTGAGCCGCATCCTGGTTGTGCCGGGGCAGCACGTCAAGACTGGTCAGCCCATGCTGGATGTGAGCAGTCCGGATTATTCGCAGTTGCTGGACGCCTATTTGAAGGCGGCGGACTCCTTTCGCCTGGCGGATAAGAATTGGGTGCGCGCACAGGACTTATATCAGCATCACGCGATCGCGCAGCGCGACCTGGAGCAGGCCGAGTCGGATCGCAACCAGGCCCAAGCTGACCTGAACGCGGCTGACCAGGGTATGAGGATTCTCGGGATCAAGAATCCTGGTGATCTGGCGAAGGCGCCGAGTTCGGCGTTGATTCCTGTGCTTGCACCGATTGGGGGCGAGGTCGTCGAGCGCCTGGTCTCACCCGGACAGGTGGTACAGGCCGGGCAGACGCAAGCCTTTACGATTTCTGATTTAAGCACCGTATGGGTGCTGGCCAACGTATACCAGGCGGATCTGGCCGCGGTGCGCACGGGAGATGACGTGGTCGTCGAAACGGATTCCTATCCGGAGCGTTTCCACGGAAGGATCTCGTATGTGTCACCGGCGCTCGACCCGAACACCAGGACACTGCAAGCGCGCATTGTTGTCGACAACCCCGGAGAGAAATTGAAAAGGGATATGTATTGCACGGTGACAGTAACGGCGGGTTCTATCCCTAACGCGATTGCTGTGCCCGACTCGTC
>Ga0182015_10003103_pt1 | contig 19021 bp, 11 predicted proteins | sample 712P3MmetaG_FD_120478 | JGI IMG/M metagenome (GOLD analysis project Ga0182015, IMG submission 120478) | Permafrost microbial communities from Stordalen Mire, Sweden - 712P3M metaG | ecosystem: Environmental > Terrestrial > Soil > Wetlands > Permafrost | place: Sweden: Stordalen | collected...
CGCCGCCGGGAGCGCCCACCGGATTCAGGCCACCATAACTGCCCACGCGCCGAAAGGCCATCAGCGCGAGAATCCTTGCACGCGTTGCCGTTGCGCAACGGTCGACCTGGCGGAGCGTCGGTTGCGCGGTCCCGATTGAGATATGGGATCATGGCGCCATGGATGCCACAGTCGACCCTCCCCGCTCCAAGTCGTTAAACCCATTGCGGGCCTTGATCCCGTTCCTGCGGCCGCATCGCGCCATGATGTGCGCGGCGCTTGCGGCACTGCTGGTGGCCGCCGTCGCCATGCTGGCGTTGCCGGTGGCGCTGCGCCAGCTCATCGATCATGGGTTGGCGACCCGGGATACGGGCACGACCAACAGCCTCTTCAGCGGTTTCCTGGGGCTGGCGGTGGTCTTTGGCGTCTCCGCGGCATTGCGCTTCTACCTGGTGACATGGTTGGGCGAGCGCGTGGTGGCAGATTTGCGCACCGCGGTTTATCGGCGCGTGATCCGCATGGACCCGCTGTTTTACGAGACCACGCAGGTCGGTGAAGTATTGTCCCGGTTGACCACGGATACCACGCTGGTTCAAGCCATTTCGGGTGTGAATCTATCCATCCTGCTGCGGTCGACCTTGAGCCTGATCGGAGCGCTGATCATGCTGGCCCTCACCAGCGCAAAGCTGACGGGCGCGATATTGGTGATGATCCCCGTGGTCGTCGCGCCGCTCATCATCATCGGCCGCCGGGTTCGGGGGTTGTCGCGCGCTTCCCAGGATCGCATAGCCAACACCAGCGGACTTGCCGGCGAGACGCTGAGCGCGATTCAGACCGTGCAAGCCTTCACGATGGAGGAGCTGCAAAGCCAGCGCTACGGCCATGCCGTCGAGGACAGCTTTGTCGCGGCGATACGCCGAACGCGCGTACGCGCGACGCTCACCGCGGTCGGAGTCACCCTGGTGTTCGGCGGCATCACCTTCGTGCTCTGGCTGGGGGCGCATCAGGTCCTTGCCGGCACGATGACCGGCGGACAGCTGTTGCAATTCCTGCTCTATGCGGGATTCGTCGGCAGTTCGGCCGCGGCGCTCACCGAGATGTGGGGTGAAGTGCAGCGCGCGGCCGGCGCCATGGAGCGGCTGGATGAATTGCTGAAGGCGCGCCCAGCCATCGTGGCGCCATCCTGCCCGGCGGCGTTTCCCGCCCGAGTGCGCGGCAGCATCCGGTTCGACAATGTCACCTTTCACTACCCTTCACGTCCGGACACCGCCGCCCTTGCCAATTTCAGCCTCGAAGTAATCCCCGGCGAAACCATTGCCTTCGTGGGCCCCTCGGGAGCCGGCAAGAGCACCACATTCCAATTGCTGCTGCGATTTTACGATCCGGACTCGGGCCGTGTCTTGATCGACGATACGCGGTTGGCCGATCTGCGGCCTCCGGATATCCGGGCGCAAATCGGCCTGGTGCCGCAGGAAACGGTACTGTTCGGTGCGAGTGCGCGCGAAAACATTCGCTATGGCAAGCCGGGCGCGACGGATGCGCAGATCGAGGCGGCCGCCGAGGCAGCCGCCGCGGATGAATTTCTGCGCAAGCTGCCCGAGGGCTACGACACCTTCCTGGGGGAGCGCGGGACCCGGCTATCGGGCGGTCAACGCCAGCGAATCGCGCTGGCGCGGGCCATTCTGAAGGATCCGCCGATACTGTTGCTCGACGAGGCAACCAGTTCACTCGATGCGGAATCGGAGCGGCTGGTTCAGGAGGCTCTCGAAAAACTCATGCGGGGCCGCACCACCATCATCATTGCGCACCGGCTCGCGACCGTCCTCAAGGCCGATCGCATAGTCGTGATGGACCATGGGCACAAGATTGCCGTGGGCACGCACGCGGAACTCATGGTGCAGTGTCCGTTGTACGCTCGGCTCGCCTCGCTGCAGTTCTCGCTCTCGGGTGGCGATGCCGCCGAAGCGGCAGTGAGCTAAGAAGCCTGTCTGCCGAGTCGGTGAATCGACTCAATGAATCGACTCAATGAATCGAGTCAGTGAATCGAGTCAGTGAATCGACTCAGTGAATGAGGCCTTCTGCCTTGAGCGCTTCCTGCACCTTGGGCCGGTGACCCACTCGTGCGAGGTAGGCGTTAAGCGCGTGGTATTTGGCCAGGTCCACACCCACGTGCGAAGACCAGCCGAGGATGGTGAACAGATACGCATCGGCCACGGTGAACGTGTCGCCCATCAGGAAGTTCTTGGTGCCGAGGTACTCCGTCAGCCACTGAAATTTCTTGTCGAGATTCGAAAGGACGGCCGTCTTCCAATCGGCGGATATGCCCGGATTGAAAAGCGGGCTGTAGCCCTTGTGCAGTTCCGTACTGATGTAGTTCAGAAGTTCGGCCAGCTGGTAGCGCTCGAAGCTGCCGGCGCGCGGCGCCAGTTTTGAGTCGGGCTTTTGATCGGCGAGATATTGCACGATCGCCACGCCCTCGGTGAGCACGCGTCCGTCGTCCAATTGCAACGCCGGTACGGCGCCCTTGGAGTTGACGGTGGCAAAGTCCGACCCCTTCTCGGTCTTCTTGGTTTTCAGGTCCACCTTTTCCATTGTGAAAGGCAGGCCCGCCTCAAGCAGGACGATGTGAGGGGATAGCGAGCAAGCGCCGGGTGCGTAGAAGAGCTTCATCGAGCGTTCCTTATGTGGTCAATTGGCTGGCAGAGCCGTCGGCGCGGATTGTATCGCACTCGCCGACGGCGCGTCCGCGACGATGCGTCTTGCCGTCAGGAAGGCGCGCGCATAAGGCGACGCGTTGAGCGAGTCGATTCGCACGCGCCGCCCCGTGGCGGGGGCATGCACGAATCGATTGTCGTCGATGGCGATTCCCACGTGGAGCTCCTTGCGCGCCAGGTTCATGAACACCAGGTCGCCGGCTCGCAGTTTCGAGCGCGGGATCGGTGAACCGGCATGAAGTTGCTCCAGCGCAGTTCGCGGCAGGTGAATGCCCGCGCTCCCGGTGGCGTACACGACGAGACCGCTGCAGTCGAAGCCGCCGGGAGCGGCGCCGCCATACCGGTACGGTTGGCCGAGCATCGCCGTCGCCGCATCCACTATCGATGCTTGCGGATTGCGCACGGCCGAGCCGCCCGGCAGTTCGCGGGGTGCGCCGGCGCCTGGATTCAGCGGGCGTGTGGTCGTGCACGCGGCAAGAGCAAGGGCGACACCCGCGACGGCGACGCACGCTTTCATGCAGGCCGCAGCCTCATTGCGGTTGCGCGATCAACGAAGTGGCCAGGGCCGCACCCACGATGCCCGCGTCCGAACGCAGCGCTCCGACGCGCAGAAGCGCCCCGCAGCGCAGCTTGTCCATGAACTCTTCCGGTTCTTCGGTGATGCCGCCGCATAACACGATGAGATCGGGCCACATCAGCGCATGCAGTTCGTTCAGGACCAAATTCAACTCCGCGGCCCACGAGTCCCAGCTCAACTGGTTCTGCACCTTGGCCCGCCCCGATGCGCGCAGCTCGGCTTCCTTGCCGCGGACTTCGAGGTGCCCGAACTCGGTATTGGGCACGAGCCGACCGTCGACGAACAGGGCGCTGCCGATGCCCGTTCCGAGCGTCAGCACCAGGACCGTCCCGGGTGTGCCGCGCGCGGCTCCGTAGTGGAACTCGGCGACACCGGCGGCGTCGGCGTCGTTGATGGCGGTCACGGAGCGCCGCAACCGCACGGCGGCGAGCTGCGCCAGCGGCTGTCCAATCCACGCCTTGTTCAAGTTCGCAGCGGTCCGCACGGTGCCGTTCCGGATGACGCTTGGAAACGCCAGTCCCACCGCGTGATCGCCGGGAATGTTGGCGACGACCTGCGATAGCGAGGACAACAGCGTGTCGGTCGAATCCTGGGCGGGAGTCGGCGTGCTGAACCGCTCGCCGGCGAATGCGCCGGTGTCAAGGTCGATCAATGCGCATTTGATCGACGAGCCGCCGACATCGACCCCAATCGCCAGGTTTGTAGATGCCAATTCGCGATCCCCGATGTGAGGTAATGCACCCGCCGCCAATTCGACCAACCCGATTCGACCAACCTATAATAACCCGTAACCTAGAATCGATTGTAACGGCGAAAACAAATGTGAAGGCGATAGAACCCGGATTACCGCAGCCATTGGGGTCGAGTTGGACCGCCCAAGGCGTCAATTTCGCGATCTTCTCCAGCCATGCAACCCGTGTTGAGCTCGTGTTGTACGATGCCTCGGGCATCAGCGAAGCGGGACGTGTCGACCTCCCGGCGCGGTCCGGCGACGTATGGCACGGGTTTCTCCCGGCGCGACGGGCGGGGCCCGGGTCGCTGTACGCATTTCACGTTCACGGGCCGAATGATCCGCAGAGCGGGCACTGGTTCGACTCCACGGTCGCGTTGCTGGATCCGCGAGCACGTCAATTGACGCGCGAAACACCGCTCCGCTCGAGGGTCATCGACTGGCGGTTTGATTGGGATGGCGATCGCTGTCCGGACATTGCATGGCGCGACACCGTGATTTATGAGCTGCACACGAAAGGATTCACGCAATTGAATCCCGACGTGCCAAAGCGGTGGCGCGGCAAGTACCTGGGCTTGACCGCGGCGCCCGTCCTCGATCACCTGACATCGCTCGGTGTGACGACGGTTGAGTTGTTGCCGTGTCAGGCTTTCCTGAGCGAGCCGTTCCTGCATGCGCGCGGCTTGACGAACTATTGGGGCTACAACTCTGTGGCCTGGTTCGCCCCGGCCAACGAATACGCGATCGACGACGCCGTGGTCGAATTCAAGACCATGGTCAAGGCGCTGCATGCCGCGAATCTCGAAGTCATCCTCGATGTGGTGTTCAACCACACGGCGGAAGGCAACGAGAGCGGGCCGATCCTCAACCTCAAGGGCATCGACAACTCGGTCTACTACCGGTTGATGCCGGACACGCTTCACTACCAAAACGAAACCGGCTGCGGCAATACGCTCAACTGCGAACACCCGCAGGTGCGCGCATTGATCGTCGAGTGTCTCAAGTACTGGGTGCAGGAGATGCATCTCGACGGTTTCCGCTTCGATTTGGCGACCGTCCTTGCGAGGGAGGGTCATGGCTTCAACGAGCATTCGGCGCTCTTCAAGGCGGTTCGCGCCGAGCCGGCGCTGGAGCGCGTCAAGCTGATCGCCGAGCCGTGGGACGTAGGCTGGGGCGGCTACCAACTGGGCAGATTTCCCGCCGGATGGGCGGAATGGAACGACAGGTATCGGGACACGGTCCGCTCATTTTGGCGGCGCGACCCCGGACGGGTCGGCGAGCTGGCGGAGCGATTCGCCGGCTCGAGCGATTTGTTCGGACACAACGGGCGAAAGCCGACGGCCACCATCAATTTCGTGACCGCGCACGACGGCTTCACGCTGCACGATCTCGTGTCCTACAACGAACGGCGAAACGAGGCCAACCTCGAACGGAACACCGACGGAACCAGCAACAACCTGAGCTGGAATTGCGGGATCGAAGGCCCCACGGACGACCCCGATGTGCTCGCGCTGCGCAGGCGGCAGATGCGCAATCACCTCGCCACGCTGATCCTGTCGCAGGGCGTGCCCATGTTGCAGGCCGGCGACGAGTTCGGCCGCACTCAGCTCGGCAACAACAATGCGTACTGTCAAGACAACGAGATTTCCTGGATCGACTGGCGGCTTCGCCAGCTCAATCAGGACCTGCTCCAGTTCGTGCGCCTGCTGACCAAATTGCGGCGCGACCACGCGGAGCTTCGGCGTGAGACCTTTCTCAAGGGATCCGCTTCGCGGACCGGATTCAAAGATGTGAGCTGGCTACACATGCGCGGCGGCGAGATGAATCACAATGATTGGCACGACGCCAATCTGCGGACCATGGGCATTCTGCTCGCCAATCGCAGCAGTACGGCGCACAAGTTGTTGTTTATTTTGAATGCCGGCGATGAACCCGTGGAGTTCAACGTACCCGCGGCGGTCCCGGGGGCGCCCTGGGTGTGCCGATTCGACACGGCGCGCGGGCATGCAGACATTCGGGCCTTGGATTTCGAGCGCCGTTATCCATTGGTGGCGAGCAGCGCCGCATTATTGGAGTGCTGAGATGTTCGACACCGCAATGATCGAAAGGCTGGCGAGGCTGCGCGGCATCGGCGACGCCTACCACGATTACCGCGGTGAATTGCGCCGCTTCAGCCTCAAGACCAAGACCGACATTCTGCGGGCAATGGGCTGTGCGGTGGACGACCCCGCGGCCCTGGCCGCCGAATTGGCCCAAACTGAAGTTGCACGATGTCGACAACTGTTGCCGCCGGTCGCCTCGGCGCACGGTGCGCGCGTCGGCGTCGATATCAACGTGCCGGCCCGAGATCTCGGCGCAGGTTTGGCGTGGACCGTCGACCTGGATGACCGCCGGCATTTCGCCGGTTTCGTTGCGGCGGCCGACTGCCCCGAAATCTCGCGGGGTCAGGTGGATGGCTCGTTGATCACGCGCCGCCGGTTGGAATTGCCGGTGGACCTGCCGCCCGGCTATCACCGGTTGGGAGTCACGCTGGGCACCGAGGCCGCGCGCTGCGCGCTGATCGTCTCGCCGCCGGAATGTCATGAACCGCCGGCGATCGTGCAGGGCGGCCGTCTCTGGGGCGTGGCCGTGCAGCTATACACCTTGCGTTCACGGGACAACTGGGGAATCGGAGATTTCGGCGATCTCATGCAGCTCATCCGGTGGTTGGCGCCGCGCGGCGCAGGCTTCATCGGCCTCAATCCGCTGCACGCCCTTGCACCGGCGGATCCCGGGCACTCGAGTCCCTACAGCGCCTCCAGCAGGCATTGTCTGAACGTGATGTACATTGCAGTGCCGGCGATTCCGGAATTCAACGGGTGCGCGGCCGCGCGTGCAATCACGGCCGGGGCGCAATTCGTCGACCGGCTTCGGACATTGCGCATGGCGAGGCTGGTGGATTATCGAGGCGTCGCCGCCGTCAAATTCGAGGTTTTGGAGCTGCTGTTCCGCGATTTCTGCGACCGGCATTTGAGTGCGGGAACCGATCGGGCAGCGCAATTCCGCGCATTCGTCGCCCGGGGAGGCGCGCAGTTGCAGTCGCACGCGCGTTTTGACGCATTGGATCAACATTTTCGCGCCACCGCGGCGACGGCATCCGGATGGATGAATTGGCCCGAAGAGTATCGTGACGTCAACGGGACGGCGGCCCGGGACTTTGCAGCGACTCATCCACGGAAGGTTGAGTTCTACCTGTACTTGCAATGGCTGGCACACGACCAATTGACCGCCGCCCAGTCGCTGGCCCGCGAACTTGGGATGCCCATCGGGTTGTACGGCGATTACGCCGTGGGCGCCAATCCTTCGGGGTCGGAGACCTGGGTCGACCGGGCGAGCTACCGCATGGGGGCGGAAATCGGAGCGCCACCCGATCCGCTGGCGCTGAAGGGCCAGGGGTGGGGCATTCCGCCGCAGGATCCTTTCGTGATGGAAACCCAGCAGTTGCTGGGTTTCGTGCATTTGATCCGCAACAACATGCGCTACTACGGGGCCCTGCGTCTGGATCACGTGATGTCGCTGTGCCGCCTCTGGTGGGTCCCGGCGGGCGACTCCCCCACCGACGGCGCGTACGTGCACTACCCTCTGCATCAGCTGCTGACCGTGCTGGCGCTCGAGAGCGCGCGCGCCCGTTGCTTGGTGGTGGGCGAGGATTTGGGGGTCGTGCCGGATGAGATGCGCCGCGCAATGCCCGAATTCGGCTTGTATCACTACAAGGTGCTGTTATTCGAGAAGGACGGCGGTCGATTCAGACGGCCCGATGAATTCGTGCGGCGCGCGCTCGGCACTGTGACCACTCATGACATGCCCACGCTGCGAGGCTTTTGGGAAGGGCGCGACATCGACCTGCGGCGCCGTTTGAACTTGTATCCCAGCAAGGAGATCGAAGACGACGTGGTGCGCGAGCGCGAGCGCGACCGCGCGTCGTTGCTCGAGGCCCTGCGGGAACAAGGGCTTTCGCCGGCGTCGCCCGCATTGCCGGGCGAGCCCTACACAGCGGAGCTTGCCAATGCCCTGCACCTGTATCTGGCGCGTTCGCCCACGATGCTGGTCGCAATGCAAATCGAGGATTTGCTGGGAATGGCCGATCCTGTCAATGTGCCTGGCACGGATCGCGAGTATCCGAATTGGCAGCGCAAGCTGACCGAAGACATCGAGGATCTGTCCGGGCGAACGGATCTCGACGAGTCTCTCGCGGCGATTGCCCGCGCGCGCCGCGCCTAGGAGCCTGTCTGAGTAATCTGCGTGGCCGCGCGTGACTGCTCGCGCGCAGCCCAAGCCCACAGCGCTCCGGCGATGACCACCGCGACGGGGACGATTTTCAATGCCTGGGCGAGCGACGAGGCGTCCGACAACCGGCCGATCAAATAGGGCGAAATCGCGTCGCCCAGCGCATGAATTGCGAATACCGAGAGCGCGACCGCGGACGCACGCTGATTCGGAAGCACCAGATTGACGATGGTCGCGTTGATGGGTCCGGTCGAAAGAAACATCAACAATTGCGCCGTCACCATGCACACCAGGTACCCCGTCGGTGCGGCCGTCGTCAGTGCGAACCAGACGAACGGTGCAGCGATGACCGTGGCTATCGCGGACACCAGCAGATCGCCGTTATTGAAAAATTTGCTGCAATAATCCCCCAGCCAGCCGCCGACGAACGTGCCGGCAAGGCCGGTGAGCACCACGATGTAACCGAAACTGATGGTGGCACTGCCATGCGGCATGCCGCGAACGCGCTCCAGAAATGCGGGCATCCAGGAGGCGAGTCCGCCCATGGCAAACGTGTAGGCCGCGTAGCCCAGGATCGTGAACAGGTACGGCCGGTTGCGCGCCAGGCGCAGATATGTGGCCAGGGTCGCGGATCCGAGGTTCGCTCCTCGTGCCGGGTCGGGGGCTGCAACGAAGGTCCCGCCCTCGGCCGAACCGCCCCGGTCCTGGGCGCCGCGCGGGGGATCCTTCATCCGCAGACACAGTCCAGCCAGCAGCAAACCGGGAATGCCCGCGACGAAAAAGGCCACGCGCCAGCCGAAGTGTACGTCCATCAGCCCGCCGACCACGTATCCCAAGGCCGAACCCACCGGTATGGCGCAAAAAAAGATCGCCATGACGCGGCCACGCTTGTCGACGGGGAAGTAGTCCGACAGCAGGCTCGGCGCGATGGTGCCATACGCGGCCTCGCCGATGCCGACGGAGGCGCGAGCCGCCAGCAGCGTCGCGAATGAGCCCGCAAAACCCGACAACGTGGTGGCAATGCTCCAGCAGGCGACGCCAAAGGCGATCAATCTCGGCCGCGCCCGTCGGTCGCCCAAGGCGCCAAAGACCGGCGCAGTCAGTGTGTAGACCGCCAAGAAGCCCGACATCAACAGTCCCAGTTCGGAATCGGACAGGTGTAGATCGGAACGTTTGAGGCTTTCGTACAGTGCCGGGACCAGGAACCGGTCCAGGTAGTTGAATAGATTGATGAACGAGAGGATGGCGAGACCCCACCCGGCGGAATTCAACCAAGACTTCGGGGTCTGATCGGACATCTTCGTGGCCATCTTAGCAATGGTTGCGCAACCGCGGGCTTCCGGCGTTATACACTTCTCTCATACCCAGCTGCGTTGATGCCGGCGCCCGGGAACCGGTGCATCATTCTGGTGCGCTTGGGCGTTCGTTCGGAGTAGTGCCTTGTCCATCCACGTTGCCTTGAATCATGTAAGCCACTACCGCTATGACCGGATGGTGGGTTTGAGCCCGCAGGTGGTGCGATTGCGGCCGGCTCCGCATTGCCGCACGCGCATCCTCGCCTATTCGCTGAAGGTGCTGCCTGCGGATCATTTCATAAACTGGCAGCAGGACCCGCAGTCGAACTACCTGGCGCGCCTTGTGTTCCCGGATGAGACGCGGGAATTCAAAGTCGAAGTGGATTTGGTCGCCGAGATGTCCGTGCTCAATCCCTTCGATTTCTTTCTCGCGCCTCATGCGGAGAATTTTCCGTTCAAATACGACTCCGCCGAGCGCCGTGAACTGGTGGCCTATCTGGGCAAACCTCCGCTCACGTCCTTGGTCAGCGCCTATCTGGCAGGAATTTCCCGTGATCGCGTGCGCACCATCGATTTTATCGTCGGGCTGAATCGGCGCCTGGCGGGCGACATCAGGTACCTCATCCGGCTCGAGCACGGCACGCAGTCACCCGAGGAAACGCTGGCGCAACGGTCCGGTTCATGCCGCGATTCGGCCGCACTGTTGGTCCAGCTGTTTCGGCACTTGGGAATGGCGGCCCGCTTCGTCTCCGGTTACCTCATCCAGCTCGTGCCCGATGTCAAGTCGCTCGACGGGCCGTCGGGCGCTGCGCAGGACTTCACAGATCTGCACGCCTGGTGCGAGGTCTATCTGCCGGGCGCCGGATGGATCGGCCTCGATCCGACCTCCGGCCTGCTGGCCGGAGAGGGTCACATCCCGCTGGCCTGCACGCCGGAACCGTCGGCGGCGGCGCCGATCAGCGGCGCAGTCGATGGATGCGAAACGGTGTTCGAGCATCAAATGGCCGTAAAGCGCATCTGGGAGGCGCCGCGGGTCACCAAGCCATATACGGACGCGGAGTGGGCCTCCATCGAAGCCACGGGCCGCGCGGTGGATGCGGAACTGCGGGCATTGGATGTTAGATTGACCATGGGTGGCGAACCGACGTTCGTCTCGGTCGACGATCCGGATGGAGCGGAGTGGAACACGGCGGCGCTCGGGCCCACGAAAAGAAGGCTCGCCACTGCCCTGTACAAGCGCCTCAAGGACCGCTACTCCCCAATGGGGCTTGCTCACTTCGGCCAGGGCAAATGGTACCCAGGCGAGCAATTGCCGCGCTGGTCGCTGAACTGCTATTGGCGCAAGGACGGCGAGCCGATCTGGGCAAGTCCGCACCTGGTTGCCGATGAAAACGCGAATTACGGCGCCGATGCCGGGTGCGCGCAGCGCCTGCTCGCGCGGATTTGCGTCGAATTGGGATTCGATCCCCAATTCGTGTTCGCGGCGTACGAGGATGCGTTCTATTATCTGTGGCGCGAGCGCCGCTTGCCCGTCAACGTCGATCCGTTCGACTCCCATCTGAAGGATCCATTGGAGCGTGAGCGGCTCGCCAAGGTGTTCGAGCAGGGACTCGACAACGTCGTCGGCTACGTGCTGCCGGTGGCGCGCACCCCCGACGACAGCCGCTGGCAGACGGGACCGTGGTTTCTGCGCGGCGAACGCTGCCATTTGATTCCCGGGGATTCACCCATCGGGTATCGATTACCGCTCGATTCCCAGCCGTGGACCGCCGCCGGGGATTATCCCTTCATTCATGCGCCGGACCCGTCCCGCCGGTTTGCAGCGTTGCCTCTGCATACCGCGATCCGGCGCCAATTCCGCGAGCGCGACGTGTCGCGCGCGCCGGCGGCGGTGGATGGGCCGCCCCGTCGCAACGAATCCGCCGCGGCACTGACGCGGACTTCGATGTGTGCGCAGGCGCGCAACGGCGTGCTCTACGTCTTCATGCCGCCGGTTCGCGAGCTCGATCACTACCTGGAGTTGGTCGCCGCGGTCGAAGCCGCCGCGGAGGCGCTCGATCAGCCGATCGTCATGGAAGGCTATGAGCCGCCGCCAGATCCGCGCATCGGCAACTTCAAGGTGACTCCGGATCCGGGCGTCATTGAAGTGAACGTGCAGCCGTCCGCAACCTGGGACGAAGTCGTGGATCGCACGACGTTCTTGTACGAAGCGGCGCGCGAATCGCGCTTGACCACGGAAAAATTCATGTTGGACGGGCGGCACACGGGCACCGGCGGCGGAAATCACGTCGTACTGGGCGGACCCACCGCAAACGATTCGCCGTTCTTGCGGCGCCCGGATTTGTTGCGCAGCCTGCTCTCCTATTGGCACAGCCATCCGGCGCTCTCGTACCTGTTTTCCGGGCTGTTCATCGGACCCACATCCCAGGCGCCGCGGGTGGATGAGGCGCGCAACGATTCGTTGTACGAGTTGGAAATCGCATTTGGCCGGTTTCCGAAACCCGGCGATCGCGTACCGCCATGGTTGGTCGATCGCCTGTTGCGCAATCTGTTGATCGACGTGACGGGCAACACGCATCGCGCTGAGTTTTGCATCGACAAGATGTATTCGCCCGACGGCCCGGCCGGCCGGCTGGGTCTGTTGGAAATGCGGGCCTTTGAGATGCCCCCGCATGCGCGCATGAGCCTGACCCAGCAACTCTTGTTGCGCGCGCTGGTGGCGAGGTTTTGGCGCAAGCCCTACGCGCCCGGCCGCCTGGTGCGCTGGGGCACAGAATTGCACGATCGGTTCTTGATGCCGTATTTCGTCGAGCAGGATTTGATCGACGTGGCCGCCGACATGCAGGGCGACGGATACCCGATCAAGATCGAATGGTTTGCACCGCAGTTCGAATTCCGCTTTCCGAAATATGGGGATTTCGCGGTGCGCGGCATGCAGCTGGAATTACGACAGGCATTGGAACCCTGGCACGTGATGGGCGAGGAGGGGACCGCCGGCGGGACCGTGCGGTACGTCGATGCATCGGTCGAGCGGCTGCAGGTCAAGGTGAACGGCCTGGCGCCGGGCCGCTACATCGTCACCTGCAACGGTCATGCCGTGCCTCTGCAGCCGACCGGACAAGTCGGCGAATTCGTGGGCGCGGTCCGCTACCGCGCCTGGCAGCCGTCGTCGGCGCTGCACCCCACCATCGGCGTGCACTCGCCGCTGACGTTCGACCTGTTCGATACCTGGATGCAGCGCTCGATGGGCGGATGTCAGTATCACGTGGTCCATCCCGGGGGGCGCAGCCACGAGAAATTTCCCGTCAACTCGTTCGAGGCCGAAAGCCGCCGCTTGGCGCGCTTCTCGCGCATCGGCCACACCCCGGGAGCGATGGCCCCGGCCGCCGCGGCCGTCGAGCGCGAGTTTCCATTCACGCTTGATTTGCGCAAAGTGAGCGATGGCCGAACCGCGCCTTGAATCATACGTGAGCGACGCGAGCCGCTACGATGAGCTGCTCGACGGCTCCGGCGGGGTTCGGCCGCATTGGGGTCCGCTCATCGACCGGCTGGCGAGCGACGGGCCGGAGGCGGTGGGTCGCGGCGCGGATCTGGCGCGCAGGCTCATCATCGAGAACGGCGTCACCTACAATGTGTACGCCGACAAACAAGGCCGTGATCGCCCCTGGGTCCTCGATCCCCTGCCGCTGCTGTTGACCGCGGAGGAATGGCACGAGATCGAGCTCGGTGTCGTGCAGCGCGCGCGTTTTTTCGATGCGCTGCTCGGGGATCTCTACGGCCCGCAGCGCTTGCTGGCCGACGGACTGGTGCCGGCGGAACTTCCCTTCGGCCATCCGAATTTTCTCTGGCCCTGTCACGGCATCGACGTTCTCGGGAGCAACCGGCTGCATGTGTACGCGGTCGACATATCGCGCTCGGCGGACGGCCGATGGTGGGCGCTCGCCGACCGAACCCAGACGCCTTCGGGCCCGGGGTACGCCCTGGAGAATCGGCAGATCGTTTCGCGCGTCTTTCCCGACCTGTTGGGCGATTTGGGCGTGCGCTCGCTGGGCGGGTTTTTCGGGGCGCTTCGCGAGAACCTGCTGCGCCACGCCCCGGACGGCGAGGCGCCGCTGGCCGTGGTTTTGACGCCGGGCTCGTTCAACGAAACCTATTTCGAACACGCGTATCTGGCCAGGCATCTTGGACTGCCGCTGGTCGAAGGAAACGATCTGACGGTGCGCGGCGATACGGTGTGCCTCAAGACCCTCGGCGGACTGCGCCGCGTGCACGCGATATTTCGACGGCTGGACGATGATTTCTGTGATCCCGTGGAGTTGCGTGCGGACTCGGCGCTCGGCGTGCCGGGGTTGATCGCGGTTGTTCGTGCGGGCAAGGTGGTGATCGCGAACGCGCTGGGCAGCGGCGTGCTCGAATCGGCGGCGTGGATGGGGTTCATTCCGGCGGCGGCGGAGAGACTGCTGGGAGAGAAGCTGCGCCTGCCTTCGGTCGCGACCTGGTGGTGCGGCGAGAAGGCCGCACTCGACTATGTAGCCCAAAACATCGATCGCCTGGTCGTCAAGCCAGCCTACCCCAACCAAAAGTTCGAGGCGGTTTTCGGCCGCGACCTGAACCCCGCGGACCGCGCGACCCTGATCGAGCGCCTGACCGCCAGGCCGCATGCCTACGTGGCGCAGGAGCGGCTGGCCTTCTCGCAGGCGCCGGTATGGCGCAGCGCCGGCGCTCACGGCGCCGCATCCGGCTTCTCGGCCCGCGCGCTCGGAATTCGCGTCTACGCAGTCGCGACGCCGGCCGGCTACCGGGTGATGCCCGGCGGGCTGGCGCGAATCGCCTCCGATGCCGCGGATATCGTGTCGATGCAGCGCGGCGGCGGCAGCAAGGACGTCTGGGTCATGGCCGCCGACCGCAGGGCCACGGAGGATGCCGGCAGCTCGGGGCTGGCGCCGCGGACGCTGGCGCGGCACGACGAATTGCCGTCCCGATTGGCGGAAAATCTGTTCTGGCTGGGACGCTACAGCGAGCGCTGCGAGGACAAGGCGCGGCTGCTGCGCGCGACTTTGGAGGTGCGCAGCAATGGATCGCTGTGGCCGGATGCGCTCGAGACCTGCCGGCATTTCATTTCGATGTCCAGATCCGCCGACAACTCGTTGCCGGTGTTCGAGGAAGCCAATCCACTGGGACTTCGTGCGGACATGCAGCGTCTTCAATGGTGCGCCGCTCAGACACGCAGCCGGTTGTCCTCCGAGAATTGGCGCGCAATCGGGGTTTTGCAGCGTCAATTCCAGGACGCGGCGGAAAGCGCGGGCGATCCGGGCGAAACACTGGATACCGTGCTGCTGACTCTCGCGGCGCTCGCGGGCTTCGCGCTCGACGATATGACACAGGACGACGGCTGGAGGCTGATGATGTTGGGGAGGCGATTGGAGCGGCTGCATTTTCTCGCAGAACTCCTGGCGCACCGTCTGCAGTCCGGAGCCACTCCCACGCAAAGCGAGCTCGAATGGCTGCTGGACATCGGCGACAGCACCATCACGTATCGTACGCGCTACCTGGCATCGCCGCTGCTCGGTTCCACGGTCGACTTGTTGGTGTTCGACAAGACGAATCCACGCGCGCTGGCCTACCAATGGAACCACATGCAATATTCCCTGGTCCGCATCGCCGCATCACTCGGTGGAACACCCGACGACAGCATCGACGAGGCGGTTAACGCCGTCGAACAGATGGAAGTAACCTCCATCGACGGCGACAGCCCGCGGGCGACGCGCGCCCGGCAGGCGCTGTCCGAACAGTTGAGCGCACTGGCCGGCGCCGCCGGCCGGTTGTCCGACCGCCTCTCGCTCAAGCATTTCTCCCTGATCGACATCGAAATGCGCACGGTCGCCGCATGAGCGCGGTCGTGCGGTATCGCGTACGGCACGAGACCGTGTACAGCTATGGCGGCGACGTCGCCCACTCGCATCAACTGCTGCATTTGACGCCGAGGGATGCGCCGCTGCAAACCTGCCGAACGCGCACCATCACGGTGGCGCCGCAGCCCAGCATCCGCCGGGAGGACACCGACGCATTCGGCAATCACGTGACGCGCTTGGAATACGATACGCCGCACGATCGCCTGGAGGTGCTGGCCGAAGTGGGAGTCGACGTGCGCCAGGCGCCGGACCTGGACTCCGCCGACAGCCATGCGTGGGAGGCCGTGCGCGGCCAACTGGTCTATTCCGGCAAGCCGACCCCGGAGGAATCCCTGGAGGCATGCAGGTTCCGAATGGAGTCGAGCTACGTAGGGATAAAACAGGCGTTCACCGACTACGCGGAGGATTGTTTTGCGCCGGAGCGGCCGATCCTGGCGGCGGCGGAAACGTTGATGAAGAAAATCCATCGAGAGTTCAAGTATGCTCCGGGAAGCACGAACATCCGGACATCCGCCATCCAAGCCTTCGGTGCCCGGCAGGGCGTGTGCCAGGATTTCGCACACATCATGATCGCCTGTCTGCGTTCGCGCGGCTTGGCGGCGAGGTACGTGAGCGGGTATCTGCGGACGCTGCCGCCGCCGGGCGCGGATGCCTCGTATGTCGGCGCCGACGCGTCGCACGCCTGGGTGTCGCTGTTTTGTCCGCCCTTCGGCTGGGTCGATCTCGATCCCACCAACGATGTTCGGGTCAGTTCCAACCACATCGTCATCGCCTGGGGCCGGGACTTCGGCGATGTGTCGCCGCTGCGCGGCGTCATCGTCGGCGGCGGCAATCATCGATTGACGGTACGCGTTTCGGTGCAGGCAGAGTAAGATCGAAAACCACAAGCTCGAGGAGATTCAAGTTGGCCAAGCCGAATTATCGTCATGCAAAGAAGCAGAAGGAAGCTGCCAGAAAGGCGCGGCAGGATGCGAAGCAGCAACGCCGGGCGAGTGCTCCGGGCGCGGTCGAATCCGCCGAAGACCACGGCGCGCCTGCGGAGGCCGCGCCCGCGTCCAACGCCTCCATGGCGGCGCCGACGAAATCGTGAGATGAGGCGGTTTCCCGGGCGCTGACCCTCGGCGACTTCGCTGTACCTTTGTACGGCGCGTGGATCTATACTCCTTTGCAAAGCGTTCGCGCGTTCACGGTTGTGACTTATGCAAATCGCGATGATCGGATTGGGACGCATGGGGGCCAACATGGCGCAGCGATTGCTGCGCGGGGGGCACGAGGTCGTCGGCTTTGATCCGGCCGCTGCCGCGCGCAAGGTCATCGAGGACAAGGGCGCGCAATCCGCGGCTTCACTCGATGCGTTGGTGGCGAAGCTGAAGGCGCCCCGGGTGGTCTGGTTGATGGTCCCCGCCGGTGCGATCACGGACGGCACCATCGACGCATTGGCGCCGCTGCTGGCGGCGGGCGATACCATCATCGACGGCGGCAATTCGAATTACCGCGACACGCAACGGCGTGCCGATACGGTGGCGAAGCGCCAGATCAACTATGTCGATTCGGGCACGAGCGGCGGCGTCTGGGGCCTGGCGGAAGGCTACAGCCTCATGATCGGCGGCGACAAAGCCGTGGTCGATCGCCTCCGGCCTATCTTCGAAACACTGGCTCCCGCGGCGGATCGGGGCTGGGGTCGCGTTGGTGCCGTGGGTTCGGGCCATTACACCAAAATGATCCACAACGGCATCGAATACGGATTGATGCAGGCCTATGCGGAGGGCTTCTCCATCCTTCAGCACAAGCGCGAGTTCGACCTCGACCTACATCAGGTCGCTGAAATCTGGCGTTACGGCAGTGTCGTGCGATCGTGGCTGCTGGATCTGACCGCCGATGCCCTGGAGAAGAATCCCACCTTGCAGGGCATCGCGCCCTATGTGGCGGATTCGGGCGAGGGGCGGTGGACCGTCGCCGAAGCCATTGAACTCGGCGTTCCGGCAATCGCGATCACGGCATCCTTGCTGGAGCGGTTTCGGTCGCGGGACACCGATTCGTTCATTGACAAGCTGCTCGCGGCCATGCGCAACCAATTCGGCGGGCACGAGATCAAGAAGGAGTGACGGCGCTGCGCGGGACGTTCTCTACGCGCGCGACGTTCTCTACGGCTGGGCGGCGACCTCGGCCTTGTGGCTGCTCACGGCTGCGCCGTCGTCGGCCTTGAGTTCACTGAATACGAAGGTCGTGGCGACGGTCATCAGGCCAAGTATTCGCAGCGCCAGATGGATGCCATGGATCATCTCCGGCGCGCCGGCGCGCGGATGATCGGGCAGGAACACGGCGGCGGTCAGGGACGCCGCCGCGATGCCAAAACTCACGGCCAATTGCTGCACGGTGCTGGCAATGGTGCTCGCGCCGCTGGCCTGCCCGCCGTCGACATCGGCATAGGCAAGCGTGTTCATGCTGGTGTATTGGGTCGAGGTGAAGAAGCCGTAAACGAAGGCCATGAGCGCAATGGCCCACGAAGGCGTGCCGGCGTCGATGGTCGAGAACAGCATCAGCATCACGCCCAACATGACGGTGTTCGAGACCAGCACCTGGCGGTAACCGAACCTCCTCAAGATGCGCGGCAGAATGGGCTTCAAGCTCATGGCGGCAAGCGCCTGCGGCATGATCATCAATCCCGATTGGATGGCGGTATAGCCCATCCCCACCTGGTACAACAGCGGCAACAGGAAGGGCAGGCCGCCGATGCCGATCCGCGTGCACAGGCTGCCGCTGACCGATACGCGAAAGGTCCGGATTCGCAGAAGGCCCAGGCGCAGCAAGGGGTGCAGCGCGCGCGTCGAGTGCAGTCCGTAGGCGCCGAGGAGGGCGAACGAGATCGCCAGCAATCCCGCCATCTCGCGCCCGCTCAAGGTGTGTTCGCCGAACACCTCGAGCACGTAGGACAACAGCGATATTCCCGAGCCGAACAATATCAGGCCCACGATGTCCAGCGGATAATTCGTGCGCTCGCGATAGTTCGGCAGGTGCCGGTACACCATGTAAAGGCCGAGCAGCCCGATCGGAATGTTGACGAAGAAAATGATGCTCCAATGGAAGTAATGGATGATGATGCCGCCCAACAACGGTCCCAGCATCGGTCCGATCAAGCCGGGTATGGAGACGAAACTCATGGCGCGGATGAGCTCCGATTTGGCGAACGTGCGCACCATCGTCAGCCGCCCGACGGGCAGCATCATCGCGCCACCGCAGCCCTGCAGAATGCGGCATGCAACCAGCAAGTGAATATCGGTGCTGATTCCGCAGAGAAACGATCCCGTGGTGAACGCGCCGATGGCGGAGGCGAAAACCCTGCGAGTCCCGAACCGGTTGGCCATCCATCCGCTGATGGGAATGAATACGGCAACGCTCAATGTGTAACTGGCAAGCACCGCCTTCATGCTGAGCGGTGCGACCTTGAGGGCATGCGCGATGGTGGGGACCGCGGTGTTCAAGATCGTCGTGTCGAGCGATTCCATGAAGAATCCGACCGCGACCAGCCACGGCAGCAGCCGTTTGGC
>Ga0182015_10003105_pt1 | contig 19019 bp, 14 predicted proteins | sample 712P3MmetaG_FD_120478 | JGI IMG/M metagenome (GOLD analysis project Ga0182015, IMG submission 120478) | Permafrost microbial communities from Stordalen Mire, Sweden - 712P3M metaG | ecosystem: Environmental > Terrestrial > Soil > Wetlands > Permafrost | place: Sweden: Stordalen | collected...
CGATCGAAGCCATTCACTTTCCGCCTGAGAGTGTCGCGCTAGAAACCCCGCCGTCACAGGTTGCCGAGGTTGCTGCCGCCGAGCCACCCACTGTTGAAACTTCAACTGTTGAGGCGCGCGCCGCTGAGGCGCCGGTAACACAAGTTGCCGCGAGCGAGCCCGCTGCTAACGAATTTGCTGGCGCCGAATCTGGCGCTACAGCGGCGGCTGAGTTCGAGTCCGTTGCTCGCGTGGAAGAGACCGAAGAATCAGAACCATTGGGGTCTCCGGTGGCAATTCTCGAGTCTGCTGGAATCGCGGCGCGAGAAATTGGACGCATGGCTACAGTCGAAGCTGCGGTTGTTGCGTCAAATGTCGCACCTGATGTTCAGTCCGTCGCCGCGCCCGCCGCTATTGCAACCGAGCCTGAACCGGCCCCCGCTGCTTCTGCAGCCGAAGTCGAGGTTGCGCCGCCGCCTGCGGAGCCGATCACCGAACGCGCTCCTGCGCCAGAAATTTCCACCGTTTTTGCCCAGCCTGATTCCCAGAAGCTGCCTGTCGAGGCCGCCCCCGAGCCGACGGCCTCCAGTGCGGCGCCTGCTGAAACTGCTGTGGCGTCCGCGCCCGCGCAAGCTGCGCCGAGCGTCGATGAAGTTGTTGCAAGAGTTCTCGAAAAATTGGGACCGCAATTGCAGGAACTGCTTTCGAAGAATCTGGTCCGCCCGCTCGTCGAAGACCTGCTGCACAAAACTGACGAAAAAAAGTAGCGGGAGCGTTCTCGAAGGCCGGGAATTCGCACTCGCGACCAACGCACCGCCTAAGTTCACACAAAATTCAGTCGCGAAAAGCGGCCGGCGTTCGCGAATGGCGAATTAACTTCGCGGGCAGGATGCCCGCGCCACGATCGCCAGATAAAAGAAAGGTGTCATCCCGAACGAAGTGAGGGATCTGCAGTTCGTGATGATCGAGTGGCTATCACGCGCGGAAACGAGAGACCGCGCCGCGCCACGCCGCGGTTAGTGCGACGAATCCCCGTATTTCACTGAGCAGCCGTAGGGGCGCGTGGCGGATGTTTGCACTTGTTTTCCGGCCATGGACTGTTCGAGCGCGAGACTTACGTAGTTCGTTGCGCCGGGGACGTCGCTTAGATCGGTTGTAGGTTTGTCGTCGATAGCGCCATCGTAGATCACAACGCCCAGGGGATTGATGACCACCATTTGCGGAGATGTTTTTGCATCGTATAGGTGGCCGATTTCACCGGTTGGGTCGAGAAGCGCGGCGGTGGGCGCGGCCTGCATCTTGGCGAGGTAGCTGTTCTCTTCCCCGGCGGTCACGTATCCCTGTTGGCCCGGCGCGGAAGAAAGAATCGTGAACCAGACGACGCCCTTGGCCGTCCATTCTTTCTGTAGACGCTGCATGTTGCCGCTTCTGTAGTGCTTGCCGACGTAGGGGCAGCCGTTGTTGTGCCACTCGAGGACTACATATTTTCCGCGGTAGTCGGCGAGGCGAAATGTTTTGCCGTTGCTGGCAGTGGCTGTGAAGTCCGGGGCTGACTCACCGACTTTCGCAGCTGCGAACATCGCGGGCCCTGCGCATAGAACCAGGGCAGCAAGTATCAGATAAAAATTCGTGCGCTTCATTTTTGCGATTCCTCCTTCAAAGTTCGATAACGATTGGACGCGAATTGTGCCAGTTGGATTTCAACATCTTCGCTGATCTGCGCCGCGCGAGGCTTGCTGACCGGCACGTCAATTGCGTAGGACTGATCTGCCGAGAGAACGAGCACGCCCTTCAGGCGCTCGATTGGATTGAGAAGTTGATCGGATTTGCGAAGCGTCAACTGGAAGCCAGCGGGCTTGGGCGCGAGCTTCTGCTGTGCTGCATTATCGATTTGCGATTCGGCGACCGGGAAAAAAACCGCCTGGGTGATTTGGCGACCGATATTCGCGGAGAGGACGAAAGAATCTTTCGTGTCGGTCAAGCTGAATTTCCAGTTCCCTGGCGCGGGCTGAGGCAATGATTCTCTAGCGGCGGCGAAAAGATTACTTGTTCTCGTATCGGAAGGCGCTGCTTGGTGCTTGATGGGGAGAGTGAGCGAGATTTGTGCCTTGCCCGGAATGCACATCTCGCGGCATACGAGCACTTTTACGTCGGCGGTGAGCTGCACCGGCTGTTTCGCCGGCAAGGTCGCGGCCGCATGGATGGGGACGATGAGCGTGACTGCGTCCTCGTAGCCAAAATCCGCGATGGTGGCGGTGCCGAGACGCCGCGGCGTGGGCCACTCCATCGGCCCAACCGTAATGCCTGGCGGCAGGTGCCAAGTCAGGCGAGGCGGCTCGCCGGAATCGCCGGGATTAACCCAGTAAACGTGCCAGCCCTTCTCGAGTTGGAAATGCAATCCGAGATTCAGCGTATGTCCCGGCGCGATCCATTGATTTTCGGCGATGAATTCGAGAGTGCCGTGCGGGATGGGCGTGGCTGCAGCCTGCGCGCTTGCCGCGCACAGCAACAGAGCGACGCCTACTATTAGAACCCGTAAATGGTCCGCGTTTGGGTTCTGTCTTCGCATTCCTCTTTTGATGCACAAACCGTCGAACCAGTTCTATTTGTCTGACGAAGGCAACGAAGCGGCGGCTTCACGAGGACTATACGGGTAACGCGAACTCGCGATACGGGAGGATGCTCGAATTCGACAGCCGAGGCGGCCCCGTTACTCCTCGCGGAGGGCCCTTAGCGGATCGATTTGAGTCGATCGGCGCGCGGGAATGTAGCAGGCTAACATCGCAACAGTCGCCAGCAGAACTGGCGCGCCGATCAGCAAGCGCGCATCATTTGTGCCGACGCTGAGCGCTTCCACGAACAGATTCGTCAGAGCCGAAAGCACTTTTGCGATTCCAATCGCGCCCAAAAATCCCAGAACAGATCCTACGGTGACCAGCGTCGCGCCTTCGCGCAGTACCAGCCGCAACACCTGCGCCTTGCTTGCGCCTAGTGCAGTCCGGATGGCGATTTCCTTGCGCCTCTGCGCGACCGCGTAGGCAGTGACTCCGGCGAGTCCGATGGCGGCCAATATTAAACCAAACACGCCAATTCCGCCGTATGTCTGGGCAGCGAAGCGCATCGAGGACCGGCTGCGATCGAGGTAATCGCTCAACGTTTGGACATTGAAGATGGTCAGATTGGGATCGATGGAGGCGATCGCGCTCCGAGTGGCGCTAAGCGCATCCGTTCCCGCATCCGAGCGCACTAGAATGATAATGCCTTCGGCTGACGGCCGCGCAAAGTCGCGTGATGTCAGCGGCAAGTACAGTACGGATTGGGTGATGCCCATCCCATTCTTCAAGTCCCGGACGACGCCCACCACTTCAAAAGACTGCTTGCCGTCTCTAAGGCGCTTCCCGACGGCATTCTCATTACCGAAAAGTCTCAGTTCAGCAGCCTCATTCATCACCACGGGCATCGCTACGAGCGAAGGAGAAGTCGTCGACGAGTCTCGCTGGCTCCCCGCTTGGCTCTGTTGATCGCGCTCGTCGAATTCCCGCCCAGCCAACATCGGTTCGCTCAGCGTGGCGAAATAGCCCGCGCCGACGCTTTCCTCGATCACGGATTTTTGCACCCGTGAGGACTCGGCCGACTCTTCCACAGTCAGTTGAACGGCATCATCATCGTCTTTAATTGTAAAAGGGGCATGCGCGGCAAGGGCGATGCTGCGGTCAGGCCCGGCGGTCTTGAGGCGCTCGGGCAGTTTATCGAAGAAAGCTTGCGCCTTCTCGGGCGCATAGCCATCGCGCACCGGATCGATGGACAAAAGATACATGGTGTTTGGATCGAATTTGGTCTGGACACTGCTGGACTTGCTAATTCCAATGACCAAAAATCCAGTGATCAGCAGCAGCATGAGCGACCCGGCAACTTGGGCCACCATCAGCAAGTTGCGCAGGCCAAAGCGGCGGTAACCCGGCAAACGCAGCGTCGAACCCTCTTTTAGTGCCGGGATCACCTCGGCTCTCGTCGCTTGCAGGGCAGGCGCCAGGCTGAATCCGATGCCGCAAACAAGCGCCAGGCTGAACGCCAAAGCCGCTGCGCGCCAATCGAGGCTGAAATTTTCATCCATCGGAACTCCCATGGGCGGAACGAAGCGGGAGTTCAATACCGATAGACCGAACGCGAGCGCTAATCCTGCCACGCCGCCCAGCATGGAGAGCAAAATGCCTTCGGCCATCATCTGCCGGATAAGGCGAAAACGGCTGGCCCCGACCGCCAGTCGAATCGCCAATTCCTTGCGGCGATTGGCGCCGCGCGCGATCAGCATGTTTGCCAGATTCGTGCACGCAAGGGTCATCACCAGGCCCATGAGCGCGAAAAAGAACGCAAACAATACGGGTCTCAATTCCCGGGGAATCGGTACCCTGGTGCCAGCCGGAAGCAAAGTGACGCGTTTGCCTTTATCCGAGCGCGAGGGCGACGAAGAATCCTGCTCGTCGAGATTGCGCGTGATGGCGTCGAGAGCCGGTTCGGCGGAGTCAATCGTGACGCCTGGCGCCAAGCACATGATTGCCAGGAATTGCCTAGCGTTGCGTTGATGCAAAACGTCGTTCGCGAGCTCGGGAGCGAGAGCGGCTGGCGCAGTGATCGGGACGAACAGCTCAGCCGGAATTATGCCCAAGGCGCCGTTGAAATCCTTCGGTGTGATTCCCACGATGGTCGCGATTTGGCCATTCACGCGAAGAATTTGCCCGACGGCATCGGGAGAAGAATTGAGGCGATTGCGCCAGAAACGATCGCTGATCACCACAGCGGGCGCGTCGCCCGGTTTGTCGATGGCGGCGCTGAGAACTCGTCCACGCTGTGGCCGGACGCCTACGACAGAAAAATAATCGGGTGATACGAGTTGTCCGAAGATGCGCTCGGGTCTCGAATTGATATCACCTTGAAAGGTGATATTGAACGGGACGCCGTTCTGAAACGCGGCGACGCCGGTGAAAAGAGTCTTTTGCTCCCGAAACTGCTCGACGTAGTAATACGAGACCGGCTGCATAGGCATGACCAGTTTTTTGGCATTCGCCGCCGAGGGCAGATCACGGAATAGCATCGCCCATTTCGAGCTGTACACGTCTGTCGTCAGGCCAATTCCGAGTCCCATCGAAATGATGGCGACCAGCGCAAAGCCGGGCGACTTGATCAGCGCTCGCAACGCATAGCGCATATCGCCGCGCATTTCGGTCAGGTATTCGATCGGCACGCGAATCGCGATGTCTGCGATTAGCCGGAACAGGCCGGTGATGCCGTGCCTCCTGGCAATGTCTTCGAAGACGTCCTGTCCGAGCTGCGTCACCTCGGTGCCATAAGCCAATTTGAATTCGTGCGGGAAGGCTTCCGCCAACCGGCGGTAGATGCGCCATGCGAAGTTCATTCCGTCACCATGTCGTCTTGGTTCACGTGATGGTCTTGTTTCGATGGGGCCTGGTTCACTTGGATTGCACGAACCAGTTCCTGAAGGCGCTCGCATTCCCCGTCAAGCACTTCCCTGCCGAGGGTCGTCAGGCGGTAATATCGCCGTCGCGCGTCATCCAACTCCGGCGCGGGGCGTTCGTCAGATTCCTCAATAAGTTCAGCCTCGATGAGCCGCTTGATCGATCCATAGAGCGTAGCCGGCCACAATCGCACCTTCCCGGCAGTGCGATTCAGCACGTCCTGCATGATCGCGTATCCGTGCTGCTCCCCACCAGCAAGCGAAAGCATGATGTGAAACCACTGCGGTTTAAGCGGCAGGAACCGTTCAGCGTTAGTTTCGCTCACGTCAGTATATATATCACACGATATCTATACTTGTCAAGACGATTTTTCCGATAGATCTATTGAGAGCACGATTTTCGTGTTTTTTGGCAATCGAATCTCGCTGATTCTCCGACACTTCCACGCAGCTATAGTACCCTGTGGATTTGCTGGTACCCCGGGGGTGCATGTTAAAGTGCCTCGACGAAAATGTTGAAGCACACTACAATAGCGGCGAGTGCTTCCCAGCGGGCGGGGCATCCACTCGTAGCGCCGACATCCTGTCGGCGATTTTTCGCCCAATCACCGAAACTCAAAATCGGCGGCAACATGCCGGCTCGCCCCTTTTCTCGTTTCCATTTTCCCTTTTCGAATTTCGCCTTTCTAATCGAGACACGCAAACGATTAGAAATCGCCACAACTCAAAGAAAACAATCATCACAGGTCACTTCTAATCGAGACAAAATTGCAGGGGCTTCATGACGCTAGAAATACCAAAGGCTTACGAGCCGCAGGAGATCGAAGAGCGCTGGGCCAAAGCCTGGTTCGACGAGAATCTTTACCGTGCGGAAAACTCGCACGACGGGCCGAAATTTTCGATCGTCCTTCCGCCGCCGAATGTGACGGGGTCGATTCACATCGGCCACATGCTCGAGCACACGCAGATAGACATTGTGGTGCGCTGGCACCGCATGCTGGGCGACCGGACGCTCTGGCTGCCGGGAATGGATCACGCTGGCATTGCAACGCAGTTTGTTGTTGAGCGGACGCTTGCGAAGGAAGGAATCAAGCGGCAGGACCTGGGGCGCGAGGAATTCGAGCGGCGCGTGTGGAAATGGAAGACGGAGAGCGGGGGCGTAATCAAGCAACAGATGATTCGGCTGGGCGCGTCATGCGATTGGACGCGCGAACGGTTCACGCTCGAGCCGGCGCTATATCGCGCCGTACTTGAAGCGTTCCTGCGGCTTTACAACGAAGGCTTGATCTATCGCGGACGATATATCGTGAATTGGTGCCCGCGATGCCAGACGGCGATCAGCGATCTGGAAGTGGTGCATAACGAGCGCGTTGGGCAGATTTGGTCGATTCGGTATCCGGTGGTCGGCTCGAGCGAATTTCTTGTGGTGGCTACGACGCGGCCGGAGACGATGCTTGGCGATACGGCCGTCGCGGTGCATCCGGACGACGAGCGGTATCAGCGATTCATCGGCAAAAAAGTGCTGCTGCCGCTGATGGATCGCGAAATTCCTGTGATCGCGGATGCTTACGTGGATCGCGAATTTGGCACCGGCGTTGTGAAGATCACGCCTGCGCACGATCCGAACGACTTCGAAATCGGCAAGCGGCATAACCTGGCTGAAATTGACATCATGACGAATGACGCGCACATCAACGAGGCTGGAGGGAAGTATGCCGGACTCGAGCGATTTGCTGCGCGGGCGCGAGTGCTCGAGGATCTCGAGAAGCTCTCGCTTATCGAGCGGGTGGCCGAGCACACGCATACCATCGGCACTTGCGATCGCTGCAAAGCGATTGTTGAGCCGCGAATTTCGACGCAGTGGTTCTGCAAAATGAAGCCACTGGCGGTGGAAGCGGAGAAGGTGGTTCGCGACGCAACGATTGAAGTGCTTCCCGACAATCAGCGGACGATTCTGCTGAATTGGCTCGACAACATTCGCGACTGGTGCATTTCACGGCAGCTTTGGTGGGGCCATCGGATTCCGATTTGGCATTGCGCGGATTGTAAGGAGATGGTTCCGGCGCGCGATTCGCAGGTGGAGCTTGTCGAGGGGCATGCGCGCGCGGCGAGCGTGCCGACGAATTGCACGAAATGCGGGGGCTCGAAGCTCACGCAGGATCCGGACGTGCTGGATACGTGGTTCAGTTCCGTTTTGTGGCCATTTTCTTCGCTTGGTTGGCCGGATGATACGGATGATTTGCGAACGTATTATCCGACAAGCGTTTTGATCAGCGGCTACGACATTCTGTTTTTTTGGGATTCGCGGATGATCATGATGGGATTACATCTGACATCAGGCGCGCGCGTCGAGCAGCGGATTCCCTTCCGGCGGCTTTATCTCCACTCGCTCGTGCGGCTCGCGGGCGGCGAGAAGATGTCGAAGACCAAGGGCACGGGTGTGGATCCGCTGGAGATGACGAAGCAGTACGGGACCGACGCGATGCGTTACATGCTTTCGAGCATGGCCGCGCCTGGGACCGACATCATCATGAGCGACGACCGCATTCTCGCGGCGCGGGCGTTTGCGAATAAGATTTGGAATGCGGCGCGATTTCTATTCGTCAATCTCGAGAAATTCGAGGCGACGGGAACGACGATTGAGGAGCTTGCGGCGCCTGAGATTCGAGAGAAGGCGCCTTATGCGGCGCCGGCCGAAGGCGCCGGGCTCGCGGATCAGTGGATTTTCTCGCGGCTGGCGCGTGTTGCCGGGGAGATGAATTCGGCGTTCGGCGAATTTCGATTTCATGAAGCGGCGCAGACGGCTTATCACTTCTTCTGGGGCGATTTTTGCGATTGGTATATTGAGTGGATTAAGCCGCAACTGCTGAGTGACGATCGCGAGGCGGCAATTGGGGCATGGCGGAATCTTTTTGCCGTGCTCGATGCGGCGCTGCGGATGCTGCATCCGATTATGCCGTTTATCACCGAAGAACTTTGGCACCGGTTGCCGCAGGCGGCGGGCGAACGCTCCATAGCGCTGCAAGCGTTTCCCGAACCGAAGGCTGCGTGGCTTAACGAAGATGCGGAACGGCAGCTGGCGCAACTGCAGGACATCATTACTGCTGCGCGAAACATTCGCGCTGAATTGAAGATTGATCCGAAGAAGACAATTGTAGCGGATTTGTCGAGCGCGGATGGAGCGTTCGTCGAGCTCGTTCGGCAAAATCTCGATCCGATTTTACGGCTCGCTAGCCTCTCGGCGTTGAACCTTTCTTCGGGGCGGCTTGATTCGAAGGGCGGCTTGATGCGCTCGACGGCGCAGTTCGATCTGCGGATTGCTTACGGAGAAGGCGTCGACAAGCAGGCGGAGATCAACAAGATCAAGAAAGACAGGGAACGACTAGGCAAAGATATTGAATCGAAGCGTGCGCGGCTAGCCGATGACAATTTCCGCAGTAAGGCGCCGGCTGAAATTATCCGAAATCTCGAAAATACTCTCGCCGAACGCGAGGCCGAGCGGCAGAAACTCGGCGAACGGCTCGCGCAGCTCCAATAGCGGACAACCTGGAGTGTTCGGCGCTCGGCAGCTTGCTGCGGGAGCGCGGCTCAAGTAACCTTGCACGCTCGCATGGAACCCAAACGCCTCAAAGTGATTCGCGGCCTGACGGATCGCCGAATTGATGCTCTGCTGACGCTGCTCTCAGAAAACACCACGATCGTTATCAGCGGCGAGAAGATCGCGAGCGAGATCGGAGTTTCGCGCGGGACGGTGTGGCGCTGGGTGCAGAAGCTGCGCGCGCTGGGCGTGGATGTGAGCGGGCATGCGCGCACGGGCTATCACATCAGTCGCATTCCCGACATCCTCGCGCCCAAATTGATCAGCCGGCAATTGCTGAATACGCCCTTCTGGAAGCACAACTACCATTTCTTCAAAGTGGAATCGACGAACGACATCGCCATGAAGCTCGGCGACGCAGGCGAACCGCATGGCGCAGTGGTGATTGCGGAGGAGCAGACTGCGGGTCGCGGGCGCGCGGGGCGATCGTGGTCATCCGAGAAATCCGCCGGGATTTATTGCACCGTGTTGCTGCGGCCGGCGATCTCGCCTGCGCAGGCTTCGCTGCTCACGCTGGTGGCCGGGCTGGCCGCGCGCGACGCAACGTCGGAAGAATTAGACGCGGCGCCTGATGTTCGCTGGCCGAACGATCTTTTGCTGGGCGGCAAAAAATTCTGCGGCATCTTGACGGAGATGCAGGCTGAACCTGATCGCGTGCACTACGCGGTGGTCGGCATAGGGATCAACGTGAATCAATCGCGTATGCCGGCGGAGATTGCGTCGATCGCGACGTCGCTGCGGATTGAGAGCGGGCACGTTCATTCGCGTCTCGACATTCTTGTGCGGTTGCTGCGCCACCTCGACCGCTACTACAATCTTCTTTTGTCGGAAGGTTCGGCGCCGATCATTCGGCGGTTCTCGGAAGTATCGAGCTACTATCAGGGCAAACGCGTGCGGATTATGACGGCGAACGATTCGTTTGTGGGTACGACGAAAGGGCTTGAACCGAGCGGGATTCTTCGCGTGGCGCGGGACGACGGCCGCGTGGTGACGGTGATTTCCGGCGACGTGACGGAGGCGTAATGCTGCTGACGATGGACGTCGGAAACACGAATACGGTTCTCGGCGTGTATCGCGGCAGCGAATTGGTGGCGAACTGGCGGCTTACGACCTCGCGCGAACAGACGATTGACGAGTATGGAATTCTGGCGCGCGATCTTTTTACGCTGGTGTCGCTTGATTCGAGCGAAATTGATGGAGTCATTATCAGTTCCGTTGTACCGCAGTTGAATTCCACGCTCGCAGGGATGTCTGAGAGGTATTTTCATTTGAAGGCGCTTTTCGTCGAGCCGGGCGTGAAAACTGGGATGCCCATCCATTACGATAATCCGCTGGAAGTGGGCGCGGATCGGATTGTTAACGCTGTGGCTGCTTTCGAGAAATATGGCGGGCCGTGCATTTCCGTGGATTTTGGGACAGCGCTTAATTTCGATGCGGTTTCTGAGCGCGGGGAATATCTTGGCGGCGTGCTGGCGCCGGGGATTGGGATTTCGGCGGACGCGCTTTTCGCGCGGGCGGCGCGGCTGTTTCGCGTCGAGATTAAGGATCCAGGGAAAATTATCGGGACGAACACTGTGGCTTCGATGCAGTCAGGGCTTTACTACGGCTACGTGGACATGGTGGACGGAATTCTTGAACGCATGAAGAAAGTGCTTGGGGAAAAGACGAGAGTGGTGGCGACGGGCGGGCAGGCGGCGTTGATCGGAAAAGGCTCGCGGCATATCGAGACGATTGACGAATTTCTGACGCTCGACGGATTGCGAATTATTTGGGAGCGAAATTCCGGCGCGAGCGTTCGGGGCGGCAAAGAACGCCACGCGTCACCTCAGGCGGCTGGCGTTCCGCCAAAATCAGAGCGCTGAACCGCAGCGGCTAGCCATCGCGCATGGAATCGTTCAACTACTTCAATTATTTTACTGAGATTGAGGAATATTTCTGGCGGAAGCGCGGGGCTCACATTCTGGTTTCGCCGCTGGACTGGGCGATAGTGGAGACGTGGCAGAAGTCCGGCATTCCTCTTACCGCCGTGTTGAAAGGGATCGATCGGGCGTTCGAGAGTTACGGGCGATCGCGGCGGGCGGCGGGAGGGCGATCGCTGAAGAGTCTCGCCTATTGCGTGGATGCGGTGCTCGATGCTGCTGCGGAGTTGCAAGAAGCAACTGCGGGCGCAGGGCCATCGCAGGATGCGTCGAGGGCTGTACGGCCGACAGTTGAACCATTTTCGCGCGACGAGCTTTGCGGCTATTTGAGGCGAAACGCGGAGAGACTTCGGGCTGCCTGCAATACACACGGTGTCGAAGCTGGATTGGCTGCCAAACTTGCGGAGACGGCGAAGCGCCTTGATGAGATTGCGACGGAGTTCGATTCGCCGGCGGCACTCGACCTCGAGGATTTTGAGCGAAGATTGACGGTGCTGGAAGAAAAGCTCTTGCCTGCGCTGCAATCGGGCGCGAGCGAGGAGACGCTGCTGAACATCCGGCGTGAGATGGACCGGCAGCTAGCGCCTTATCGCCGCAAGATGACCGCGGAACAGATTGCGCAGCTCGAACGGCAGTACACGCAGAAGCGGCTGCTCGAAAGTTTTGGCGTGCCGCGGCTGAGTCTCTTTTATCTGACCTAAGCCACATCGGACGGCCATGGATGTAAAAATCGAAAAACTAATTTACGGGGGAGATGGCCTCGCGCACCACGAGGGTGCGACGGTGTTTGTGCCGTTCGTTCTGTCCGGTGAAACTGTCGCCGTTGTTCCTACGGAGACGAAAAAGAAATTTGTTCGCGGGCGGCTGGAAAGCGTGCTCACACCCTCGCCGGAGAGGATTGAGGCCGATTGTCCGCACTTTTTAATTTGCGGGGGCTGCCATTACCAGCATATTTCTTATGCGGCGCAACTGGGCTACAAAGAGCAAATTTTAAGGGAAACGCTGCGGCGAATCGGGAAAATTGATTGGACGGGGCCGATCGTTGTGCATGCATCGCCGCCGTGGGGATACCGAAACCGGGCGCAGTGGAGAGTGCGCGAGAGCGGGATCGATGATGCGCCGCAAATCGGATACTTTCAGGCGAGTTCAACGGCGATTGTTCCGATCGAAACTTGCCCCATATTGTCGCCGCGGATTTTGGCGACATTTCACGCGATACGAGAGTTGCTTTCCAGCGGCGGACTCCCGCCGTCTCTGCGAGAAGTGGAGGCTTTCGCCGACGAGCGAGACGAGTCGGTGCTTCTTACGCTCACATACGGTAAGTTTCCGAAGACGCTCAGTGAGACTCAGCAACTTTTGCGCGAGAAAATTCCGGCGCTTGCGAGCGTTCTCTTTCAAGATGTTCAGCAGAATCGCATGGAGCTGAAAGGGCCGGGATCTCTAAACTACAGCGTCGGAGAGTTTCGATATCGAGTGAGCCACCTTTCGTTCTTTCAGGTGAACCGATTTCTGGTTGGCGAAATGGCGCAGGTGGTTGAGGCGGCGGGAACCGGGGAGTTGGCCGTCGACATTTTTGCGGGCGTGGGACTTTTCTCGCTTCCGCTTTCGCGGAAATTTCGGCGGGTGATCGCGGCAGAATCGAATCCGGTGGCCGTGCGCGACTTTAAGGATAATGCAGCCGCGCCTGAGAACCGGGCGACAAATAAGATCGAGATTCGTGAAAGCGATTCCGTCGAATTTCTGAGCCGGGCGAGGCAAAAGACCGACTGCGTTGTGCTCGATCCGCCGCGCGCGGGGCTTGGCGTCGAAGGGACAGCGGCGCTGCGTAAGGTGGGGCCGGCGACGATCGTATACGTGTCGTGCGAGCCGTCAACGATGGCGCGGGATTTGGAAATAATGGTCGCGCAGGGATACGCGGTCTCCGTAGTTCACCTTTTCGATCTATTTCCTCAAACTTTCCATATTGAAAGCATGGTGAAACTTGTGAAACGGTGATGAGAGTTCCGGCGGTGTGGATCGTCGCGGCGTTCGCTGGCGGCATTCTGCTTCGTCTTGCGCGGCCGCTACCACTGCCCTTCTGGCTTGTATCTACTGCGGTACTTATTCTTCTCGCCGCTTTGGTTCTGCGGTTCTTACATTCAACATGGCCCGCATGGCTGGCTGCGCTCATCGCTTGGGCAGCTTTGGGCGGAGCTGCGGCTTCTCTCCAACATCTGATCGTGCCGGCGAACGGAATCGCGCGGATGGTTTCCGAAAAGCGAATTGACACGAGCGAGCCGCTGCGATGGCGAGGGCGCCTGCGCGAGGATCCGCTCCGATTGCCGTGGGGCGTGCGATACGAGGTGGACCTGGAGAGCGTGGAGGCGGCGGGGCGCGCGGTGCCTGTGTCGGGCGGATTGCGCATGAATTATTACTTCAATCCGCGGCATGACGAGAGTTTGCCTCTCATTCGAGCAGGAGATCGAGTTGAGGCGTTAATGCGCGCGCATGCGCCGAGGAACTTCATGGATCCGGGGGCCGGTGATGCGCGAGGGCAACTGGCGCGCGAAGGAATTGACTTGATGGGGTCGCTTCGAAGCGCGGAGTTGCTGCTGAAAGTGGGCACGCCGCCGCTTGGAATCCCCTACGGGCTGGCGCGGGCGCGCGGAGCGTTGCTCGCGCGTCTTGATGCCGCATTTGCCTCGGCGCCCGAACAGGCCGCGATCCTGCGCGCGATGCTCTTGGGTGACAGGATGTTCGTCACTTCCGAAGTGTCCACCGAATTTCAAAAGACGGGCGCGTATCACGTGCTTGTGGTGGCGGGATTGCACGTCGGCGCTTTGTGCGTGTTTTTGCTTTGGCTCGGGCGGAAATTGCGCTCGCCTGCGTGGCTGACAGGGCTTGTGACGTTAGGCGCGCTGGTCGCGTACGTCGGAATCGTGCAGGATCGGCCGCCGATTTTGCGCGCGGCTTTGATGGCCACATTTTATTTGTCGGCTCGGCCCTTTTTTCGGCGCGTGGAGCAGCTGAATACGGTCGCACTTGCCGCTCTGGTGTTGTTGCTGTGGCGGCCGTCGGAGTTGATTGACTCGAGCTTTCAATTGTCGTTTCTTGCGGCCGGCGTGATCGCAGGTCTCGCGCTGCCGTGGATTGAGCGGAAAGGCGAACCTTATCTTGCGGGGCTTGCGCATTTAGGAGACGTCACGCGAGACGCATCGCATCGGCCCAAGGTTGCGCAATTCCGGCTGGACTTGCGCGCGGCGTCGCATTGGCTGGCGCAGCGACTGCCCGTGGCGCTTGCGCCGCGCTCAAATGATTTGCTCGCGGCACCGATTCGCGCGGGGTTGCGAATCTTTGAACTCATTCTTCTGTCGTTCGCGTTGCAAGCTGGAATGCTGGCGATGCTGGCGCTTGAATTTCATCGTGTGACGCTTGCGGGGCCGCTTAGTAATGTGCCGGCTGTTTTTTTGACAGGACTGATCGTGCCCATAGGTTACCTGATGCTCGGAGCGAGCTTCCTATGGAAGCGACTGGCGGACGTGCTGGCGATGGCACTGCTAGTTTTGTGCAGATTACTTCTTGTGTCGGTGCACTGGTTCGCGGCGCTTCCTCGCGCGTCCTATCGAGTTCCCGCGCCGCCTGGGTGGTTGATGATCGAGTGGCTCGCCGCTCTGGTGGCGCTATGCGCGCTGGTGCATGCGAACAGAACGAGACGCTCAGGACCGAAGCGACGGGTTGCGATGACATCACAAAAACGCACGCGCGTTTTACGCGTATGCGAATTGGCGGCTGCCGGAGTGTTCGCGACAATTACTCTTGCGGCGGCGACGCATCCATTTCGGCCTCAAGTCGCGACTGGCGCGATGGAAGTGACTGTCCTCGACGTCGGCCAGGGCGACTCAATCTTCGCGGCATTTCCCGACGGCCGCACCATGCTGATTGACGGCGGAGGCGAAACGGGCAGCGAGTTCCCCGGGCAATATCGCGCGGCAGTTGATATTGGTGAGGAAGTGGTTGCGCCATACCTCTGGTCGCGCGGGCTGAAACGAATCGACGTTGTCGCGTTGACGCACGCGCACCACGACCATCTCGATGGTCTCCGCGCCGTTCTGAATGATTTTCACGTGGGACAACTTTGGGTCGGGTCCGACGTGGACACGCGCGCGTATCGAGAACTGATCGCCCAAGCGCAAGCTGCAGGCGTTCCGGTGATTCACGAGCATCGCGGCGATGCTTTCGATTTCGGCTACGCGCACGGAGAGGTGATTTGGCCGAGCGAGACGAGTGAGTTGGCATCAAATCCAAACAATAATTCGCTGGTGCTACGGGTGGAATCCGGAGCCGCGCGATTCCTGCTCGCGGGCGACATCGAACAAAAAGCTGAAAAGGAAATTATCGCGGACGGCGATGCCCTGTCCGCGGACATTCTGAAGGTGCCGCATCACGGGAGCAAGACTTCGTCTACGGATGAGTTTCTGGCCGCGGTCGCGCCGCGAATCGCGGTGATCTCCGTGGGCGAGGGAAACATTTTTGGCCAGCCGCACGCCGCGGTTCTCGATCGCTATCAGAAAGACGGCGTGAGAGTGCTGCGAACGGATCTCGACGGGGCCGTCACGACGATTTCGAATGCGAAGAGCCTGCGCGTCACAACATACCGGGACACGCACCCAACGGAATAGCGGAAGGAAAAATCGGAGTAGCTTTATCGCGGTACAGCGGCACCCGCTCGATATATTTGAACGGTTACTTCTTCGTGCCGCCGGAAGGAGAATCGCTGGAGCCGGCGCGAAGATAGGTTGCGATGACTTCCTTCGCCGTCTTTGCCTCGGACTCCATTACGACGATTTCTTCGCCGTGCGTGCCTTCTGGCGCTTCACGAAGAGGAAAGGGATCCATGGAGACGGAACCCGGAGAGCGAATGCCCGCGCTTTGGAGCAGCGAGCGAATCACCATCGCCTCGGCCATCGTTCCGGCAACGTGAATCACCACGCTGCGTTCGTTTTGGTCTGCTTCGGTTTTTTTTGCTTCGTTTTTGTCTGCTTGCATTGTGGAAACCTGTCCCGCCGTACTATTGGCGCGCCGAATTCAAGGGTTCATACTAATCTGGATTACGATTCTAGGCCAATGATGGATTCGACCGAGACGCAGAAACCAACCCAAGAAGAAATCGACGACGAAAGCAGGCGGATGCGCCGTTTGCGAATTTTGGTTTATCTGGCGCTCGACACGATTGCTTCCGGCAGTTTGTCACCTGAAGAAGCGTCCTCGATGGCCGCGGCGACACGCAGGCTCGCACTCGACATGTTTCCTGGGAAAGAGCGGGCGTTCGATTTGCTCTATCGGCCAAAATTCCAGCGCGTGATGCACGAAATCTACCGCTTGCAGTAACTTCTAAAATTCCATCGCAGCTTTCAACACTACCATCCTGTGCGGTGACGCACGATCATTCGCAGACACACGAGAAGAAGTGCGCCGAGAACTCCGATGGCCGCCTGATATTCGCGGTTGCGCTGGTATTGTTTCCAGGAAAAACTGGCTTCGCCGTTTCCAGCGACGGCGGCACCGGGGCGCCGGGGCGGGCGCGGCCAAAATAGGGGCACGCGGGCAGCGTATTCATCGAATGCGGTGCCGTAACGCTGGTGAAGTTCGACTTCCTCTTTTTTCATCACAGCGGGATAAAAGATGAGGAAGTACGCCGCAATCACCAATGCGCTCCACGGCGAACCGCCCGCGATGGCGAAGCCGGCTGCCAGCAAGGAACTTCCCAGATAGAGCGGGTTTCTGGTCCAGGCGTACGGGCCTGAAGTCGTGAGAGTCTCGAGCTTGCGCAGATGTCCCGCCGCCGCGCCGCGAACGATGAGTCCGATGGCCGCTACTGCTGCACCGATTGCGATGAACGTGATCGTTGGCGCCGCCAGTGCGATATAGAGAATCGAAAGCGGGTAGCCGGCACGAACGCGCCAGCGCGTAACCCAGCTTCCCGCCATCAGGAATTCTCCACGAGCGTGCCTACAGCGGGCACGACGTCCGCGACTTCGATGCGAAGCATAGCGGGAGAATGTGATGCGCCGCGCTTGTAAGTCGTTTCCCAGGACAGCGCCTTGCGGACCACTGCGGCGCGAGTGCCGAACGGACCGTTGCGCGCGGGATCCGTCGGGCCATACAGGCCGACGACGGCGGTGCCGAGTGCGGCAGCGAGATGCAGCGGGCCCGTGTCTGCCGCGACGACGAATTTTGCGCGGCGAAGTAACGCCGTTAATTGCAAGAGGTCCGTCGCGAGCGGGATTGGAGCGGAGTCGCCAGCGGCTTCTATCACTTCATTTGCCAGAGCGTCCTCGCCCGGGCCGATGCTTACAACCCCGCGCAAGCCGTAGCGCCTGGCCAATTCCTGGTGAAGCTCTCCAAATCTTTCAGCAGGCCAACACTTCGATCGCCAGCCGCCGCCTGGGCTGATGATATAAAAATCCGTCAGCCCGTGCTTAGCAAGCTGCTCGCCGACCCATTTATTTGCTTCAACAGATTCCGGCAAAACAAATCGCGGGGTGACGTGCTTCGCGCCGGCGGCTTCCGCGAGCGCGAGATTGTGTTCCACTTTGTGCGCGCCGGAAGGATGGATGCGCCGGGAATACAGAAGCGACGCCGGGGCCTCGCGCGCATAATCCCAATCGAAGCCGAGCACTTCCTTCGCACCGGCAGCGCGGGCGAGAAGCGCAGATTTGTAGAGCGACTGAAAATCGAGCGCCGAAGTGTAATGCGCGCTGCGAAGGCATGCCACGGAGTCCAGCACGCCCGCGGTGGTTGAACGATCGAGAGGGATGAGGCTATTCAGATCGGGATTGCCGTCGAGAACCGGCATCCAGTGAGATTCGACCACCCAGTCGATCTGTGCATTCGGAAAGGAATCGCGAAGCGCTGCTGACGCCGGGAGCGTGTGAATGATATCGCCGAGAGAGCCGAGGCGAACAATGAGGAATCGCCGGTCAGCCATCGGCGCGCTTGCGAATATTGGCGAGCAGATCGCGCGTCGAGTGAGTTTTGGGGTCGCCGACGATGGCGACGCGGATACCGAGGCGCGCGGACGCGCTGCGCTCAGGGACAGTCTCGGGCGTGTAGTCGGTTCCTTTGGCGTGGACGTTGGGACGGAGATCTTGCAAGAGCGATTCGACATTCGGTTCGGGGAAAATAACGACGAAATCCACGGAAGAGAGGGCGGCGACAAGAGCGGCGCGGCCGCGCTCGGGTAGGACCGGGCGTCCGGGGCCTTTTAGCGATTCGGTGCTCGAATCGGAATTTACGGCCACGACGAGAATATCGCCTTCGGCTCGAGCGCCCTGGAGGTAGCGGATGTGGCCGGCGTGCAGAAGATCGAAGCAGCCGTTCGCGAGGACAATCTTTTCGCCGCGTTTGCGATGGGGCTCAAGCGCTTGCTTGAGTGCGTCGCGGCCGAGAATTTTCTTTGACGTGTCCATTGGCCTTCAGCGCATTGATGTGGCAGAGGAACGCACGGCGTTTTCGAGTTCGGCGCACGTTACGGTTGCCGTGTCGCGTTTCATTACAACAATTCCGCCCGCGTAGTTTGCGAGGTGCGCCGCTTCGAGGAACGTGGCACCGGCGGCGAGAGCCAGCGTAAAAACGGCGATCACCGTGTCGCCGGCGCCGGTCACATCCGCAGCCTCTTCGGAGCCGAAAATTGAGATCAATCGCGCCGGCTGGCCTTGCTCGAAGAGCGCCATGCCGTCTTTCCCGCGCGTGACGAGGAGCGCCTTCAGGTGCAACTCGCCGAGAGCGCGGCGGCCAAGCTCTTCGAGAACCTGCGCGTCGTTCCCGATGCGCCGCTGGTAGAGCGCTTCGAGTTCGGACTCGTTCGGCGTGGCAGCGGTGATACCGGACTGGCTAAAGGCAGGAAGCGAGTGGCGCGAATCGAGCGTTGTGGGCCTGCCGTCGCGGACACTCGCGAGGATTTCGGGCGTCGCGCAGCCGAAACCGTAATCGGAGGCGAGAACTGCGCGTGCGTGGCGGCTACGGTCGCGGAGCTTCTTTCCGATTTTCCTTTGCACGTGAGCGGGCAAGA
>Ga0182015_10003106_pt1 | contig 19014 bp, 20 predicted proteins | sample 712P3MmetaG_FD_120478 | JGI IMG/M metagenome (GOLD analysis project Ga0182015, IMG submission 120478) | Permafrost microbial communities from Stordalen Mire, Sweden - 712P3M metaG | ecosystem: Environmental > Terrestrial > Soil > Wetlands > Permafrost | place: Sweden: Stordalen | collected...
ACGGCCCGCATCTGTGACCCGTACACCGCCTTGGCGGCATCCGCGACGCGATCGAGCTCGCGCTGCTCCTGGGCGAACGCCTTGACCACGCGGACGCCGTTGACATCCTCGTCGACGATCTGGACCAGCTCACCCTCGCGCTGCTGTCCGTCCCAGGTTGCGGGAAAGACACGCCAGCGCATGCGGTAGGAGACGATCAGCAGGCTCGGGGCGACCACGACGCTGACCAGCGCCAGCAGCGGCGAGAGGTAGAGCATCACGCCGAGCGAGAGCAGGAGCAGGAGGATGTTGCTGCTCATGATCGGGAAGAAGCTCAGCAGCCCCTGGACCAGCGTCGAATCCGAGTTCGCGCGAGCAACCAGCTGCCCGGTCGGCATGCGTCCGAGGTTGTCGAAGTCCAGGGCCTGCAGGTGGTCGTGCATGTCGTTGCGCAGGTCGTACTGGACCTCGAGCGCCACTCGACCACCCCGATACCGGCGGATGTACGCGAACCCGAAGCTGGCGGCGGCGAGCACGACGAGCAGCACGAGCCACGGCCACAACGCCGATGTCCTGGTGAGGATCACCCCGTCGACGATCTGACGCGCGACCAGCGGGACGGCCGTCTGCGTCACGCTGCCGAGCGCCGCGGCTCCGACTGACAGCACGACATCCCGCCGGTGCCGGAGCATGTAGCCCCAGAGGCGCCGGATCCACCCGGGCTTGTCGCGAGCTTCGCTCAACCGCGTTCGTTGGTCGTTCGTAGATCCTCAGCCAGTCAAACGGACGCCGTCAGCGTAGCGCGACCGCGCTTGAACGCCGCTCGCTAGCCGGCGGCGGTGGAGACCGACGGCCTCACCCGGCGATCGATCGCGTTGAGGATCCGAACCGCAAACTCGGGGCTGTCGATGAATGTCACGCGATAGAGGCCGGTTTCATTGATCCGCGGTTCAATGCGAATCACCCGGAGACCGGCCTCCTGCAGCGCCGCCAGCATGCGCGTAACGCCGCCCGGGCGGTGCTGCGTTGTCTCCATGATGTCGCTGTCCCTGACGTCGATCGCGAGCATTGCTCATCCCCTATCGCGGTTGGATCACGGTCGCATCATGGAGGCCACATCCTGTCGACTCCGTGAGCAACCTGTCTCAGAGGGATTCCATATGTACGTCGGATCGGTGGTGATCGACTGCAACGACTTCCCGGCCATGTACGCGTTCTGGACGGCGGCGCTCCGCTACGTGCCTCGGGATCCGCCGGAGGATGGATGGGCGGTGCTCCGAGATCCTGATGGAGACCACGTCAACGTGTCGCTCCAGCTGGTGCCCGAGCCGCGGATCGGTAAGAACCGCCTGCATCTCGACCTGTACACTGCCGATCCGGCGGGTGAGCTCGCGCGCCTGCTGGAACTCGGAGCGGTGCGCTTTCCGCGTACGCCCGAAGCCGGCGACGACTTCGTCACGCTCCAGGATCCCGAGGGCAATCTGTTCGACGTGATCGACAAGTCGGGAGGGTGAGCGACCGCGCATTGCAACGGGTCACGCTGCCGGCACTGTGATGCCCGGAAGCAGATGCCACGTCGTGCCGCCGTCGCTGGTCGTCCAGATCCCGCCTGGAACGAAGGTCCACCCGTGCTGCGAATCCACGAATCCGATTCCTTCGGCGCCGCCACCGCCGCCGAAGGAGTCCGGCGGAAGAGCAGCATGGATCCAAGTGGCTCCTCCGTCGTGAGTCACGAGATCGTCCTCGCGATCATTTGCCATCCAGGCAGTCGTGGTGCTCAGGACGGCGAGCCCGATCGGTGCGCCACCACTGTCGATGGATCCGACATTCGCCGCAGGGGGTGAGAAGCCGGAGTTGTAACCCTCCCGGCTGCGCAGGATCCACTTCGAACCGCCATCGCTGGACGTCCAAACCTCCTGCGGTGCTGGAAACGCCCCTTCATTTCCGCAGGCAAGCATCACGTGATCCGGAGACGACGCGCCGAGGATCGCGGTGGCACCGACAGTGCATGGGAGGGGAAGTGACATCCAGGTGCGGCCGTTGTTCTGGCTGCGGACGAGTGCGGGCCCCTGCTGGTTGGCATCAAGAATCCAAGCGTCGTCGCCGATACGTACGAGTTGCGCCAGCGGGATCGTCGAGTTGTTGTCGATCGGTGCCCCAACCGCAGCCGGGAGTGCGCCCAGATCCGACCATGCACCGCCGCCCACGGGTTGCGAGAACAGCGTCGCCGTGCACGGCTTCGGAATCGAGCAGGTGGTCACCGCCCACGCGGTTCCCTGTGCGAGCTCGACATCTGCGACAAGCGCATTGCCGACCGCCATTGACTGCCAGCTCACGCCTCCGTTGTGTGTTGCCACGAGAAGTCCATGGCCATCGGAGGCACCCCAGATCCATACGTCGGCGCTCGACGCGGCACGGATGTTGAGTGTGGCGTTGCCCAGGTCGACCTTCGCCGAGAAGTGCACCGGCATCCACCGCGTGCCGGCATCGGTGGTCCGGTAGACAGCGAGTGCGCACGTCGATGGATTGCAGACCTGTCCGATGGTCCAGCCGTCAGACGCGGTGGCGAAGCTCACCGCGGTCGGGGTGAAGACGAGCGCCGTCGACGGTGCCGCCGTTGGTGGCACGACCACGGGTGGAGTCGCGGGAGGGCTCGTCGGGAGGATCGGCAATGCGGTCTTCGCAGGGGCGGACGTCGAGTGATTCCGCAGGCTCAGCGTCAGCCCAAGAGCACCGCCGAGCAGCGCGATGACCGCGAGGGCGATGAACGCCCCTCCCACTCCTCTCCCGAGCGGCATCCACGGGATCCTCGGCGCGGGCTCTCGCGTGATCCTTTCACGAGCGTGCTCCAGCACCCGTTGCTCGACGCCGATCCCCGGGAGCCTCGAGTCGATCGCCTGATGGACGAGGCGATTCAACTCCTCCTCGGTATTGACTGACATCAGCGTTGCTCTCCTGCCAGCGCGCGTTGAAGGTCGGCCGTGCCGCGCTGCGCCAGCGCTTTGGCCGCGTCGATCGAGCAATCCGCGGCGGCGGCGACCTCGTCGAACGGCAGGTCGAGGTAGTAGCGCAGCACGATGACCAGCCGGCGGCGATACGGCAGCCGCGCAATCGCATCGCGCAGATCGATCAACGCGGAGGTGTCGCCATGCGCGTCGCTGCTGTCACCGGGCTTGTCGCTTCGCACAACTCGCCACCAGCGTCCTCTCCGCACCTCGCGGCATTGATTGGCCACGATGCCCAGGAACCACGGGCGCAGGTCTGTCCCTTGGCGGCGGTTGGCGCGGCGGCACCAGGCACGCACACACGCATCCTGCACGGCGTCCTCCGCCTCAACTGCGCTCAGGAGCATTCCTGTCGCGAGACGCACTGCTTCCTGGAGCAAAGGCCGGAGCTCCGCCTCGAAGGCATCGGCTTCGGCGTCGCGTGAGGGCACGACATCCACCGCGCCCGAGCGGCCCTCCAGCGACGTCACTGACCCTCCTTGCCAACGTGGTCACGGCTTAATACGGGCGGTCCGCGAGGAAAGTGTCATTGGACCGGACGGCGCGTACTAAAGTGGCGTCATCGGGATGGAAGGCACCCATCGACAGAGGCAGCTGAGGGCGGGCCTGCTCGCCGCGGTCGTGGCCGCCGCCAGCGACTGGGTGTACCTCACGGTAGCCGTCCATAGTCAGAACGGACTTCCGCCCCTACCCGGGATCGTGCCGTTCATCACCGGGTACATCGCCGCGATCGCAGCCGCCTCGGTCGTCGGGATGGCCTGCGTGCTGCGTCGACGGCCTGCGATCGCTAAAACCGTGTTCCTGTCGGCCGCGGCAGGAAGCGCCGCCCTGGGCGTAATTGGGATCTTCAGCATCGGGCTTGCGCTCCTGATCACTGCGGCCTTGCTCTCGATCGCCGCCCAGACGATCCCGCCGATCCGTCACCCCAACGCGTGGCTCTGGCCGGTATCGGGTGCGGCCGTCGCGATTGCCGCGCTGATCGTTGGATTCGTGGCTGTCGGCGCGTTCTGGCAGCAATAGCAGGCGGAACTGCACGCGGAGCGCGAGCGTTATCAAGTCGACGATGTCCGAGCCAGATCAACGCTCCTTCATGGGAGCATCGCATCGGATGGCTCGTTACTGCCTGCTCGTCGCGAGCGCACTCACGGCGACGCTCGTGTCATGCACGAGCCCACCTCTGGCCCGAACCCCGCCGAGCGCGCCACTCAACACCCAATCCCCGATAACACCGTCGATTGCGCCAACCCCGACGCCTACCGTGTCCCCGACTGCGCGGCCATCCCCGTCGCCCACCGCACCGATCGTGACAGCCGGGGAACCAACCTGCACGGGATCACAGCTGCAAGTCGCATTCTGGCCGGCACTCAGCGGTGGCGGTGCGGGGAGCGTCGCGGTGTCGCTGGCAATCTGGAACCGCGGCACGCGGCGGTGCACTATTCATGGCTGGGCAACGCTGCAATTCCTGAATCCCGCGGGCGGTCTCGTATCCACCCACTGGGTGGAGACGACAGCCACGTTCGGGGGAAGCGCACGCCTCGAAGCAATCAGTCTCCTTCCTTGCGGTGAGTCGAACGGCTGCCCTTCCAGGGTAGCGCCGGCAGCTTTCATCAACTTCTTCGGTGACGATGTCATCGAGCCATGTGTGACCGCGGCGGAGGTCCGGGTGCTCACGCCCGGGACATCAATTCCTGTAGTGGCCAACCTGAGCGTTCAGGGTTACACCGACGGTCAGATCTTCTGTTCTGACGGCAAGATATTTGTGCTTCCCGTTCAGTCGGCGGTCGAAGCGCTTGGCCCGACGCTCTCCTGAGGGCCAGGTTCGGCCGACTCCTGCCGCCACGTGCTCCACAGGCGGGCGTATGCCCCTCCGGCACTCAACAGCTCAGCGTGAGTGCCGTATTCGCTGATGCGCCCGTCCTCAACCACCACAACGACTTCCGCGTCGTGCGCCCCGTGGAGGCGATGCGAGATTGCGATAACCGTACGGCCCTCGAGCAGCACTGCGACCGAGCGCTCGAGATGACGCGCCGCGCGTGAATCGAGCAGTGAGGTCGCCTCATCGAGCACGAGCGTGTGCGGATCGGCGAGTAGCAAACGCGCGATCGCGATCTGCTGGGCGAATCCAGGACTGATCGACATTCCGCCTGATCCGATCACAGTGTCCAACCCCGACGGAAGGGCGCGGAACGCCTGCATCGCATCGACGGCTTCCAGGACAGCGAGCAGTTGCCTGTCGCTCGCATCGGCCCGCGCGAGGCGGAGGTTGTCGCGCAGCGAGCAGGCGAACAGATGGTGCTCCTGGGTGACGAGCGCCACCTCGCGGCGAAGCCGTTCCGGTGGCAGCAGGTGCGTTTCAACGCCGCCGACCTCGACAGCACCTGTCCGAGGCGCGTGCACACCGGCCAGGAGCAATGCAAGCGTGCTCTTCCCCGCACCGCTGGGGCCGACGACGGCGAGGCGGGCGCCGACCTCAGGCGAGAGGTCGATGCCGTGCAGCACGTCGGCATCTTCGTTGTAGGCGAAGTGCACGTGATCGGCAACCAGGCGCTGGTCCAATGGGATGCGCTCGGTCATCTCGGCAGGTGGCACCTCAGAAACGCCGACGACGCGTGAGAGCGAGGCAGACGCAAGCTGCACCTCGTCCTGCCATGCGAGCAGGGTGTCGACCGGAGACACGAGCTGCTGGGCGTACAGCGCGGCGGCCGCGACTGCCCCGATGGAGAGCTGGCCGTGAATCACCAGCAACCCGCCAAAAAGGATGCACAGCACCAAAGGAACGATGTACGCGGCCTCGCAGGAACCGAAGAAAACGGTTCGCAGGCGCAGCGTCCGCCGCTCCCACGCGATCCAATCGCGAATGTCGTCGTCAGTCTGCGCGATACGGCGCGCGCCAAGCCGCAACGATTCGATGGTACGCGCAGCGTTGACGGTTTCCTGGAGGTCGGCGTTCACCACGGCCTGTGCGGCCGCCTCCCGCTGATACGCGGGTCGCGCGCGGTGCAGATACCAGCGGGTGGCGAGCACGAGTGGTGGAATCACCGGGACCACTACCAGACCGAGGATCGGCGCGGTCACCACCAGCGCGACGATCGCGAGTACGCAGGTGACGCTTGCCACCAGCAGCTCGGGGACTCCACGGCGCACCGCCTGCGACATGTCGTCGACGTCCGTGGAGGCGCGGGTCATCAGGTCGCCGGTCCCTGCGCGCTCCACGATGCCGATCGGCAGAGCGAGGACCGTGGCGATGAATCGCTCGCGCATGCGGGCGAGCACGTACTCCCCGGTGAGCGCACCACAAGCACGGGCCCCCGCGGTGAACACCGTTTGGACGACCAGCGCGATGCTGAACAGCAGCGCGGTGCGGTCGATGGTGGCGTCGGTGAGCGCGCCCGAACTGTTGATGATTCGCTCGAGCAGCTGCGGTCCGACCAACCCGGCGGCGCTCGCCGCCATCTGCAACGCGATGGCCGCGGCGATGAGTCCGCGGCGCTCGGCGAGCCCCGATCTCAAGCTGCGCCATGCCGCGCGGCCGCCGGCCACGGGGAGGATGGACGCCATGTCTCGGCTCATTCGCTCCCCCGAGTGACCACCTGGCGGTATCGCGCATTGGTGGCCATCAACTGCGAATGCGTGCCGGCGACGACAGTGCCGTCATCCACGAAGGCGACCCGATCCGCACGCGCGAGCAGCAGCGGGCTGGTGGTGAAGATGACCGTCGTTCGCCCGCGTCGGACGGCGCCGAGCCGCTCACCGATGATCGCCTCGGTGTGAGCGTCGACGGCGCTGGTCGGTTCATCGAGCACCAGAACGTCCGGGTCGGCGCGGAGCGCCGCTGCCAGGGCGATCCGCTGGCGCTGACCACCCGAGAGCGAGCGGCCGCGCTCGGAGACCTGCGAGTCGAGGCCGTTGCCAAGGCCCGTCACGATGTCGGCGCCGCACGCCGCCGCTATTGCCTCATCAACGCTCGGCCGCCGGTCCGCAGCGTCGGACCGCGCGCTCGGCGTGTCGACGGCGTCGCGCAGCGAGCCGACGAGCAGCTGCGGATCGCGATCGACGACGAGGATGCGGCGCCGCACTTCGTCAACCGGCAAACGATCGAGCGCGACTCCCCCAAGGGTCACCGTTGCAGTGCCGGATGGATCGATGAGGCGCCCCAGTCGTGCGGCGGTCGCGCTGGCGACGTCCGGATCCGCGATCACCACGGCAGTCAGGAGTCCGCGAGGTGCGCTCAACCCCGACTCCTCATCGACGAGGTCGCCATCGATCGGTTCTGCCGGATCTGCGGGTGAGGCGAGGTCCGCGTCGAGCCGCAGCACGGTGAGGACGCGACCCGCCGCAACCGTCGCCGCGGACCAGACGCTCGCCGCCTGGATCAGCGTCTGCACCGGCAGGGCCAGAAACGCTGCGTAGGCATAGTCAGCGACGAGCTCGCCGGGTGGGATCGAACCGCTGCGCACGAGGCGTGCACCCAGGAACGTGATCGCGACCAGGATCGCGCCCGGCAGGAAGACCTGAAGACCGTCCAGCAGCGACTGGATCAGCGCCGTGCGCACGGTCGCGTGCCGCACCTCCTGGGATGTCCGGGCGTACCGAGCCGAAAAGTCGGCCTCGCCGCCGAGGCCGCGCAACACCCTGAGTCCCGCGACCGTGTCGGCTGCGACCGCAGACGCGGCGCCCCGCCGTTGCCGCTCGGCCCGCTGGCGACGTTCGAGCGGTCCCATCGCGGGGAGGATCAGGAGCGCGGCGATCGGCGCTCCGACCAGCACAACGAGACCCAGCTGCGGCGAGGTGCTCAGCAGGATGACCGCGACGATCACGATCGACACGACCGCGCCCGTTCCCCGAGCGCTGATGTCGAGCAGCCGGGCGACGCGCACCATGTCGGTCGTTCCCAGGCTGGCCACCTCGCCGGCGCCGATCTGTCGTGGCAGGCCGGCGCCAAGCCGGATCGCCGCGCGGATGACCAATTGCTGGACGCGCACACAGGCCTCGAGAAAGTTGCTCACCGCGCGCCGGTGACGGAGCACCCCTGCCGCCGCCTGGAGAATGCCCAGGGCAAGGACGACCGATGCCCACACGATCAGTGCCGACCCATTGCGCTGCGTGATGGCGTTGACCGACTGGCCGAGCGCCGCCGGGATCACCCCCTGTGTTCCCATCCAGAGCGCGCCGAAGAAGGCACCGCCGACGACGGTCCTGCGCTGCCCGCGCGCAATCCAGAAGAGGAACCGGACCGGCGATCGAAGATCCGGGTCCCCGGGATGGGCGAGCGGAATCCGGGAGAGCATGACGGCGGGCAAGTCTAGCCGTGATCGCGAATTTGTCCGGAGAGCGCCTGACATGAGGCGACATTCGCCCTCGGACAGGGCTTTACCCCGGCAGTCCGAAGGCTCCTCCGACTCGCAGCTCGGCGATGCGACTCTCGTCGTAGCCGAGCAGGTCGCGGAGCACCGCGTCCTGGTGCTCGCCCCGCAGCGGTGCTCGCTTGTACCGCGGTTCCGAGACGCCGACGCGCACCGGGCTGCGAAGTTGACGGACGGTGCCGAATCGCGGGTGCTCGGTGTCGACGATCATGCCGCGTGCGCCGGTTTGCTCATCGCGCAGCGCTTCGGGCACCGTGTTGATGGGGCTGCAGGGGACACCCGCGCCGCCAAGAATGGCCAGCCACTCCGACGCCGTTCGCGACTCGAACACGGCTTCGAGCGTGGGCAGGAGCTCTGCCGCGTGAGTGCGCCGATCGGCGAATGTCGAGAAGCGCGCATCCTTCGCAAGTTCGGGACGCCCGATTGCGTTGACCAGACGCACCCAGAACTTCTCCTTCGGGCACCCAACCACGATCCATCCGTCGCGCGCCTGGAAGGCCTGGAACGGAACCAGCGATGGATGCGCAGAGTGATGGGTTCGAGCAGGAGTGAAGTCGCCGTTGAGGTGCCAGATCGCGGGGTACGTGAGCATGCCGAGCGCGGTGTCGAAAAGGCTGACATCGCAGTCCATTCCCACGCCGTCGCGACGCGCCGCGTGGATGCCCGCGAGGATCGAGATTGCCGCGACCAATCCGGCCGAGTAGTCCACCACCGACAGCCCCGACTTGGTGGGCGGCCCTCCCGGTTCTCCTGTGAGATCCATCCAACCCGCAATTCCCTGCAGGAAGTAGTCGTAGCCGGGCTCACTCCTGCGCGGTCCGGTCATCCCGAACCCGGTGAGCGCGCAGCACACGATGCGTTTGTTGAGATGTTCGAGGTCGGCGTAGTTGATGCGCAGCGCCTCGGGGACGTCGCCGCGAAGATTCGAGAACACCACGTCGCTGACTCGCACGAGATCGTCGAACACGGCGCGTCCCCCGGGTGTCCTGAGGTCGAGACTGATGCTGCGCTTGTTCCGGTTGAAGGTCTCGAAGAACAAGCTGTCCTCTTCCTCCTGCATCGGCGGGACGTAGCGCCCGATGTCGCCACCGCTCGCCGGATCCTCGATCTTGATCACATCGGCGCCGAGGTCGGCGAGGTGCACGCTCCCGAACGGCCCTGCTCCGTACTGCTCGACGGCGATGATGCGCACGTCCTCGAGGGGAGTCATAGCGGCGTGCGACCTCGAGCCGCGACCAACGCCGCAACTCGAGCCATCTCGTTGCCCACGATCATGATTCCCTCGTCGACGCCCATGCCCGGCTTGGCCAGCACCTGCGTTGCGCCACAGGCCATGGCGACATGCGCCGACACTTGCGCCGACCGATCCGTCTCGTTGCAACTACCGCCGCAATAGGCGGCGAGGCCATGGCGTGCGACGAGCAGCAGGGCTTCGATGGTGTTGTTGATCCCACCGAGGTCGGGAGTCTTCACGTGGATGACATCAGCCGCCTTGGCCGCGACAAAGATCTCAATATCCTCGAGCGTGTTGCACCACTCGTCCACGGCAATGCGAACATCGCTGCCGCGGGCTCGAAGCGCCGTCCGCAACGCCGCGAAGACGCGAACCTGCCCGTCGCGGCTTCCCGCGTCGATGGCGTGCTCAACGCAAACGCCGAAGGGCTGCGCCGTGGCGCCGAGCCGCTCGAGATAGCCGGCCACCTTGTCGACGTCGCCATCGAAGGCCTGACCGATGGTCCCGTAGACGTCGAAATGCAGCCGGGGCGAGTACTCGGGCCGAGCGCGCAGCGTGATGATCCGGTCCCGGACCCAGGCGACGTAGTCCAGCAACAGCTCGCCGTCGCGGCCGAGTTTCGTGTCGATCTGGTTGATCAGGCCGTGTGGGAGAACGTCCGTCTCCTTGAGGACCATCTTGTCGACGTTGGTGTAGCGGTCATCGCCGGATTGGACGAAGAGCGGCACCGGCGCGATCGCGATGCCGGTCGCGTACTCGTCGCGCACGACCTCAGCCATGGTCACACCGCGCGCTCGAGCGACGGCATCGAGGAGCGCCTGCGTCACGCCATACCGGATGGCCGTGTGCAGGCGATGACCATCGACAACGAGTGTGTCGATCTGGCCTGCGAGGTCGCGAAAGTTCGTGACCTGCCGCCCGCGAAGCAGCGGCACGACACGCCGTTCGATCATTTCCGCAGCTGGATTTGCGAGGAACAGCGGTTCGCGACCGCCGACCCCCGAGTACTGCACCGCGGCACAGTCTCCGTGCGCGACCTGTGCGTCATCGAGGATCAGCAGCACCGACACCGCCTCACCCGGCTGCCGGATCGTTCGGAAGCCTGCGGTCAGCGGGACACCACCGTAGGTGAAGCCGTCGTGCACCGCCCCCGCGCGTATCGCAGCCTGGTCGTCGGCGAAGAACCCCGAGCGGACCGGGACGGCGATGACGTCGGTGATGAGCACGTGGACTGTGGCCGCCGAGTCAGCCGCTCACGCGCGCAGGCGGCGGCGCGAGCGCCCACACTCCGGCGATCTCGTCCGCAGTCGCCATGTCGAAGCGATGGCGCATGAGCAGGAGTGACGCGTCGTGCTGCTCCCTGTCGTCGCTCGCGACGCAATCGACGGCGATCACCACGTAGAGGTCGTTGAACAGCGCATCGCGAGCAGTCGACTCGACACATCCCTCAGTGGTGCAACCCCCGATCACCACGGTCTTGATGCCATTGCTGCGGAGAAGGATCTCGAGATCGGTGCCCCAGAACGCGCTGGACCGGTGCTTGCTGACCACCGGCTCGCCGGTGCGAGGTGTCAGCTCACTGACGAACTCATGGCCTGGCGTTCCCGCAATGGAATAGCGGAGCGGGACGCCGTCTTGACGCTCCCCGGCGTGCATGCGCAGGTTGAAGCGGATCTGCGCGGGTGAATCGCTCAACCGACCAGGCAGCGTGGTGTTCTGCACGTGAATCACCAGGATCGAGGCACGACGTGCATCCCCGAGCAACCTCGCAAGGTGGGGCACCGAGTCGCGATACATCGAGAGGTCGATCCCGAGCTTGCCGAAGGCACCGTCCGGTTCGACAAAGTCCCGCTGCATATCGATGAGCAGCAGCGCCGTGTGCGCGGGATCTACGACCTCTCTCAGTTCGGTGAAGACCTCTTTGCCCTCAACCGTTATCAAGGCCGCACCGCACGATTGGATCTCACAGCGCTTGCGTCGAGTCGTCGACGCGCTCGGGAGCCGTCGATGTGGCTGCAGGCCGGCGCTCGTACAGAACGTGAATCGATGCGACGCGTCGCTGGATGCGGCGGTCGAGCCCCGTGACACCATTCGATGCCGCGGGGAGCGTGACACCGACGTGAGTGGGGGTCACGTCCCTGGCAACGGTCATGTACCCGATCGCATGCAGCGCCGCCTCATCGCGACCATACTCCGCGTCGTCGAAATAATGTCGCAGGATGGGATCGGGGAACACCTGCCTGCGGACCATGCGCCGGACGTCGCGTGCGTTGAACCAGTCTCGGATCGATCCGACGACTCTCACCGCTGGCACAGGGCTTCTTCCTCCGCGTTCCCGGACGACCGTCAGAGCATAGCCCTCGGACCGGCGACGGCCTCAGCCGGCGAAGGGCCACCTCGGGGCGCCAAGCTCTCGAGACACCCCGCGCGCCGCCTCGACCACCGCAGTGGAGAGCCCGCGCGCCGTACCGCGCGGAAATACACGATCCGTGTCGCCGACAACCGCGATCGCGCCGACGGCGTTGCTCGATCGATCGAAGATGGGTGCCGCGATGCTGGATTCACCGAGGACGGCCTCGTCGCGTTCGGTGGCAATCGCCTGCAGGCGAATGGTGTTCAGCTGGAGTCGCAGCGCCGCGGCGTTGGATGTCCGCTTGGTGAGCCGTTCCAGTGGCGCCGACATCAGGTTGTCGATGACGCCGGCAGGCGCAAATGCGAGCAGTGCCTTGCCGAGCGCGCTGGCATGCAACGGCAGTTGGGAGCCGACCTCGAGAATCTGCAGGGTCGCGTCGGGGCGAAACACGTGGTGCACCACAACCGCGCTCGGTCCGTGCATGACACCGACTCGCACCGCGAACTTGGTGCGCACGGCCAGTTGCGCGGCGTAGGTGATCGAGCGCGAGCGCAACTCGTTGACATCGAGGTACGAGTACCCGAGTTGGAGCAGCCCGGCGCCAAGCTGGTATTTCTCCGAATCTCGATCCTGCTCGACAAACCCCTGGGCGAGCAACGTCTGCAGAAGTCCGTGCACCGTCGGCCGCGCCAAGTCGAGCCTGTCCGCCAGCTCGCTGACACCGAGTCGCCCCGGACCACCCGCGAGCGCCTTGAGAATTGCGGCAGCGCGATCGACGGACTGGATTGTTGTCGGTCGCCGGCTATTCGGCATTGCTGAATTATGGTCGAGGATGTAGACTAAGCGGACTTCTGAAACCATGACGTGGCAGCGAGGGAAGTCGTGGCCGTCGGGATTGTACTGGTCTCACACAGCCCACAGTTGGCGGCTGGACTGACCCTTCTTGCCGGTCAGATGGCAGGGCCGGATGTGCACATCGAGCCCGCCGGCGGCGACCAGGACGGAGGTCTCGGCACGTCGGATGAGCTGGTTCGCGCGGCCATCGAGCGCGCCGACCAGGGCGACGGCGTTTTGCTCCTGTGCGACCTGGGCAGTGCGATCCTCACCGTGCGCGAGGTGCTCGACGGCAACGGCAACGGGCACGTTCGGCTCGTCGACGCGCCGTTTGTCGAAGGTGCGGTGGCGGCCGCCGTCATCGCTTCATCGGGGGCGCCACTCGACGAGGTGGCGCAGGCGGCCGAGGACGCTCGCGATGCTCGCAAACTCTGAAGCAACGATGACCCTGCCCGACGGGGTCGCACTGCACGCCCGACCCGCGGCACTCTTCGTGCGCACCGCAATGCGCTTTCGCTCGAAGATCATGGTTGCGGCGAACGGGCGCGAGGCCGACGCGAAGAGCATTCTCAGCGTGCTCGGTCTGGGCGCCGCCGCCGGCACAACGTTGCTGGTGCGCGCCGACGGCGAGGATGCAGCGGCGGCACTCGATGCGCTCGCGGAAACGCTAGCCGGCGTCGTCGAGTAGCGAGCACAGCGGGCGCGCCAGCAACTCCACCTCGGCCGCCGACTCTGCGTCGAGCGAACGCCGTGCGATCGTCGTTGCCTCGACGAAGTCCAGAGCGCGCACCCACCCCCTCACCTTCGCGACAGCAGCGGCGCCAACGCTGAGCTCGTCGACGGCCAAGCCGATGAGCAGCGGCATGACCAACGGATTCGATGCGGCTTCGCCACAAACCTCGACCGGGATCCCGGCCGTGTGCGCAGCCTCGACGGTGGCGGCGATCAGTCGAAGCACCGCAGGATGGTGGGCCGGAGAGCCGCCCGGGCGAGCCCGGTCGATGCCGAGCTGGAAGCTCGTCAAGTCGTTGGTGCCGATGCTGAACATGCCGACTTCCGGCGCGAGGCGATCGGCCATGACCGCCGCCGCTGGAACCTCCACCATCGCGGCCACGAGCGGAACCCGGCTGCCCCGGCGCGCCGCGATCGGTTCGATGGCGGCTCTCACAGCGCGTACCTGACCGGGCTCGGTCACCATCGGGATGAGGATGCGGAGCTCGGTCTCCTCACCGGTCTCGAGGATGGCCCCGAGCTGTGCTTCGAGCGCCTCGGTGTCCTCGAGGAGCAGCTCGACGCCGCGTCCGTGCACTCCTTTAAGGAAGGGGGGAGTCTTGTCAGCCCCGAAATCGAGCAGACGGACCGTTGCCGTGAGCCCCTTCAGTTGGGTCAGCATCGGCTCGAGTGTGCGTCGGTGCTCGGTTGCCGTCGGCCAGTGCGTCGCCTCCAGGAAGGCCAGCTCCGTCCGCAGCAGGCCGACGCCTTCGGCGCCTGCTTCCAGCGCCGCGCGCACCTCCGTCGGCGTCGCCGCATTGGCGAGGACCCGAACCGAGCGGCCGTCTCGGGTCACTGTCGGCAGCGACCGCGCCGCCATCGCACGGGTGCGGGCATCGCGTGCCAAGGCGATCGCCTTGCGCACCGCGTCGACTCGCTCGCCATCGGGCGACGCGATGACCACGCTCCGATCCGCGTCGACGATGACCGGCTCACCTTCGGTCAGCGTGAGGATGCCATCGCCGAGGCCAACCACCATTGGAAGCCCCAGCCCGCGAGCGACGATCGCCGCGTGACCGGTCACGCCTCCCACCGCGAGTGCGATCCCGCGCACGTCGCCGTCGAGTTCGATGACGTCCGCCGGTCCGAGATCCGCCGCAACCAGGATTGTCTCCCCGGTTGATTTCCGTCGAGCGGAACCATCGCGGCCGGATGCGAGCCGCAATGCCCGGCGGGCGAGGCTCCGGACATCGGCCGCCCGCGCAGCGAGCTCCGGGGAACCGAGCGCGTCCAGCTGCGTCGCGGCCAACTCGACCTCGTCGAGAATGGCGCTCGCCGCGCTGAGACCGCGCACGAGCACTGCCCGGTCGACAGCTTCGAGGAGCACCGGGTCCTCGGCCATCATCGTGCCTGCATCGAGGATGTCGGCTTCGTCGGTCCGCCCCTCGGCTCGGAGCTTCCCGGCGAGTTCCTCGAGCTCCCTCGCGGATTGCGCGAGAGCTTCGTGCGCACGCGCAGCAGCTGCGGGCCTGTCGCTCTCGTCGAGAACGGTCCGGTCAATCTCGCCGGCAGCGTCCAGGAGGCGCACCCCTCCCAACGCGGTCCCCGGTGACGCCGGAACGCCAGCGAGCACACGCTCGGTCATGTATTAAGGAGTGCCCGCGACCGTCCGTTCGAGGGCGCGCATGACCAGGGCGGTCGACGTGGCGCCGGGATCTTGGTGACCGATCGAGCGTTCACCCAGGTATGACGCGCGTCCCTTGCGTGCCTGCATCGGGATCGTGGCCCGCATGCCCGCCTCCGCGGCCTCCGCGGCGGAGCGAAGGATCGCTCCGCTCGACGCCCCCCGTGCCAGCCCCTCTCGCATCGCGGCCACCGCCGGCTCCAGCGCGTCAACCATGGTCTTGTCACCCGGCACTGCAGCGCCCAGGTCCTGGATGGACGCCAGCGCCGCGGCCATCGCGTCGACGAGCTGGGCGAGGTCGAAGGTCGGTCCATCGCCGAGCGCGCGTCCCGCCTTGCGGAGTGCGGATCCCCAGAGCGGACCGCTCGCTCCTCCGACTGTGGACACGAGTGTCTTGCCGGAGAGGATCAGCAGCTTTCCCGGAGTCCCATCGGGCTCGGTGCTCAACGCGAGGACCACGGCGTCGAACCCTCGATTGAGGTTGATGCCATGGTCACCATCGCCGATCGCCGCGTCGAGCTGGACCAGGTAGTCCCGCTCGGCGCGGACCGATGCGGCGATCTCGTTCATCCACGCGGTGACGGTCTGCGCATCCATTGCTATAGCGACCGCCACGATAGCATCAGCCTCCCCAGCGAAGTGCTGCCGTGTGCACGGGCGCATCCCAGAGCGCCGTCAGGTTGTCATCGAGCTCGACAACTGTCAACGAGGCTCCCGCCATCTCGAGCGAGGTGATGTAGCTGCCGACCAGGTTCCGTGTCACTTTGAGGCCTGCCGCACGCAGTCGCTTCTCAACCTCGCCGTAGAGGAGGTAGAGCTCGAGCAGCGGTGTGCCGCCCATGCCGTTGACGAACGCCAGCACGTTTGAGCCAGACTTGGCAGCAAGGTCGGAGGTGACCGCCTCGACCATGATGTCCGCGATCTCCGCGGCGCTGCCGAGTGGCGCGCGACGGCGTCCGGGCTCCCCGTGGATGCCGATGCCGACTTCCATCTCGCCCTCGGGCAGATCGAAGATCGGGTTACCGGAAGCCGGTGGGATGCATGACGACAGCGCGATCCCAAAGGAACGCCCGCGCGCGTTGACCTGCTTGATGGCGCTGACTACGGCCTCGAGCGAGTCGCCCCGCTCCGCGGCAGCGCCGCCGATCTTCTCGGCGATCACCGTGGCGCCGACGCCGCGCCGGCCGGCGGTGTACAGCGAGTCCTGCACTGCGACGTCGTCGTCGATGACGATCGCCTCGACCTTGATTCCTTCGTCGGCAGCCTCGTCGGCGGCCATCTTGAAGTTGAGGACATCACCGGTGTAGTTCTTGACGATGTGGATGACCCCCGCTCCACCGTCCACGGCCTTGGTGGCGGCGAGCATCTGGTCCGGCACGGGCGACGTGAACACCTCACCTGGGCAGGCCGCATCGAGCATTCCCTTGCCGACGAAGCCGCCGTGCAACGGCTCGTGACCCGAACCGCCACCGGAGATCAGGGCGACCTTGCCCTTCACCGGCGCATCCGCCCGAACCAGGATCTGGTTCGCGACGTCGTATCGCAGGATGTCGGGGACGGATGCCGCGAGCCCGGCAAGCGACTCTTTGACCACCTGGTCCGGCTCGTTGATGATCTTCCGCATGCGCCTGGTGGCTGTGGCCATGGCTCGACACTCCTGTTATTCGACATTATCGAACGTTGGTCGGAAATTACTCTTATGCCTAGGGTGATGTCAATGGGTTCGTCAAGGTCGCCGCGGCGGGTTTGATCACCCTCTCGCCGACTGGGTTTCGCTGCCTTCCGGTGGCGACCGGGTAGGCTCGGCCACGCATGGCTGGCAGGGCGTTTGTGACCGGCGCGACCGGCTTGCTCGGTCGCGCGATCCTTGAGGACCTGGTCGCGACCGGACGACCGGTACGCGCCCTGGCCCGATCCGACGGTGCGACGCAACGCCTGGTTGCGCTGGGTGCCGAGCCCGTGCGTGGCGACCTCCGTGATCGAGCGTCGCTCGAAGCCGCCTTCGCCGGCTGCGAGGTCGTCTACCACGTGGCCGGCGTGAACGCCTTCTGCGTCCCCGATCCTCGCCCCATGTTCGAGGTCAACGTTGCCGGCTCCCGCGCGGTCGTCCTTGCCGCCGCGGCAGCAGGCGTCCAGAGGCTGGTCTACACCTCCTCGGCCGCAACCCTCGACGTGGACGGCGGTCGCGCGGGCTCCCGCCGCTTTCTCTCGAACTACGCACGCTCCAAATACGATGCCGAGCAATCGGTCATGGAGGCCTCGGCGCGGACCGGCCTCGGAGTGATCTGTGTCAACCCCGCCTCGGTGCAGGGTCCCGGGCGGACCAGTGGGACGGCCCGGCTGCTCATCGGCTTTCTCAACGGCAAGCTGCCGGCCGCGGTCGACGGCCCACTGAATGTGATCGATATCGCCGACTGCACTCGCGGCCATCTGCTCGCCGAGGAACGCGGAGTTCCTGGCGAGCGCTACCTGCTCTGCGGAGCCTCGATGACCCTGCGCAGCGGCCTCGCTCTGCTCGCCCAACTCACAGGGCTCCAGGATCCCCCACGTTTCCTGCCTCCGAGCCTCGCGCTGGCCGCCGCCGCCTGCATCGAGGTCGTCGCCCGCGCTCGCAGGAAGCCGACGCGCTTCTGCCGCGAGATGGTTCGCACCTTGATCGAGGGCTCCCCATACGACGGGTCGCCGGCCGCGCGTGCCCTCGGGCTGGACTACACGCCAATCGAAACGACCATGCGCCGGACCATCAGCTGGTACATCGAGCAGGGGTTGATCGTGCGGGCGCTCCCCGGCTTTGCCGATTCAGCGCCCGGCACGACTGCCTCAGCCTGACGAACTGTCAGCGCACCGGCGGAGTCGGGTCACTGACAGCGACCGGTGCGGGTGCACGGTGGCGCAATCCCGGCAGTCGCAGCGTGAAGCGGTTCTCATTGCCCCGTCGCAATCGCTGGATGTTGGCGCGGTGCAGGACGATGATCGCGGCAGCCGCGCCGGCGGTGAAGATCACTTCCGACCAGGAGCCGCCGAACACGAGGACGAGCGGCGGGAGCGCCAGTGATGCGGTGATCGAGGCGACAGACGTGTATCGGGTGGCCAGGAGGACCATCCACCAGAGGACCGCCATGACCACCGAGGCGAGCGGCGCGATGACCAGGGCGACGCCGACGGTTGTCGCCACGATCTTGCCGCCACGCTTGAAGCCGAGGAACAGCGGTCGCCAGTGGCCGATCAGCGCACCTGTCCCGGCCGCCACGGCTCCCGACGGGCCACCCACGGCCAGGCCGAGCGCCGCCGCGGCCGATCCCTTGCCGATATCCAGCAGAGCAACAGCGAAGAACATCTTGAAGCCGGCGTGCCGCCAGACGTTCGCAGCCCCGGTGCCACGGCTCCCGACCTCGCGGATGTCTTTGCCGGTGAAGAACCTCGAGAGCCAGTATCCCCATGGGAGACTCCCGAGCACATACCCAGCCAGCCCCAAAAGCACAATGGTCAAGGGGCTCACCTAGCGATTCTAGATGCAATGCCTGAGACGCGCCGATGACCCGCTCGAGGAGGCCGCATGCACACTGACGCGGTGACTCGCCACCTGACAATCCCGAACCAGCTGACGATCCTTCGGATCCTCCTGGTACCGGTGATCGGGGCGGTGCTGGCGATCGATTTCACCGATCACTATCAGATCGGCGCGGTCGCCTACGTCACGGCAGCGGCGACCGACACGCTCGACGGACGGATCGCCCGGAGCCGCAACCTCGTGACCGAGCTCGGCAAGTTCCTCGATCCCCTTGCGGACAAGCTGATGGTCATCACCGTGCTGGTGATCCTCGCCTCGCAATCGCTGCTGCCGTCATGGG
>Ga0182015_10003107_pt1 | contig 19011 bp, 10 predicted proteins | sample 712P3MmetaG_FD_120478 | JGI IMG/M metagenome (GOLD analysis project Ga0182015, IMG submission 120478) | Permafrost microbial communities from Stordalen Mire, Sweden - 712P3M metaG | ecosystem: Environmental > Terrestrial > Soil > Wetlands > Permafrost | place: Sweden: Stordalen | collected...
ATCCTCGGCAAGGCCTATCTAAATCGCGGCGAGCCGGAAAGAGCCGTAGCCGAGTTGCAGCGCGCCGAAGCCGCCAACCCCAATATGCCTTTCGTCCACTTCGGCCTTGGCGTCGCCTACATGAAAAGCGAAGACAACCAGCACGCGGAAGAAGAATTCCGAAAAGAAATCGCCCTCGACCCGGATCTCCCCGACGCCTACGAGCAACTGGGCGAATTCTATTTAAAAGCAGGCAAAGACAACGAAGCCGAAAAAGCCCTCCGCGAAGCGCTCCGCCGCAATCCAAAAATGCCGGCCTCGCTCTTCGGCCTGGCCAAGATCAATCTGCGCCGCGAAAAATACCAGCTGGCGCTAAACGAAATCGACGCCGCCCTTCGCCTCGCGCCGGCCAGCCAAAACGTCCACTTCATGCGCGGCCGCATACTGATGAAACTAAACCGCAGCGAAGAAGCTCAGAAAGAACTCCTGACCTCAAAATCCATGCTCGACGCCTCCGCCCAAAAAGACCAGGATAACGCCAACGCCAACCAAGACCCCGCCTCCATGGACGACACCCGCGTCCCAAACCCCGAACTAGCCCAGCCTCCCCAATAGTCCAGCCCAACGCCATTAGCCCCACACCCCGGCGCAGTGTCGGGTGCCGCCACGTTCCTGCGGTTTGTGCAGCAGCTACGTGGGTTTTCGCTGGTTCAGCCCAGTTGTCTCCCCCGCGCAACGTTTATCCTTGACGGAAACCCCTTCTCATGAGACACTACTCCCTGGGAAACTGCGTCTCGCCAAGCGCCCAAAAGGCGCTATTTTTTTGTTCAAAAAACACCACGTCGGAGAGGTCGCCGGCACCATCAGCTAACCCCCTTTAGAATCAATACTTACACAAGTCTATCAAAACAAACAACTTTAACTACCTTTAGAATGAATACTTACAAAAAACAGGTGGAGGGTGGGTAACTCGAAAGTAACTACAGTTCTGCCTGGATTTTTGGGTTCCGCCGCAGGCCGCAACCCTGCTCGATTCGCTCCGCCACCTCCAACACCAACTCCTCCCCGTAAGGCCGCCCGATCACCTGCACTCCGATGGGCAGCCCTTCCGGTGAGAATCCGACCGGCACCGACGCCCCAGGAAATCCCGCTAAGTTAAGCCACAGCGACCACCGCATCGTGTCGCGATAACACTGCTCCGCCCCAGGCCGCCAGGTTCCCTCGCCATGCCGAAACGCCGGCCCCGACGAAACCGCGGAAATCAGAATGGGAACGTCGCACATCTGCTCCAAAATTTCCGCCCGCACCTGATCGCGGTCCGCGCAAGCCGCCAAAAGCCCATCCATCGACAACGGTTTCTCCGGCACCGCGAACGAAAGATATTCCCGCAGCATCGGGCTGATGTCCTTCTCGCGCCCTGCTACTACCGGACCGTACAAGTGCGCCACCATCGGCCCGAAGAAAAACCACCAAAGCGCGATCGCGCGATCGAGTCCAGTAAGCCGAATCGGTTCGACAGAAAATCCGCTTCCCGCCAAATATTTCGCAGCGCCCTGCACGGCGGACTGCGTTTCAGGAGAAGCCTTCCCGAGCGCATCGCTTTCCAGCAAACCAACGCGCAGGCCCTTTAATCGCGCGTCGCTCTCGATTCCTCCAGTCGGCACCGGCGCCGACAAAGCGTCGCCCGGATCAGGACCCGCCATAACCTCGAACAGTGCGCGCACATCAGCAATCGTCCGCGCCATCGGCCCGACAACCCCAAGCCAGGCCAGCGCGCCGGCGCCTGGCGGAAAATGTCCAGTCGAAGGCACCCGTCCGGGCGTAGGCTTCAGTCCGCAAATCCCGGAAAAGTGTGCCGGAACGCGAATCGATCCGCCGCCATCGCTTCCAACTCCGCCGAACGAGCAACCCGAAGCGATTGCCGCCGCCTCGCCTCCGCTCGATCCGCCCGCCGTCCGCGAAAGATCCCACGGATTGCTGGTCTTTCCGGTCAGCAAATTATTGCTCTCATACGCCATCAGAAATTCCGGCGTATTCGTATTACCCAGAATGATCGCACCCGCCGCACGCAATCGCGCGACCAGCGGCGCATCGTGCTTGGGCACGTAATCCTTGCGCAGCAGCGAACCCGCCGGACAAGGCCACCCCGCAACGTCGATACAACTCTTGATCGTAATCGGCACGCCATGCAGCGGGCCGATTTTGCCTCCGCGCAGCATCGCCGCTTCCGCGGAACGCGCTCGCTCCCGCGCGCCATCCCGATCCAAATGCGCGAACGAACGCAGCTTCGGCTCGCACTCCGCAATCCTTCCGAGCATCGCTTCGACCAGCTCGACTGGAGAAATCGCGCCCGACCGAATGCTCGCCGCAACTTCCGCAATCGTGGAATAGACAGGAGATTTCATAAAGTTTCGCCCAGTGAGCGTACGCGGCCGGGTTTTTCCGGTCAACACAGCACAGCTACAAAAGAGCTACAAATCCCGCCGTTCGATAGGTTCAGCGCATTCGATACCAGCAGAAAATACCAACCGCCCCTAACTCGCAACGCCAATGAGGGACGCGTTTTAGCGCGTCCCAGCCTCTGCCTCAACCCGTGAAAAGCATTGACGCTGCGGAGTCGACCTCGGAGAATCAAGATAGCCATTGAGACGTCGTCAGCGAACTTTTGAGGTTCGCGAACCAGAAAGAAAGACATTCCGAATGCCAAGTCTTAAACCGCGCGCAACGTCGCTCGCTATTGCCGGACTTCTACTGCTTTGTGTCGTCGCCGTGTTCCTGCTGCGATCGAAACCGGCGAGCGCGCAAGACACTCCGAAAATCTCAGCTAAATCGACGCCGCCGGACACCACCGCGAAATCGACCGACGCGCTGCGCTTCAACACGCTGGGCGTTGCCTACATGAACCAGCAGAAATTCGCCGACGCACAGAAAAACTTTGAGCAATCCCTCGCCGCCGACCCGAAATTCGCCGTAGCCCGCCTCAACCTCGGTGTGGCGCTGTTAAGCCAGCAAAAGCTCGAACCCGCGCGCGTAGCTCTCGAAGATGCCGCGCGTCAACTTCCGCAAGACCCCTACGCCTGGTACAACCTTGGCCTCGTCTACAAAGACACCAGCGAAACCGAAAAGGGAATTGCCGCGTTCCAGCACGTCACCGAACTGACTCCCGAAGCCGACGGTTTTTATTTTGTCGGTTACCTGCAATCGCAAGCGCAGCATTACGACGAAGCCATCGCCGCCTTCCAGAAAGCCATCGCCGCATTTCCTTTCCACGCGTCCGCCGAATTTGGTATCGCTCGCGCTTATCAGCGCAAAGGGGACGCCGCGGCAGCCCGCGAACATCTCGCCCGCTTCCAGAAAATCACTACCGAGCACCTGGGTTCGCCATTCGGCGCAGGCTACGGCGATCAAGGCCGCTATTCGCTCGCGGAACTTGCCCGCAGCGCAGCGTCTGCCGCTCCAGCCGCGATCGCGGTTACGTTTATAGAGCAGCCGCTCACGGCGCCCGCATCGGCGACTGCCAGCACCGGTCTGCCCGGTCCGAGCACCGGCGCCTGCTTCCTCGATTACGACGGTGACGGCAAACCCGATCTCTTCCTGGTGAGCGCGAACGCCGACGGCACCAGCCATCTCCTCCATAATCTTGGCAACGGCCGATTCGCCGACGTTACGCAGGCCGCTGGCCTCGCTCTCAAAGGCGGCGGCCTGGGCTGCGCCGCAGGCGATTACGACAACGATGGCCACACCGATCTCGCGGTCTGCCTGGGCGACGGCATCCACTTGTTCCACAACAAAGGTGACGGCAAATTTGAAGACGTTACGGAAAAAGTCGGTATCCGCCGCGAAAAAGGCTGCGTCGGCGCAACCTTTGTTGACTACGACCACGACGGCGATCTCGATCTCTACATCACCGTGCAGCCAGCCGCTTCCGGCTCTTCCGAAACCACGGCGCGCAACGCGCTCTGGCGCAACAACGGCAACAGCACCTTCACCGATGTCTCCGCGGAAACCGCGCTGAACTTCGACGCCACCGGCGCCGGCGTCGTAACCACCGACTTCAACAACGATCGCGCCATCGATTTCGTTTTCGCGGGCGGCGCAGCCGGCGCTTCCGTTTTCCTCAATCCTCGTGAAGGAAAATTCACGCTGTCCACCGCGATCGATTTCAAAAAAGAGAATCTTCCTCCGGCTGTCGGCGTGGTTTCCTTCGATTTCGACAAAGACGGCTGGATGGATCTCGCCTTCACGCACGCAGGCGCGCCCGGCATCAGCCTGTGGCGCAACGTCGAAGGCAAATATCTCGAACGCGTGAAATTACCCGACGTCGGATGGCAGCGCGGCTGGGGAATCTCCGCCGTCGACTACGACAACGACGGATGGATCGATCTGGTCGCGGCCGGAGAATCCGCCACTGGCGGCGAACTCCGAATGTTTCGCAATCTCGGCACCAGCGGCTGGGCCGACGTCACAAAAGACGTCCATCTCGATGTCGTAAAGCTCACGCAGCCGCGCGCCATCGCCATCGCGGATATCGCGGGCGACGGCAATCCCGATCTAGTAGTCACCCAGCTAGGCGGCGCTCCGCTTCTGCTGAAAGGCGAAGGCGCAAACCAGCACGCCTGGATGAGCATCGACCTGAAAGCGCTGAACGACAACAAGAGCGCCATCGGCACGAAAGTCGAACTCTACGCCGGCGCGTTGTATCAGAAATGGGAAATTCCCGGCGCGTCCGGCTACCTCGGTCAAAATGCTCCTGCAATTCTCGCCGGCATGGACATGGAGAAAAATGCCGAAGTCGTGCGCCTGCTCTGGCCCACCGGCGTGCCGCAGGACGAGATCAATCTCGCCACGAAAAAAGTCCAGAACATCGCGGAACTCGATCGCCGCGGCAGTTCCTGCCCGGTTCTATTTTCCTGGAACGGCAGCGAGTATGAATTCATCGCCGACATGATCGGCCCGGGCGTAGTCGGCCACTGGGTCGCGCCCGGCGAGCGCGACGTTCCCGATCCAGATGAGTACCTAAAAGTTGCGGCCCACAGCGTCCGTCCGCGTAACGGCCTGCTCAGCTTCCGTTTCATGGAGCCGATGGAAGAAACCGTTTATCTCGACAACGTTCGCCTGCTGGCCATCGATCATCCGGCGACCTACGACGTTTATCCCAACGAGCGATTCGTCAGCGCGCCGCCATTTCCCGAATTCAAAGTGATCGCCACGCAAGGCGCGCATCCGCCGGTAGGTGCATGGGACGACCATGGCAACGATGTACTCCCGATCATTTCCAAGCACGACCGCAAATACGTGACGAGTTTCGAGGAATTGCCGTTTGCCGGCTTCGCGAAGCTTCATTACGTCGAGCTCGATCTCGGAGCCTGGGATGCCAACAAACCGCTACGCCTGATTCTTGACGGCTACACCGACTATTTCACGGCGACCTCGATGTATTCCGCTGACCAAGCCGGCATAAAAGTGATCGCGCCGTATGTCGAAGCGCAAGACGCGCAAGGAAAGTGGACTCGTGTCGTCGAAGACATGGGCTTTCCCGCGGGCCTGGCGCGCACCATGGTTACCGACCTCACCGGCAAACTCGCGCCGGGAACGCGCCGCATTCGCATCGTCAACAACCTGAAAATTTATTGGGACGCGATCCGCATCGATCAAACGCCAGATCAGCGCGACGTAAGAGTCGCGGAAGTCCCGCTCGCCGACGCCGCGCTCGAATATCTCGGCTTTCCCCGCGAGATCCGGCTGACGCCCGCCAGCGACACCACGTATTCCTACGCGCAGCGGAGCATGACCGGCCCGTACGCCCACGCCGCCGGAAACTACACGCGCTTCGGCGATGTGCGCGAGCTGCTAAGGAAGTCCGACGACCGCTTCGCAGTTTTCAGTTCGGGTGAAGGAGTAAAGCTCGATTTCGATCCGCGCAAGTTGCCGGCTTTGCCCGCCGGATGGGTCCGCGACTATTTCTTCTACGCCGACGGTTTCGAGAAGGATCTCGACTTTTACGCTGCGGACGGTTTCACGGTCGAGCCGCTGCCGCGGCACGCGCTGATTTCGTATCCGTATCCCGCCGGAAAAGACTATCCGGTCGACGCCGCCCATCAGCAATACCAGCTCGACTACAACACCAGGCAGCGGTCCGACAAACTGCCGCTCGATCTTCGCTATCACTATCCGGCGGATTCGCCGAAGTAGTGGCGCACCCGCAGCGTCAATGGTTGGTGCTCGATGGTAATGGTTGATGCCAACTTCCCAAGCGCTGGCTCCAAACGCAGGGACCCATCCATCGATCGCCGGCTAGCGCAAAGGGCGATCCGTCGATCGCCGGCTAGCTCAGTCTTTGCCCTTGAGGAGGGCGTTGCGTATCTGGTCGAGTTCTTTCTTCTTCGCTCTGTCCACATCCGGGAACGCTAGATCGAGTTGGGAGAGCGCTTCGACGACCGCCGAAGCCACCACCAGTCGCGTAAACCACTTGTTGTCCGCGGGAACTACGTACCAGGGTGCGTGTTTCGTGGCCGTCCTCTGCACCATTTCTTCGTACACTTCCTTGTAATCCTTCCAGAAGCCGCGCTCTTTGATGTCGTCCATCGAAAACTTCCAATTCTTTTGCGAATCGTCCAGGCGCTCCAGAAATCGTTTCTTCTGCTCCTGTTTGGAAATGTTCAGAAAAAATTTCCGGATCATTACGCCATTGCGCGTCAGGTATCGCTCGAACGCGTTGATATCCTCGTAGCGTTCATCCCAGATGTGTTTGGTGATCAGGGTGTCCGGCAATCTCTCATTCTTCAACGCGGTTGCGTGAACGCGGACAACCAGGACTTCCTCGTAGCACGAGCGGTTGAAAATTCCGATCTTGCCGCGTTCGGGAACAACTTTGTGGCAGCGCCACAGGAAATCATGATCCAGCTCTTCACTCGTCGGCGTTTTGAAGGAAAAAACGTCGCAACCCTGGGGATTCACACCGGACATGACGTGTTTGATGGCGCCGTCTTTGCCCGCGGCGTCCATGCCTTGAAAGATCAATAGCAGCGCCCAACGATCCTGCGCGTAGAGCTTTTCTTGCATCTGGCTGGCCATGGCGCTGCTTTCTTCGAGCAACTTCTCGGCGTGGCCCTTGGATTTCACGCCGCTGGTTTCCGCCGGATCGAAATCCTTCAGCCGAAACTTTTTGCCGTTGGTCACACAAAACGGTTCAGCAAGACGCGAGGCTTCCCGCACTAATTTGCGCTCTTTCATGGTCTTCGCAGTGTAGTACAGAGGCCTGCGCCGTGACACCCTTGCGTGGCGCTCCAGCGAAAAGCCAAGTTCCGTAACGCGGAGCGAGGTCTTGCAGCATTTCCGCAAACTGAAACTGGCTCGCCCCCAGGGAACGGGGGGCGAGCCAGCGTCATCTTTGTTCAGTGCGGAGCTGTTGGACCCCGATCGACTAGTGGCTGAAAACCACCTGTCCGGTTGCGGGGTTGAGAATCACTTTGTCCGAGCGCTGATTCTTGAAATCGAACATGTTCAGAATCGAGCCGGCAACCTGATCGAACGAGCCGTTGCCAATCTGCGGCAACTCCCAGTTGTCTTCGATGAAGCGCACGACCGAACTTTGATCGGTCAAGCTGTGGTCGACGAAGTTCTGCTTGGCGTAAGGCGAAATCACCACGAAGGGAAGGCGCGGGCCGTATCCGCAACGCGCCTGTTGCGCTGCGAGCGAGCCGGAGCCGTTGCCGCAAGCGCCGGGAGCGGTGAGCGCGTCGGCAGTGCTGGTCGACTGGTTCACGATTGGAGGCATGACGTGGTCGTACCAGCCATCCGAGTCATCCCAGGCGATGATGACTGCTGTTTCGCCCCACTCTGGGAGCGTCTGTAGAAAGTTGATGGTGCTGACAAGAAAGAGCTGCTCATCCAGCGGCGAGGAATTGCTCGGGTGACCATCGTTCGCGCGATTGGCTTTCAGGTAGCTGACCGCCGGAAGGCCGTTTGCGAGCGCCGACTTTTGGAACCAGCTCAAATCATACAGGTGGTTGGCTTGCCCATCGTGCCCCACTTCGGTGATCGAAGCTGGAGGAAGGTGATGCGGATTGGAGGTTGCCGCGTAATATTGAAACGGATTGTGGTGCGGGCTGTAGGCGGCCTCCGGTGTGCCGTCGATGCGGTTCGTGGTCGTGGCGCAGGCCGCAGGAATTGCTGCAGTGTTGCCGCTAGCTGGGGCGAACTTGGTGGTCGGCGTGAATCCGCCCTGGAACCATCCCCAGGAAATTCCTTTCGCGCTCAACAGGGTGCCGATGTTTTTGTTGGTGCTGAGCATTCCAACGCGTTCACTTCCGCTGCAGTCGTCGTAGAACGGGTCGGCATCCCCAATCACCGCGCTACCCGACGCAAGAGCGATTACGTCGCCGGCTGCCGTGGCGCCCACGTTTGCCGCGGGGTCCGCACCGCCGGTCATGCCAGAAATGACGTTGATCGCACCTGGCGTGGACGGCCCAAAGTTCGTACCGAAGGAGTTATCGTTGAGGGCAAAATGCTGAGCGTAGTTCCATAGGCCCGTAACGGTATTGCCGTCGTAATAGCCCATCACGATGCCCGCACCCAGCCCCGAGACATCCGAGAAAGTGGCTGCGGAGCACGGCGTTGCCGTGAACTCCGGAAACTTGTCCATCAGTCCGCTGTCGAACGCCTGCTGTTCCGGTGTGTAGTCGTGATTTTGATCGCAGGTATAGTTCTGGCTGGGATCAAGGCGCACTGGTTGATAGGTCACCGCGCCCTTGTCCTGGTTCAAGTTGTGATCCAGCAATCCTTCGGTCAGCCCATTCACGCTGGGAGTGCCAGCCTTGGCGTGGAACTGAACTTCCTCACTCGGGTTGGTGGCATCCGGGTAGGTTCCGAAATAATGGTCAAACGCGATGTTTTCTTGAAAAATTACGACCACGTGCTTGATGGGCGTGGTGGTGGAGCCGCCGCTGTTGCCTTTTCCGTTGCCATTGCCCCCCGCGAAGACCGGGCCCGGCGAGACGGCCGCCAGATTTGTGGCGAGCAGGACTGCCGCCATCCAACGTAAATTCTTCTGGAACATGAACTCTCCTTATTGATTTGAGCGACGTAGCGCCTGAAGACGAGCAGCCTTACGGGACAGGGAATGGGGCGGCGCGCATGGCGGTCGGAAGCAAACGTGCATCGTGCATGAAGTTGATACGCTGCGGTTGTTATTGGGAGATGACACTTTGATGAAAACTTTTTCACGAATTTAATTTTTAATGGCCGGGCTTATTGGGTCGCCGCGGGCTCGACGCGGATGAGGCCCATCATGCCGGAGTCTTCGTGTTCGAGAAGATGGCAGTGAAATGGAAAGAGTCCGACGGAATTGGGATCCCGGAAATCCATGCGCAGCTTGACCTTGGGGTAGACGGGATTTTTTCCGTCCCAGTAAGGAACGTTGATGGTGTCTCGCAAGAAGGGCTCATTGACCGGAAATCCAAACCATTCGAGAAGAGCAAAATGAACCTGGTGAATGTGAAACGCGTGCAACTCCTGAGAGCGATTCTCGATGATCCAGTCTTCCACGTCGCCCTGATGGGCGACGATGTTGGGCACCTCCGAGGAGGGGTCGAAAGGCTTGGGAGTTTGGCCGTCAACGACCAGATAAAACGTGGTTGGGCTGTTGGGGTCGCGAGGATCGAGTGGCGTCTCGGAAAAATAGAGTTTGCGAACGCGGGCAGGTTCCACATTCGGGAGCCAGACCGATTGAGGCGGCGGCAGCGGAATTGGCGATTTGTCGAGGATCGATGGCGGCTCTGCTGCATCGGTCTTGGCGATGATTGTGGCAATCGGTCGCGTCGGGTCGTTTTCGCCGACCGCGCCAGTATTGACGCTGCGCGTTACGAGAGTCGCGTGCGAGCCGTGCTGCGGGCCCTTCACTATGAATTCGATTCGCCCGCCTGGCGGAACGCCGATGTGGGTTTGCAGGATGAAATGATTGCCGGAGGTGCTTCTGGTGTTGATCGGGACGCCGTCGAGCGCCACTACTGCGACGGCCTGCGCTTCGCGATCGAACAGCAGCTGCAGGCTTAAATAGGTGATTGCGGAGGCGTTGAGCACGCGCCACAGCTGGCGTTCGCCCGGCTTCATGGTGATTGTCGCCGGCGGATAATCCGGATACGGCACGGGAACGAAATTCAGGGAGAGATCTTCGGCGGGCTTACCGGTTCCCGTGCCGGTGTTCATGACATCGCCGTCGGCGTCCAAAACAACCGGAGGTAACGAATTGCCCGTGTTCGTGGATGGCGGAGCATCGGGATTCAGCAAATCTTGATCGCGAATAATCAGGACACGTTCGGGAAGTCCCGCGAGTTCCGGAACGGCGCGTTCGATTCCCTCGACGATCAGTGCGCCGGAAGCTCCGCCTAAAACCTGGGCTTTCGTGTAGCCGTGGATGTGCGGGTGATACCAGTACAAACCTGGCGGTTCGTCCTGCGGAATCTGGAAGCGATATTCGTATGCGGGATCGCCCGCTTCGATCAGGGTGTGGAGAACATCGTCCTGATGGCAAACCGCTGGAACGGTCAGACCGTGGAAGTGGAGATTGGTTGAAGTGGGCTTCATCGCGCCGTTGGCGCACGAGGTTGCGGGGGTTGGCTCAGCGTGCTGATGCGAAACGTTCTGTGCCGAGACCGAAAGACTCACATCGAGTTTTTGGGCTGCGATGCTCATCGCAGTGGCGATGGCGCCGGTCGTCGCGACGACTTCATTCTTCAGAATGAGAATGACCGTATCGCCCGGCTTGACTCGCAGCGTCGGAGAAATTTCGCCTTCCGGAGTTACGTAGCAATATCGCGTTTTGCCCTTCGCGTCCGGGTAGCTGCGAAAGGCCAGATCCACTTTCAGTACGCCATCCTGGCTGCGCAGGTCGTGAGGTTGTGGAACCTCGTCGCCTTCGGCTCCCCGGAAGCAGGTCTTGTTCGAAGGAATTGCCTTCGTCGCCGGCTCGTTGGCGGGCACAGCGTCCCGTGGTGTCGCGCTCTGCGCGCGAAAAGGATGGATTCCAAGTGCGAATATCAGACACGCCAGTGTGGACCGCCATGAAACGCTCCTTGCTACTTGTTTGGAATTGGCCCGCCGCAGAAGCGGCGATTGCGACCCCGGAAAATTAGAAACCATTCAGACCCAAAGCTCCCCGGAGCAATAGTGCGGGTCTTTTGTTACGGCTAAATGAAAGCGGTGTGAACGGCGGTCGCTCGCGTCCTAAGGTGTTTCGGCTTTTATACGATGCCGATCGCCCTATGTTCATGGCTGAGTTTGACTTAGCCCCGGCGCGCACCTAAGATGCCCGCTCATGCCCAGGCAAAAATCGGGTCGCACTTTTCGGCTTCCGCATCCGCAGCCTGTCGATGCGCTGGAATATGCGCGGTTCACGGGAATTTCCACGTTCCTGCGTCTGCCGCACATTACGCAGCCCGAAGAGTTGGACATCGCCATCATCGGCGTGCCGTTTGATGGCGGCACAACGTATCGGCCCGGCCCACGATTTGGGCCGCGATACGTGCGCGTACAGTCGGCAATCATTCGGCCGTGGAACCCGGTCTTGAAATTGAATCCGTTTGAGAAATATCGCATTGCGGACTGCGGCGATCTGCCGGTCAATCCGCTTTCGATTGAAGATACCTTTCAGAGGATCGAGCAGGGAATTGCGCCGGTGCTCGCGGCAGGAGCGCGCACTGCTTGTGTCGGCGGAGATCACTCGATCAGCTTGCCGATCTTACGTGCGATCGCGAAAAAGCACGGCGGGCCGGTCAATTTGATTCAGTTCGACGCACACAACGATTTGTGGGACGAATATTTCGGCAGCAAATATTCGCACGGCACGCCGTTCCGCCGGGCGTTCGAGGAAGGATTGCTGAACGACGGCGGGGTGCTACAGATTGGATTGCGTGGGCAGGTTTATGGCGAAGACGATTTCGATTTTGCGCGCGAACACAAAGTCCGCATGGTCACCGCCGAAGAGTTTCACGAAAAAGGAATGTCCCAGGTGCTTCGCCACCTGAAAGCGTTCCAGGGGAAACCTGTTTACGTCACGCTGGACATCGATTCTGTCGATCCGGCCTACGCGCCCGGGACCGGGACGCCACAGATCGGCGGCTTCACGAGCATGCAAATTTTGCAGCTGATCCGAGCGCTTAAGGGACTGAACATCATCGGCTGCGACCTGGTGGAAGTCTCGCCGCCGTTCGACACCGGGGAATTGACGTCGCTGCTCGCCGCAAATCTTCTGTACGAGCTTCTTTGCGTTCTCTGAATGTTCACTCTTACTCACCAGCACGCAAGGACAGCCCCTAGTAGAGCCGGCATCCCTGTCCGCTACGGTGGAACCAAATGCCGACTCTAGCTCGCAAACTGCGCTTGCACGATTATTTTGCGTTGGCGCTTGGCACGATGATCGGCACCGGATGGCTGGTGTTGATGGACGACTGGCTCGGCCGGGGCGGGCCGCTGGGCGCGATGCTTGGTTTCGTTTTGGGCGGAATTATTCTGCTGCCGGTAGGTTACGTTTACGGGCAATGGGTTTTGCGATTGCCCGACGCCGCCGGAGAAGCCGCGTACACCGCGCAGGTATTTCCGCCGCTGGTCAGCTACTTTACGGGCTGGATCATGCTGCTGGCTTATTTCATCGTGTGCCCTTGGGAAGCGATCGCCCTGGGCAAAATTGCCGCCTACATTTTTCCGTCACTTGATTCCGTCGAAGTCTATCGCGTGGCAGGCCAGCCTGTTTTTCTTTTTCGCCTGATGCTTGGCATCGCTCTCACGGTGTTCCTCACCGGCGTCAACTATCGCGGAATTCGGCTGAGCGCCAATTTGCAGAAGGGCATGACGAGCATCGTGCTGTTGATTTTTGTCGCGCTCGTGGGCATCAGCGGCGTTCGCGGCACGCCGGCTAATTTTCAACCGTTGTTCCACGCTAAACCGTTCGTTTCGATTCTGCTTACGCTGCAGATTGTTCCGTATTTTCTAACGGGTTTCGAGTCGGTTCCCAAGTATGCGGAGGAAGCCAACCCCGATTTGCGCGGCAAGACCTATATGACCGCGATCGCGATGGCTTTGGGAATTGGCGTCTCTTTTTATGCGCTCTCCGTGGCGGCGGTCGCCTATATCGCTCCATGGCCGAGCTTGCTGGGGAAGCGCTTTGCAACCGCCGTGGCTTTCGAGCATGGCATCGGCGCGCACTGGCCGGTGCAACTGATTCTCGTTATGGCTATGTTCGGTTTGTTTCAATGCTTCAACGGGAATTTTGCCGCTTCCACGCGCATGATTTTCGCGTTTGGCCGGAACGGATCGATCCCTCACGGTCTTGCGCGCATACACCCGCGTTTTCAGACACCGAGCAACGCGGTTCTGATCATCGGCGCCGCCACCTTGGCGGCACTGTTTCTGGGCGACGCGATTCTTGTTCCGGTGACGGAAGTCGGCTCGGCGGCTTCCGCATTCGGCTGGCTGGCCTCGTGCGTTTCGCTGCTGATGGTGATTGCTCGCGACGATTCGCCGTCGTCATCGCGAACGAAACTTCGCGTCATCGGCACGTTCGGGGCGGTTGCGGCTTTTGCTCTCGTGTTGATGAAATTTCTGCCCGGGTTTCCGGGGCACTTCTCTGTCGCTGAATATGTAGCGTTATCGTTCTGGCTTCTGTTAGGCGCAATTCTCCACGCGCGCCGTTCGCATTCTTTGTAGGGGCGGGCTTGCTCCGCCCGGCGTCAGCCTAAGCGCAAGGCGAACTGCTCGGCGCAAACGATGCGGATCGACTGTCCGAGCGGCACGAATCGCGCGCGGGACAGAAAACTCCGCTAACGAACCGGAACAACCGGCAAAAGCAGGGCTGACGGGTGTTCCGCATCGTGCAAAATTACGTTCGTTGCCGTGGTGAAATGTTGTTCCGTTTTGCGGTCACCACCGCGTTCTGGACGCTGGTCGCCGGTATTGAGGTTGCGATCGAAGCGCGGAAAATTGCTGCTGGAGATTTCCAGGCGCAGGGTGTGGCCTTTCTTGAAAATATTGCTGGTCGCCCAGAGATCGATCGTGAATTTGTAGACTTGCCCGGGCGTGATGAGCGTCGGGTTTTCCTGCGACTCGCGGTAGCTGGCGCGCAAAATTCCTTCGGTAAGATTTTGCGCGAAACCGTCGGGCCAGACGTCGACGAGCTTGGCGGTGAAGTCGGTGTTCGGCGCCGACGATTTTGCGTAGAGTTCGACGCTGACCGGCCCGGTCACTTCCATGTCCTGCGCGAGCGGCGGCGTTGAATAAATTAACACGTCGTCGCGAGCCTCGACGGCACGTTGATCGCGCGGACCCGGCGCCCAATGGTCCCCATCACAGCAGAGCGGGCCGCCGACAGTCAGCACCGGCTTTGCGGGATCGTAGACGTATTGATCCGCGTTCTCTTTCCCGGGCTCCGCGGCCGAGAGCGTGCCCTTGCCACGCGAGGAATTGGCTGCGCTCGTTGCGTGCAGGAAATATTTTGTTTCGTGCGCGCGCGCAAGGGGCCAGGCTTCTTCTTCACGCCATTCATTCGCGCCCATGACAAAGAGCTTCACCGGCTTGCCCGAAGCGAAACGATTCTGCACGCCCTTGAAAAGAAAATCGTACCAATCGAGTGTCGCGTCATCCTCTTTGAATGCGCCGTCGGGACCGAAATCGACTTCGCCGACCTTGCGGCCGCTTCCGGAGTGTCCGCCAATCACGACGAGAAGTTGCTGACCATTGCGCGCGGCTTCGCTTCCGCCGTGGGCCTTGATGCCTTCGTAGTTGCGCAGCGAGCCGCCGAGGAAAATGTCGTACCAGGCGGCGACGTGCAGTGCGGGAACAGTGATGTCGCCGAAATGTTCTTCGATGGAGATCTTCTTCCAGTAGTCGTCATAGTTGGGATGGGCGATCCAGTCGAGATAATACGGCGCGAGAGAATCGGCGGAGGCCACGCGGCGGGCTTGCAGATTGAACAGCGGATATCGCGTTAGCGGAACCTCCCACATTCCTTCGACGGCGTTGCTGGCGTCTTTTACTTTTCGGTTGAAGGTGTCTTGGGCCAGACCCGAGGTCCAGGATTGGTTGAACCATTGCTCGAACGCGCCGCCTTGATAGGTCCAGCTCGCATGGTAGTTGCTGGATGTGACGACCGGGCAAATTCCGGCCAGGTGTGGAGGGTGCGCGATTGCGGCGAGCATTTGCGTCGCGCCTACGTAAGAGCCGCCGAACATGCCGACCTTGCCATTCGAGTAGGGAAGCGCAGCGGCCCATTCGATGGTGTCGTAGCCGTCGTTCGACTCGTTCTTGAAGGTGTACCACTCGCCTTCGGAAGCGTAGCGGCCGCGGACGTCCTGAATGATCACGACATATCCGCGTTGCGCGCCGCGCAGGCCGAACCCGAAGTTGCGCCTGTCGTAGGGCGTGCGTTGCAGCAGCACGGGAAATTTGCCGTCGGTTTGCGGGCGGTAGATGTCGGCGTGAAGGACGACGCCGTCGCGCATGGTGACTTTGACGTCGTGCTCGAACGTGACCTGGTAGGATTCCGCTGCGAAACTTGTTCCGGCGAGTAGCACGGTCGCTACCGCCATCGCGATCAACGCGAAAAACCCAGATTTGTTTTCGATCATCGCAGAAACCTCCGACTGCAACCGCACCGCCGAGAAAGTATCACAATCCGGCAAATCGCAGGCTCCGGGGAGACGTTTCCTGTTGCACGCCTGCAACGCCGTGCCCGCCTTCATTACGCCACGGGTTGTCGCTCTGCTGGTACACTATTTCTCGACCGATGATCCCTTTCCTACACCTTGGACCGATTACTATTCCCACGTTCGGCCTGATGGTCGCGACGACTTTGTTTGTCTCGGCTTACGTGTTGCAGGCTGATTTCGACCGGCGGCGTTTTCAGCTTGAAAAAATCAAGGGCTATAGCGGGCAACGCGACGAGGGATTCCTGGTCATTGGCATTGCGGGAATTGTGGGACTGGCGGGCGCGCGGCTGTATCACGTAATGGAAAGTCCGAGCGAATTTTTCGCCGATCCCTGGCCGCAGTTGTTCAGTCGATTTGGGTTCGCGTGGTTTGGCGGATTTCTTGGCGGATTCGTAGCGTTGCTGTTTCTAGCGCGGCGTTTGAAGATTCCGGTGTTGGAGTTCATGGACATTTGCTCGCCGGCGGCCTGCGTGGGATACGCCATTGGGCGTATCGGGTGTTTGCTTTCGGGCGACGGCGACTACGGAATGCCGACTTCGCTGCCGTGGGGGATGAGTTTTCCCAATGGCGTGGTGCCGACTACGCAGCGCGTGCATCCGACGCCGCTTTATGAATTTTTCATCTGGCTGGCGATTGCCGCGATTCTTTGGTGGATGGGCGCGAAGTCGTTACGCGAGCCGAAGCCGCAGGGCGCTATTTTTTGCATGTATCTGATTCTCACTGGTGTCGCTCGTTTCCTGATCGAAATCATCCGTATCAATCCGCGTTCGTTTTTCGGAATGTCCAACGCGCAAGCCGCCAGCGTGGTTTCCGTCATTCTTGGGGTTGCGTTGCTTTGGAGCGTTACCAGCCGCTTTCGCGCCCACAGAAAAGCCGCGACCGCGTGACGGGCGCCGCCGCGGTCCAGAAGCCCTAACAATTCGCAGCTTAGCGCTGATACTTGCCGGTGAGTTCACCGTGGGCCAGAACGTGGCCTTGCGAGGCTTTTTCCAGCTGTTTTCTCGTGGCGCTCGCGGGCAGGTTCAACTTACTGTCTACCGCATAGAGCGAAAACACGTAGCGATGCGGCGATTTGCCTGGCGGGCAGGGTCCGCCGTAGCCGATTTTGTCGAAGTCGTTGATGCCTTGGCGTGGAGCGTCAGGCAATTGGTCTTGTTTCGGAAGTCCTTCCGGTAAATCCCGCGTTTGTGGTGGCAGATTGTAGAGCACCCAGTGCACGAACGAGCCTACCGGAGCGTCGATGTCGACAATGGTGAGAGCAAAACTTTGTGTTGCGGGTGGCGGCCCGCCCCACGCGAGCGCAGGAGATTTGTCATCGGCGTCGCAGGTAAACGGCTTTGGTATGGCAATCGGCTTGAAAGCTGGAACTCTTCAATTCGAGAATTGGCGTTCCCTCACCGGGCGAACGGGACGTCCCGCAACCTGCCAACGCAATGAGCGCAACGGCCAGCGCCGCAGCAAGAGAGATGAGTTTGACAAGCAGCGATCTGCCGGAGAGAGAAGTATCCGCGGAATGGGCGAGAAGTGGCACGAGCGAGCCTCGACCTAAATACGTTGTCGGGTGACTGGAGATTTCACCTATGTCCGTGAAAGGCCAACGTCTCGCCTATGCGATGGCGGCTAGAGCATCTGGCGCAGAACATATTGCAAGATGCCGCCGTGACGGTAGTAGGAGACTTCTTCGGGGGTGTCCACGCGGGCGGCGGCGGTGAATTGTTTTTCTTTGCCGTCGTCGGACTTTGCGCGGACGGTGATGGCTTTGCCGGGAGCCAGCGAATCGACGCCTTCGATGGAAAAAATCTCGTGACCGGTGAGGCCCAGGGATTCGCGGGTGTCGCCCTTTTGGAATTCCAAAGGGAGGACGCCCATGCCAATGAGGTTGCTGCGGTGAATGCGTTCGTAACTCTCGGCGATGACCGCGCGCGCGCCCAGCAATCGCGTGCCTTTGGCGGCCCAATCGCGCGACGATCCGGAACCGTATTCTTTTCCGGCGATGACGACCAGCGGAACGCCCGCTTCGCGGTATTTCACGGCGGCGTCGTAGATGCTCATTTTTTCGCCGCCTGGGAGATACAGTGTCCAGCCGCCTTCGGTGCCGGGAGCGAGTTGATTGCGCAGACGAATGTTCGCGAACGTTCCGCGGACCATGACTTCGTGGTTGCCGCGGCGCGCGCCGTAGGAATTGAATTCGTGGGGCTTGACGCCATTGGCGACGAGATATTTTCCGGCCGGCGAATCGACGGGAATCGAGCCCGCGGGTGAAATGTGATCGGTGGTGACGCTGTCGCTGAGAACGGCGAGGACGCGCGCATCGTGAATGTCGGTGAGCGGCGGCGGCGTCTTGGGCATGTTTTCGAAATACGGCGGCAGCTTGATGTATGTGGACTTGGGATCCCATTGATACAGATCGCCTTCGGGAACCTTCATGGATTTCCAATGGGCATCGCCTTCGAAGACTTCGCCGTATTGCTTGAGGTACATTTCGGTTTTCACCGACGCGCGGACGGTGGTTTCTATCTCTTGCGGCGTTGGCCAGATATCGCGCAGGAAGACCGGCTTGCCGTCGGAGCCTTCACCGAGAGGTTCGGTGGTGAGATCGAGGTCCATGCGGCCCGCGAGCGCGTAGGCAACGACGAGCGGTGGCGACGCCAGATAATTTGCGCGTACGAGAGGGTGGATGCGTCCTTCGAAATTGCGATTGCCGCTGAGAACCGCGACCGCGACGAGATTGTTGTCTTTGATGGCCGCGCCGATAGCGTCGGGGAGCGGTCCGCTATTGCCAATGCAGGTTGTGCAGCCGTAGCCGACGAGATTGAATTTGAGTTTGTCGAGATATACGTTGAGGCCGGAGGCCGCGAGATAGTCGGTGACGACCTTCGAACCGGGCGCGAGGCTGGTTTTGACCCAAGGCTTGATTTGCAAGCCGCGCTCGACGGCTTTTTTCGCGAGGAGTCCCGCGCCGAGCATCAGCGATGGATTCGAGGTGTTGGTGCAGCTGGTGATTGCGGCGATAACGACCGCGCCGCTGGATAGATCGAAGGAGTCGCCGTTGTTGCGGACGGCGACGTGCTTGTCCGACGAGCCTTCGACCACCTTCGTGAACGAAGCCTTCGCCTGACGAAGCGGAACGCGGTCTTGCGGACGCTTAGGTCCGGCGACGGTGGATTCGACCGTGGACAGATCGAGTTCAAGTTTGTCGCTGAACAGGGGCTCGGGAGTCGAATCGGTGCGAAATAGGAACTGCTCTTTGCAATAGGCTTCGACCAGCGCGACCTGTTCGTGGGAACGGCCTGTGAAATGAAGATACGCCAGGGTTTCCGCGTCGACCGGAAAA
>Ga0182015_10003108_pt1 | contig 19010 bp, 18 predicted proteins | sample 712P3MmetaG_FD_120478 | JGI IMG/M metagenome (GOLD analysis project Ga0182015, IMG submission 120478) | Permafrost microbial communities from Stordalen Mire, Sweden - 712P3M metaG | ecosystem: Environmental > Terrestrial > Soil > Wetlands > Permafrost | place: Sweden: Stordalen | collected...
ACCAAAGCTAACGAGGTACCGAGATCCGGCTGCTTGAGGATCAGGAGTGCCGGAACTGCGACGGTCGCAAGCGGCTTCCAGAGGTCCTGGAGATTGTCGTAACGGCCGCGGCAGAGCACCGCTGCTAGCGCGATGGCGATGGCGAGCTTCGCCGGTTCCGATGGTTGGAAAGTTCCTAACGGTCCCAGCGAGATCCAGCGCTGCGCGCCCATTGCGCTGTGGCCGCCGCGCAAGATAAAGAGCAGCAGGAACAGATTGGCGATGTAGAGGGCCGGAGCCCAGCGTTGCCAAGTCCGATAATCGACCAACGAAAGGCCGAACATTAACGCCACGCCGAGCACGAGGTACAGGATCTGTTTTTTGAACTCGCCGGCCGCATCGCCGGCATGCAATCCGGCGGAACGAATGCAAACCAAGCCGATCAATGCGATCAGGATGCCGGCCACAGCCAGCGTCCAGTTAAAGTTTCGAATGTAGCGCCTGGCGCCGCTACCAAATGCAATCACCGCCATAAGGAGCCTAGGCAGGCACGCAAATCTCCTATTGCGCTGCGGCGGAAGCCGGCGCAGCGCTCGTAGCGGCTGCTTTTTTCGCCGCGCGGCGGCGGCGCTTGCGAACCGGTGGTTGCGCGACGTTGGCTGCGGTAGGCGATTGCACGGTCTCCACGGGCACGAGCGTGGGGTTGCCGTTGGGGCGGCTTACGGAGAGTATCGGAATGTTTGCCAGCATCGCCAGTGCGCTGTCTTGCCGTTCGAAGTTGACTTCAATCTTGTCACGGTCGACTTCGACGTGGCGCGAGATCACGTCGACGAGATCTCTCTTCATCGCTTCGATCAACTCCGGCGATAGCTCGAGATGATCCGTCATCAAGACGAGCCTCAAACGCTCCTTAGCGGTCGTACTCGAGCCGGACTGGCCGAAGAGTCTCTTCAGAAAGTCCATCATGCGCGCCTCCCTCCAAAGAGCGAGCCGACGCGTTCCAAGATCGTCACCTTGGGCGCCGCCGGCATCGGCGGGGGCACGTCTTCGCCCGCAACGCGTGCGGCAATCGCGTGGTAGGCGGCTCCGGTCGGCGTCTCTCTACGCAAGGCAAGCGGTTCCCCACGGTTCGTCGTTACGATGATCTCGGGCTCGTCGGCGATCACGCCAAGCAGCGGGAGGCGCAGGATGGCGTTGACGTCTTCAACGGAAAGCATCTTGCCCTTTTTCACCAGATTGGGGCGCAACCGATTGATGACGAGCTGCGGCCGAAAGCGATTGCCTAGCAAACCGACGACGCGATCGACGTCGCGCACGGCTGCGACTTCGGGCGTACAGATCACGATGGCTTCGTCCGCGCCGGCGACGGCGTTGCGAAAACCCAACTCGATTCCGGCGGGGCAGTCGATGAGCACGTAATCGAAGCGTTCGCGCAGGCTCGAAATCAGCGCTTTCATCTTCGCCGTATCCACCTCGTCCTTCTCGCGCGACTGAGCTGCGGCGAGTAAGAAGAGAAATTCGCTGTGCTTCCCGGGCACCAACGCCTCGTCGAGAGAAGCGCGCTCTTCGAGAACGTCGAGCAGGTGATGCTTGACTCGGCTTTCCAGCCCTAGGACGATGTCCAGATTGCGAAGACCGATGTCGGCATCGACCAAGACGACGCGCGCTCCGCGATAGGCAAGCGCCGTACCGAGATTGGCGGTCGTCGTCGTCTTTCCAACGCCGCCTTTCCCCGAAGTCAAAACGATCGCGCGTCCCAATCGGGGAGCCGGAGCGCCGGACTGGACTTCGTCTTGCACGGTCTCTGTTTGGTGCACGCGCTACCCCGCTTTCAACGCGTCGATCAGACGTCCGAAGAAACCTTGGCCGTCGAAGTTGGTGAATGGCACGATTTCGCCTTCTAAGCGGCGAGCGATTTTGTCGTAGATTGCCCCAAGGCGACTGGAGTCGTTCAATACGATCGGCTCGCCGCGATTGGTGGTGTCGATGACCTCTTCGTCGTCGGGCACGACGCCCAAGAGCTCGATTGCGAGCACTTCGCAAACGTCCTCCACCGAGAGCATGTCGCCGCTGCGTACCATCTCCGGTCGCAGCCGGTTGACAATCAAGCGAATGGGCTTGCCTTCGTCGGCGATCTTTCCGACGACGCGATCGGCGTCTCGAATAGCGCTCACTTCCGGAGTTGTGACCACGATGGCCTCGGTTGCTCCTCCGACGGCGTTCCGAAAGCCGGTTTCAATGCCCGCCGGGCAATCGATCAGCACGTAATCGGCCTGTTCCGCGGCGAGCTCGACGATTGCGCTAAACTGCTGCAGCGAGATCGCGTCCTTTTCCCTCGTCTGCGCGGCAGGCAGGATCGAGAGCGACTCAAAGCGTTTGTCTTTGATGAGGGCTTGACGCAGCTGGCAGCGCCCTTCGGCGACTTCGACCAAATCGAAAACGATGCGTTTTTCGAGCCCGAGCACCAAATCCAAGTTACGTAAGCCGATGTCCGCGTCGATCAAGATGACGCGCTTCCCGCGCTTTGCTAGCGTGGCGCCAAGATTCGCCGTGGTGGTCGTCTTGCCGACGCCGCCTTTGCCGGAGGTCAGCACGATTTTACGCGCCGTCACGTCGACGTTGTTCCCAAATCTTCAACCTCGCCGAGACGGTCCAGCGCAAGGACGACGATCCGTCCGTCCCGAGCAATCGCGGCTTCGGGGACCGGCGTCGAACGCCGTTTTGACTCCGCGTCGGCCGCGATTGAGGTCGCGATTCGAAGCTGCGTCGGAGCCAGGTCCAGTGCGTAAATCCGCGCGCTATCGTCCCCCTGTGCGCCCGCATGGGCGATGCCGGCAAGCCGTCCGAAGACGAGGATGTCGCCGGTTGCGAGGAGTTCGGCGCCGGGATTAACGTCGCCGACGACGACGATATTGCCGGTATGGTGAAGCACCTGTCCGCCTCGCAACGTCGCGGCGTGGTAGAGCGTGGTCGGCGGTGCTTCGACCGCGTGAAGCGCCGGCGCAGGACGAGCAGGCGGTGGATCGGGCTGCTGACGCGGTACGCTTGCCTCGCCTCGCCGCCGGCGCTGCGCGATATCGTCACGCGCGCCGGCGAAGTCGGCAACGAGCGAGCGCGCCGCATCCGAGAGCCGCGCAGCCTCGCGCGGCCGCATCGCGCGCCGCCGCTCGAGCTCCGCGCGCGGTGATTCGAACGCAAGCCCTTCGCGTTCCGCCAAGCTTTCGAGTCCTTCATCGAATCCAGCGACACCCCGCAACGCGATTCCCGCGCCCTCGAGGAGATCGCGAAGCCGGCTGAGATCGTCGGATGAGGGTGACGCGGCGCCGAAGTTCACGATTGCAGAGGAGCCGCGATAAAAGCTAGGCTGCTCGGTAAGCCGAGCCTGCAGCTCGGCAAACCCTCCGGCGAGGTCATAAGGCGACAACGTCACTTCGAGGCCATCCCGCCTCCCTCGCAAGAGTGTCACGCCACGCTCTCCGAGAAGAAGGGGGGGCATCCCCTTGTTCGTCCACAAACGACTCGCAAGTTCTTGGCGTTGTCCACATATAATACACAGAGACCAAGCGTAACCTCCAGGCAGGTCGCTCGGTAAAGGAAAGTACATCGTATGCTGCGTCGCACCGTCCCCATTTTTACGATCGTCTCACTGCTCTGTGCCATATGCCCGGCACCCATCGGTGCGACGTCGACCCAAGCCGAGATCGCCATGGGCCAAGCGGAGGATCAGCAGATTGTCGCCAGCAGCGTCATCGAAACCGATCCGCTGCTCAACGCGTACGTCCAAGGCATCGCCGGGAACCTTTGGAATCAGGTAGCGCGCAAAGACGTTCCCTATTCCGTCAAGATCATCAAAGACAGTCAGGTAAACTCGTTCGCGACGATGGGCGGCTTCGTCTACATCAACGAGGGGCTCGTCGACTTCGTTCAATCGGACGACGAGCTGGCCAGCGTAATGGGACACGAAACTGGCCACATCGAGCGCCGGCACGTTCTTACTGCCAACTCGAAGGCAGAGATTCTCAACATTCTGTTCGGAATCGCCTCGATGTTTTCGCCGATCCTGTACGAGTTCGGTGGACTCGCCGAAGAGGGACTGCTGATGAAGATGTCGCGCGAAGACGAGATCCAGGCCGATCGCTACGGACTGCAGCTGATGTCGCGCGCCGGCTACGATCCCGAGGCGATGGTAACGATCATGGCGCATCTTGGCGTGCTGCAAGACGAACACGACGACGCCGTCAGCAAGTACCTTGAGGACCACCCCGATCCCAAGGCGCGCGTCGCGCACTTGATGGGCTATCCCGAACTCGATCCTACGGAAGTTACGGCGGCCCAGCAACTCGTGGAGGCGTCGAGCGACGAGGAGCGCGCTCGCTACTCGTTTGCGCGCTTGCGGCTCGATCAAATCCTCGCGAAGGATCCGCAAAGTTCCGAAGCCTTGCTCGAACTCGGTCAATCGGAGCTCGCGCTCGGCCTACCCAACAAGAGCGAGCAAACCTTAGCGGAGGCCGCGCAACTGGGATCCCCGATGACGCGCGCGACGGCGAATCAGCGGATTGCCGCTTTGCGGGAGATGGAAGTGCAGCGAGTAACGCTCACCAAGCCTAACTTGCCTAAGCTGCAGGGCATGGTGCAGGCGGCACAGGCCGCTCAACTCCAGGATGCGACCCAGATTTCCGATCGCGCGGCGGAGGGTAAGGGTCAGGTCAAGGCCGTTCAGAGCCGGCTCGAGACCCTGCAATACGAGATCCCCGACTTCAGCCGGATCAACATTCACCGCGGCTCGCGTGTCGAAGCCGTCGTCAAGAACATAACCTCGATAGCGCGCTCTATCAACAGTACGCTGGAAGACGCGGGGAGCGACCAGAGCCCGATCGGCGGTGTAGGCTCGCTCGAAAAGAATAAGGAGAGCGGTCTGCTCAAAGAGAGCGCGGACATTTACTCCGAGATGCTCGCGCCGCTTTCGATGAATCCGGTGCCGGCCGAGTCTCTGGCGATTCTTCCCTCATATCCATCGATGATGAACGAGCTGACGCTCGCCGATGGCGAGATGCTGCGTTCTGTGGACGCAGCCCGCGCATCCCTCACCATGCTCGACCAGTCGTTGGGCGATCTCGACGAGCTCCTCAAAGAACTCGACCGCGCGCAGATCAGTTTCAACGGCGATATCACCCCGAGTGAGTACGCCACGCTGGCTCCGTTGATGCACAAGAACGTCGACGAGTTCAATGCAGCCGCCACGGCGGCCTCGCAGGGCTCACAGCTCTTCAATCTCGCGCGCTCGCGGCAGCTCTCCACGCGCGTCACGCTGCTAGGGCTGGGCACTTCGCCACAGCTCTATTCGACGCTTCAATACGCGCTGCAACAACGCTTCGGTTCGAGCGGCATCGACTACCGGACGATGCTGCACGACGATCTGACGCCGGGCGACGTCGCAGCGGCCACCATCGTGGCCGCGGACATCAAGAGTACGCCGGAGAGCGTTATCGCAGAAGCCAAGAGCTCCAACCAAACGGTTTTCGACGTGGCGAACGCGCACAAGATGCACGCGTGGCCACTGGAAATCTTCATGGGCCTGCTCTATCTCGACTACACCGACGATCCGGCCAAGGAGCTACGCAAGGCCGACGGAACGTTGGCGATCGACCTGGACAAGCTCGGACTATAGGGCGATCGCGATGACTGTTGCAGCCGACGCACGCAGCCTTTTTACGCTCGTTCGCAAAAGCATCGACGTACGTGCGGTCCACTCGCACGTGCGTAAGCCCTTTCGCTTCTTGCTCTGCGGCGATGGGTCGCTGATTGCGCAGCTGCGAGCGGTGCTGCTCTCGGGGCACGGCGAGATGACCGTACCGCTCGAAGCCGCAGCCTGCTTGGAGACCGTCGGGATGCAAACCACGCTCGTAGCGGATCCTCGCGAGATTCGAGCCGTAATCTTTCTCGGGCATCCCGGCGATTGCGCGAATGCCGACTTTTCGTCGCTCTCCGTCTTGCGCGTTCCTATTCTTGCCCTTACGTTGGACCCGCAGGGAGTGCCGGCCGGACCCGCCGCTCCGCCTGCGCCGGGAATGTGGGAGGAATATGTGGTGCCGTCGTTCGATGCGCCGGCACTGCGGGGACGCTTCTTCGCACATCTCGTCGAATGCGCCGCCGGCGTCGAAATCGCCGTCGGCAGAAACTTGCCGGTCTTACGCGAGACCGTCGCGGCCAAGCTCACGCGAGACGCCGCTTACAACGCCCTAAAGGTGGCACTCGCCAGCGCGGTCGTGGATCACATCCCGCTCGTTGGCTTGGTGCTCGGCGCATTCGCCTCGGCCGGCGACATGGTTGCGATCACCGGGATTCAAGTGATGCTGATGCTCCACATCGAAGCGGCCTACGGGCGCGATCCGGATCTTGGCCGGACGTGGCAACTTTTGCCGATAATCGGCGGCGGCTTCGGCTGGCGAGCACTGGCGCGCGAACTGGCCGGATTCGTCCCGATCGCCGGCATCGCGATCAAGGGCGCGATTGCATATGCGGGTACCATCGTGGTGGGCGAAGGCGTTGCGTTCTTTCACGAGCACGGCGATTACATGACCAAGGGTCAGGCCTCCGCGCTCTACGATCGCACCAAAGCGGACGCAATGCGCATCGCGCGCGACCTCATCGGCAAGCTTCGCAAGAAGCCCTGAACGTCTTTTAGAGTCGCTCCAGGAGCGACTCGTCGTCTAAGCCTTGCAACTCCGGAGGCACTCGTTGGCGTGCGGGCTGCGCGAGGCGCGCAGCGAGCGCGTCTCGGCGCGAGGCCGAAAACCCGTTGCGGCGCTCGAGAAAACGCGCGACCAAGACCCGTTCCGCGCCCGAGAGATAGGCCGTCGGGGCATAGGCCGACTCTCCCGCCGCGGTTGCGCGATCCAAACCGGATTCAAGGTCGAAACCTTCGTGTCGAATGCGGACGTCGAAGTAATAGAGCGCCAGAACGAGGCCGACAAACGGTAACAGGAGAGTGCGCGCTGCGGCATCGACCGCGACGTAGAGGGCGGTCCATCGCGCCAGACCCAAGACCGCGAAAACCCCCAGAGCGACTGAGCATCCGAATGCCAGCGTACCGACGGCCGTCGCGCAGATCACGGAACGTCGAAACTCCGCGCGAGTGAAGACTCGATTAAAGCTTACGCGAAGGGCAGCAACCGCTCCCAGAGACTCGAGCGTGCTGCCGTAGAGACCGAAAACGCAGGGCATCGCCAGCAATGCCGGCGTCAGCGTCGCCGTCAGCAGTACGAGAAGCATCGCAATTGCCGTCATGATAGGAAGCGACGCTGGTGCGAAAACGACGGCGAGAGAAACAAGGATAGTCACCAGCGCGACCGCCGTCGCGTCGCACACGACCATGGCGAGCACGGCGAGGCTCAGTACCGCGACGATCGAGAACCAGCGACGCAACACCGCTTGCCAGCAAGCCGCGAACTCTATCTTCGAGCCTGCGTAGATGCGAGCGACACCTTCTGCGATCGCCCCGAGACAGAACGCCCACACGAGATACCCGAGGAGCGTCAGCACGATCGAGAGAGCTACCGCTCTGGGCGAATTGAAACCCGGTGGGATCTGCCGCGCGGCGATCTCCGGATGCTCCAAGAGACGCAGCGCGGCGTCGAGTTGCGGCTGCTCCATTCGCGTGACGGGATATTGCAGCAGCGCCAGCGGGAGGGCCGTCACGGCAACGATACCCACGAGCACAAGAAAGTTCCGCCCGTAGAGTGAGACCGCGAGATCGAACATCTCAACGAGATTGCGCGGTCGAAGCTCCATCGCGCGCGCTTCGCGGCAAGGCGAACGGAAAACCTTCGGGGAAGGCGCGCCTATGCTGATCGGCACGCTCGAAGCGGTCCGCCGCTATCCGATCAAGAGCCTGCAAGGCGTCGTCCTCGATTCCGTCAAGGTGGAAGTTTCCGGAATTCCCGGCGATCGCTCGGACGCGCTTTTTGCCCTCGAGGGGGCGCGCGAAGGAAAAGCGTACCGCGGTAAGGAGCACGACCGCCTTCATCTCCTCCGCGATGCGGCCGACGCGCGGGACTGCGCGAAAGAGCGCGGGGTTGCGGTGGAAGTTCGCCGCGGAGGGCACTTTTTCGACGCCGCGCCGATTTCGATACTCGTCGACCAGTGGTTGCATGAGCTCGACGCACATGTTGGCTACAACGTCGAGTGGGAACGATTTCGTCCGAACTTCTTCGTACGGACCGAGGCGAGCGCGCAGCCCATACCGTTGGAACAAACGCTCGTCGGCGCACGTCTGCAAGTTGGAACGGTGCGGCTGCGCGTCCGCTCGCCGATCGAGCGCTGCATCACCGTGACCTACCATCCCCTTGGTGAAAGCTCAGATCCGCGAATTCTGCGTTTCTTAGCCGCGCAGCGTAACGCATGGATGGGGATCTATTGCGACGTCCTGGAGCCCGGGACCGCAGGTCTCGGCGACCCTTTGATTTTGTTCTAAGGCCTTAACGAAAAAGAGGCGCCGCGTCGACGGCGCCTCTCCCCACACCCGCTTTGAAGATCGTAGCTCCAGCGAGCAAATGCTTCTCTACGTAAACCTATCTAGACCGTTCGTCACTGCCGATTGGAACGAACAATTAGCGGATGACTTTTATAACGTTCTGCGGCCCTCTATGGCCTTGGTGATGGTCAGCTCGTCGGCGTAATCCAGTTCGCCGCCGATCGGCAAACCGTAGGCGAGGCGACTCACGATCGAGCCGAGCGGCTGCAGCAAACGCGATAAATAGAGTGCCGTCGCTTCGCCCTCGGCGTTCGGATTCGTAGCAAGAATTATCTCCCCGGGTTCCTCACGCGCCATGCGCTCGATAAGTTCTTTCACGTGCAACTGGGCGGGACCGATTCCGTCCATGGGCGAGATCAAACCGCCCAGCACGTGATAACGGCCCTTGAAAGCGTTCGTGCGTTCGATTGCGTAAACGTCCTTCGCCTCCGCAACGACGCAGATCACGCGAGCATCGCGCCGGTCGTCCGTACAGAATTCGCACGGGTCTTGCTCGGAAAGCGAGTAGCAGATCGAGCAGAAGTGAACCTTATCCTTCACTGCGAGAATCGCTTCGGCCAAGCTCTGCGCCTCGTTACGAGGGCGGTTTAAAAGATGAAAGACCAAACGGGCCGCAGTTTTCGGACCGATCGTCGGCAGTTTGCTGAATTCGTTGATTAGGGCCGCGACCGGGCTTGCGACCGTTGTCACATTAATCCGGGAACGCGCATTCCGCCGGTCACCGAAGCCATGCGCTTCGCAGACGCTTCCGCGGCCTTGGCGAGCGCATCGTTGACCGCGACCATCACGAGGTCTTCGAGCGTCTCCAGATCCTGCGGATCCGCAGCCTCCTCCGCGATCTTAACCCGTTTTACGCGCTGGTCGCAACTAACGTCGACCGTCACGGCTCCGCCGGCGGCGCTTCCGCTGACGATTGTATTGGCGAGCTCGTCTTGCGCCTTGGTCATCTCGGCCTGCATCTTTTTGACTTGGGCCATCAACTGTGCTTGATTCATCGTATCCGTTCGTTGGCATAGTCGAAGAGTGCGTCGGGGTCGTCGGTCTTGCTCACGGGCCTGGTTTCGGTGACGCCGGCTGGTGCCTGCGGTTTAGAGCGTCCCGAGTTCGAATCGACCCGTAGGGTGACTCTCAGCGGCACGCCGAGCACGTCGGCGATCGCCGCTTCGATGATTTTCGTATGGCCACGCAACGACTCGGCGCTCCAGCTGTCGGGCAGCCTCAGGACGATCGCGTTACTCTCGAGAGATTCTATTGCCGCCCGGGAGAGCGGCGCGCGCAGGGGTTGCCGCTCGCTTTCGATTTTGGAGCGAATGCTTTGCCACGCGGCTCTTACCTTCTGTAGGGAAAGCGCCGGCGCGTCGAGCGTGGGGGCTATTTCCTTTTCCACTTCCACGGCCGTCACGGCGTTGCTCGGAGGGCTGGGCTCCGGAGGCGCCGCGGTCGCAAGGCGTTCTTCGGTTGGCGCGGCAGAACCGAGGCGTTCCTCCAACGTCGCGAGGCGGGCGCCAAGCGCATCGAGCGTCGGATCTTCGCCGGTCAAAATGAAGCGTAAGAGCGCCGTTTCGAGTTCGAGCCGCGCGTTGCCGCCCGAGCGCCCGAGCGAGAGCGCTTCTCCGAAGATTCGTAGCGCCCGCAACAGCATAGCTTGCGATAGGCTCGCCGCCTGGCGTACGGCGCGCTGCGCGTCTTCAGGAGCCAGGTCCGTGGCGAGAAGATCGGCATCGACCCGCGCGACGAGCAAATGGCGAAAACCGGCGATGAGCGAACGGGTCAGCACGGTAAGATCGGCGCCCGCGTCGCTTGCCGCTTCCACCGCGCCGAGCGCCGCGGTCGCATCGCCGGCCACAATGGCGTCCACGAGCGTCGCAGCGAATTCGCGCCCCGTAGACCCGAACGCAAGATCCAGCGTCCCGGTCGTCGCCGTCTGCCCAGCGGAGAATGCTGCGAGCTGTTCGAGCATCGTCAGAGCATCGCGCAGGCCGCCGTCGGCACGGTAAGCGATCGCCTTGAGCGCTTCGTCGTCGATAGCAATGTTCTCGCCGCGGGCGACCTCTTTCATCTTCTCGATCATGACCGGGATGGAGATCCGGCGAAATGCGTAGCGTTGGCAACGCGAGAGGATGGTTACGGGTAACTTCTCGGGCTCGGTGGTCGCGAGAATGAACACGGCGTGCGGCGGCGGCTCCTCAAGCGTTTTGAGGAAGGCGTTGGCGCCTTCTTTGGTGAGCATGTGCGCCTCGTCGACGATGTAAATCTTCATGCGCATCGTCGCGGGGGCAAACTTCACCGCTTCCCTGAGCGCTCGAACCTCGTCGATTCCCCGATTGCTCGCCGCATCGATTTCCAGGACGTCGAGTGCCGTGCCAGCCAGGATCGCCAGGCAGTTTTCGCAGGTGTTGTCCGGCGTGGGAGTCGGTCCGGCCACGCAGTCGATACAGCGCGCCAGGATCTTGGCAGCCGAGGTTTTTCCCGAACCGCGCGGGCCCGAAAAGAGATACGCGTGAGCGAGCTTGCCACTCTCAATTGCCGAGGTCAGGGTGCGGACAACAGCGTCTTGGCCGACGAGATCGGCAAAGGTTCGGGGGCGCCAGGTGCGGTACAGGGACACGACGATCAACCTTTAGCAGGTTGTTTCGAGGCGCCTGCCGGAGGGTAGGTTGAAACGAGTCGCCCCGGGAGCCGGTTATACGAATTGCTTCCAAAGTGAGCGAACTTACTTTTTTGGGTTCCTTGTTAGAAAGATGCCCGTGAATTTGCGCGCAGCGCTCCAAGAGAAATTTGGTTTCGAGAACTTTTATCCCGGCCAGGAAGACGTGGTGTCGCGCGTCCTACGAGGCCAGGATACCCTGGCAATTCTCGCCACGGGCGCCGGCAAGAGTCTAACCTACCAGCTGCCGGCACTCTTGCTCGAAGGAACCACGATCGTCGTCAGCCCCTTGATTGCGCTGATGAAGGATCAGCTCGACATGCTGCGCGAGCGGAATATTACCGACGTCGTCGCGCTCAACTCGACGCTTTCGGAGGACCAGGAGCTGCGGACTCGGGAGCGCGTCCGATCGGGGAAAGTCCGGATCGTGTACACGACCCCCGAAAAGCTCGAAGATCAAGCCTTCTTGGCGCTCCTCAAAGGGCTGCGCATCCCGCTCTTCGTCGTCGACGAGGCTCACTGCATCAGTCAGTGGGGACACGACTTCCGGCCGGCCTATCTCGCGCTTGGTTCCGTCATCGCGCGGCTGGGCCATCCGACGGTGCTCGCCCTGACGGCGACGGCCACTCCGTCGGTCCGGGAAGATATTCTCCATCAGCTCGGCATCGATCAAGTCAAACCAATCGTGCGCGGTTTCGACCGGCCAAACTTGATCTACGAATCGCGCAAGGCCGACAAGGAAGCCGATAAGCTCAAAATCCTGTCGGCACTCTTCGAAGGCCCCAATCGTCTCAAGGGTACCGGCATCATTTACACGGCGACGATCAAAAACGCGCTAGAGGTTCAGAGCTATCTGACGCGCGAGCTGGGCGTACCGGCAGCCGTGTACCATTCGAAGCTGCATAAAGAGGATCGTACGTCCGTCCATAATCTCTTCATGGAGGAAGAGATCCGCGCGGTCGTGGCGACCAACGCCTTCGGCTTGGGAATCGACAAACCGAACATCCGGTTCGTTTTGCATTACGATCTTCCGGGCTCCCTCGAAGCCTACACGCAAGAGGCCGGCCGAGCCGGCCGCGACGGCCTGCCTTCACGATGCATCCTCATCTACCGCATGAGCGATACTCGCGTGCAGAACTACTTCCTGACCGGAAAGTATCCCGACGTTGAAGAGGTTCAACGAGTTTTCGGCACGATCGAGGTCTTCGGCAATCAGGCTGGTGGCGTTTCGATGGTCGACCTTCGGAAGATCTTGCAGTTGCCGTTGACCAAGCTCAAAGTGATTCTGGCGCTTCTGAAAAAATCGGGCTATATCGAGCACTCCGCAAAATCCGCCTACGGCTTGACCGAGGCCGTCCGCAAGAACCGCGATCTGATTTTAAACCTAGCCAACTACGATACGAAGAAATCGTACGATCAGAGCAAGCTCGCGATGATGTTGCAGTATGCGGAGACGGTATCGTGCCGGCGTCGCTTCATTCTGAACTATTTCGGCGAAGATTTCAACGCGATGAATTGTGGTGCGTGCGACAACTGCCTGCGAGCGCTTCGGCGCGGAGTCGACGAGCTGGCCGCTACGGGCGGATTTCGGATTGCCGACGTCGTGCAGCATTCGAAGTTCGGTGTGGGAACGGTCGAACGTGCCGAGCGGGACTTGGTAACCGTTCTGTTCCCCAGCGTCGGCTATAAGACGCTCCTGGCGTCGGCCGTCCGCCGTGCCGAACCGCAAATTGCGTAGGCTGGCCCCTCTCCTTTTTACGTTCGTTGCGCTCTGTGCGCCCGCGCGCGCTCAAACTCCGCCGCCCTCACCATCACCCTCCCCTTCGGCGGCGCCGGCACCTTCGGCCAGCTCCGCCGCAACGCCGACGCCGCCGCCCATCACGGTACAACCGCAAGCGGCATCGGTACCCGTGGGCACCGCGGTGAACCTTACCATCGGTTCCGCTATCGTTCCGCTCTCCGCGGCCGTACGCGACCCGTCAATCGCCTCCGCTGCAATCGACCAGCCGTCGCAGCGTCTGAGTATCATCGGGAAATCGCCGGGTGCAACGATTGTCACGGTTAGCGATGCTCGCGGGCTGCGGGTCGACGTGCCGGTGCGCGTCGCCTATTACGCCGGCACGATTGCGCCGTACGTCAAACTCGAAGTTACCGGAGACCCGGCATCTGGCGATTTCGTTCGCGAACAGGTGGCGCGAGCCGTACAAGGCGCGGCCGGCCTGCGTCCCGGCGCACAGGTCCTCGTTACGCCCGACGACGTGCCGTTTGCGGGGTCGCTGGACCAAGACGACGTGGCCGCGTTCAACGTTCCGGTCCTCATTCAGGCCAAAGACGATTTTGAGGTAGACGGCGCGACGCGCGTGGAGATCCGCAACGTCGCCGTCCCGCGAATCTCGCCCGACTCTTTGATGGTCAGCGATTACCCCGAGCGTTTGACGGAGAACGGTACGCTCTTCACCGCCGACCTTCGAGTGCAGCAACCCTCGCGCTTTCTGTACTTTCATTACAACCCTCCGGGGCAGCCCGATCGCCGGATTGTCTTACGCGCGCAGAATCTCTCGCGCGAACCGTCGATCGTGCAAGTCATCAGCGATCGAGGGGGTCCGTCGACCAACGAGATGGAGGCCGGGCACGTCGCTACCAAGCGTTTTCTGGTAGACGTCGAGCAGAATCAGGGACGACTGCTCACTTTGGACGGCAACACGTCCGTCAACATCGCACAGCAAGATCTTCCGGCCGGAAGCATCGTCTGCAGCCTGTTGCAGCTTCGCGTGCTCTCGGGAGGAAACGTCCACCTTACGCTCGTCGCGCAAGACGCGTCCGCAGATCCGTCCGACGCCATCGCCGGCAACGAACTCTTGGAAAGCACCCACAAACACGCTCGCGGCATCTACCCGATTGCAGAGTTCCATTTTGCGACTCTTTGGAGAGTTGATGGGGATTACTTAGAGCTTCCGATCGGCCAGCTGCCGTTGCCAAACGATCTGCAGGGGCAGGCGCTTTCGGGTGATTACGGCGTCTTGCAATCCTTTGTGGTAAACGTTGAGAACCCGCTCCCGACGCCGCAAGCGATCGCCATCTACGAAAACCCGCGCGGCGGCCACGCTACCGGCACCTATATCATCGACGGCGTCCTGGTGCAGTCGCATCAAGTGCCGCCCTTTTCTCGATACAAGGTACGGCAGTACGTCGTTCCCGCGCACGGCTTCGTTCGAGTGACGATCGCAACGATGCCCGAAGCCGGATCGAGCCTTCCTCTTCGCCTGATCTTCGCACCCGACGACGGAAGCGTCGCTCCAAGCGCACCGGGCTCCCCGATTTACTAAGGCCCCTACACCTTCCCGCAGATCGACTCGTAGACGCGCTTTACTTCGCCGGCGCTAGCGTCCCAAGAGAAGCGAGCGCTTGCGCCCGCGCGGACGCGCGACGCACGGGACTCCCAATCGCCGCGTAACGCGGCCTCCAGCATCGAAGTCCACGCGACGGGATCGTCGATCGAAGCGATGCCTCCATTGTCGCCGACGATCTCGGGCAGCGAGGTTCGATCCGACACGACGCACGGCACTCCGGCGCATAACGCCTGAGCAGCCGCGTAGCCGAAGCCCTCATAACGCGAGGGAACCGCGACGACGGCGGCCTCGCGGTAGAGGGCGATCAGCTCTTCGCGCGCGACGTAACCGCGCAGTTCCAATCGCTCTGCCACACCCAAACGGGCGGCGAGTTCCTCGCACTCTCGCGCATACGGCGTTTGTGGCCCGACGCAGACGATTCGCGCCCCTTTCAACTGCGGCAGCACTCGAATCAGGAGTTCGAGATTCTTGCGGCGTTCCACGGTTCCCACGGCTAGAATCGTGCGGCCGTCGCCGCCATTGCGAACGACATCGCAGAACTCTTGTGCCACGCCCGGATAAACGACGCGCACCGCCGCGCGATCGATGCCCGCGAGAACCTCCAGCAATGCGTCGCGAGAAAAGGACGAATCGACGACGATGCCGGCCGCATGCCGATACCGCTCGAGTGAGAAGCGCCCAAAATAGTACCGCGCGTATGGTCGCGCATGCGCTTGGACGTGAAGCCACGCCACGTCGTGCACCGTGACAACGATCGGCATTCCGACCAATAGGGGCATCGTTCCCGAAGCGCAATGCAGAAGATCGGCTCCGCTGGCGCGCGCGCGCAACGGCAGAATCACCTGATCCCACAACACGCGCCGGTCGAATCGCCAGGGGTCCAATCGCCGTTCTCGCAGCTCGACGACGTCCAAACGCTGGTGCCGTAATGCGCGCGACAATCCCCCAACGTATTCACCGATTCCGGTTGCCGTGCCGACGCAGAGTTGCGCGTCGAGCGCGACCTTCACCGCAAATCTCGTTCCAGCGCGCTAACCATCAACGCCCGGGGGTCGAGCGCACGAGCGCGCGTCAGGTACGTTATCGCGGCGGTACGGTCGCCTTTCTGCAGGGCGACGACACCCAAACCGGCGATGGCGTCGGCGCTTCCGGGATCGATATCGGCCGCGCGCGCAAAGAGCGCTTCGGCGCGGCTCCGCTCGCCCACTAAGTCGGCCTGATTAGCGGCGGCAATCGCGTACCGCTCGGAAAGCGGCGCCTGGGCGACGGCGGACTCAAAGTCCGAGAGGGCGATGCGCAGCCACGCTCGTTGCGTCTGGCTGCCCGGCACTTTTCTCCATGCGACTTGGTTGGCGAAGAGACCCATCTGCCATTGTGCTTCGGCCACGGCATCGGGATGCGTCGCGCGGCGGCTCAAACGCAACTCCAGCAATCGCTCGAGCGCGTACGCGGCCTGCGGATCCGTAACGGCAAGCCGCTGCGCCGCCGCTTGTACGGCGTCCGAGTCGAACGCAGCAAGAGAGTATTCCAGCGCCAGCTGGGGTTGACCGCGCGCGCGCGCAATACGCGCGAGCAACTCGTCCCGGCTCGGCGACGCCGGCAATCGCACCGCGTAGCGCTGCGCGGAGAGTACGTCGCCTCGTTCGAGTGCGCGCTGCGCCAACGTCGACTCGACGTAGGAAGCCGGTGCGAGACGATCGAGTACGCCGTAGACCGCGTCGCCAAAGCGAGCGGAAATCCGCCGGGGAAACGTTCCGCCTGCGGCGGCGCGGGCATTCAACGAATCCGAAGCCAACTGCACGAGAACCAGCGCAACGAGCAACGCGAAGGCCGTCGCGCCGGCGATCGCCCTGAGGAAAACGAATCGACGCGCGTGCAGAGTCGGTCGGGGTGCGATGAGTCGGAGGCTCCTAGAACTTGACGGTAAAGTTCAAGTCTCCGCCGTTTTGGGTGTAGCCATTAGCCGGCGGCAGCAGGCTGTCGCCAAGGCGGTCTTGGTACGCGGAGATCGAGAGCGTGCTCGATAAGTACGGGATATTGTAGGTTAAGCCGCCCGCGTATTTGTTGTTCACCGCGTCGAGATTCACGAGGCCGGGAGGGGCGTAGGCACCGTACAAACGTTGAGCGTCGTAGTTGAGGTTCAACGTCAACCCATGGAATACGGGCACGGCGAGGCCCGCGCCCAACGAGAGTCTGTTCGAGCCCGCATAGTCAGGCGCGGTCAGCGCCACGTTCGCATTGGGAAGCTGCCACGATGCCGCTTCGCCGGCCGCGGGCGCCAAGCCGGCGATGTCGTTGAGCGTCACGTGTTCGTACTGGCCGGAAAGAGTAAAGTTAAGGCCTCGCTTCGGTGCGCGGCCATCGTAGCCCAAACCGAACGACGGATCATTGGAGGCGTCGGTCACTGTCGGCGCCGACGTCGTGTCGAATGCCAGCGTTCCGGGTCCGGGCGAGATCGCGGGCTGTGGAGCTACGGGCTGATATGCGGCCGTATAAAGACCTTGCTGGGCGTTGAGGAGCCCTGCATGCGGATCGTGCGATTCCGAAGACGGAGCAGCGAACCCCGCGCTCGTCGAGAGCAGCCCCGCATCAACGGCGCGCGCCAAATAGGAGGCGCCGGCCCCCGGAAGGCTCGACAGCGCGATGTGCGCTTGCATCAAAGCCGTTGACGTTGGCAGGCCGGTGGAGAAGGCTACGCTGGGACCCGCCGCCGGCAGGCGGAGCGCCATGTCTCGCAGCGGCGATTCGGAAGCCCGGTCTCCGTTCTGAGCCGAAAAAGCAGCGGTCGAATCGGAGGTTTCGCCAAAGAGCGACAGCATGAGTTGCGAAGCCAGATCCCCACTCGGCCGACCGAAAGAAAGCCCGGCGGCCGCCGCTGAGGCATAAGAGAGCGCTAGCGCTAATACCGCGCTCGCCAACACGCCGATTATCCGACGCACTTGCCCTCCGTTTCTGACGTCCGTCATCCCCGAAAGGCGCCACGGATTTGAACGCTTCTCGCGGGCTTGCCTAATTTGGAGGCAGAGGGGTCACTCCCCTTGCTAGAAAGCGGCGAGCGATGACGATTGCTGCATAATCGTCGACCGGCCCGCTCGGTAGCTGAAGGCCAAGCGGGATCAGGCGCCGCCAGCCACGGGGGGGATGATCCACAAAATAAAGGCTTCGCGCGGTGCGGCTGGTCTCGAACTCGTCCACCCAGTGAATCGGGAGTCCGAAGCCCTCGAGCAGGCTCCTCACGGCTCTGCCGTTGGTTCCGCGCCCCAGGGCAATCGCGTCGATTCCGCCGCCGGCCACGACCTGCGACAGACGCGCCTGTAAGGCTTCGATGGCCTCGATGCCGCGGGCCCGGACGCCTCCATCGGGGGCAACGACGGCGAAGCCGGCCTTGCTGCGGCCCGGATCAACTCCCAAAACGAGGCCGCCCGAGGTCACGGCTGCTGCGTTAGTACGATCACGATCGGTATGCCGCCGATGTGCGGATAAAAATCCTGCGCCGCAAAAGCCGTGAGCAAATAGGTACCCGGCCGGGAAATCCGCTGCTGCATCTGCGTTGCGTCCGGAATCAACTGCATCGGTTGCAGAATGTCGGAAAGAAACGGCGGAAGTTGCAGGCGGCGAGCCGCGATTGCGACGTAGTTCTCCAACTGAATGAGGGCAATGTTGATGCTGGCACCGCTCTTACCGGGGATTACGAGTTGCGCGATGACCTGACCCTTCTGGAAATACCGGGTGTCCGCCGTGCCGTGAATCTCAAAGTGAATCTGATCGTTTTCGAACAAGTTCGTATCGGAGGTCACGGTCAGCATAACGTTGGATTGCGAAAGCTTCGCGACGGTGGTTAAATCGTTAGCGAGTCCGTCTAGTTTTTTATCCACATCGACCGGAACCACGTACGGGCGCAAGCCCAGCCGCGGATACGTCACGTTGACGTATTTAACCGCAAAAAAGTAATAGTTGCGAACGGTTGCCAGACGCTGCGACGCCGTAGCCGACTGATCGATAATTCGGTAGAACGGGACCATCAGCGCATCGACCGGAAAAACGAGCCGGCCGTTGTTGACTTTAGCCTCGAGATCGCGCTGCTGCGCCTGCAGTTCGGCGATCTGTTCGTTGATCGAATTCATCTTGAAAAACGCCGTCTTGACCTGTTGCGACGCGAAGATCGCGCCCAACGAAACGACCAACGCGATAAGCACGCCGGTCGCGATCGCTACGATCGTCGACGTGTAACGAGGACGAATTCCAAAGAGGCTTAGCCGCCGGCGCCCGACTTGATGACCGACACGGTCTCCGACGTATGCGACCGTACCGGCGACTACCATGACGAACGCAAGGTTTCCGATGCCGCGCACGATTTCGACGAAGTTCATACGACTGCCGCGCGGCGCAAGCGCGCCAACCCGATCGCGGTGAACAAGATGTTCGGCATCCAGGCCCAGAGCGCGGCAAACGCCAGAAAAGCTTCGCCTGCAAACGAACAGATCGTCATCACGACATAATA
>Ga0182015_10003109_pt1 | contig 19007 bp, 24 predicted proteins | sample 712P3MmetaG_FD_120478 | JGI IMG/M metagenome (GOLD analysis project Ga0182015, IMG submission 120478) | Permafrost microbial communities from Stordalen Mire, Sweden - 712P3M metaG | ecosystem: Environmental > Terrestrial > Soil > Wetlands > Permafrost | place: Sweden: Stordalen | collected...
CGGAGATAACTCGGCTGCCTTAGCCGGCTGGACCGCAGCGATGCAAGCGGTGACAAGTGTTAGCCCGCCGGACCCCGTTTGCGGAACGACAGCACACGAAAGCTTCACTACCAACCCGATATGGAGTGGTAACCAAGTGCCAAGTGGAGTCCATGGCGGTCAGTCGTATACTTGGACCGAATCTAATTGGTTCCAAGTACCCGTTACAGGCGACCCACAGTACACCAACTATACAACTGCGCCAGATACATCTTTTTGGACAGGAATGGGACAACAGTATCTTATCCAAGCTGGCGCAGACTCCATTGCAACCTCAACACCACAATATCGCTTCTGGACCGAGGATTATGCCTGGGGACCCCCTCCCAGTAACTGTGCCCCTGGAGGATGCACTGTCTGGGAAGGACCGGTAATTCGTCCCGGAGACACTGCGTATGTGTACATCGACTACCTTGGGGGCAATTCGACATACTACTGGCTTGAAAATCAGACAACCGGCGCTGCCCAACCCTTTACAAACGCTTCACCTTATGTTGACCTGAGTTCAGATGAATTTATCAATGAATGGCTTGGACCGTATTTCCCCAAGTTCAATGACACTGAATTCTTTAATAACGACTTCGGAAATGCGAACAATAGCTGGTACCTCACGACCGCATGTGTCAATATCACCATGCAGGAGTCAAATGGGGACATGTTAGCGTATAGCAGCAATCCAGGTAAGACAGGCAACTTCTACGCTTACTGGAATGCTTCCTCTTAAAGCTCATCATCTGATGGGCATTTTACGGCAGGCTGGGTTAGCTCAACCTCCCATACCGAGCCGGGCTAACGGTGATGCATTGCTCACTGTTAGCCCGGCTCGTAGAACGTTATCGGGGCGGTTGGGCGGGATAGCGTGTGTTTTAGTTTCAGCGTTAGCCCTGGGCACCCTTTGCGGCTGTACAAGTACCGCCACGACGAAGCTTCGGTCTGTTGTGCCCGCAACGCTGAAGGGCTGGGTGCCTATCGCCTACGGTAACGCTCAGATTTCGGTGCCGTCCGATTGGAAGGTCGAATATGAGCAGGCTTGCTGGTTCATGCGTACTCCAGGCACAGTGGAAGTGGGGCCTGGCGGCAATGGAATTTGTGCACCATACGGCGGAAGGGCCGTTCCGGTGGTCGCACTTGGTCCACGCCCAGCCCTCGTGAAGGTGACGGGCGGCCCGAGGAGGTCGATGAACGGACTCACACTGATCCGATACCTTCATAGCGCAGCGGAGACCTCATACTTCATTCCCAGCCTTGATGTGGCGCTTACTCTCATCGGCGAGGGTGCACAGCAAGTTCTCCGGACCTTGACTGAGTCACCCCGCTCCTGGGTACTCGCCAGCGGTCCGGCTCCGGTGGTGCCCTCCACTTGGCGCTCGCTCAGTTTCGCTGGCGTCAACTTCGCCGTGCCTGCTACTTGGCCAGTCCTCCACTACGACACCTACGGTCCGCCCTGTGGTGGTGGTTCCCCGGTTTTTGGGACGACAGGGGTGTTTCTCGATACCGACTCGAAGCTCGCCGTGTCCCACTGCGGGGAACTCGGTTACTTATCTCCCAAACAGGCGACGGACGGCCTCAGCATTAATAGAATCCCAACACAATTCTTCCCAGCTTCCACCAGATACGGCAAGTGCCTGAGAGTTCATGACCTTACCGCCTGCCTGGCAACGCTTTACCCCTATTCAGTCCTCGTCCTTCGGGTCAGCGTACCGGGACGACCTAAGCCCGTAATCGTGTCCATCGGTTTGGCTGGAACTGGTGTGGTCGCCAGAACGATCCTGTACAGCTTGCGTCCAACGGGATGAGAGTCGTCTCGCCCCGTTCTGTCTTTGGGGCAGGCGAGCCGGAGGAGGTCACCGGGGCACCGTTGGACGCGTGGTACGGCGATGCCATCGGCTCCGGGCGCACCACGGCTCACCCTGAGCCGGGCCGACCCACCGCCCGGCTTTACGGGGCGCTTTCGTCCGCCAGCCGCCACCGTCGCTCCGGGTGGTGCTCTTCGGATACCCATAGCGTCGGGGAGCCAGCGGCCTCCAGAACATCCGAGAGCCAGTACGACATGTCGGGGTTCCAGCCGGCCAGAAAAGTCGAACTTCCGGTGTCGACAGCTAACGCGCGTCCGGACGTCGTGAGGTATCCGTTAACGGTGAGGTGCACCACCTCGTAGTCCTCGGCCACGGCCAGCCAGTCGGGGATAACCCAACGACGGTCGAGTCCCGTCGCCAGCGACCAGTGCGCGATGCGCTTGCCCGTCACGTCGACGCCGTAACGCTCGACGAGCTCCATCCAATCATCGGGGTTGTCGATTTCGAAGGCACGAACTGGCATTCGGACTCGAACCGGCCAGCACAGCGCGGCGGGGGCTCCGAAGCTGTCTTCCTCGAGCAGGAGCTCAACGGCACCGAGACCTGGACGCGATCGCGTCGTTCCGGCGACCCAGGGCAGGGGCTCGCCGTAGCGTTTGGCGTCCTCCACGGTGAAGAACGAGACGGGAGTGGACCACCATGGACCGCCGACCCACTGCCCCCGATGGCGTCTGCCGGGGCCGGTTGTCTTGTTACGCCAGGCCTCCAGGACAACCCGAGCTCCGCTGAATACCGGAGGGCGAATGGAACCGTCCTCCCGCTTGTCTACGTAGACCTGCTTCAAAGGATCGACCGGATCGGACCACCATTTCGCTGCCGCGGCGATGCGCGTGGCCACCGGGGCGAGTGCGGCCTGAATCCGCGGATCGGCGAGGGCAAGATCGAGCGCATCTGGATCTTGGTAATAGCGAGCCGCCCCAACAGAGTCGGCGACGCACTCGAGCAGAAGCTCTTCGTTCTCCGGATCGTCGAGTGCTGCGAGATTGACCGCCGGGAGCGAGGAATCGAGGACTCTCAGCATCTCGTCCGGATCGGGGTCAAACCTTGCCTGCCAGAAGGGAGAGGAAGACTGATCAGCGTGCAACCGATCAAGGACAACCCAACAGAGAAGACGCCCGCGCGGACCTGTCTCGAGACCTCCGCCGAACCGCTCCGCAACCACTCAGACGAAGCTACTGGTGGGTCTCGCTCTGCTGTGCGGGCAATCGGGATGCAGCACCATCATCCCGGAGCTCTCAGTTGAGCGGCCAGAGGTCGACGAGGTTGACTCTCCCGTCGAGACCCTCTCGAGCCTGATGCCGCAACTCGCTCGCCCCTGCTGTCCCCGCGACTGATGACCAATCCATCGCGCGTTTATCGCGCGGACGCTGACATTCCCGGTAGTTCGCCAGCGTGTGGATAACTCTCTGAGCTGCTGTAACACAACGCTGTAGTTCGCCGAAATGCGCCTAAAAATGGTTTGCAACCAGGGGGTCAGGGGTTCAAATCCCCTCAGCTCCACTCACTCACTCAGACGTCGTCACCGAAGTCGGCTCTCGGGTTCCGTACTCCGACCGGCATGCCGAGCAGTAGGAGGGCATACGGTGCCTCCGAAGCGTCGCGTCGAAAGCAACGAGGTCCGCCCTCGCCCGGAAGAGCCGAGTGCGACAACACTCGGGGTTGCGAAACCATCACTCCACGACGAAGGAGGACCAAGATGCAACCCCAAGAGTACGTCGGCATCGACTTGCACAGACGCCGCAGCGTGATCGTCCGGCGCAGCAGCGAGGGCAAGACCCTCGAACTCAGCCATGTCAACAACGACGACCTGGCGTTCGAACGGGCGGTGACCGCCGCCGCCGAGCACCCGAGGTTGTTCTTGAAGCGTGCTATGGGTGGGTGCGCCACGAGGCGCCACCATGACCGGGTGGGGGGAAGAGCCCCACCTGCGGCCTGTCGCAGCAGGCCGCTGAAGCTGGAGGCAGCCTGACCTCGGAGACGAGAGGAGGGGCGGGAGCAGCCTCGACAACGCCGGGACGGACTGGCACCGCCAGACAGCCCGGGCTCGGCAAGCAAGACGGAGAGGTGTACGGATGCAGGAACCAGTGATGGAACCCCCTCAAGAGCAACCGACCGGCTGGGAATCTGGTGGATGGCCGGGATGGCAGTGCGCCGGACCTCCCTACAACCGGGAGGAACGGCCTCGACGCCGAATGAGCGTCGGGGGCCACGGTGACGTGCTGCCGGATATCCGTGGCGACAACGCCGGTGCTCGCAGGATCGCGCGCGTCGCCGTGGCGCGAAAGATCGTCACCCTCGTCTACTCCGGCCTTCGGGACGGCACCATCCGTTCCAAGGCCATCTCGGGGGCGGCGTGACGCGGGAACGACACCCCAAGGCGCGTAGTCGCCGAAGGTCATGGCCCCCGGTTCACCGGCGTGGCCGTGCCTCTGATTGACCCCGTCTTGGTGGTGCCGCAAACACTCCATGCCGTCAAACGGCGCAGGAATGACGGGCAAACGCGTCAGCGCCTTGCCCTCCCGAAGCATGCTTCGGACTTGGAGACGACACCTGTTGTCCCCTTCCCCGAACAAGAGGTAGTGACAACCGTCTGATCCTCCTCGACCGACGCCAGCATGCGCCCTCGCGCGTCGGCAGCGTCAAGGCTTCCCTTAGGCGACCGCGCCGGACTTGACCTTGCCTTGGCGATGGCGCGCGATCGCAATCACGTCGAGAGAGGCAACTACTACTCCAAAATCGTGCTCCTCTTCGAGGAGCGCTCCCTTGACAACAAGCGCTCCTTCAGGAATGACCCTACGGCGAGTACGCATAACCCTGCCGAGTACAGGCGGTGGTGCTAAGGCTCCACGGTGGGGTGCGGGCTGTGGAGTCGCTGTTCTCGGTCGCGGTGGAGCTGGCAAGAGCGCCTTCGCCCGATGCCTCGACGCCGCGACGGGGGCGGAGTGTCCCGCGCGTCGTGGTTGGTTGGGACCTCGACGCTCGAAGTGGTTCCACGGCTAGCATCACCGCCAACGACCACACAAGGAGGGGGATAGTGGGCAACTCAGACACTCTGCGCCGCATGTACGAGCTCATCAGAGCCGGTGATCTGGATGGGTTCTTCGACCACCTCGCGGACGACTTTGTCGAGCACGAGACAGGGCCGGGCCTTGAGCCAACCAAGGCGGGTACCAAGCAGCTGTTCGACATGATGACGGCCGGTTTCCCCGACTTGCGATTCGACGCCGAAGACGTCCTTGAAAGCGGGGACAAGGTCGTGGCTCGGGCCCGTGTAACGGGGACCAACAAGGGGGACTTCATGGGCATCGCCGCCAGCGGGAAGAGCATCGACATCCAGGCCATTGACATCTTGCAGTTTGGCGCTGACGGATTGGCGCACGAGCATTGGGGCGTCATGGACATTATGTCGATGATGCAGCAAATAGGCGCCGTACCCCAAGGGCCGCCCGCCTAGTGCTGGAAGGGCGCCGAACGTTCGCTCGCCGGTACATTCGCTGACAGCGTTCCATCAGTTCATCTCGGGAGCACGCAGATCGTCCACATTCGAGCGCGAGTTCCCGCGTCGCTCCGTGCGCTCTGTCAGTACGGTTCTCAGTCGAGCCCCGGAACATGAGTGCCGATCGCCGAATACGACCGGCCTGTTGAGTCTCTCTCTGGCGGCTTCCGGGGGCGATCATGTGCGCCGGACGCCGCTGCTGGGGGCTTCGGTGCTGGCAGGAGTTGCCACGCCCGGTAGGGCACATACCGGGCGGTCACTGGGCGCCGAGAGCCAACGCCTGAGCCATGCCTAACAGGGGGACCAAGGCCTCTGACCCCATGCCGTCGATTGCCAGGCACAATCGACGGCATGGACGAAGCGACGAATCTTTGCAAGAGCTCGCACTGGAGACTGGCCGTGTGGGGACTCAGGGTGATTGGCCCGGGCGTTGCTGTCGTGGTCGCCGGCGTCGTCGCCCTCCTGTGGTCGAAGGCTACCGGGCAGGCGATTCTGGCCGTCGGTATGGGCATCTACCTAGTCGGCGTCATGCGGTCGTCGGGATCATCCTGGTTTACTGCGACGCCCCGCCACCGCGGCCCAACTTCATACAGCTCCGCTGGTCCCTGCTGTACGACGCTGTGCACACCCGGTCGGCGAGTGCCGAGCAGCCGGCCGAGGGCACCGGCCCCCTCGGCGAGCGCCACGCCCAATCGCCCCACATGGATAATTTTCGCCACAGCGCACACTGGAGGCCGGCGGTCTGGGGAGTCCGGGTTATGTGCCCGGGCCTTGCTGTTGTCATAGCTGGCCTGGTCACCCTCCTGTGGTCGACCGCTACTGGGCAAGCGATCTTGACCGTCGGCATCGGCATCTACCTCGTCGGCGTCGCGCTCACCCTCGTCGAGGTCCGCTGGGCCTACGGCGAAGTGCAGCCACCGCGACCCAACTACGCACGGGTCCAGCGGACCCTCCTGCACGACGCACTGCACGCCCGGTCGTAGGTCGCGAGTCAGACTGAGCAGCCAGATCGCCCCGCAGCTCCCAGTGACCCACCAGAAGGCCGCGTCCGACACCGCAGAAGCATCGGCGTCCGAGGCGAGGCCGTTCAGCCCCAACCTGCCGGCGCTTATAACGCCCGGTTCGGTCGCGAGGCGTGGTGTCCTTCGCAGTTGTCGACGGTGTCGTTTTGGACCCCAGCGCGCTTCGCGAGGTGAACGACTGCTCGGGACGCGCCATCCCGAGCCTGCAGGCCACGCCCGCGACTTCTCGTTTGCGGCCGTCTCCTGTCTGTCGTCGCGGCCGACGCAGCTCCGGCCGCCAACCTCGGAGTTGTCAGCGGCACGCCGATACTGATCCCATACGACACGGAGACTGCTCTCGTTCAACTCGGTAGCTCGACTAGCTCAGCAGTTCCACTTGGAGGGACCGCACCACCGCTGGCTCGGTCACGATCTCGATCTCGGTGACTGTGTCACCGACGACGCGGAAGGCGAACACCGCACGGGGGCGCCCGCCGGGAGCCCAAACCGCTCCGGGAGCACCGTCGATGAGCGCCACCTCTGCGGCTGCGGCCCGCCCCGACAGCGCCGCCGCCACGGCCCGAGCCCCCCGCACTTCGGGCGCCAAGAGGGGAGCGCCCCGATCGCGATTGGCGGTTGCGGCTTTCACCGCCGCGCGGTCGGCCCGAAGGACGGCGTCGGGGTCGAGCAGGGAGACCAGCGTCTCGAAATCCCCGAGGCGGGAGGCGGCCAGGAACGCCTCGACGATCTGTTGTTGGCGGCGGCCGTCGCCGGGGTGCAGCCCGTCGCCGCCCCGCACCCGGCGGCGAGCTCGGCTGGCCAACTGACGGGCCGCGGCGGGAGAGCAGTCGACGATCGTAGCGATGTCCTCGAAGGGCACCCCGAAGAGGTCGTGGAGCACGAAGGCGAGACGCTCGGAGGGGCCGAGCGTGTCGAGCACCAGCAGCAGAGCTGGGCCCAGGGTCTCGGCGAGGATCGCCTGTTCCTCGGGGCCGGCGAGCTCGGTTTCGGGTTCGTCGCCCACCATGGGCTCTTCATGGCGGGTCCGGCGGGTGCGGAGCACCCCGAGGCACACCCGGGACACGACCGTGGTCAGCCAGCCGCCCAGGTTGTCGATGCTCTCTGGCTCCGATCGGTTGAGGCGCACCCAGGTTTCTTGCACCGCGTCCTCGGCCTCGGTGAGGGATCCGAGCATGCGGTAGGCCACCGACTGCAGCTTCCGGCGGTTGGCTTCGAATTGCGCGACGAGATTTTCGTCCATGGCTGCCAGAATGACGCGCTGAGCGACCAGTTTGTGACAAGAGGCTGCCGTCGCCCTCGGGACCAAGGTCCGGGAAGGAAAGCCGGCCCGATTTTTGTCCGCCGGGGATGTCACATATCGGGGGTCGGGCGCGTCATAGAGGGCATGACAGCAAGAATGAACAACCCCGCCAAAGTCCTCCCCGATTCGATGAAAGGTATCCAGTCCATCATCGAGGCCGCGCACCACGCCGGAGTACCTAGCTCCACCATGGAGCTCGCCCATTTGCGGGCCAGCCAGGTCAACGGGTGCAGCTCCTGCGTCTACGGCGGCGCCATCAGCGCCAAGAAGGCGGGCGAGAGCGACGAACGGCTTTTCGCCGTCGCGGCCTGGCGCGAGACGGACCTCTTCACCGACGCCGAGAGGGCGGCCCTGGCCCTGGCCGAGTCCATGACCCGCCTGGCCGACCGGCCCGACCCGGTCCCCGACCAGGTGTGGGACGAGGCGGCGAAACACTTCGACGAGAAGCAGATGGCCGGCCTGGTCCTATGGGTCGCAACAACCAATCTGTTCAACCGGCTCAACGCCACGACCAAGCAGCCGGCCGGCGCCGCCTGGTAACGGCAGGCGTCCCAAGCCGGGCCATGCATGTTTCGGGCCGTCTCAGCAGCGACCTGTTTAACTGAGAGGAAGCGACACATGAAGACGATGACGTGCAAGCAACTGGGCGGCCCATGTGACTTCGCCCACCACGGTGCCACCGCTGACGAGGTCATAAAGGCCCAGGACCGCCATCTCAAGGAAATGGCCAACGGTGGCGACGACGAGCACCAGCCAGCCTCGAAGGAGATGAAAGGCCGGTGGAAGCACCCCATCTCGGGAATGGGATGGTACAAGCAGGCCAAGCGAGATTTTGGCGCTCTTCCCGAGGACTGACCGACGTCATTGGCGGCTGGCGGCACCAAGACACCCACCATCGAGTCCCAGATGGCCTCCCGCTCGGTGTCCCTGGCCACGCTAACCTCGGTCGCCATTGCAGGCGTGATCTCCTCGGCGGCACCGCTGGATCATCAAACGGGCGGCTCTCGGACTTCGCCCGGCGGCTCGGCTGGACGCACCCAACAGAACGCACAGATCGGTCGCGCAGAATACCGTCTCATTTCCGCAGTTCAATGGCGCAGATCGAGGCCTCTAGTGCGGCTCCCTGACTTCGAAAGGCCCGCCCCTTACTGATGCGCGTCACCGAAAGCTGAGAGGCTGAGGAGCGTCGGTTACTCGCTCGTAGTCGACGCGGTTCCAGGTTCAGGCGCGATTCCAGCCGCGGCGCGGACGTATCTTCACGCCCACGTGCCGAAGCGCCTTTTCGATCGTGTCTGGGGCGACAAGGAAACGAACCCCGATCGCCTTGAGTGAGAGCCCGTCACGATAGAGGATGGCCGCTTCGACATCCTCGTCGCGGAGCTTCGGACCCGATCGGCGCCGAGGGACACCGTTGCGTTCGAGATGAGCGAGCACCGTGGTGCGGTGGATATTGAAGCGAGCGGCAAGCTGGAGAACCGAGCTGTCTTCCGCGTATGCGGCAATCAGCCGTTCGACGTCAGCGGGTCCGAGGCGGATCTGGGTCTGACGGTTTGCGGCCGCAAGCTGCCTGACGCACTCGACCTCGAGGTCTTTTCGGCACTCAGGATCGCGAACTCCCTTGTCGGAGACCCGCACGAAGTCCTTACCGGCGTTTGAAAGCCGTCCCATAAGGTCCACTGACCGACCGTGCCGTTATCGCTTGGGATAGGAGAGAGGGAGCTCGGAAACCCGAGCCCCCTGTCCGAGAGAGCGCAACCGCGGCTCCGAGACTGATTCAACGTTCGAGTCCTTCTCGCGCGCAGACCTCCCGCATGGGAGAGAAAGAAGCAGACGAAGTGCGGTGAGGGGGCTGCGATAAATGCGGCTGGAGACTCAGCCTGACGTAGCGGCTTCCTCGCGGCGACGGTCTGATCGCCAGTCGCAGACACGTTGCTGGGACACTGCGAAGTAGTCTGCCGCCGCCTTCACGCCGTGCTCATCCGAGTACTGGACGATGGCAAGCTGCTCGGCATGGGTGATGACGCTCGCCTTCATCTTGAGTACGACCGACGCAGCTCCGGCGACCATTTCCGGGCCATCAGCTGTTGAACCGACTTCTCGCGCGGTCGATTCCGCTGCTCAGCGACTGTGCGTCAAGCCATCGCGATGCACGCTCCAGTTGTCGTTCGTCCGGGATGTGAAGGCCCTCCGGACCGTCAGTTTGAGCGCCGCAGCGTCGGCAGACGGACATCCGTCCGTTGGTCTCGGGAGTATGGTGCCCGTCGAGCCGAGCACCTATTTCCTGCACTTCAGTTGATACCACGATCACCCTCGTCCAGCCGCTTGGCAATTGCCCGGTCCGTTCACTTTCAACGCCCCGTGCCGCTCGTTTTCATGATTCGAGGTAACCGAGCGTACGCCTGATGCGGTCACGGGTGCGTTGCGCGCCGGCCCTGGCCGTTGCGCACCCCGGAGGGCTTCTGCTGGCTATGCCCCAGGATCAGACACACCTTCGGGTTACCCGTGTCAATCCCTGGGTTCCGGGCTTCAACTCAATGACCGATTCGAATCTAGAGGACATCCGACAAGGAGCGCAATGGCCGACATCTCGGGTTCCTTCCCCTACTCGAGACTCCTGATTGGCCCTCCGCTTTGGTTGTCGGGGCCGGAGGAGATCTCTTGGAAGCCACGACCCGTGCACGATGCGGGACTGTCGCCCTCAGCTGCCATCCTCAGGACGACGCGATATGAACAGAAGGCGCTCAGGGTTCGAGGTCTGAAGGCCCACCGTGACATGGAGTGTGTGGCGCCGCGCTGCAACAGGCCATGAAGCGGTCACAGTCACGACATCGCATGCGCCTCAAACCATCACGTCGATCTCCCAGCATCTCGAACACCTAGGCGCGGGCCTCCGCTTTGTGACATTCACCCTGACGGCCAAGGCTACGAAAGCGCAGGGTGACGGACGGCTGATCAAGGACGAAGAGGCCCGTGAGCAGGCCTCATCCAGCGATAAGGTCACGGATCCGAGCGAGGAGGCCCGATGAAGGCAAAGGACGTCACCTTTGGGCCGGCGATCTTGGCAGCGGGTCGTTCTAGCACCACGCCGACGGTGACTCCGTCGAGCGCGACACCGACGACTGCGGGCTCGTCTTCTGCAACATCGACGACGCAGACCCAGACGAACGGCAAGCCGCCGCCAGTCCCGCACTGTTACTACACGGGCTCCGGCTACGGGTACTGCGAGGGCATCGTGCTGCCCATGACGGGCACGGTCGTGCTCTTCACTCACCCGGACAGGTCCGGGGTCTTCAGGTTGGGGGGCCCGACACCCCTGCAGACAAAAGATGTGTCTACAACCATCTCGACTGGTCCGTGTGCGCCACGATCGTCTCCGGATGCCAAACGAACACGACCACGTGTGATGTCCGTGTCCAGCCCCTTTCGAGCATGGACAGCCGTGTTCGTCAGGCAGAACAGCGACCCGGTGCTCTTGTACCTGCTGTGGAACTCCGGCCAGCCCGGGCGACCATTGCTGGCTATGTCCGTGACAAGGACCAGCAGGCGCTCCAGGGTGCGACGGTGACGGCCACCGGCGCCCGGGCCAGGCAGTACGCGGTTGCCCCTTCCGGGGGCCCGAGAGGAATAGCCTCGCCGAGGTTCGAACCGGAGAGCACCGATGTCTCGGTGGGCTCAGGAGACGTTGCCCATTGAGGACTGCACCTTGAACGGCGGATTGAAGGTGACGCTGACGCTCTCTCAGACGAGCGTCCCGGCCGACGGTTTGACAGTGATCAAAGGCGAGATAAGGACAACCGAATTCGGCAAGCCGCAGAGCAGCGTCACTGTCTCGCCGCGTCCCGAGCCGAGCGAGACAAGTAAAGCCGCGATCACCAGCGGAGCGCGGGCCGCGCTCTGCGACTCCGCGGGAACAAGGATCTCGCCTACGGGAGCCCTCTTGACCCCCTACGGGACACCGGTCGAGGTCCAGACCGACGCCGATGGTGTCTACGACTTCACGATGACCGTAGGCACCGTTCGGGGTCGTTCATCCTCAACGCCTGGGCCAAGAATGCATCCGGGGACTTGATCACGACGGACCTGAACACCACATCGCCCGACGCGGCACTCACTGTCATTCCGCCCGACAGCTGGACCGTCGAGCAGTTCGTCTCCGAGCTTGCTGGCCTCAAGTCGGACGCCTCGGCTAGTCAGGTCCTCGCCGCCATGACGAACGATCCCACGAGCATGACCCAAAGCCGGCACCAAGCTGACCCCGCTCAGCTCCGTCATGCAAAAGGGGCTTCTCACTGGTGCTCCGACGTTCCCACAGTGGACGAAGGGGGCCGCCGTGCCGGACCGGAAGCTCACCGCCAACACGGCAACGATCTCCACGGCGAGCTTCCAGTACAACAGCTGGGCCTATGCGAGCACCGTGGTGGGACCTGCTACTGAGCATCGGATACGCAAGGGCCGAGGTTGACAGCGCCGGTTTGGTCGCGGGCGGCTTGGAGTTGGTGGCAAACTCCGTGCCCCGAACCCGGCCAAGAAGAAAGGCGAGACGATGGGCGCTGGAAGCAAGGACGACCCATGGGTGCTGAAGACTCCACCGGGCACTTCTGAGTACACCATGTACGCCGACGCCGACTCCCCGGTTCTTGTCTGCCAGGTGGGCTCAACCACCTTGAGGTACAGGCTCCGGCCATCGAGGACCTGCACGCGTGGCTTGTCGCGCAAGGCGACTGGGTCCCGCTCGGAGCAGCCGACGAGAAGAAACAGGCCGGGCCAGGCACGGTCGAGGCGTGGGGCCGGTCCCCGGACAATCCGGTCGGTGGGTGGTACGGCCTGCGCAACGGTTACCGTGGCCGGTTCGCCGTGTACCTGCCGCCTCTGCTCGAGGCGCTCGGCCTCGCCGAGGTCACCCACAACGCCCGTGACAACCAAATGCGGGCGCTCTGAGCCCTCCGGTCCAGGCGAGGGCGGCACGCGACAGGGCTCGCAAAACGGTCGTCGTGGCGAGCCTCGGCTTCAGATCAACGTGGCGTAAAGCTCGACCGTGCGGGCGGCGATGGCACCCCAGGTGAAGTGATCGAGCACTCGCCGGCGGCCTGCCCTGCCCATCGCGCTCGCCCGGGCCGGGTCGCCCAGGATCTCCTTCACGCGATGCGACAGGGCTTCTCCCAGGCCTTCTCCCCCGGCGGGCAGGGGGACCAGATAACCGGTGACGCCGTCGACGACGATCTCGGGGATCCCGCCGACGGCGGTGGCTACAACCGGTAGGCCGCATGCCATTGCCTCGAGATTGACCAGTCCGAAAGGCTCGTAGACAGATGGGCACACGAATACGGTCGAGTGGCTGAGCAGCTGCACGACCTGGTGGCGGGGCAGCATCGACTCGATCCAGTGCACCCCTTCCCGCGAAGCCCTGAGAGCCGCCGCCCGGGCCGAGATCTCGGCCCCGATCTCGGCGGTGTCCGCCGCACCGGCGAGAAAGACGAGCTGCACCTCGTTGGGCAACAGCGCTGCCATGTCCAACAGGTGTCGGATGCCCTTTTGAGCGGTGACGCGACCGACCCAGATCACCGTCGGGCGGTCGGGCTCGATGCCGAGCTCCTCTAAGGCGTCGGTTCGCGGGTCTGGCTGGTACTCGGCGGGGTCGATACCGTTGTGGATGACGGCTATCCGGGAGGGGTCGACCGCCTCGTAGACGCGCTGCACGTCGTCGGCCATGTTCGACGACACCGCGATCACCGCGTCGGCAGCCTCGACAGCAGTGCGTTCACAAAAGCTCGAAATGCCGTAGCCTCCGCCCAGTTGCTCCGCTTTCCAGGGCCGCAGCGGCTCGAGGCTGTGCGCCGTCATCACATGGGGCACTCCGTAGAGGAGCTTGGCGAGGTGTCCGCCCAAGTTGGCGTACCAGGTGTGGCTGTGCACGATCTCGGCACCGTCGAGGTTGGCAGCCATGCGCAAGTCGGTGGCCATGGCCTGCAAGGCGACCGCCGGCCCGCTCGAGGGCAGAGCGTCGCAGGTCCCGTAGGCATGCTTGACAAGGGGCGAGGAGCGCCCTTTGCCGAAACAGTGCACTTCGACTTGGACCAGCTTTGCGAGCTCCCGACTCAGGTACTCGACATGCACACCGGCGCCGCCGTAGACCTCCGGTGGGAACTCGCGCGTTAACAGCGCGACCCTCACGCTCTTCGGACCTCTTCCCCCTTGCCCACGACGACCACGCCACGTTCTGACACCTTGAAGCGACCGCGGCTCTCAACTTCGTCCGGGCTCAACACGGCGCCCTGTTCCACGGTGACGTTCTTGTCGACGATAGCCCGGCGCACGGTCGCCTCCGGGCCTACTCGGACGTCGTTCATCAGCACCGAGTCCTCTACCAGCGCGCCGGACTCGACCCGTACGCCTGGAGACAGGACCGATCGCCGCACTGTGCCCCCGGTCACGATGACGCCGGCACTGACCACCGAGTCCAGTGCCTGGCCGAGCCGGCCAGGCTCCTCGAAGACGAACTTGGCCGGTGGCAAGTGCGCCGGGAGAGAGGTGTATATGGGCCAGTGGTCGTTGTAAAGGTTGAACACCGGGTGCACAGAAACCAGGTCCATGCTCGCGTCGTAGTACGCGTCAAGGGTCCCCACGTCGCGCCAATACCCGCGGTCGCGCTCGGTCGAGCCCGGGACATGATTGAGCGAGAAGTCGTAGACGTCGGCCAGCCCGCTCGCCACCATCGTCGGGATCACGTCGCCCCCCATGTCGTGGCCCGAAGACTCGTCCTTCGAGTCCACGGCTAGGGCGTCGAGAAGGGCTTCGGTCGAGAATATGTAGTTGCCCATCGAAGCGAGGACTTCGTTGGGGTGGCCCGGCAAGGGCTGGACTCTGGCCGGCTTCTCCAGGAACCTGCGGATCGTCGTGCCCTCGCCAGGCTCGATGATGCCGAACTGGGAGGCCTCGGCGATGTCGACGCGGATGCCGGCCACTGTCACTCCCGCGCTGGAACGAAGGTGCTGGTCCAGCATCTGGCGCGGGTCCATGCGGTAGATGTGGTCGGCCCCGAACACGCAGATGTGGTCAGGCCGCTCATCTCCGATGATGTTGAGGTTCTGGAACACGGCGTCGGCCGAGCCGGAGAACCAGTGCCGGCCCCTTCTCATCTGTGCGGGCACGGGAGTCACGTAGTTGCCGAGCATCGTTGACATCCGCCACGTACGCGATATGTGCATGTCGAGGCTGTGGCTCTTGTACTGGGTGAGCACGACGATCTTGAGGAACCCGGCGTTGGCCATGTTCGACAGGGCGAAATCGACGAGGCGGTACTGGCCCCCGAAGGGGACCGCGGGTTTGGCCCGGTCCAGCGTCAAAGGCATCAGGCGTTTTCCTTCACCACCGGCAAGTACGATCGCCAGCACTCCAGCCATAGCGTGACGTTAGTTCGCGTGCGCCCCTCTTCCTAGTGCCGGCAAGCCTCGCGATAGCTACTCTTGGGCAGGTGAGGGCTCCGGGCCGCCTGCTCGCCTTCGGCCGTGACGCCGACATCTTCGAGTACGGCCCCGGGCTGGTCTTGCGCCGTTGCCGGCAGGGTAGGTCGATGTTGGATGAGGCCCGGACGATGGAATATGCGCGAGCGCATGGGTATCCGGTTCCCGCGGTCGAGTCGATCTCCGATGACGGGACCGACCTCGTCATGGAGCGCGTCGACGGCCCCTCCATGCTCGCCGCCCTCGGGTCCAGCCCTTGGACGGTCCGCCACCAGGGGCGGGTGCTGGCGAGGCTGCACCACCGCTTGCACGAGATCGAGGCCCCCGGGTTCCTCCCCCCGGCTCCGGTCGGGGCTGGGGAGCGACTTGTCCACCTCGACCTTCACCCGATGAACGTCATTCTCGGCGCGCGGGGACCGGTCGTCATCGACTGGGCCAATGCCGCGGGCGGGGACCCGGCGGTGGATGTCGCCTTGGCCTGGATCCTGCTGGCCGCAGGTGAGGTACCCGGGGGACCCCTCACGCGATTGCTCGTCCGCTTCGGGCGGGTGCAGCTTGTGAGGAGCTTTCTGTCCCAAGTTGACCTGGCTGCAGCGACAGCCCAGTTGCGCGCTGTCGTCGCGTGGAAGGTTGCCGACAGAAACTTGTCGCCTCTCGAGCGACAAAGAATGTGGCGCGTAGCGGGGGGCACCGGGGCCGGGCCATAGGGCGAGCGCCGGTTCTCGCGTTCTCCGGGTGTTCTCGCTGACGAAATCCTGCGTTCACATCCGCTGGGTACTCTGGGTACATGGCACGATACGCGGTCGTCCGTCTCTGGCTAGCGGACCGGCCGGGATCGCTGGGTCAGATCGCCACCAAGATCGGCGAAGTCGGCGGCGATCTCGTCGGCATCGACATCCTCGAGCGCGACGGGGCGAGGGCCGTCGACGAGCTTACGGTGGAGCTGCCTGCGGGCTACGACCCCGACGAGCTCGTCGGGGTTCTCTCCCAGCTGCCCGGCGTCGAGGTGGAGGATCTTCGCCATCTCGTCTCTCGTGAGCCATACGCCAGCCGCGACCCGCTCGACGCGGCTGTCCTGCTGGCGGAGGCTACCGAGCCCACCCAGCTCGCGACCGTTCTCGCACAAGGGATCTGCACCGCGTTCACTTGCGAATGGTGCACTGTCCTTGGCCCAGACGGTGGCGGCGACACCGCAGCGCTGGCCAAGGTGGGTAACCCGCCCAGTGGTGCCTGGCTTGGCGCCTTCGTGGCCGGCGCGCGCGCGGGCCTGTCGCTTTCCAGCGGTGACGCGGGGCTTGTTGGGCCCCGGGACGTCGCCTGGGCGCCGCTCGACTCGTCCGGTCTGGTAGTGGTGACAGGGCGTGACGGGCCACCATTTCGCGGCCGCGAGCGCCGGCAGCTCCAGCAGCTGTGCCGCGTCGCGGACTCGAGGTGGGCCGAGGTCTCCCGCACCGGTCAACGAGCCGCTCCGTCCTCGTCCGCAGAGCCTGCGGGCCGAGCTCACTTCGCCGTCTCGTGAGCCTTCCCTTAACGGCACTCTTCCGGCCGCGGGTCGCGGCTCAGTCGGCCGGTGCGAGGAGTGACCCGGTTCGCGTCAAGGAGGCGAGGAGCACCGCCCCGGCTAGCAGAAGAGAGTCGTCGGGCAGGGTGCCGACCCAACCGGAGAGGTTCCACCAGTAGGGCTCGGCGATGGCCATAGCCAGTAACAAGACCATGGCCTTGGACACTTTCCGGTACTTTTCCCACCGACCGAGCATCACTATCGGGACGAGCACGACCCAGGACCAGTGATGCGACCACGAGATCGGGCTTATGAGCAGCTCTGTAAGAGCCAGAGCCAAGATGGCGTCGATGGGACGGTCGATCCGGACGAGCCGGCGCGCGGCGATGATGCCCACGACGAGCGTCGCCACTTCCAGCAGGCACCAAAGAGCGATCCCGACTCGGTCGGCATTGAACGGGGCGCGATGGACAAGACCCAACCACGACTGGTTGCTGACGTAGTTCACGTTCCCGGTGTGCTGGGGCTGGGCCACCTGGTGGACCCAGTAGTAAAGCGAGTCCGACGGCAGGATCAGCCAGGAGAGCGCCGCGGCGCCGAGAAAGGCGGCGGCACCTCGCAGAGCTGAGCGAAGGTCGCGCACGACGAGGAAGTAGGCGAGGTACAAAAGCGGTGTCAACTTGATGGCTGCGGCTAGCCCGACGAGCAGGCCTCGCCAGGGCTGGCGGACCCGTGTGAGGTCGGTCACGACGAGAAGCATCAGAAAGACGTTTATCTGGCCGTAGTCGGCGTTGCTCCTGAGCGGCTCGAGCGCGCACTGGGCGACGCCGGCGACAAGCGCCGCGATCGCAACTGAGCGAGATCCGCGAAGGCTTGTCGCTCCTGTCAATGCCAGATAGCTGAGCGTCACCAGTGCCGCCGCGCCGAGCACCCACCATACGAGCTCGAGGGGGACGAGCGGTATGTAGCGGAGAGGACTGAGAAGCAAAAGCGCAAAGGGCGGGTACGTGAAGCGCAGATGTGCGCGCGAGAAATGCAACGTGTAGGTGTGACCGCCCGCAATGTGCTGCTCGGCGTCGCGGTAGATGCGCAGGTCGAAGTCCGCCGCGCCGCCCCAGTGCAAGGTGAGCAAGCCCGCCAGCAACCACGCGAGAACAGCGGCAACGACAAGAGACCAGGTCGGCAACGCCCGCGTCGGGCGCGGGATCAACGAGCCTCGCTGTCGGATCCCGCCATGTTACGTCGCCGGGTGCGCGCCCCCGCAAGGAGCCTCGAAGCGCCTGGGCGCGCCGTTGGCCAACTTCTGAGTCAGAGTAGCTTGGTGGGATGATCGAATCGCCCACGGCGCGGGCGGCTCATCTCGGACCCGGATGAGGGATCACCTGAGCGGCTCGCTCCGGCGGTTGTGCCATTCGTGGGCAGGGCCTGCTACGGCTGTCGGAGTGTGGATGACCTGGGCCTATCTGCGCAGCTACCCACAAGGCGGTGCGGTATCGGGAGGGGTGCTCCTCAAGCGTTACGGGCTGTGGTCCATCACCCGTTTCGCGTACTCCGACGTGTTGCTTCTCTACCGGGTCCACCATCTCGTGAACCATGCGGCGCCCTATGTTCATACCCCGATCGAGTACCCGGTCCTGACCGGCCTGTTCATGTGGGTCGCGGCCTGGTTCCCTGGCGTTCAGGGCTACTTCCTGGCGAGCTCGGTCGGTCTGTTGTTCTGCGGGATCGGGATCGTGTGGCTCCTCCACCGGGTTCGGCCGTGGGCGGCTTGGGCGTTCGCGCTCAACCCGATGCTGCTCGTCTACTCACTTCTCAACTGGGACCTGCTCGGCATCTTCCTAATGGTCGCGGCTTGGAGCGCCTGGCGGAGCAACCGCCAGGTCCTCTCCGGCACGTTGTTCGCGATGGCCGTCTGGGCGAAGTTGTTCCCGGCGGTGCTGTTCGTCTACTGCGCGATCGACTCGTGGCGAAGACGAAAGGAGTTGGGCGTTGCGGGCGTGGCCAGGTTGCTGGCATCTGCCGCGGTGACGACCTTGGTGCTGAACTTGCCCTTCGCGATCGCGAATTTCAAGGGTTGGAGCGATTTCTTCAAGCTGAACGCGACGCGTCACGGCGGAGACGGGGTGCTGTTCGAGCTCCGCGTCGTTTCGCACTGGAGCAGCGGGGCCGCCGACCTGTTGATAGCCGCCGTCGTGGTCGCGGGTATGGTCCTCCTGGCCGGCTATGTGGCGCGCTACGGCGGAGCAGAGTTCGCCGCCGGCGCGGCGTTCGCATGGTGGATGCTGTTCAATAAGGTCTTCTCCCCCCAGTACATGCTCTGGGTGCTCATCTAC
>Ga0182015_10003111_pt1 | contig 19003 bp, 18 predicted proteins | sample 712P3MmetaG_FD_120478 | JGI IMG/M metagenome (GOLD analysis project Ga0182015, IMG submission 120478) | Permafrost microbial communities from Stordalen Mire, Sweden - 712P3M metaG | ecosystem: Environmental > Terrestrial > Soil > Wetlands > Permafrost | place: Sweden: Stordalen | collected...
CCTCGTCACCCCTCGCTTGCTCCGGCCCGTGAGCGCCGTGGTGGGGGTCTTCGTGATCGTCGGCGTCGGCTGGGCCGTCTTGGTGCTCAGATGGCACTATCCGACCGATGTGCTCGGCGGCGTGTGCGTGGGCGCAGGGGCGGTCTTTTTCATCGACGCTCTAGTCCATCTGCCTTGGCTGCTGCTCGCCCGTGAGCCTCGGAGCTACCACCGATTTCCCGGCTCTGCGACGAGCCCCCGCATCCCCGCCTGACCGCCGAACGGGCCGACTAAGAGTCCACCTGAATCTCTGGCGCCTAGGACCTGCAGCCAGCTACCGAGGTCCGCGTACCTTCGGCCTCGCCCGGCGGGAACAGGCGCATCACGGCGCGCAGCAAGGAACAGTCGGCGTCGTACAAAGGCTGCGTCGCCTTGCCGTTGCTCGTGACATCAACCTCCGCCGCGCAGCCCCAGCCCTCGACCACGAACGAGTTGCCCGATCCACTCCCAAGGTGGAAGGCGATCCGGTAGAGAAGTGAGTTCTCCATGCAGAACACCTCAGGTCCAAGCGGCAAGGAGTCGAAGGTTCGCTCGAGGGCGAAGGCTCGCGCCCGGTCAAGGGTGACTGTGACCGACCCCGACGACCTCGCCTTGAGGCTCGTTTGGGAAAAGCCCGTCACCTCCACAGCGCCGGTCCCTCGCACCATTTCTGCCGCCAGCCGCCCCGGAAGCCACACCGTCTCCGAGTCGACGCGAAGAGCCGTGTCGCGAGTGCCCAGAGGAGCCATGTCGTACTCGAGCTCCGCCAGGTACTCATGAGGACCGGAAACCGCCAGGGTGACCACGAAGCCGCTCGCGTCTCCCGCCGGCCCAGCAGATGTCGCGGTCGAGGTGACCTTGGCACCTCTTGGAAGCCTTCCCTCTAGGTAGCTGTTCACACCATCGGGTGCCTCGTCCACCCGGTAGAGGCGGTGGAGGTCAATCAGGTCTTCCAATCCCGGTGTCGCGAGGGCAGCATCCAGCCACATCGAGGTGAGTTTGCTCTCAATGTGCGCGCTAGGCGGTATCGGCGCCTCGGCCAGCACGCGTTGCGCGAAAGACTCTGCGCCCGAATCGACAAGAGGCGACGAGCCGGCCGCGAGGGCCGCGACCCCAATTCCGATCGCCAGCAGCACCGAGCAAACTACGAGCACGAAGCCTCGCATGCCACAATTGTCCCACTCGGACAAACTGGTTTCCGGTCGACCAAAAAAGGCAAGCCCGAAGCCCAGCCAAAGGTGCCACTATTAGTGTTAGGTACAGGTGTCAGGGGGGCGCGAGATGACGTTGACCGACGTTTTTGACCATGATCTCGGTGGCAGCCCTCCCGTCCCGGTTGGACCTGAGCCGGGCCCCGCGAGCAAGCGCCGTCGGCCCTTTTACCTCGCAACTGGGCTCGTGGCCGTTCTCGCTGGCGTTGTCCTTGTGTTGGTGCTGCTCGCCGCGAGCTACCAACCGCTCGGCTTTGGCGGTGCCGAAGGAGACCAGTTCCCAGGTCTTCCTGCCGCCGTCGGCATCCGGTCAGTCAACAACTTCGCCGCCCTCGGGGACCGGTACGTCCCGCCGAAGCGGGGGGAGTTCGCGATCCTCGAGAGCCTCGAGAACCTCGGCTCGAGGTCGGTGACCGTCGAAGCAGTGACAGTCCGGATGCCGGGACAGGTCGCAAGCTGGCCCCTCGTAATGGCGGGGCGGGTGCTCTACATGCCCGGTGAGTACCAGCACGGCGAGAGAGTCTGGAACTCCGGCCGGCCCGTAGAGGGGCTTTCTTTAGCCCCGAACGAGGACGTCTGGCTGGGCATCCCGCTTCGAATGGCTTATAGTTGCTATGTAAACGGCGGCACGGCTGGCCAGGACGCCTTCTACGTGGAAGAGAAGTTCCTCACCTTCACACATTGGGTGACGATTCGCTTCGCCGCCCCATTGCTCATGCGCGAGCCCGAGCCGGCCAGCTCCGGCACAGATGGGCTTGTCTGCTTGCCCTAACAGCGCGCCGCGCGTCTGCACCCCCTAGGCACAAGCAGGGCCGAGAGGTCGTGTCGTCAGCCCCCGAGGAAACGTGAGACGACGACGTTGGCGAGGCGGTTGGCCTCGTTGTGGCCTGTCACGGCGTCGAGGAACACCTGACGCTCGAGCGCGTAGAGGGTGAGGTCCTCGACGGCCCGCACCGTTGCCTGGCGCGGAACGTCGCGCAAGAGCGCGACCTCCCCGAAAGAATCACCCGGGCCGTACCGGTTGACCACCGCACCTTGAACGGTCACCTCGGCGGTCCCGCTCTCGATCAGGTAGAAGCGGTCGCCAGGCATCCCTTCTTCGATAACAGTCTCCCCGGCGGGCACCTTGACCTCGATGAGGGCCCGGGCGAGCTCTTCTTGGACCGATTCGCCCAAGGGAGCGAGGATCTCGCTGGCGGCTATGAGCGTCACCTTCTTCGGCGCGAGAGTCGTCCTGTCGATGCGGTTGAGACCGGGTATGCCCACAAGTACGGGAACGACCACGGCAAGCCCGATGATGGCAAGCCCCGTCCGCAGCCCGACGGTCGCGATGAAAAGGGGCATGAGGAGAGCTCCGAGCGCCATACCCGCTATCAGCAGGCTCTCGAGGGCGCCGAAGACTCTCGCCATCACGGCACCGGGCACGACCCGCTGCAAGACGGTGAAGGCGTTGATGTCGACGAGCGAGTTGCCGACTCCGATCATGATCATCATGGCGATCGCCGCGGCAAAGACCGGCCATGCGACAACCAGGAGCAGGGGTGCGCTCCAAAGGATGACCCCCATGCCGAAGTCGAAAGACAACCGCTTACGGTGGGCGAGCGTCAAGGCGAGAAAGCCGCCGGCGACGCCGCCGATCCCAGTCATCGCCTCCAGTTCGCCGACGCCGGGGCGACCCAGGTGCAACAGGGGCAACGCGACCGCGACGGTGAAGACGAGGCTCGCGCCGGCGATCACGGTCTGCCCGAAGAACAACGCGACGAGCAGGCGCAGGTCACGATCTTTGCCGATCGTGGCGAAGCCTCGGAACGTCTCAGCCACCATCCCCGATTTCTTCTCGTCGTCAACGGGCGGCTGCGTGTCGGCGCGAAGGCCGATCACGAACGAGGCCGACCACACAAAAGACGCGGCGTTGATCGCGAAGACAGTCGGCGGGTTGGCAACCGCCAGCAACAGCGCCGCGAGCGCCGGCCCGGCGAAGAACCCGACGCTCTCGATCGTGCTCGAAGCAACGTTTGCGGCTGTCAGCTCTGCCGGGTCGCTCGCAAGAGCGGGGAGCATGGCCGCTTGCGCGGGGCGAAACGCGGTGCCGGCGACGGCAATGAGCGTGGCGAGGATGTACACCACAAGTGCAGGCCCGTTGATCGCAACTATCACAGTGGCAGCCGCGGTGATCACGGCGCGCACAAGGTCGGAGCACACCATGACCCATTTGCGAGGGAAGCGGTCACCGAGCGAGCTCACGATCGGGCCTAGCACGGCCATCGCCACGTAGCGGACGACGCCGACGACGCCGAGCACCGTCGCCCCGCCGTGTTGGAATGCGTAGATCGAGATCACGACCGAGAAAGCCCAGTTGCCGATGTTCGACCCCGCGAACGCGATATTCACGCGGCGCAAGCCGGGGTTCCGGAACACCCGCTGCAACGACGCCCCGGACTCTCGGAGCGACTCCCCCAGTTCTCCCACATGCCCTCCCGACCGGCGATCAGTCAAACACGCATGATTCGGCGCCGCCAGCACCGCCGCCAGAACCGGAACCCGCACCCATGCCGGGCATCTGTGCTACACCACTGCCGGAGCCGGCGCGAGCAATATCTCAGGCTCCGCTCAGCGAACACACAGCCGAGCTTTCTAGGCTGGTCCAATAGCACCGCGGGTTGAGGGCAAGAGGAGGAGTCGGAACCGTGCGTGACAATGTCACCATCGCTTACCGGGGAGCGAGCTATGAGATCGGGCGAGGACCGACCTTTTACGCGATCTGGGCCACAAGCTCGCCGCAAGAACAGGCGCTCGAATGGTGGCCCGACACCCCCGAAGGCTGGTATGCCGCCTGGGCGCGTTTCATCGCCATAGAGGCGCTCCATACGATCGTTCCCGTCGAACAACCAAGCGCGCCTTCGGCGCCAGCCTCGCAGCTCGTGCAGGCGAACACGCCCGAAACAGCGCCAACGACCCATATAGGCGAGCCAGCACGGCCTGAGACGCAGGCAGCTTTGCAGTTCGCCCAGGCGACCGCTCCGGAGGTGCAACCACCGGTGCAGGTCGCGCCGTCGGGCGCGCCAACAGAGCAGCCAACGACAACGTTTGCGTCGCCAACATCTGCGCCGCCAGCCTGGCCCGCGGCAACGGTCCGGCCGGCGGCGGTCCAGCCGGCAGCGGTCCTGGCGGGGCGTGAAGTGGACATGCTCGGCAGTAACGCGCTCGCGCCGGATGACGAGTCGGCCGGAGCCGCCCTAGGGTCATCAAGTCTCCGTCCCGCCGTGCGAGCCGTCGCCGTTGGCCTCATCGTCACCGGCGTCATCTGCGGGATCTCCGGCCTGTTCCCCGACTACCTAGATGGGGCGAGCCTCGCCCAGCAGCCACCTCAGCTCGTGCCTCATGTGATCTACTTCGCGGTCTGGACCTTGAGCGCCGTGCTCATCTTGTTGGGCGGGAATCGTCTACGGGCGGGAGCGCTCCTCGGTCTCGGAACGAGCCTCGTCACCTTCGGGTTTTACTTCGCGGACGCGGGCACGGCCGTCGCCGCGGGCGCGCACGTCATGGGCGCAGGCCTCGTTCTTGGCCTTGTTGGCTGGCTCGCCTGTTTCGCCGGATCGGCCGCAGCCTTAGCGGCAGGCAGAAAGGGGGACACCTTCGCGAGGCCGCGCGGTCCCGAGCTCGTCCCGTTCTTGGCGTTGTCACTAGCGGCCATAGGCGCTGCAGCCGCGTTCGCCCCGTCTTGGGACAGCTATGTTCTTCAGAACACCGCCGGTACGACGGACTCGTTCACCCAGGGAAACATCTTCTCGAACCCGGCGCCCGTGATCGCCGGCAATGTGGCGGTGATGGTCGCCCTCGTAGCCGTCGTCATGGCGGCCGGTCTGTGGCGACCGGTCCTGCGCGGGGGGGTGCTGCTCGCCGGGGCGATCATCCCGCTCGTGGCCCAGGCGGTCTCTGCCATCATCCAGCTGAGCGAGGGCGCTACCCCCGCCATGTTCGGGATCTCGTCCGCCAGCGCTCAGCGGGCCGGGTTGACCATCACGACGGGTCTCACCGTTGTGTTCTGGATCTACTGCATCTTCGTCGTCGCCCTCATCGTGATGGGGGCCTCTTCACTCATTGCCCCACCTAACGCAGCGACAACGAGCGGCTCCGCGGCCCCTTACTTGCCGGCTAGCGGCGTATACAGTCAGCACCCCGGGCCCTCGACACCGACGGGAGCCGGGCCTTTTGGACCGGTGACGCCGGGCGAGGGCTAGGGCCACGGTACCTGACGCCCACTTGTAAGAGCTCACTGGCGGCGGGTTGGGGACAGGGGCCAGCTCGCCGTTTTGTCCGAGCACTACCCCGCAGGTGAGCCATCGGCGCCAGCTCTAGGCCGCCGTACCGTTTCGACCGAACCTCGCCGCTCGAGGTTCATGGGGGCGTCGCGCCCGCAGGTGGGTAGCTCGCGAACAATTGGGTCCTGTTCAGACAACGGGAGAAGAGCCGCATCAGACGCCCTGGTGTGGCGATCATACGAGCGCGACCGTGCCGGTGACCGAGGGGCTCGTGCAAGCCCCGGCCACAACGGCCCGAACCGGAAAGATTCGGCAAAGATCCGGGAAAGACTGCCCCCAGTTGCCACTGACCCCGGCCTTTGCTCGGGCATTCTCAGGAGATGAGGGCTGGGCAGGTGACTCCCGAGCGACATCGTCAGCTCGCGACCACGAGCCGACCCAACAGCAGGGGCACGACGAGGGCGGCAAAGGTCGGTGAGCGGGAGCGCCCCGGGCGACCTGCTCGAACACCTACGCGCCCGGGGCCGGCTCGCCAGCGGTCCGCCCGGGTCCATTGGCCCTCGTGGCACACTCACCGCGACTATGTCCGGAAGCGCAGGCAGGCTCGTCGCCTTCGCCGGCGCTCCCGCTCGAGCTTGCCCGGCAGGCACCCATTTGCCACCTGCGTCGTGACGGCGCTCGTCCTCCTCACCCCAGCCGAGGCGTCCCTCGCCGGCGCGCTCAACAACCCCGCGCTCGGGCTGTCGGTCACCTCGCGCTTTGCGGAGTGGTTGCGCAGCAACGGCGGGGGTCCGATCGTGACCTCCGTCGAGAACTGGTGGTACTCGCATCACCCGCCTCCCGTCGGGGGCCGGCCCTCGGCACAGGCTTTGCCGAACCAGCAGCACATCATCATCAGCACGACCGGCTCGCAGCACAGCTCGACCCCCCAACTGCCGGCGCCGGCCCCCATCACCCCGTTCGCCCATCCGGCCTTGAGGGGAGAGGGCGCCTGGAGACCAGTCGGCCGCCTCATCCGCGGTGTTCCTGCTGTGTATGAGACCTTCCTGCGTCCGGACGCCGTCCACACGAGCGTGATCGAAGGGGTCGCCTGGCTGGACACCAAGCTGCTCTCTGCGACGTTGTACTCCGGGAGCTACATCCCCGGTGGCGGGCCGTACAAGTACACGGCCCCGATCCAACCGTCAGCGGCACGCACCCTGGTGGCGGCATTCAACGCCGGGTTCCGCATGCAGGACGCGAACGGGGGTTACTACACCCAAGGAAAGACCGTCATCCCGCTGCGCACCGGGGGGGCATCGTTCGTGATCTACCGCAACGGGAACGCCACGGTGGCCAGCTGGGGGACCGAGGTCCAGATGACCCCGGACGTGGTCGCCGTCAGGCAGAACCTCACCCTGCTCGTAGACAACGGGCAGCCGGTGGCTGGTCTCAACGCCAACGACACCACGAAGTGGGGAAACACCCTCGGCAACCAGGTCTACGTCTCGCGCTCAGGTATAGGCGTGACGAGCGATGGCGCACTCGTCTATGTCGGCGGCCCGAACTTGAACATCGTCGACCTCGCCAACTTGCTCGTGCGAGCCGGGGCGGTCCGGGCGATGGAACTGGACATCAACACCGACTGGGTGAACTTCGCCACCTTCGCCCCGTCGACGCCGAACGGCCTCGCGTCACCGACCAACGGCACCGACCTGCTGCCGCTCGCCGACATGGTCGGGCCGCCGAGCCGTTACTTTGTGACCTGGTGGGCGCGCGACTTCATCACGTTGTCGGCCCGCTGGCCGTGACCCGAACGGAGCTGGCAGCCAGGCGCCAGCAGATCCAGTGAGCTCTTTGCTGCACGGGGTTCTCTCTTTTCACGGAACCCTCGCCTATTTGATCGTGGGGGCGGTCTGCTTCGGGGAGGCGAGCGTCTTTGTCGGGTTCGTGCTGCCAGGAGAGACGGCCGTCGTCATCGGTGGGGTGCTGGCCTCGTTGCACCGCGTCAACCTCGCGGGCATGCTCGTTGTCGTCGTCATCTGCGCCATCGTGGGCGACTCGGTCGGCTACGAGGTCGGGCGCAGGTTCGGCCCGGCGCTGGTGCGGCGCCTTCCCGGCAAGGCCCGCCGGGGAGCCGAGGAGGGTCGCAAGTTCTTGGAGCAACGTGGCGGCCCGGCCGTCTTTCTCGGTCGCTTCACGGCCCTGTTCAGAGCAGTCATCCCGGGAATGGCAGGCCTTTCGGCCATGCGGTACCGGACGTTCCTGTTCTGGAACGTGCTCGGCGGGCTGTGCTGGGCGGTGGCCTTCACTCTTGCCGGGTACGCGGCCGGGAGCTCCTACGAGCGTGTCATCTCGGCGGCTGGGACCGCCTCGAGCTCGATCATCGTCCTCGTCGCCGTCGCGATCGTCGCCTTTTTGACCTGGCGAAAGCTACATGAGCGTCGCCAGGCGAGGTTTAAACGCGAGACACCCGAGGTAGGTATCTGTGAGCTCGAGAAGACCGACGAGCTGCAAAGCGGGCCGGCAGCTCGAAGCTGAGAACGGGCATGGACCGCCTCGAGCGGCCGTAGGCAAACCTGCTCGCGGACTCGCTGCCCCAAGGGTCAGCGATGCAGGGAAAGTGCCTCCAAAAAGGCGGCATCGGCCTGGGCGGCAGTAAGGATGCGGTTGGCAACGAGCTGGTCGAGCACCTGGCGCTGGCGCTGCTTGGCCAGCTGGAAGTGGGTGACGGGGTCGTAGTCGGTGGGCGCCTGCGGGAGACCGGCGAGCATGGAAGCCTCGGCCCAGTTGAGGTCGTCGGGACCGGCCCCGAAATAGCCACGGGCCGCGGTCGCATATCCCCAGTAGTCGTTCCCGAAGTAGATGGCATTCAGGTACATCTCGAGGATCTCAGGTTTGGAGTAGCTCAAGGACAGCTTGAGACCCATGCCAACCTGCTCGAGCGTGGCGCTAAAGCCACCCTTGGAGGGGTAGAGCTGCTTGGCCAGTTGCTGGGCGATTGTGCTTCCGCCGGGGTCGCCGCTCTTGTGAAGGGCGGTCAGGGCCGCCCGCGCCGCGCCGTCGAAGACGTTCAAGAGGGCATTCGAGTAGAAGTGCTCGTCTTCGACGGCGACCACCGCCTCGGCCAGCTTGGTCGGCACCGGAAGGTGCCCCATGTCGCCACCGTGCGCCCGCAGGATCGAGCTCACCCGCGCCGGGGCATTGGAGACGCTCGGGAGGCTGAGCTCGTAGCCCAGCCCCGCCAGCACGACGCAAAGGAAGAGCCCAACGACGACGAGGACCGCTCGGACGAGCCGCGACTTCCACCCCCGCGCCCGCCGGCGTGCAGACCGCCTAGACATCTGAGGCGTCGAGGCGGATCACGGCGTCGACGCCGCCGGCCGGGGAGGCTTCCAGCCAGGCCGCCCCGCCCGACAACCTGGCGAGCTGAGCCACAATGGCGAGCCCGAGCCCCGTGCCGCCTTGGGTAGCGCCCTCGGGTCGCCAGAAGCGGTCGAAGGCTCTCGTCCTGTCGGCTGGGCTCATGCCCGGCCCGTCGTCGATGACGTGCAACTCGATCCGGTCCCCCACCCGGCCGGCGGCCAAGGTGACCTTCCCACCGGCACGAGTCGCCTCGAGAGCGTTCGCGAGCAGGTTGTCGAGGACCTGCTCGAGGTGGCCCTCGCACGCCAGAGCCCTCAGCCGAGCAGGGCCCGGGCTCGCCGTTCTCTCGGGATCGCACTCGAGAGCTACCTGACGCTCCTCGGCCAGCGCCATCCATGCCTGTGCACGCTCGGCGAGAACGGCCTCGACGTCGACAACCTGTCTCGCTGGCCGCACGCCGCCCTCAGCGCGGGCGAGCGCGAGCAAGCCGTCGACGATCCTCGAAAGCCGGTCGGCCTCGGCCAGGGCCGCAACGATGTCACCTCGCTGCGCGGCCTCGAGGGTGTCCTCGAGGTTCTCGAGGCGCAGGCGCAGCGCCGTCAGAGGAGTACGAAGCTGGTGCGAGGCGTCGGCAAGAAAGGCTCGCTGGGTGTGGACGAGCTCCTCCAACCGGTCCGCCATCTCGTTTACGGTCTCACCTAGTGCCTTGAGCTCGGTCGGGCCCGGCCCGATGGGCGCCCGCTCGGACAGGCGGCCGACGCCGATGGCGGCGACCGCCGCCTCGATCCCCTCCAAGGGACGCGTGAGCGATCTCGCGAGCAGGGCCCCGAGCGCCGCGGCTACTGCCAGCACGCCGAACCCGAAGGCGATGAGGGCGATCCAGTGGCTCCGGATGCGGGCGTGCAAGGGAGCCGCCGACTCGGCGACGAGCAGGACGACGTCAGAACCTTTGGCCGGCGCGGGCCCGATCCTGTCAGAGGTCGCTCTCGCCACCGGGAGCGCCACATAGAGAAAGTCGTCGTCGGGGTCGTTCGAACCCTCCTCGCCCGAGGTGTGACCGGCCGCCGCCGCTTTGATGATCGCCTTCGTGCGGCTGTCGCTCAGCTCCTCGACGGCGCCTTTTCCTGCAGAGGCCAGGACCTCGCCGGCCGAGACGACAGCGACGACCGCGTCGTCGGCGCCGGCGAACTGGCTGACGGCACGCTGCAGGCTCGACCCGCTTGCCTTCTGAAGCCCGCCAGCAACGAGCACGGCGAGCGAGGAGGCGTCGCGCTGCACCTCCGACATCGATGTCGTGCGGTCGTTACGGGCAAGGCTGAGCCCGAGCGGTACCTCGAGCGCGACGACCAGTGCGAGGGCGAATAGGAAAAAGCCCGCGAGGAGCCGTCTCCTCATTGAGGAACGGCGAGCCTGAAACCAACGCCCCTGCTCGTCTCGATCCACGTGGGGCTGCCGAGTTTCTTGCGAAGAGAAGCGATGTGGACGTCGACGGTCTTGGAGGTGCCGTACCAATGGGGATCCCAGACCTCAGAGAGGATCTCCCGGCGGGTGACCATGGCCCCAGGATCGACGGCGAGCAGGGCGAGCAGGTCGAACTCCTTCGGAGTCAGCTGCAGTTCCTGGCCGGCGAGAAGCACGCGGTGCGAGCGCCGGTCGATCTCGAGCGCACCGATGACCTGTGTGCTGGGCGAGGGTGACGACGCCATGCTGCGGCGGCTGACCGCTCTGATGCGGGCAACGAGCTCACGAAACCCGAAGGGTTTGACGACATAGTCATCGGCTCCTAGCTCGAGGCCGACGACCCGGTCGGTCTCGTCGTCGCGGGCGGTGACGATGATGATCGGGACCGACGACCGTGCCCGCAACTGTCTGCACACCTCGAACCCGTGCGCGTCGGGCAGCCCCAAATCGAGCAGCACGAGATCGGACGGTGGCGCCGACAAAGCGGCCGCTGCGGTATTGACCAAGGTGACGTCGAAACCTTCCCGACGAAGCCCTGTCGCGAGCGGCTCACCGATGGCTTCGTCGTCTTCGACCACGAGAACCTGCACTGCTCCGGTAGCTTTGCACAGCGCGGGGGGATCAGGCTGTCACGCCGGCGCCCGGGCACATTCGAGGGTCGCGACTGTCTAGTTTCTGTGCTCGAAGCTACCGGAGCCTGCGCCGGGGCGGTAAATCCTTGTCAAATCTTTACTCGTTGCTGGGCCCGCCTTGGAGTGAGGATTCGTATGGTCAGTACTCACATGGCCTCGCTCACCTTCGATCCGGCGCACACCTCCAACCGTGGCAAGCCTCGCCGTCCCGCCGCTTCCAGGCCGGGACCCGTTCCCCGGCCGTTGCTCGCCGAGATCGCCACGATCGCGGCCGCGCTCGGTTTCGGGGCTTGTATCGCCCTTGCTGTCACGGCCGAGAGCTCGCACCAGCTCGCGGCGCCGGGTGGGATGGCGATGTTCCTCGGCAACCTGACAGGGCTCGCCGGAACGTACCTCGCCTTGATAATGGTGCTCCTCGTCAGCCGCATCCCAGCTGTGGAATGCGTGCTCGGGCAAGACAAGCTGCTCGCATTTCACCGCCGGCTGGCGCCGTGGCCCATATCGCTCATCGTCGCCCACGCGCTGCTGGTCACCTTCGCCTACGCGGAGGTGGCCCGAACCGGTGTGCTACACGAGCTCGGCACGTTCATCAGCTCGTACCCGAACATGCTCACGGCCACGATCGCCCTTTTGGTAATGGTCGCCATCGCGATCACCTCGATCTACTCTGTGCGTCGCCGCATGCGCAGGGAGAGATGGTGGGCCATTCACCTGTTCATGTACCTGGCACTCGCCCTCGCCTTCGCCCATGAGATCGCCCTCGGTCCCTCGTTCGTCGGGCACCCCCTCACGAGGCTGGTCTGGTCGGTGGTGTGGGCCTCGAGCGCAGGCGTCGTGATCGTCTACCGGTTCGGGCTGCCCGTGTACCGCTCCTTGCGTCATCGCCTCGAGATCGTCGAGATCCACCCTGAAGGGCCGGACACGGTCTCGGTCATCTGCCGCGGGAAGAACCTCGACCGCCTTGCGGTCTCTGGCGGCCAGTTCTTCGAGTGGCGCTTCCTCGCGAGGGGCATGTGGTGGCAGGCACACCCCTTCTCGCTCTCGGCCAGGCCGAGACCGCCCTTTTTGCGCCTCACGGTGAAAGCCATAGGCGACTACTCCTCGGCCGTGGCGGCTTTGCAGCCCGGCACCCGCGTGGCCATCGAGGGTCCCTACGGGACTTTTACGGCCCATGCCCGTTGTCGCACGAAGGTCGCGCTCATCGCGGGCGGTGTCGGAGTGACGGCCGTCCGCTCGTTGCTCGAGGACCTTCCTCGAGACTGCGATCCCGTGGTTATCTTGCGCGCCTCGAGCGAGGAGGAGATGATCCTGGCATCGGAGGTCACCGAGCTCGCCCGGCACCGCAAGGGCCGGGTTCACGAGCTCGTCGGCTCCCGTGCCGAGGTCCGCATCGACCGCCTCGCAGAGCTGGTGCCGGATCTGGCTGACCGAGACGTGTACATCTCGGGCCCCGAAGGCTTCGTCACCCGCATGGTCGCCACCGTGCTTCGGCTCGGGGTCCCGAAGGATTCTGTCCATTTCGAGGTCTACTCCCTGTGAGCCAGCACGGCCGCCGGGCGACGACGCCCAACAGCTCGGCAAAGACAGCTCGACGCGTGAGGCGGACGCCCGCCGTCATGGTCGCGAGCGCCGCCGGCTTCGCCGGGGTGGTCGCGATGCACGCGAGCAGCGCGCCCGCGGTCTTGGGAGGCGCTCTTTCCGGGCCGGTCAGCCCGGCGACGAGCACGACCAGCCCTTCGTCATCTCCAAACCCCTCGTCCTCGACAACCACGACCACGACGTCGCTACCCGTCTCGGGCGCGGCGAGAACCGCGACCGGAAACAGCGAGCAGTACGGCTACGGGGTGCTCGCGGTCAAGCTCACCGAGCAGGCGGGCCGCATCACCGAGGTCTCGGTGTCGTCACTGCAGACTGCTGAGCAGTACTCCCAGGGCCTGGCTCAGCAGGTCATACCGCTGCTGCGCAACGAGGTCCTCTCCGCCCAAAGTGCCCATATCAGCGGGATCTCGGGTGCCACCTACACGAGCGAGGCGTACGCGTACTCGGTCCAGTCGGCGCTCGACTCCCTAGGGGTGAAATGACCCAGCCTGGTGATCGTCCGCACTGAAGAGGTGATGGGGACGATCTTCTCGTTCCACCTCGATCCGGGACCATCGGGCACAAAAGCCGCCTCGGCGGCCATTGCCGCGGCCTGCGCGAGACTGCACGAGCTGGACGCGATCTTCAGCACCTTCAAGCCGAACAGCCCCATGAGCCTTCTGCGCACAGGGCTGCTCGGACCCGTTGACGCTCCGGGCGAGATGGCTCTCGTGCTCGAGCTGTGCGAAAGAGCAAGGAAGCTCTCGAGGGGCTGGTTCGATCCATGGGCGATGCCGGGCGGCCTCGATCCGGCGGGCCTCGTCAAAGGTTGGGCTACCGAGCAGGCACTCGAGATTCTCCGGCTCGGCGGAATCGAGGCGGCCATGGTCAATGGTGGGGGCGATATCGCCGTGCTCGGGTTGCCGAGGGACGCTCACACCTGGCGAATCGGCATCCGGCACCCCTGGAGGCCCAAGGCGCTCGCGTGCGTGCTCGAGATCGAAGGCGCCGTGGCCACATCTGGTTGCTACGAGCGTGGCCCGCACCTGATCAACCCCAAGAACGGGCGGATGGTCTTCCAGACCGCGTCCGCCTCTGTTGTTGGCCCGAGCTTGGCCATGTGCGACGCGCTGGCCACCGCCCTCGTCGTCGCCGAGGACGAGGGGCCAGATGTCGCCCGTTCCCTAAGCGGTTACGAGTCATACCTCATCAAGAGCGACGGCACGGAGTTCGCCACGGACGGGATCGTGTTCACAGCGGCGGACCTCGAGCTCGAGAACAAAGAACCGACCGTTCCCGGCGGGCTTTGACGAATCTTTACCGCCTGCTGTCCGAGAGCTGGCGGCGCCGGGCCTTAAGGTCGACGCTAGCCACATCTGACAAGGAGACTGATGGAGCCCAAGCGAACTACGCCGCCCGCGGGCACCGTCGCGCTCGAAACACCGGCTGCGGTCGCCGAGGTGAAGCGGCCGCGCGGCGGGCAGTCATGAGCCAGACCGCGCTCGGCCGACGTCCGATCTCGCCCGACATCGATCGAACGCGACCCACCCTGCCCGCACGCCGTGGAGCTCGAGACCGGATGCGAGCGCTACTTCGTGCCACAAGGCCCCGGCAGTGGACGAAGAACCTGCTCGTCTTCGCCGCGCCCACGGCCGCTGGATCGATCGTCCAAGCCGGCGTCGCCGCCCGCAGTGCGATGGCCTTTGTCGTCTTCGTCGCCGCCTCCGCGTCGACCTACCTCGTCAACGACGTCGTGGACAGGGACAACGACCTCCTCCATCCAGTGAAGAGAAATCGGCCGGTGGCATCCGGCCAGGTACCGGTCGCCCTGGCCCTGTGGAGCGCGGCGGGCCTCGCCGCCCTCGCACTCGGCGCCGCGGCGCTGGTGGCGGGAGGAGTCTTTGCCGCTGTAATCGGCGCTTATCTCACTGTGAGCGTGGGGTACTCGCTCAGGTTGAAGCGGGTGCCTGTGGTCGAGCTCGCCTGCGTCGCGGCCGGGTTTGCCCTCCGGGCGGTCGCAGGCGGGGCAGCCGCCCACGTGGGGATCTCACCGTGGTTCTTGATGGTGGCGTCCTTCGGTTCTCTGTTCGTCGTAGCCGGCAAGCGGAGCGTCGAGAAGCACGAAATGGCGGGTCACGGCGACCTGCACCGCTCGACACTTGCTGCCTACCCACTGGGTTTTTTGAGGAACCTGCGGATACTGGCGCTGTCGGTGACAGTCACGACTTACTGCCTTTGGGCCTTCCAACGCGCCGCGGGCCTGGGGCCGCTCGAGCGCACAGAGGACATCGTCTGGTTCGAGCTGTCGATCATCCCTTTCGTGCTCGCCGTGCTGCTCGTCGAGCTCGCGATCGAAAGTGGCCGGGGGGCAGAGCCCGAAGAGCTGGCTCTCACGGACCGGGGGCTGCAAGTTCTCGGGCTGGCATGGCTGGCGTTGGTGGTCTGCGGAATATTCGCGTGAGTCATCCGGGCCCACACGGACTCCCTACAGTTAGGACATGTATGCGAGAAGAAATACCCGCGCGCGACAACGACCGAGCCGTGCCTCCTCCTGATAATCGCCCAGATCATGGCCAAAGCTCGCTCGTGCTCAGCACCTTGGCAGTTTTCAAGATCGACTTCACACCCGCACGTGAGCAGCCATCAGCCGCTCGCGTGCTGCTCGCGACCGTCGTGTCCATCGCCGCGTCCCTTGGCGCCGACGCGATACTGGTAGCCATCGGCACGAGGATCTTCCCGTCCACAGCCGGCTATGGCCATTTCCGTCTTTCCGACTATGCCAAACTCACGATCATCGGCGTGATCATCGCCTGCGTGGCGTGGCCGATCGTGACCCGCATCTCGTCGTCTCCACGCTGGGTGTTCTTGCGCATGGCTGTCCTCGTGACGGGGGTGCTGTGGCTCCCGGACTTGTACATCCTCGCCAAGGGCCAGCCTTTCCGGGCCGTTGGCGTTCTCATGCTCATGCACCTGGCGATCGCGTTGGTCACCTACAACGCCCTCGTCCATCTCGCACCGGCCGCGCGGACGACGGGTGGGAATCGCCGAAGCCTCGTTCGCTAAGTTCTGAAAGGCATCGGGCGAACAGGCCGCAGCCCAGAGGACCAGAAGCCCTCGAGCCGGTGCGAACAGGCTCAATAGGTCGCCCTACCCCCGCTGATGTCGTAGACGGCCCCGGTCGAGAAGCTGCATTGGTCCGAGGCGAGCCATGCGACCAGCTCGGCTACCTCCTCGGGCTGACCGACTCTCCGCATGGGGATGAGGCTTGTGATGTGGGCAAGCACGTCGGGGTCCGTAGCGACGTTGAACGGCGTCCGGATCACCGCCGGAGCAATGACGTTGACGAGCACGCCTGTCGTGGCGAGCTCCTTACCGAGCGACTTGGTGAGGGCGATCACCGCCGCCTTGGTGGCCGAATAGGCGGACAGATTCGGGTTCCCGTCCTTTCCGGCCATGCTGGCGACGTTCGCGATGCGTCCCCAGCCGCGCTCGACCATGCCCGGCACGACGGCCCGGCACATGTTGAAGGTCCCCGTCACGTTCACCTCGAAGGTCCTCGACCACTCGGCATCTGCGATCTGCCAGAGCGGCTTGTTCGGACCGACGACGCCGGCGGAGTTGACGAGGATGTCGATCGGGCCGATCTGCTCGATGACGGCATGCAGCGTGTTGACGTCAGTGATGTCGAGCACGAAGTCAGCCGTCGCCGCCATATCGAGGGTGACGACGGTGGTCCCAGCATCGGCGAGGCGCACCGCGGTCGCCTCGCCGATGCCGCTCGCACCTCCGGTGATGACGGCGGTTCGGCCCATGGGACCTTCCTTTCTCCGGCGATCGGAGGCCCTTTCTCCGGCGATCGGACGCCTTGGCCTTTTGGCCACCAGCCCGTGACGCGCCTTTCCCGCGTCTGGCGGGAGGCCTCTCGGTTTCTTCCAACTATCGGACTATAGGTCTACTATTAGGAACATGTCTGATGACACCGCCGGTGGCTCCGGGAGCGAGCCATCGCCAGCGCGTTCCCTGGTCGGGTCCGACAGGGTCCTCGCCGTGCTCACCGAGCTCGCCCAGTACCCAGAAGGTGTCGGGCTGGAGGAGCTCGCCCGTAGGGTCGACAGCCCCAAGCCGACGGTCCATAGGGCACTCGGCTCGCTGCGCCGGGCCGGCTTCGCGTCCCAGAACCGGCGCGGCCACTACGTGCTCGGTGACGAGCTGATCCGCTTGGCGTTCTCCAATCACGCCGCCCGTCCCGATCACCTGCGCGTCGTCCCCATCCTCGAGCAGCTCGCGGCACGCCATGGCGAGACGGCTCACTTCGCCGTCTTGGACGGGCGATCGGTCGTGTACCGGTCCAAGGTCGACCCGGTTGCCGGGGCTGTGAGGCTCACCTCCGTCATCGGAGGGCGTAACCCCGCCCACAGCACTGCGATAGGCAAGCTGCTCCTGTCCTACCAGCTCCCGGACGAGGCCGCTGTCGCGGCCTGGGCTCACGAGCGCGGCGAGCTGGAGCAGCGGACCGAACGGACAAAGACCGCCGTCTCCGATCTTTGCACCGAGCTCGCCTTGACCCGCCGGCGCGGTTACGGCACCGAGGAAGAGGAGAACGAGCTCGGCATCAGCTGCCTGGCGCTGCCGATCTTTTTTGCCTCCTCGTCTGTGCCGAGCGGTGCCATAAGCATCAGCGCCCTCACCTACCGCACTCCCCTCACTCGGCTCCTCGACGACCTACCGGCCATCAGGGCGATCGTCAACCGCGACGTCCACCAAGCTGCGGGCTAGATCTCCAACCTCCCCGCGCCGAGCTGGGACGCGCCCGGACACAGGGCCGACAGCGGCTCCTTGGCGCCGCCCGCGGCCCGTCGCCGTCGGCCAAGTGGCGACAGCCCGGCTCGCAGCGGCAGCGCCCCCGGCACATGCGACTCGCCGGAGCGTTGTCGAAAAGACCGGCGGCAACTCTCAGACGCGCACACCGGCCATACCACCGTCGACGGCGAGCGTCGTGCCGGTTGTCGAGGCCGCGAGCGGGCTCGCGAGATATGCGATGGCGTTGGCAACCTCTTCAGCTGAGACCAGCCGCCCCATCGGCTGGCGGGCGACGAGGGCCGCCTGGGCCGCGGCCGGGTCCTCCGCCACTTCGAGCAGGCGCCCGATCCAAGGGGTGTCGGTCGTGCCCGGCATGACGGCATTGACCCGGATGCGATCTCGGAGGTAGTCGGCGGCCATGGCCCGGGTAAGTGATTCGACTGCCCCCTTGCTCGCCGAGTACAGGGCGCGGTTGCAGACCCCCGTGCTCGCCACGACAGAGCAGGTATTGACGATGGAGGCGCTGGCGGACTTCTTCAAGTGTGGGTAGGCGGCCCGGCTCATTCGCACCAGGCCGAGCACGTTCACATCGAGCACGTTGCGCCACTCGTCATCCGGATTCTCGCTGAGCGTACCGGCGGCGCCGATGCCGGCATTGTTGACCAAGACGTCAAGCCGGCCGAGGCGCGTCATAACCTCGCCCACCGCGGCCACGACTTGCGCGTCGTCGGTCAGGTCGCAAACCAGAGACAAATAGCGCTCATCTTCGAGCGGGGCTCGATCCACTATCGCGACCGTGGCGCCCCGCAGGTCCAAGAGCTCGGCCGTTGCCGCACCGATCCCGCTCGCTCCCCCGGTCACAATGGCCACGAGGGCTTCGAAGTCGTTCCCGTACGCAGGTGAGATCATCCTTGCTCCTCATCGATGTCGTGCCCGAAGAAACGGCGGCCTGTCTTGTCGATGCGGGCTCAGTGCGACTCGCGCATAACCCGGTCTCCGCTCGAGCCCACGAGAAAGTCGAGGTCGGCGCCGGTGTCGGCCTGCATGACGTGGTCGACGTAGAGCTTCGCCCAGCCCCGTGTTGGCGCGGCGTAGGACGCCTCGCTTGTTGGGCTCGGCAGCCGGGCGCCCAACTCCTCGTCGGGCACCTCGAGGCTCAGTGAGCGGCCTGCAACGTCGAGCCGTATGAAGTCGCCCGTGCGCACGAGCGCGAGCGGGCCACCGGCGGCGGCTTCAGGGGTGACGTGCAAGATCACGGTCCCATAGGCGGTCCCGCTCATGCGGGCGTCGCTGATACGCACCATGTCTCGCACGCCTTGCTCGAGCAGCTTGCGCGGCAGCGGCATGTTCCCGACTTCCGGCATGCCCGGGTAACCGCGAGGGCCGCAGCCTCTAAGCACGAGCACCGAGTCCGCCGTCACGTCGAGATCGGGATCGTCGAGGCGCTCACGCATGTCCTCGATGCTGTCGAAGACAACCGCGCGGCCACGGTGTTGCATGAGCGCCGCAGTCGCAGCCGCTGGCTTGATGATCGCGCCCCGAGGGGCGAGATTGCCGCTCAGAACAGCAATGCCGGCGTCGGCCATGAGCGGCGACTCGGGCGGCAAGATCACGCCCTTGTCGTACACGGGGTGATCGGTGAGATAGTCGACAAAACGCCGCCCGGTGACGGTGATGGCCTCGCTGTGGAACAACG
>Ga0182015_10003112_pt1 | contig 19003 bp, 16 predicted proteins | sample 712P3MmetaG_FD_120478 | JGI IMG/M metagenome (GOLD analysis project Ga0182015, IMG submission 120478) | Permafrost microbial communities from Stordalen Mire, Sweden - 712P3M metaG | ecosystem: Environmental > Terrestrial > Soil > Wetlands > Permafrost | place: Sweden: Stordalen | collected...
CGACGGCATCGTCGACGGGCATGTCGAACTTCAGATTGCCGATGATGTGCGTACGGCCGGGGTCCGCGCCCAGGGCGATGAACCGCTCGCCATCCTCCGCGCTCTGCGCCGCCACCTGCGTGTCGCCCGACAGGAGGCTTCGGAACAAGCCGCCGAAGCGGCGATAGCGGGCCACCGATCGCGGCGACAGGCGCGCGCTCGCCAGTATCACGGGGACGCGGCGCCGCCGGCACTCATGGAACAGATTCGGCCACAATTCCGTCTCCATGATGATGACCAGGCGCGGCGCCGCCCGCTCGAGGAATCGGCGCATGGCGCCCGGCGTGTCGTACGGCAAATACCGCACCGCGACCGAGCCGCCGAACAGCGTCTGCGCGCGCTCGCGGCCGGTGGGCGTCGCGGTGGTCAGGACCACCGGTATCTGCGGATGGCGCGCACGCAGCTCGCGCACCAGCGGCGCCGCCGCGGTCACCTCGCCAAGCGACACCGCATGCACCCAGATTGCAGGCGCGGATCCCGGCGGGTCGCCCAAGCCGAGCCGCTCACCCAGGCCCTCCCAATAGCGGCGGTTTTGCAAACCCCGCCACAACACCACGGCCAATGCAATCGGCCGGAGGAGTTGGATCAAGACGCTGTAGAGATGCCTCACGGCGGGGACCGCGCATAGCCGGCAAGCACCCAATGCCAGGCCGCCGCGGAGTACCGGTCCGCCGGGAGGCGGCGCGTGACCTTGGCGAGCGACCGTCGCAGCCGGGCGAGGTTCCCGTGCACCCAGGCTCCGGGGCTTCGGAGCCTCCCGCGATCGAAATCGATGACGCTGACCGCGCCGCTCGAGTTCACGAGAATGTTGTGCGCGTTGAGGTCGGCGTGATCCGCTCCGGCGGCATGCAAGCGCGCGACGGCGGCGCCGACCTCCTGCCACGTGTGTTCGGCCACCGGGGCGCTCGCCAGCAATGCGCTCAATGGGCGCGCGTCCGGAATTCTCTCGGTGATGAGATCGCAGCGGTACAGCAGCCCCGAGCGCTGATAGCGCGCGGCCCCGGGCCTCGGCACGGGCAACCCACGCCGCGCAAGCTCGCCCAGGATGCGCCACTCGGCGAAGGCGCGCACGCGCTGCTCACCCTGCCACGCGTAGCGATCCGTCGACAGACGCGCGATGAATCCGCCGCGGCGATAGTGGCGCAAAACCCATTCCTGCGGAGCCGTCGAAATGAACCATGCGGAGCCCCGCCCGGCCGCGGCTTCGGCAAGCTTGCCGCGGCACGCCCAGTATGCGGGCTCGAACAGCGATTCGAGCGCAACGTCCGCGGCAGGCGCGAGGCGATCCGGATCGGCCAGCACGGCCCCCGTGGAAGTGTCAATGCGTCGACCGCCGTCCTTTGTCATCATATGCCGATGCCGCTTAGCTTCGATCCGCCGCCGAAAAATGTCTGCCTGCTGCGCTTGTCGGCCATCGGGGATACCTGCCACGCGGCGGCGACGCTTCGCACGCTGAAGGAGGCATGGCCGCAAGCTCGGTTCACGTGGATCATCGGAACGCTCGAAGCCAGGCTGATGACGGCGATTCTTCCCGAGATCGAGTTTATCACCTTCGACAAACGCGCAATGATCGCGGAATTCCTGCGGCTGAGGCGGCTGCTCGCCGCACGGCGCTTCGACCTGTTGCTGGATTTGCAGTTGTCGATCCGGGCGAGCCTGGTGTCCATGCTGGTGTCGTCGACGGTGAAGCTCGGCTTCGACCGCGCGCGCGCGCGCGAGCTGCAGTGGTTGTTCACCAATGCGCAGATCGAACCCGCCGCATCGGAGCACGTGCTGGACTCCTTTCTGGGATTCGCAAGAGCTTGCGGAGTCGAGCCGGGTGCGCCTTCATGGGACATCAACCTGCCCCCGGATGCCCTCGAGTACGCGAACGCCCTCATCCAGGGTGACAGGCCAACCATGGTCATCAGCCCATGTTCCAGCCACCCGGCGCGGAATTGGTCCGCCAAGCGCTACGCGGCGGTGGCCGAACATGCCGCCAATGTCCACGGCCTGCGGGTGATCCTGGCGGGCGGGCGCAGCGAGGAGGAACGGCGCACGGGTGAGATGATCGCGAAAGCCGCCGCGGCGCCGATCGCCAATCAGATCGGAAAGGACACGCTGCCCGAGATGCTCGGATTGCTCGCCAGGGCGACGGTGCTGCTCTCTCCGGACTCCGGGCCCGTGCACATGGCAACCATGGTCGGTTGTCCCGTCATCGGATTGTATGCGGCGACTCGCAGCGCGCGCGCGGGGCCCTATTACAGCCGCCGGTGGTGTGTCGACCGTTACGACGACGCGGCGCGCATGGTTTTTGGGAAGCCGGCCGGCCAGATCCCGTGGACGGAGAAAATCGAGCGCCCCGGCGTCATGGATTTGATCGACGTGGAAGCCGTCTGCCGCAAGTTGGATGAACTGCTGGCGAAACCGAAATAGCTTAAGATGCGGCCATGCACGAGATCAAGGTACCGATTTCTCCCGGCGAACTACTCGACAAGATCACCATTTTACGGATCAAGTCGAAGCGCATGCACGACCCGCGGAAACTCGACAACGTGCGGCTCGAGCTCGCCGCGCTGGAGACGACGTGGGCCGGCTCCCCCTACGCGGGTGCCTCCATGGACTCCGATGTGGACGCATTGACGGCGGTGAACGAACGGCTATGGGTGATCGAGGACGACATCCGCGATAAGGAGCGCGCGCAAGCCTTCGACGCCGAGTTCATTCGCCTCGCGCGTTCGGTCTACTTCGAAAACGACGAGCGCGCGGCCATCAAACGGCGCATCAATTCGAAGCTCGGGTCCGCCATCGTCGAGGAAAAATCCTATCGGGCTTACTGATCGCCGGCGCGCGACCCTACTGGGCCGGGGCGGCACGCCTTACGGCGTGCGCGCGAGCGTGTACTCCGCCCCGCAGTATGGGCACTTGGCCCAGCCGGCCGTCTCGATGGCGAGATACACGCGGGGATGCGAGTTCCACAAGTACATGCCCGGCATGGGGCAGGATAACGGCAGATCGGCCGGCGTCACCGTGTACTGATGCAGGGCGTTGGGTTGAATCAACGTGTGCTTGGGATCGTCCTGGACCATTGCCGGCATTGTCATCACTCCACATGAAAACCACGGGCGCGCAACAGCGCGTCGATTCGGGGATCCCTGCCCCGGAAGTTTCGATAGGCATGCGCCGGGTCCACGCTGTTGCCGACGCACATGATGTCATCGTGCAGTCGCTTTGCAACGTTTTTATCGAACGGGTCGCCCGCTTCCACGAACGCCTCGAAGGCATCGTGGCCGAGAACTTCGGCCCAGAGATAGCCGTAGTATCCGGCGGCATACGCGTCGCCGGCGAAAATATGCGCGAACTGCGGCGTGCGGTGGCGCATGACGATCTCATCCGGCATGCCGAGCGCTGCGAGCGTATCGCGTTCGAAGGCCTCCGCATCGAGCACCGGCTCCGTGGCCAGATGCAGGCGCATGTCCACCAATGCCGCCGCCAGGTATTCCACGGTGGCAAAGCCCTGATTGAACGTCTTCGCCGACTTGATCTTGGCCGCAAGCTCCGCCGGCATCGGCGCCCCGCTGCCGGCGTGCAACGCGAAGCGCGACAGTAACTCGGGCGTGGCCAGCCAGTTCTCGTTCAGTTGCGACGGGAACTCCACGAAATCGCGCACGACCCGGGTCCCGGAGAGCGAGGGAAATCTCACCTTGGAATTCAAGCAATGCAGCGCGTGGCCGAACTCGTGGAACAAGGTCACGGCGTCGTCCCAGCTGACGAGCGTGGGCTCGCCGCCGGGGACTCTCAGGAAATTTGTATTGTTCGACACGATGGGCGAGGTTTCCGGTTCGAGCGTGGATTGTTCCCGGTACTCGCTCATCCAGGCGCCCGAGTTCTTGCCCACGCGCGCGTAGGGATCGAAGTACCACAGCCCGGCGTGCCGGCCCGTCGCCGACCGGACTTCCCAAACCCGCACATCCTCGTGGTACACCGGCACTCCGGAAACCGGGGAGAACTCGAAGCCGTACAGCCGGCCGGCCGCCCAGAACATCCCCTCGCGCAGTTTTTCCAACTGAAGATACGGCTTGACCTCGTTCATATCGAGATCAAATTTGAGCCGACGCACCTTTTCCGCATAGAAGCGGTAATCCCACGCTTCGATTTTCACGCCCGGCGCCTCGGCGTCCGCGATGAGCTGCATGTCGCGCACCTCCTCGCGAACCCGCGCCACCGCCGCCGGCCAGATGCGCATCAACAATGCAAGCGCAGTTTCAGGACTGCCGGCCATGCTGTCGGCAAGCCGCCAGTGCGCATGCGTCGGATAGCCCAGGAGTTTGGCGCGCTCGAGGCGCAGTGCGAGGATCTCGGCGATGATCAGCCTGTTGTCGTTGGCCCCGTGATTGCCGCGGCTGTAATAACTGCGCCACACCGTTTCGCGCAGATCGCGGCGTTCGGCGTAGGTGAGAAACGGGTCCATGGCCGAGCGGGTGTTCTGGATCGCCCATTGCTTGGGGTGGCCGCGTCCGGCCGCGGCCGCCGCGGCGGCGGCGCACACTGCGTCCGGCAGTCCTTTCAAATCGGCGCGATCGGTCAGGTACAAGACTTGGTTCGCTTCGTCGGCCAGCAGATTCTGGCTGAAGTCGGCGAACAAGGCCGCCAGCCGTTCGTTGACCGCAGCGACGCGGGCTTTCCGAGGGGGCATCAGCCGGGCGCCCGCCCGGACGAAACTCGTGTAGTAGTGCCAGCACAGCCGGTTCTCCGGCATCTGGCGATACACCGCCTCGATGCGCGCGAACAACGCTGAATTTTGCGTGATGGAGTCGTGGAGCGCCGCAATCTTCGGCCCCATTTCCCGCTCCACCGCCTGGAACTCGCCGGTGTTCATGCCGGACGCCCAGATATCGTAAATCGCATTCGCTCGGCTGAACCGGCGTCCTGAGCGTTCCAGCTCGACCAGTGTGTTGTCGAACGTGGGCGCCGCCGGATCGGTCGCGATCGCTTCGGTTTCGCGCAATTTTTCCGCCATCGCCGCCTCGAGCGCCGGCTTGAAATCGGCGGCGCGCACCAGACCGAACGGCGGCGTCCCGCCGTACGGACCCGTCCAGGGCGCGAGCAGCGCATTCTCCTCGAATGCGCCGCGCCAGATCTCCCGCAGCCGCTCCCGCGTTGCGGCGTACGGCGCCGATTCGACGACTCGCTCGCCGCCCTCGAGCGACAGGTGATGCAGCACGGCGCGATATCCGATGTAGGCCTCCTTCAGCCATTCTGCCGTCTTGGCCTCGAGCACACCGACGGCGGCCAGTCCTTCGAGCTGCCGGATGTTGTCGGAATAATCGAGGAGCCTGGGATGCAGGGCGGCCCACGCCAGCACCCAGTACTGCACCAGGAACTCGATGTCGGCGATTCCGCCCGCATCCTGCTTGATGTCGAATTGGCCCGCGCCGGCGCGCGACAGCTCACGGCGCATGCGCTTGCGCATTTCGGCGACATCCGCGCGCAGGGTGTCACGGTGCACCGCCCCGCACAGAACGCGCCGGCGCGTGGCCTCGAATCGCGCGCACAGCTCGCGGTCGCCGGCGATCGCGCGGGCGCGCAGCAGCGCCTGATGCTCCCATGTCCACGCATCGTGCTGCTGGTAGCGATCGAACGCGTCGATTCCGGTCATGAGAAATCCGCCCTTGCCGTTCGGCCGCAAGCGCATGTCGACTTCGTATAGGCGTCCGGCCGCCGAATGCATGGTGAGCAGGTGCACGATGCGCTGTCCGAGGCGCAAAAAGAAAACCGCGTTGTCGAGCGGCCGCTCGCCGTTCGTTTGCTGGAGCTCGCCGCTCGAGTCGTGCAGGAAGACGAGGTCGAGGTCCGAGCCATATCCGAGCTCCAAGCCGCCCAGCTTGCCGTAGGCGGCCACGGCGACGTTGACAGCGCGCGTACGGCCTTCGCCGTCGCTGCAGTGGGGCGTGCCGTATGAATGGGTCATCTGACCCCATGCGAGGGTCATGCAGCGCGCGACGATCAGTTCTGCGACGTCCGTCAACCGGTCGCTCACCTTCATGAGGGGCATTCGTCCGGTCAGATCGGCGATCGCGACCCAGAATACGGCGACCTTCTGAAACTGGCGCAATGCCTCGACCTGCCTCTCCGGGTCCTCCGCAGGCAGCCGCTCGGTCCGTGCTTCGAGTTCGCGCACGAAGCTGTCGCGGGACGGCAGCTCATCGAAGGCGGTGGGATCGATCAACTCATCGAGCAGCAAGGGGAAATCCGCAATTTGCCGCGCCAGAAAACCGCTGATGGCGCAGACGTCGATGAGCCTGTCGAGCGCCGGGGTCTGTTCCTTCAGCAGCGCCAGGTAGGAAGAGCGGGCGCCGATGGCCTCGAGCACGCGCAGCACGCGTTGCACCACCGTCGCCGGCTCGGGAAGCAACGAGGCCGACCGCAGCAGCCGGCCCAGAATGACGCGCACCCGCCGGCGCGCACCCTCGTCAAGTCGACGGTACGGCGCCGAGCGCCGATACTCCTCCAGCAAGCCGCTCACCGGTGAAATGGCCTCCGCGGGAAACTTCGCGGCGGTGAGCTCCGCTTCGATGTTGGCGTCCTCCGAAGCCAGCCAGTCCAGAGCGCCCTCGCCGCTCGAACGCTGCGATTGCGGCCCGCCGAATACCAGCGCCTCGAATTGCCGCGCGACATTCCGGCGCGCGGCATCGATCCGCACGAGCGCCGCGGACCAGTCCGGCAAGCCCATGTTCACGCCGAGTCGTGCGCGGTCGTGCGGGTCGGCCGGCACCACGTGCGTCTGCTCGTCGCGGATCATCTGCACGGCGTTTTCCGCCTTGCGCAGGACCAGATACGCCTCCTGCAATTCGGCGACGGCGGAACCTGTCAGCAATTTGGAGCCCGCCAGCAGCGGCAGCACCTCCAGGAGGGCGGCGTTCTGAAGCCGCTGATCGCTGCCCCCGCGCACCAATTGCATGGATTGCACGATGAATTCCAATTCGCGTATTCCGCCCGCGCCGAGCTTCAAGTGCTGATCCAGTTCTTGCCGCACCACCTCACGGGCGATGAGCGCCTTCATCTCGCGCAGCGAATCGAACACGCCGAAGTCCAGATAACGCCGGTAGACGAACGGCCGGATGAAATTCCGTGTTGCCGTCGCGAAGGCCTCCGCGCCTACCACGGCGCGCGCCTTGACCCAAGCATAGCGTTCCCAATCGCGCCCATGTTCCTGCAGGTAATCCTCGAGCGCCGCCAGGCTGACCACCAGCAGACCGCTGTCGCCGAACGGCCGCAGGCGCATATCCACCCGAAACACGATGCCGTCGTCGGTCCGTGCATCGAGAAGACGGATCATTTCCCGGCCCAGTCGATTGAAGTACTCCGAATTGTCGGCAGACCGGATTCCATCGGTCTCGCCGGCTTCCGCATACAGGAATACGAGGTCTATGTCGGAGGAAAAATTCAGCTCCCGGCCTCCCAGCTTGCCCATGGCAACCACGATCGGCGGCACTTCCGCCGCGTCGGCGTTGCGTGGCCTGCCGAACGTCGGGTCCAGATGACGCTGCGCCGCGGCGGCAGACGCGCGAATGCACCCATCGGCCAAATCGGACACCGCCCGGAGGGTGTCCGTCACGCTCACCCGCCCCGCAATGTCGTGCCAGGCGATGCGCAGCATCTGACGGCGTCGCCATTCGCGCATGATGTGCTGCGCAGCGGCCACGGTCTCCGCCGCCGCTGCGCGCCGTTCGTAGTCCTCGTTCGCCATGCGCGCCAGGGATGGGTCCTCGTGCCGCCCGAGCCACGCAAGGGACTCCGCGTCGTGAATCAGCGCGGAGGCGATGAATTCACTGCCCGCGACGGCACGCGGCAATTCGACACAAAGCAACTCCGGAAGACCGGCGTAGCCATCGGTCAGCGGCGCCGACGCGAAGGCACGCTCCCACCACCGACGAACCGGATCGTGCAGCGATTCCGGAACCAGGTTGAGCACGGGATCGGGCGGCGGCTTCACGCGAGTGCGACGATGAACAGTCGTGGAAACGGCAGCAATACGCTGCCATCCGCCATGGCGGGATAGGCCTGCGCCACGGCCGCGAGATATCGGGCGAGGAACTCGTTTCGCTCGTGGTCGTCGAGCGGTTCGATGAACGGCCGCAGGCCGCTGCCCTTGAACCATTCCACCACGCCGGCGGCGCCGCCGGCGAGAGAATGATGGTAGGTCGTCCGCCACACGTCGACCTTGCAATCCGCTCCGCGCAGAAGTTCATGATAGCGATCGGCAGCGTCGATCGGCGAACGCGCCGCGGAGCAATTCGCGAGTTTGCCCGCCCACGCTCCGTCCGCGGCAATCTCCCGCATCAATCGATGCGCCGGCTCGTTCAGGTTGTCCGGCATCTGCACCGCCAGGCAGCCGCCGGGCGCGAGTCTCGCCTTGAGCGCCGGAAACAGCCTTGCGTGGTCGGGGACCCACTGCAGCACCGCATTCGCCAGGATCACGTCGAATGAGGCCGGACCGTCTCCCGCCGGCCCTCCGGCAGCATCGGCCCACCGCGTAATGTCCTCGAGGTCGAACCGCAGACCCGGCAGCCGCGCTTGCGCCGCCGCGATCATGTCCGGCGATCCGTCGATGCCGCTCACGGCGGCGCCGGGGAACCGTGCCGCCAGAAGCTCCGTGGAATTGCCCGGTCCGCAGCCTATGTCGATGGCCGTGTGCGCCTCGACGCGGGGCAGCGCGGCAAGCAGATCGCGGACGGGCCGGGTGCGCTCATCCTCGAACCGCACATATTGCCGGGCCGACCAGCTCACGGCGAAGGCGGCGCCATGCCGGCCCTGCTCGTCGGCGCCCTGAAGCGGGCGCGCATCGGGAAACTCGCGGGTTTCATGTTGGACCGGGATGGTAACAGCTAGGGCGCAGCCTCGGCCGGCCGCGACTCTCGTGAATCGCGGCCGGCACGCACCCATGGCCGGCTTAACCCCCCTAAGCCGCGCCTCCCGCGGCGGTTTCGCCGGTCCTCAGGGACTGAAGCCGGTTATGCCGTTCGCGGTGTTGGGCGACCCGGGAATGGGCGTGTTCAGATAAGGAAAGGCCCCCAAATAGGTGTCGGTGGGCTTGATGGCGCCGGTCACCGTCAGGTGCTGCGCGTCCGGACCGGCGGAACGCGCCTCATCGGTGTAGGGGGTCCCGTTGTTGGGATCCGACGTCTCACTGCCGCAGTTGCCGATGGCTCCGCACAGCGCCCCTTCGGCGACCCGCAGAGTGATGTCCACGACATCATCGTACGGCCGCCTGCCGTTGGGGAAGCCCGCCAAATCCCCCCCCAGAACCCCGAGATCGTTCTGCTTCGATGGCGGAGTCGGAGCGGTCGACGTGTTGAGCCGCAGCATCTCGCTGGGCGTGACGGTCGCCGGCTGATTCAGGCCCTTGACGCCGGTCAGGAAGGCGGCAACCAGGTCGTTGCGGGGGGTTCCCGGCACCATCGCGGCATTGCCGAACAGCGCATTCAGCAGCACGGGCAGGGACGGATTGGTCACGTAGTTGAGGAACTGCGCATCATTGGCCGGGGAACTAGCGTTGAACTTGTCCTTGTCGGGCAAACCGATCACGAGTTCGTTGACCAGCGGCATGCCAAGGCGCGAGACCTGCACCGCGCTGCCCGGCGCCGGCCAGTTGGGGCCCGCGATGAAGCTCGCGGTCGTGTAGCCGCCAATCACCGGACCGGCACTGCCCACCACGCAGGCGATGGGCAGTTCAACGGCGATGGACGTGACGTTCTTGTCGAACAGGGTATTGGGTTCGGCATCCCGCGGTCCCGCCGGATTGAGGTTCACCAGGTCGAAGACCTCGCCTAGGTTGACCACGAATCCGTCCTTGCGCTGCCCGACGAACACCCGCCCCGGCGAGGCACACCCGGGATACGTGAATTCCTGTATGAAGTTGGCGGCATAGGAGGCGTAGTCCGGAATGCTCTTGTTGCCGATGTTGTCCACGGGCTTCAAGAACGTGGTGCCGCCGTAGGTCGTGTTCTGGGCGAGGACCGGGGCTTGGCCGTTCTGGATGACTGCGACGGTGTAGCTCTGCGTCACGTTCACGTTGGTGCCGGCGACCGTGACCGGCCCGATGTTGATGAGCGGGACCGGAATCTTCTTGCCGCCGGAGGTCACGGTCAGGTCTTTGACGGTGTTGGTGAAGCGCAAGGCGAGATTCAAGCTGTCCGCCGTGGTGCCGGTGTTGTCTATGTGAATGTTGTAGACGGCATTCGTGTCGAGGTCGAAAAAGTTGGGTCCGCCCGCCGGGTCCTCCAGCGGAATGTAATTGGCGATGAAGGTGATGTAGCCGCTGCGTCCTGGCTCGTAGCTGCGGAACATGTAGAAATCGGTGCCGTCCAATCTCGGCATTCCGGCGATTGCTGGTGCCTCGCGGTGGCTGGAAGCCAAGGCGCATAGGGGCAGGAGCGCGGCGCCCAGCAGCGCGGCGCGACCCGACAGACGAGTGTTCATGAATATCCTCCGGTTGTTGGTGTTTGCGTCAACGTCAGTCGACCGACGCTATTACTTCGAACCGGCCGGTGACTTGGATGCAGGAAGCCGCCGGATTCAATGTCGACGGCATCTGGATCCACCCGCGCCCAGCCGTCGAGCGTGATCTGCCGGCACGATCCGCCGGCCGGGTTCGAATAGCTGTTGCAGGCGTGCACCGCCAGCCCATAGACGGCGGGATCGCTCGCGCCGGCCTGAGTGCGCCAAAAAAAAGAGCGGGCCCGAAGCCCGCTCTCTTTTGACCGTAAACCTACGAGGGTAGGTATTACATGTCCATGCCGCCCATGCCACCCATGCCGCCGCCCGCGCCGCCATGTGCATGCTCCTCGTCCTTCGGCGACTCGGCGATCATGACTTCCGTCGTGAGCAGCAGGCCCGCAACCGAGGCGGCGTTCTGCAGAGCCAGACGCGTCACCTTGGTCGGATCCAGGATGCCCAGTTCGATCATGTCGCCGTACTCGCTGGTCGCGGCGTTGTAACCGAACGTGCCCTTGCCCTCCCGGACCCGGTTCAGAACCACCGCAGCATCCTCACCCGCGTTGGTGACGATCTGACGCAGCGGCTCTTCGATCGACCGGGCCAGGATCTTGATGCCCGTGGTCTGATCCTCATTGGCGCCCACCAGCTTCTCGATGGCCTTCAGCGCGCGCACCAATGCGACGCCGCCGCCGGGAACCACGCCCTCTTCGACGGCCGCACGGGTCGCGTGCAGCGCATCTTCGACGCGCGCCTTCTTTTCCTTCATTTCGATTTCGGTCGCGGCGCCGACTTTGATCACGGCCACACCGCCGGAAAGTTTCGCAACTCGTTCCTGCAGTTTTTCCTTGTCGTAGTCGGACGTCGCTTCCTCGATCTGCTGCCGAATGCTCTCGACGCGGCCCTTGATGTCCGCAGCCTTGCCGGCTCCGTCGATGATGGTGGTGTTCTCTTTCTCCACCAGGATCTTCTTCGCCTCGCCCAGGTCGTTCAGCGTCGCCTTCTCGAGCGACAAGCCGACTTCATCGGAGATGACCGTACCGCCGGTCAGAATCGCGATGTCCTGCAGCATGGCCTTGCGGCGATCACCGAAGCCCGGCGCCTTGACGGCGGCGACCTTGACGATTCCGCGGATGGTGTTGACCACGAGGGTGGCGAGCGCCTCGCCTTCCACGTCCTCGGCGACGATCAACAACTGACGGCCGCCCTTCGCAATGGCTTCCAACAAGGGAAGCAATTCGCGGATGTTGGAGATCTTCTTGTCGACCAGGAGGATCAACGGCTTGTCCAGCTCGGCGCTCTGGCTCTGCTGATTGTTGATGAAATACGGCGACAAATAGCCGCGGTCGAACTGCATGCCCTCGACCACTTCCAACTCGTTTTGCAAGCCCGAGCCCTCTTCAACTGTGATCACGCCCTCTTTGCCGACCTTCGCCATGGCATCCGCAATGGTCTTGCCGATGCTCTCGTCGGAATTGGCCGAGATCGTGCCGACCTGCGCGATCGCCTTCGGATCCTTGCACGGCTTGGAGAGCTTCTTCAGCTCCTCGGTGGCGGACGCGACCGCCAGATCGATGCCGCGCTTCAGGTCCATCGGATTGGCGCCAGCGGCGACCGACTTCAAACCCTCGCGGATGATCGCCTGGGCGAGCACGGTGGCTGTGGTGGTGCCGTCGCCGGCTTCGTCGGAGGTGTTGGACGCCACTTCCTTGACCATTTGCGCGCCCATGTTCTCGAACTTGTCCTTCAGCTCGATTTCCTTCGCGACCGAGACACCGTCTTTGGTGACGGTGGGTGCGCCGAAGCTTTTGTCGAGCACCGCATTGCGGCCCTTGGGGCCCAGCGTCACCTTGACGGCGTTCGCCAGAATATTCACGCCCTTGAACATGCGTTGACGGGCGTCATCGCTAAATCGTACGTCTTTTGCAGCCATGTGCTAAATCCTCTAAAAATTGACTATATCGGTTTCGATTACGGTGCGTTTCGATTACGGTGCGCGGCGAGGCTTACTTGCCTTCAACCACGGCCATCACGTCTTCTTCGCGCATGACGACCAGTTCTTCGCCATCCATCTTCACTTCGGTACCGCTGTACTTGCCGAAGAGAATCTTGTCGCCGACCTTGAGGTCGAGCGGGCGAATCTCGCCGTTTTCCAAAATCTTGCCCTTGCCGACGGCAACGACCTTCCCGAAAATCGGCTTCTCAGTCGCTGTGTCCGGGATCACGATTCCGCCTGGGGACTTGCGCTCTTCTTCTTCTCGCTTGACGATCACGCGGTCATGAAGGGGACGAATCTTCATAAAACAAGACTCCTACTGCTTGGGTTTCGGGTTGATAATGAGCGAGCGATTGTTAGCACTCTCGTCTCGTGGCTGCTAATGATAGCGGCAGATTTCGCCGATTCAAGGGGCGAAGCCGGTATTTTTTGTTGCACTGCGGATAAATGCCGCCTTGGCCATGTGCACCGGCGCCCGGAATGGCTGCCGTGAACTGATATGGAGTTGAAATTATGAAAGCGTTCCCAGGCATGGTTCTTCTCGCGGTTCTGGCGTTCGCCCTTCCGGGAACAACGACCGCGAAGCCCTGGTGGATGCGCGGCGTGGAATCCAATGAAACCGATTTCTTGCCGCCGGACGTGGCATTTCGCGTGGGATCCCGGGTCGACGGCAATCTGCTGCGAATCCGCTGGGTCATCGCGGACGGGTACTATCTTTACAGGCAAAAAATGGAGATCAAGGCTGAGAGCCCTGATCTCGTGCTCTCGCCGCCGACCTTTCCGGCCGGCACGCGGAAGACCGACCCCTATCTCGGCACCCAGGAAATCTTCCTGCAGCAGGTTGAGGGCACGGCGGCCTTCACTCGCTCGGATTTCGGCGCCCATCCGCTGCAGATCAAGGTGACCTATCAGGGCTGCGCCCAGGCGGGATTGTGCTACCCCCCCATCACGAAGGTGCTCTCGCCCCTGACCGGCGGCCAGATCCAGCCTTCCCAGCCGCACGCCTGGGAAGGCGTAGCGATCATTGGCGGAGGGTTGGCCTTCCTTGGTGCGGGCCTCTTGCTGCGAAGGACGCGTCGCCTCGATACCCCGGCGGCATGAGCACCAAAGGCGCGCGGGTCGCCGGCGCACTGCTGGTGGCGGCGGTCGGAATTTGGGCCGGCCTGCGCATGTACGCGCATCACGCTTCCGGCCGGAACCTGGACGGCGACCTCGCCGGCGCGCGGATTCCGCTGGGCGAGGCCGCTGCGCGCAACCCCGGCCTCATCGACGCCCCCGACGCTCCCACTGCGCCGCCGCCGAGAATCCCCGAACGGCTACCCCTGTTCTCATTGGCGGACCGGTCCGGCAAACCCACCTCCATCGCGACCTGGCGGGATAAGTCCTTGATCATTAATTTTTGGGCCACCTGGTGCGCGCCATGCCGCCATGAAATACCCTTGCTCGAGTCCATTGCCCGCGAGTGGGAGGATCGGGGCGTCGAAGTGGTGGGTATCGCGGTCGACCGCCGGGATGAGGTGATGGCGTATGCGGATGAGTTGAAGATCGCCTATCCCCTGCTCATCGGTGAACAGGACGCCTTGGACGTGGCCGGCGAATTGGGCTTCGAATCGCCGGTTTTCCCCTTCACCGTGTTCACCGACCGGCGCGGCGAGGTGGTGACTTTGTACGTGGGGGAATTGCACAAGGCTCAGGCGGATCTCATCCTGTCCGTGGTTCAGGACCTTGACCGGGACCGGATGCAGCTGCCGCAGGCGCGCCGCAGCATCAAGGACGGATTGCGCGCGCTAACGCCACCACACCCGGGCTAGGAGCCTGCCTGACCGCTGCGCGCCAGCGGCGGGGAGTACACAGACAGGCTCCCAACCCGTTTCCGGCGACGTTCGACGCCAAAGCTTGCCTTTTCTTGTCAATTTCTGGTTATTATCGCGGACCTTTTTAACGCGACAACGCTGGACTCACTGGGAAATGGCGCGAATCCTCCTTCTCAACGGGCCGAATTTGAATTTGCTCGGACTGCGCGAGCCCGAGATCTACGGCTCGGCGACGCTCACCGGCATCGAGAACAAGCTGACCGGGTTGGCGCGCGCCCGCGGTCACGAGCTCATCGCCTTCCAAAGCAACGCCGAGCACGAATTGATCGGCAGGATTCAAGGCGCAAAGCTCGACGGCATCGCCTTCGTGATCATCAATCCGGGCGCGTACACGCACACCAGCATCGCGCTGCGGGATGCGTTCTTGGGCGTCGCCATGCCGTTCATCGAAGTTCATTTGACGAATGTTTATGCACGCGAGGAGTTCAGACACCATTCTTATCTGTCGGGTATCGCCGTCGGCTGCATCATAGGTTTCGGCGCGCTGGGGTACGAGCTTGCGCTCGACGCCGCCTCCGCCCGCCTCGCCACCACTCAATAGCAACGAATCGTCAAGGGGTTAGCGGATGGATATTCGCAAGGTAAAAAAATTGATCGAATTGCTGGAGGAGTCGGGAATCTCGGAGCTGGAGATTTCGGAAGGCGAGGAATCGGTGCGCATCAGCCGCCATCCGCGGATCGCCATGCAGGCGCCGATGGCCGCCGCCTTGCCCACGGCGGGTGTCGCACCGGCCTCCGCGCCGGCGACGCCTGCGACGGCGGCGGGGGAGCACAAGCCTCGCGTCGACGACCACACCGTGACCTCGCCGATGGTGGGCACCTACTACTCGGCGTCCGCCCCGGGAGGCAAGCCATTCGTGGAAATCGGCGATGAAATCAAGGTGGGCCAGATACTGTGCATCATCGAGGCCATGAAGATGATGAATCAAATCGAATCGGACAAGGCGGGACGTGTCACGGCGATTCTCGCCAAGAATGGTGAGCCCGTCGAGTTCGGTCAACCCTTGTTCATAGTCGAATAAGATGATCGAGAAAGTCGTCATCGCGAACCGCGGCGAGATTGCGCTCCGCATCCTGCGCGCGTGCCGCGAGTTGGGCATCAAGACGGTGGCCGTGCACTCGACTGCGGACTTCAACACCAAACACGTGCTGCTTGCGGACGAAACGGTGTGCATCGGGCCGCCTCAATCGGCCCTGTCCTATCTGAACATGCCCGCCATCATCAGCGCCGCCGAGGTGACCGACTCGGTCGTGATCCATCCGGGGTACGGTTTCCTGTCGGAGAACGCGGACTTCGCCGAGCGGGTCGAGAAGAGTGGCTTCATTTTCGTGGGGCCGCGCGCCGAGACCATTCGCATGATGGGCGACAAGGTGTCGGCCATCAAGCACATGAAGGCTGCCGGCGTGCCATGCGTCCCGGGCTCCGACGGTCCTCTCGGCGCCGACGCCGACGAGAACTTCCGCATCGCCAAGGAGATCGGATACCCGGTCATCATCAAGGCGTCCGGCGGCGGCGGCGGCCGCGGCATGCGCGTCGTCCACACCGACGCTTCGCTGCTCAACGCCATCAGTGTGACGCAATCCGAGGCGCTCGCGGCATTCGGCAATCCCATGGTCTACATGGAAAAATTCCTGGAGAAGCCGCGGCACATCGAATTTCAGGTGCTCGCGGACAATTACGGCAATGTGGTGCACCTGGGTGAGAGGGACTGCTCGATGCAGCGCCGCCACCAGAAGGTGATCGAGGAGGCGCCGGCGCCGGGCTTGACGGCAAAGCAACGCAGGACCATGGGCGAGCGCTGCGCCCGCGCCTGCCGCGAAGTCGGTTATAGAAACGCGGGCACGCTCGAGTTCCTCTATCAGGACAACGAGTTCTACTTCATCGAGATGAACACGCGCGTCCAGGTCGAACACCCGGTCACCGAGCTGGTCACCGGCATCGATATCGTCAAGGCGCAGCTCTTGATCGCCGCCGGCGAGCCGCTGCCCTATGCGCAGAAGGACATCGAGATTCGCGGCCATGCGGTGGAATGCCGCATCAACGCCGAGGACCCGAAGACATTCGTGCCCTCGCCGGGACCGATACGGCTGTGGCATGCGCCGGGCGGGCCTGGAATCCGGGTCGACAGCCACATCTACACGGGCTACAACGTGCCGCCGTTCTATGATTCGATGATCGGCAAGGTCATCGCCTTCGGCGACACCCGCGATACGGCCATCGCCCGCATGCGCAACGCCCTGGCGGAAATGGTGGTCGAGGGCATCAAGACCAACATCCCCCTGCATCAGGAAATCTTCAATCACTCCGCCTTTCGTCAAGGCGGCACCGACATACATTATCTCGAGCGGCGCCTGGGATTGAAGTGAGTCCCGGGGGCGATCCACGGCGGACGTTCTACGAGATCGAATTTCCCCTGGGCGGGCTGGACCCGGCCGACGTCGAATCGGCGCTGTTCGCGATCGGCGCGAGCTCGATCACGTTCGTGGATCGCGGCGACGAGCCGGTGCTCGAGCCCCGGCCGGGCGAAGTCAGGCTGTGGAGCGACACGCTGGTGCGCGCCCTGTTCGAGGCGTCCCTCGACGCGATACGACAGCTCGACCGGCTGGCCGCGAGATTGGGTTCGCACATCACCTCGACGGCTCGCGTGCACCATGTCGAAAGCCTCGATTGGGAGCGCGCCTGGCTCAAGGATTGGACGTCGATGCGCTTCGGCCGGCGTTTGTGGATATGCCCGACGGCGGCCGATGCTCCGGGCGATCCCGATGCCGTCGTGGTCCGGCTCGACCCGGGATTGGCATTCGGCACCGGCACGCATCCGACGACCGCATTATGTTTACAAATGCTCGATGCCCTGCCCTTGGCGGGGCGCTTGGTGGTGGACTACGGCTGCGGCTCCGGGGTGCTCGGCATTGCCGCCTTGAAAATGGGCGCAGCGCATGTGATCGCGGTGGATTTGGATCCGCAGGCGCTGCTCGCGACGCGCGACAATGCCGACCGCAATGGCGTCTCATCGGCCATTGAAATCCAGGCGGTACCTGCGCGATTGCGCCCGGCCGATTACGTGGTTGCGAACATTCTCGCCGGCCCCCTGATCGAATTGGCGCCTGTGTTGACGGACGCGTGCCTGCCCGGGGGCGCTCTACTCCTGTCCGGGCTGCTCAAGACCCAGGCATATGCGGTAAAGGCCGCCTATGCGTCCGGTTTTGATATGGTGCGCGTGATAGGGCGTGATGAGTGGTGTTGCATTCACGCACGGAGATCTGTTTAGCGTGTTCACGCAGTGTAGCAAGTGCGAAACGGTGTTCCGCTTGTCCGCCGAGGCGCTGCGCGCCGCCGGCGGCCAGGTGCGCTGCGGGCGATGCGGCGAAGTGTTCAACGCACTGGCGCGGCTGGCGGAGGACTCCACGGGATTCAAGAAGGGCGAATCGTCGCTGCAGTTGGAAACTCGCGCCGATGAGATTCTTCAGTACGTGGAATCGTACGAGGAGCCGGGCGCGGAACCGGAAACGGCGGCGGAGGCCCTGCCGGCTGACGACGGCGACGTGGCGCAGCTCGAGGTGATTGAGCCGATCGAGGACTCCCTCGTCGCGGATAGGTCGCTCGAATTCTCCCTGCCGCCCGCCTACCTTGATCGAGTCTTCATCGAGACCACGCCCAGCATGCTCGAGGTGCTGGGCGCCGAGATTCACCGTGGCGAGCACACGCCTGGCGTTTCCTCGTGGGCCAATGCCGCATTCTCGGAGGATGCGCGTGCCCTCGCGGGCATCCGTGCGCTTCCCGACGCGCCGGCGCTGCCGGGCGTGCCCGTGCTCGAGGGCATCCGTGCGCACCCCGAAGCTCCGGTGCTGCCCGAAGCGCCTGCGTCCGCACCGATGTATGCGCAGGTCGAATCAAAGCCGGCGGCTGTTGGAGACGCCGTTGCGCCCGTGCCCGCGCCCGCGGCCGTCCCCGAGTTCCTCAAACCGGATCGAGGACTGTCCGCGGGCCATCAGGCTTTGGATCTGCCGCCGATCAATGAGCCGCGCCGCCAGTTGCCATTCGCGGCATGGCTGTTCGCCGCCGTCCTGCTGGCGGTGACCATCGTGGGCCTGCCCTGGTCGGCCGCCGCGCTGCGGATCGCCGCCTATTCGCTACTGCCGTTCGGCCATCAGGCGATTCCCCGCGCCGAGATCACCGGCGGCGGGGAACTCGAATCGGGTCCGCTCGGGGTGCTCGGCAACGTGATCTGGTTCGTGCTCGCCGGGTGGTGGCTGGCGCTGGGCCATCTCGTCGCCGCCGTCGTCCTGGCCTGCACCATTGTCGGCATCCCGTTCGCCTGGGCGCACCTGAAGCTCGCCGGACTGGCGATGTGGCCGATCGGCATGATCATCGTGCCGAACGAAGTCGCCGACGCGCGCTGGCGCCCGGCCCGGTCCTGATCCGATGGCGCGGCGGGGCGGGCCGGCGCCGCGACCGCATTGACGCCGCCGCCGCGGGCGCCTTCGATGGCGCCGGCGGGATGTGGGGGAAGCGGCATGCAGGTGGCGGTGATCGGGTTGGGCTCGATGGGCATGGGCGCCGCCCTGAACCTGCTGCGCAAGGGCTTTCAGGTGACCGGCGTCGAGCCGCGCGAGGGCG
>Ga0182015_10003114_pt1 | contig 18998 bp, 15 predicted proteins | sample 712P3MmetaG_FD_120478 | JGI IMG/M metagenome (GOLD analysis project Ga0182015, IMG submission 120478) | Permafrost microbial communities from Stordalen Mire, Sweden - 712P3M metaG | ecosystem: Environmental > Terrestrial > Soil > Wetlands > Permafrost | place: Sweden: Stordalen | collected...
CGGCGAAGATCGCCATCACTGCCACCGCCAAGATCGCACCCGGCAGGCCGCGCCGCGGCGGCAGCTCGCCCTCTGGCGGCGGCTCCTGCGAATAGTCGATGCGCTCGTCGCGATCGACGTGCCCGAATTGCTGGTAGGACATGCTTACATCTCCTCCGCCGGCGTCACCCCAAAGACGGCCAGCCCCGACGCGACCACGATCGCCATCCCGCGCACCAGTGCGAGCCGCGCCCGGGTCAGGTCGGGATCCCCCGAAATGATGAACCGCAACTGAGCCTCGTCGCGGCCCTTGGTCCACAGCAGGTGGAACTGCGCCGCCACCTCCTGCAGGTAGAAGGCGATGCGATGCGGCTCGTGCGCCTCCGCCGCGCTCTCGACGATGCGAGGCCAACTCGCCAGCAGGCGGATCAGCGCCAGCTCCGTCGGGTCGGACAGCAGTTCCAGCCTGGCCCCCGCCAGCGCCGCGTCCGTCAGCCCGTCACCTGCCAGTTCCTCGGCCGCGTGCCGCATCACCGACGCGGCGCGGGCATGGGCGTATTGCACATAGAAGACCGGGTTGTCCTTCGACTGCTCGGTGACCTTGGCGAAGTCGAAATCGAGCGCCTGGTCGTTGCGCCGCGTCAGCATGATGAAGCGGAAGACGTCCTTGCCGACCTCGTCAACCACCTCGCGCAAGGTGACGAACGTGCCCGCCCGCTTCGACATGCGCACCGGCTGGCCGTTGTCGAGCAAGTTGACGAGCTGGCACAGTTTGATATCGAGCGCGGCGCCGCCATCGGTCGCCGCCTGCACCGCGGCCTGCATGCGCTTGACATGGCCGCCGTGATCGGCGCCCCACACATCGATCAAAGTCTTGAAGCCGCGGCGAAACTTGTCCTGGTGATAGGCGATGTCGGTCGCGAAATAGGTCAGCGAGCCGTCCGACCGCCGGACCGGGCGATCCACATCGTCGCCGAACTGGGTGGCGCGAAACAAGGTCAGCGGCCGCGGCTCCCAGTCGTCTGGCGCCGGCTTGCCCTTGGGCGGCTCCAACATGCCGGTGTAGATCAGGCCGCGCGCCGCCAGCGCGGCGAGGCAGTCCTCGACCGCGCCCCGCTCGACCAGCCCGCGCTCGGAGGTGAACGTGTCGTAGACCACGCCGAAGGCGGCAAGATCCTCCCGGATCATCGCCATCATCGCCGCGACGGCGAACTCGCCGATCGGCCGCAACCACTCCGCCTCGGGCCTGTCGAGCCATTTCCTCCCATCGCGCTCGGCCAGCGCGCGGCCGGTCTCGATCAGATAGTCGCCGGGATAGAGCCCTTCGGGGATCGCGGCGATGGCCTCGCCCAGCGCCTCGCGGTAACGCAGGTGCAGCGAACGGGCGAGGATGTCGATCTGGGCGCCGGCGTCGTTGATGTAATACTCCCGGTGGATGGCGAACCCGGCCTTGGTCAGCAGCGCCGCCAGCGCGTCGCCGACCACCGCGCCACGGCCGTGCCCGACGTGCATCGGCCCGGTCGGGTTGACCGAGACGAACTCGACATTGACCCGCCTTCCCGCGCCGCTCGTCGAGTCGCCGTAGGCCGTACCCGTGCCGAGGATTTCGCGTAGTTGGGCGTGCCAGATCGCGGGATCGAGCCGGATGTTGATGAATCCCGGTCGGGCGACTTCGACGGTAAATCCACAGCCGCGATAATCGGCGCTCGTCAACTCGCGGCCGTCGAGCGCGGCGGCGATTTTCTCGGCCAGTTCCATCGGGTTCCGCTTGACCTGGCCGGCCAGCACCATCGCCGCGTTGGTCGACAGATCACCATGCGAGGGATCGCGCGGCGGCTCGACCGCGACGCGCGCGACATCGAGCCCCGACGGCAGCGCGCCCGCCGCCGCCAGGTCGTTAAGCGCAGCCAAAACGAGACGGCGAAAATCGCCGAAAATGTCTGCCATCAGACTGTCGTCAAACCCCGGCGTAGGTATCGAACAAGCGGCGGTGCTCGTCGAGGGCAAATCGGTCGGTCATCCCGGCGAGGTAGTCGGCGACCGTGCGCGCCGCCACCGCCGTGTCGCCACACGACGCCGCCGTCCGCCACTCGCTCGGCAGGCATTCCGGCTCGGCGAGGAAGAGCCGGAACAGCTCGCGCACCACCCGGCGCGCCTTGTGACTCATGCGGTTAACCCGATAGTGCCGATACATCCGCTCGTAGAGGAAGCGCTTCAGCGCCCGGTCGTTGTCCCGCATCGCGTCGGAAAACGCCGCGACCGGCCGGCCCAGCGCGCGGATGTCCGCCGCCGATTTGGCGCCGCTGTCGGCGAGCCGCGCGCGGGTCTCGGCGACCATGTCGCGCACCATCCGGTCGATCATCCGGCGAATCGATTCATGGATGAGGCGCGGTTCCTCGATTCCCGGATAGCGCGCGCCGACCTCGTGGAACACCGGCCCGACCAGCGGCACCTCGGCGAGGTCGGCGACACCGAACAGCCCGGCGCGCAGCCCGTCGTCGATGTCGTGGTTGTTGTAGGCGATGTCGTCGGCGAGCGAAGAGACCTGCGCTTCCGGTCCGGCGTAATCGTCGAGCTCGAGCTTGTGCCGCTTGTCGTACTCGGCGATCGACGGCGGCAGCGGCGGCGGCAGCGGCCCGTTGTGCTTGACCGTGCCTTCGAGCGCCTCCCAGGTGAGGTTGAGGCCGTCGAACTCGGCGTAGCCGTGTTCGAGGTGGGTGAGGATGCGCAAGGTCTGCTCGTTGTGCGAGAATCCGCCGTAATCGGCCATCTCGACGTTGAGCGCTTCCTCGCCGGCATGGCCGAACGGCGTGTGGCCGAGGTCGTGCGCCAGCGCGAGCGCCTCGGCCAAATCCTCGTCGAGCCCGAGCGCCCGGGCGATGGTGCGCGCGATCTGCGCGACTTCGAGGCTGTGCGTCAGCCGCGTGCGGTAGTGGTCGCCCTCGTGGTAGACGAAAACCTGGGTCTTGTGCTTCAGGCGGCGGAACGCGGTCGAGTGGATGACGCGGTCGCGGTCGCGCGAGAACGGCGAGCGCATCTCATGCTCCGGCTCCGGGTAAAGCCGCCCCCGGCTTTCTTCCGGCTTCGACGCATACGGCGCGCGCCCGGCGGGCCAGCTCATCGGATGATCCTATTTCTCAAAGAGATGCCATCGCTTGACACGAGACCGCTCCCCGACAAAATACTTAGCTAGGTTAGCTAAAGGTGGTCGCGATGACCGAAACCGTCAACATGCACCAGGCGAAGAGTTCATTGTCGCGGCTCGTCGAGCGCGCTCTGGCCGGCGAGGATGTTGTCATCGCCCGCAACGGCGAGCCCCTCGTTCGCTTGGTTCCCGTGCCGAAAGTCCGTAAACCTCGGGTGCCGGGCCGGTTAAAGGGCAAGGTATGGATTGGGCCGGATTTCGAATTTACCGACGAGGAGATCACGGAGTTGTTCGAAGCACCCTTATGAGGTTGCTACTCGACTCCAATTCGTTTCTTTGGTGGGTCACTGGCTCGGAGAGGCTCTCTGCAATCGCTCGGAACGCGATTGCCGACGATGCCAACGAAGTTTCGGTTGCGATCGGTTCCCTGTGGGAGATCGCAATAAAAAGGTCGTTGGGAAAGCTAAAATTTCCGCATGACTTTGAAACCGTTTTGCACGCCGAGGAGTTTGGCCTCCTGCCGGTTACCTATAAGCATTTGCACGCATTGGAGTCGCTCCCGCTCCGTCATCGCGATCCTTTCGATCGATTGCTGATTGCCCAGTCGATCGCGGAGAATGTGCCGGTGGTGACAAACGACAGAGCCTTCGCCCTCTATGACGTAAAAACATTTTGGTGAGCGGCCCTCACTCCCACCCCTTGTAGGGCAGCACGAGCTTGCCCGCCGCGCGCTCCGCCGGCCACACCGCGACGTACGCCTTGCCCTGCAGCTGGGTCAGGTAGGTCGCGGCCAGCATGTTCTGACCGGTCGCGTCGAATTTGACCCCGTTGTAGCCGACGATCAGCTGCTCCGGTTTGAGGTCGGTCTGCTGCAGCGCCTTCTGGATCGCCGCCGGGTCGGTCGAGCCGGCGCGGTTGATCGCTTCGGCCAGCACCAAGAACCCCTGCATCACGCGCGCCCCGGCATCGTCGAGGTCGCGGCCGCTCTTCGCCTTGTAGAGGGCATTGACGATTGACGCCGCGCTGTCCGGCTTGCCGGAACTGAAAACGCTGCGGTCGACGACGCCCCGCGCGAGGTTGCCGACCGCCGCGACGAAACCCGGGTCGGAGAAGCCATCATCGTCGCCGATCAACAGCGGCGGCTTGTAGTCGAGGGTCTTCATGGTCTTGATCAAAAGCTCGGCGTCGGCGGCGTTGCTGACAAGGATCGCGGCGTCGGGCTTCTGGCCGCGGAGCGCGACGACCGGCGCCGACAAATCCGGACTGCCCGCCGCGTAGCCGAGATCGGCGACGATCGCGAGCCCCGCCGCCTTGGCCGCGTCGCTCAGCAGCGCCGCGGCTGCCTTGCCGCGTTCCGTCTGCTCGCTGACCAGCGCGAGCGTGTCGATCTTCATGCCCGACGATTTGAGCGCCGACAGGAACTGCGCGTAGGTCCTGGCGATATCGCCCCCGAGCGGGGTGGTGCGGAAGACAAATTTGCCGCCGGGCCCGGTGATGCCCAACGCCTCGGCGTCGGGCACGATGAACGGAACGCCGCGCCGCTCGGCGACCGCGCTTGCCGCGAGCGTCGCCGGCGATTGGCCCGCGCCGATCAGCGCCGCGACACGCTGCCCGATCAGCCGCAGCGCCTGGCTCTGCGCCACCGAGACATTGCCGAGATCGTCGGCGAAGCTGACCGCGAGCTTCGCGCCGCCGAGATTGGGCAGCCCCTGTCCGGCGCCCAGCGGCAAGGCTTCGAGCCCTTTATGCGGCTGGTTGACGATGTCCTGCGCGGTCTTGATCGCCATCACGGCGTCCTTGCCCGCCGCTGCGGACAGCCGATAGATCGCGCCGATCGTCACGGTGTCCTCGGCGCGCGCCGCCACTGTCGCCACGACGAGCGCCAACACCCCCAGCGCCCATGCCTTCATGGGTTGGAACCCCGCCCTCGCAGCATCAGAAACACGACCATGTCCCAGGCATTGCGGATGCCGGCGACCAGTAGGAAGGCGAGGATCGCGGCGAGCAGATCGAGACTGGCTGGCGCGGCGCGCCATGCCGTCGCCGCCACGCCCAGCAGCGCGGCATAGGCGACGAGCGGCAGGATCGCGTACCAGCACCAATCGCTAAGGACGACGCCCTGGTGCTGCCGGAACCCTGCCAAGACCCATCCCGAATAGGCAACGCCGCCGATCCCGGCGACACCGGCAGCGAGCGCCAGCCCGGTCCAATCGAGCGTCGGCAGCAGGGTCAGCGCGCAGCCGAGCAGGGCGCTCGACAGATGCGTGACAGTCGAGGTCAGGAACGCGCGGATCGCGACGCTGCGATCCCGGGTCAAAATCCCGACGCCGAGCGAGACGACGACAAACATCGCGCCAATCAGCGTCGCCGACGCCGCCCCAATCAGCATGAAGAACTCGTGCCAAGGCGCGAGCAGCGCTGCCGGCGACTCGAGCACTCGCCGGGCGCCTGGCGTTACGCCGCGCGCAGCTTCGCGGTCGCCGCGCGATCGACGCCGCCGTCGCCGCCGAGCGCGACGCGGTAATCGCGCCGGGCGGTCTCGGCGGTGATGAGGCCGTCGGCGACGTCGAGCGCGACCTGATCGGGGTCGCGCGTCGCCGGATCGCCGAAGCCGCCACCGCCGGGCAGTTCGAGCCGAATGAAGTCGCCGCCGGAGATCGTCGCCCGCCCTTTGGATCTAATCGCCTTGCCCGAGACCAGCGAGACCTGGCCCGGCGCGCCGAGCCCGCCGCCGTCGCGGCCTCGCGCCGGGTTGTTGATGCGCTCGAAATTGCACAGCATCGCCACCGGCATGTCGTCGGCGCCGCCCAGCTCGATGACCTGGCCAAGGCCGCCGCGATACTTGCCCGCGCCGCCTGAGCCCTCGCGGAACTCGCGGCGACGGAACATCACCGGCGCCACCGACTCGGTTGCTTCAATGGGAATCGTGCGAACGCCTGAAGGAAACGCGGTGACGTCGAGCCCGTCCTTGCCCGGCCGCGCGCCAGTGCCGCCGCAATGGAAGATGACGGTGCTAAACGGCGGCACTTCCTCATAGCTGCCGTTGCCGAGCTCATCGGCGACATCGGCGCCGCCATAGATCTGCGGGTTCCACAGGGACGACGCACCCTCGGCCGGGACGCCGCCGTCCATCACCTGGTGCAGGCAGCCGAACACCACGTCGGGTAGCATGTGGCCGACCGTGTGTCGCGCCGCGACCGCGCGCGGCCGCCGGACGTTGAGGAGGCACCCGTCGGGCGCGCTGGCAGTAATCGGCGCCAGGGAACCGGCATTGTTCGGCACCTCGGGCGCTACCAGGCACTTCACCCCGAACGCGGTATAGGCCAGCGTATAGTTCATCACGACGTTGATGCCGAAGGCGCTCGCCGGCGAGGTGCCGGCGTAATCGACATGAATGCCTGCTTCGCCGATCGTCATCTCGCCGGCAAGCAGCAGCGGTCGGTCGTAGCCGTCCATCCGGACCTCGTTCCTGAATTTGCCGGGCCTCAGCTTGCGGATCGCCTCGAGCGTCGCCTCGCGCGACGTTTCGATGATGTGCTCGCCAAGCCGGTCGAGATTGGAAATCCCGAATTCCTCCATCATCTCGACGAGTCGCCGGCTGCCTTCGTCGTTGCACGCCGCGAGCGCGTAGATGTCGCCTTCGACCTGCAGCGGCTCGCGCACATTGGCGCGGACGATGCCCATCAAATCCTCGTTCATGCGGCCTTCTTTGGCCAAGGCCATCAGCGGGATCGCAAGCCCCTCCTCGAACACCTGCCGCCCGTCGGGCCCCATGCCGAGCCCGCCGATATCGACGACATGCACGGTCGAGGCGAAGAGGCCGACCGGCACGCCTTGTAGGAAGGTCGGGCTGACCACGGTCAGATCGTGCAGATGGCCGCAGGTCAGCCAGGGGTCGTTGGTGATGTAATGGTCGCCTGGCTTCATCGTCTTGAGCGGAAACGCATCGAGGAAATGCTTGACCGCCGCCGCCATCGAATTGACGTGGCCCGGCGTCCCGGTCACCGCCTGCGCCAACATCTTGCCGTCGCGGTCGAACACCCCGGCGGACAAATCGCCCGCCTCACGCACCGGGGTCGAGAACGCGGTGCGCACCAATGTCTGCGCCTGCTCCTCGACGACGGCGATGAGCCGCGACCACATGATCTGCATGTGGATCTGCGACAGGGCGGTATTCGGGCGAGAGAGCATCTTGCCTCCAAGGGCGTTTACACGGCGCTGACAGCGCAGTGTAAGTGTTGCATGCAGGCCAGGGCAACGCCCGCGCCGAGCCAGTCGCCGGCTGCTGATCGCCGCCTGCGCGGTCCACGAGCGGCGCGGACGCCGCGAAGCTAACCGCGCAGCAATTTGCGCAAATTGGCTCTTTACGATCGTATCCCTTTAAGTTGGCTTGGGACTGATTACATTACGCGGCGCTGCGGCGACGGGCCGATCCGGACCGCCCCGGCCAGGAGGACTTGTCGATGAAGCCGTTCGCTACAGGGGTTGTGAGTGGGGTTCTGGCGGCGCTCGCCGCGACCAGCGCGATGGCGCAGACGCCCTATGACGATGCGACCTGCCGCCAATACGCCGACCAAAACACCGCCGGGCTGCGCGCGCAGGCCGGTAACCAGGCGGCCGGCGGCGCGTTGGGCGGCGCGTTGCTCGGCGCCGGCATCGGCGCCGCGATCGGCGGCGGCCGCGGCGCGGCGATTGGCGCGGGCGCGGGCGCGATCACCGGCGGCGCTGCCGGCAGCGCCAACGCGCAGAACACCAGCGACTACGCGAACCAGCAATACTACGCCTACTACCAGCAATGCATGGCGAGCCGCTCCCCGGCCGCGCCGCCGCCTCCGGGCTACGCACAACCGCAGCCAGGATACGCGCAGCCCCAACCCGGCTACGGCCAGCCCAACCCGCCGCCCCCCGGTTACTCGCCGTATAACCGATAGTCGCTGAGGGCGCGGCCGGGCAAGCGGCGCGATAGTATCGTCAGCCCAGCTTGAACCCCTGCCGCGCCAGCAGCTTCCAGCCGCCGTCCTGCTTCTGCCAAACTTCGAGCGTGCCCAGCTTGATGCTGGTGGCCTTGCCGTCGAGTTCGCTGTCCGACACGAAGAGATGACGGGCGACCGCGGCATCGCCCGCCACGGCAACCGACAGCTCGGGAAAGGTCAGCGTCTTGACCGTCTGCTTGCGGCTCACCACGCCGTCGACGAACTCGGCCTTGTTCTGGACCCTTGCGTCGGAATGTCCGTAGCTGAGTTGATCGGCCGTCAGCGCGGTCAATTTCGCCTTGTCGGCATCGAAAATCGCCTTGCGCAACGCCTCGACGGCATCGGTGACTGCGGTCTCATCGGCAGTTGCCGCAAGGGCCGGGGCATTTCGCAGCAGGCTCGCGGCGCCGAGCGCGGCCGCGCCGGCGATCGCCAGGTGGCGGCGGTCTATCGTCATCGCTCCCTCCCAATGGCTATTGTTGATTTCGGCTATTGCTGATTTCAGTCGCGGCGACGCGCCGCTTGCACCGATCTAAGCCCAACCGGCAGGCCGCGGCAACCTAGCTCCGCCGCGCCAGCTCGATATAGCCGAGTGCGTCGATGCGGGCGTCGAAGTTGCGGCCGACGACGGTCGAGGTCTCGTCCTCGACGATGACCGCCGGGCCGGTGAGCGCCGCGCCCGGCTTGAGCGCGCTGCGATCGTAAATTGCGACCTCGACGAATTCGCCAGTCTCGGGATCGAAGACCGGACGGCTTCGCGTCGGCATCGCGGCGAACGCGGGCGGCGGCGTTAGCGGCGCCTCCGCGCGGATCGGCGTCGGCCCCGCGACCAGCACCACCCAGCTTAAGAGCTCGACCTCGACGCCCGGGATGACCCGGCTGTAGAGCCGGCGATAGGCCTCCTCGAACGCCGCCACGATCTCGCCGGCATCGTCGCGTCGATAGGTCTTCGCCGTCAGCGGCACCGCGATCTCGTGCCCCTGACCGCGATAGCGCATCAGCGCCGAGCGGGTCTCGGCGAGCGCCGCGTCGGGCGCGCCGCGGCGCACGATCGACTCCGCCTCCCGAAACATCCCGGCGAGCAGCGTATTGGCGGAAGCGGCGTCGAAGCTATCGAGCCGCTGCAATTGCGTGCGCACCACCTCATAGGCGATCGGGGCGCGCAGAAAGCCCACCGCCGACCCCACCCCGGCATTCGACGGCACCAGCACCCGGTCGAGCCCCAATTTGTCGGCCATCCGCGCGGCGTGCAGCGGCGCGGCCCCGCCGAACGCGACAAGGGTGCGACCGCGTGCGTCCTTGCCGCTCTCGATCGCGTGGACACGGGCGGCGTTGGCCATGTTCTCGTCGACGATCTCGCTCACCCCCAGTGCCGCCAGCTCCAAGGCCAAATCGAGCTTGTCGGCGATCTCGCCCTGCATCGCCGCCGCCGCGGCTTCGTGGTCTAAGGTCATGCGGCCGCCGGAAAACCCCGCCGGATCGATGCGTCCCAACAGCAGATCGGCGTCGGTAACGCTGGGCAACGCGCCGCCCCGCCCATAGCAGGCCGGCCCCGGGTCGGCTCCGGTGCTGTCGGGCCCGACAGTGATCCGCCTCAGTGTGTCGACCCGCGCGATCGAGCCGCCGCCGGCGCCGATTTCGACCATTTCGATCACCGGGATGCGCAGCGGCAGCCCGCTGCCCTTCTTGAAGCGGTAGATCCTCGCGACCTCGAAGGCACGGCTGGTCTGCGGCTGGAAATCGTCGATCAGGCAGATTTTCGCGGTGGTACCCCCCATGTCGTAGCTGAGCACCTTGTCGAGCCCGCATTGCCGGGCGATGTGCACCGCGAAGATCGCGCCGCCCGCCGGACCCGATTCGACGAGCCGCACCGGAAAGCGGATCGCGGTCTCGACAGTTGTCAGCCCGCCGCCCGAGGTCATCAGGAACAACGGACAGGTGAAGCCCTCGGCCAACAACAAGGCTTCGAGATTGGCCAAATACCGAGCCATCATCGGCTGCACATAGGCGTTGGCGCAGGCGGTCGAGAGGCGTTCGTACTCGCGCATCTCAGGCGAGACGTCCGACGACAGCGTTATCGCCACCCCGCTTAAGCTCTCCAGCAGAATCTCGCGGGTTCGCCGCTCGTGCTCGGGGTTGACGTAGCTGTGGAGAAAGCCGATGGCGATGCTTTCGACACCGGCGGCGGCGAGGCAGCTCGCCAAGGCCGCCACCGCCGCCTCGTCCAGCGGCGTCGCCACGCGGCCGCGCGCGTCAATCCGCTCCGGCACGACGCAGCGCAGCCGCCGCGGCACCAGCGGCGGCGGCAGGTCGATATTGACGTCGTATTGCTCGAAGCGGTTCTCGTGGCGGATTTCGATCGTGTCGCGGAACCCCTCGGTGGTGACGAGCGCGGTCTTGGCGCCCTTGCGCTCGATGATCGCGTTGGTCGCCAGCGTCGTGCCGTGGATGATGATCGACAGATCCGCGGGGCGCAGCGCCGCCTCGGTCAGCACCGCATGGATCGCCGCCAGCACGCCGCGCTCGGGCGCCTCCGGTGTCGTCAGCAGCTTGGCGCTGAACCGCCTGCCGCCGCTCTCCGCGGACGTCTCCAGCGCGACATCGGTGAACGTGCCGCCGATATCGACCCCCAGCCGCGCCTCGCCCGCTTTCGCCACGACCAAACCCCGACAGCCATTATCCGAATCGGCGCAGTGTTCGGCGGCGCGGGAGCCGGTGTCAACCGCCGGCGATTCCGGACCAATCCCGAACGCCTCCTCATCCGGCGATGGTCGGAAAGCCATTTCGACGGTCGGTGTCTGCCTCCGCCGGCGCGATGATAAAAGGGGATAAGCCTCGGAGAGGTTGGCTGCTAACATCGCCGCAACAATGGCGGGTGAAGTGCGGGCCGCGCACTGGCAGCACGTGAGGGGAGCATGACCTATCCGTCGGCGCCGCCTGGCTCGTATCAGATCGATGTCGTCGATCAGGTTGGCCGGGCCTATCGCATTGTCGTCGACCGGGCGCAGCTCGTCGGCGAAATGGCGCTGCTGCCCTTTCTGATCGTGCTGGCGACCGAACTCCTCGCGGTGCTGATCCCCGGCGTCGGGGTGTTCGGCCGAGTGCTGGCCATGCTGATCCACGCCATCGGCTTTCTGATCTTCGGCAGCGTGTTTGTCGTCCGCTGGCATCGCTTCGTCCTGCTCGGCGAGAGCGTCGGCAGCGGGCTGATCCCGCCTGGCTGGACCGATTTCCTCGTCGCCGGCGTCAAGCTCGGCGCGCTGGTCTTCGCCGGCTGGGTCGTGCTGGCGATTGTCGCGATGCTGCCGCCGCATTTCCTCACCTTTCCGCTGGCGGCGATCGGCGGCGTCGCGCTCGGACTGTTCGCGCTACGCCTGTCGCTGATCTTCCCGGCGGCGGCGATCGAGCGGCCGATGGCGCTGCGCACCGCCTGGGATTGGCTCGAGGGCAATTTCTGGCGGCTGTTCGCCTGCGCGCTCGGCTGCTACCTGCCCTTCGTCGTCGTGCAGATCGGCATCGCCGTGATCGCGGGGATTTTCCCGTCGCTGATCTGGATCGTCTTCGATGCGGCCCACCTGGTGGTATCGTTCATCGGCGCCGCGGTCGGCGCCGCGCTGTTGTCGCATGTCTACCGCGACCTGGTCGGCGTCACGCCGAGGGACTGAGTCGCCCCGATAGCGTCCTAGCGCCGCGCCGCCGCCGCAAACCCGGCGTAAATTCGCCATGCTTGCCGGGAAATATCGCCAAAACCTCGAAGGGAGGTCACGGCGATGAGACTTTCACGCGATTGCCTGCTGGGCCTGGTTTTTTTCCTCGCGGTCGGTGCGCCGGCAAGCGCGGCTGACCTCGCCTTGAAGCGCGTGATACTGTCGAGCGGCGGGGTCGGCTATTTCGAATACGAGACAACCGTCGAGGGCGACGCAACCTTGACGCTCGATGTGCCGCTCGACCAGGTCGACGACGTACTGAAGAGCCTCATGGTCTACGACAGCGCGGGGAGCGCCGGTGAGATCACGCTGCCCGGCCGCGAGCCGCTCGCGCAGGGTTTTGCCGACATGCCGTTCGCGCCCTCGGCGCTGGCCTCGCTCGCGGATCTGTTGAATGCCGTGCAGGGGGCGGAAATCCGCGTCGGCGGCGACAAGCCGTTCACCGGCCGACTGGTCCACGCCGAGCAGGACACCGTGCGCAATCCCGACGGCAGCAGCGATAGCCGCACCCGGATCGATGTGCTCGGCGATGACGGGGCGCGCCAGCTGACGATCAAAGACCTCGACACGGTCCAATTCACCGACCCGGTGCTCGCCGGAAAGATCAAGACCGCGCTGATTCGGATCGCGACCTATCGAGCGCAGGGGCGCCGGCAGTTGACCATCGCCACGCATGGCGGCGGCAGCCGCACCGTGCGGATCGGCTACGTCGTCGCGATGCCGCTGTGGAAGGCGACCTATCGGCTCAACCTGCCGGTTGATCCCGCGAGCGCCACCGCGCGGCTGCAAGGCTGGGCGGTGCTGGAGAATTTCAGTGGCCAAACCTGGAACGAGGTGGAACTGACCCTGCTGTCCGGCAACCCGGTGACGTTTCATCAGGCGCTGTACGAAAGCTACTACGTCCCGCGGCCGAGGGTGCCGGTCGAGTCCAGTAACGGCGTCTTGCCGCCAGCCGACAGCGGCGCGGTCGGCGAAGCCGCCGCCAAGGCGAGCGAAGAGGCCCCGGCCGGCGGCCTGATGTGGGCGTCTCCGCGCGGCCTCCCTGCTGCCGCCAGCCTCGCGGCGCCGGCGCCGCCGCCGCCATCGTCCGCGCCGCAACTCGCGCCGGCGACGATCGAACCCGCCGGCGCCGTCGAGAACGCGACGCAAATCTCGTTTACCCTGCCCTACAAGGTCACCGTCGCCCCCGGACAAAGCCTGGTCGTCCCGCTGATCGATCGCGATCTCCCGGCGCGCCGGATCGACCTTTTTCAACCGGCGACGTCTCCGCGTCATCCGCTCGCCGCGATCGAGCTGACCAACTCCGCGGATACCGGTCTGCCTCCGGGGGTGCTGACCCTCTATCAGGGCGCCGCCGGCGGTACGTCCTATCTCGGCGACGCCCGCCTGGCGGCGACCCCATCCGGCCAGAAACGGCTCCTTAACTACGCCGTCGACGAGAAAGTGTCTGTCGATCAGAGCGCCGACGAACGGCAATCGATTGTCAAGGCGACGGTGGCCGAGGGGGTGATGCACCTCATCCGATTGCAACGGCGCACGACGATCTACACGGTGGACAGCGCGACCGCGCCGCCGGGCCTCATCGTCGAGCAGCGCAAGCTCGGCGGCTGGAAGCTTACCGCGCCGGAGAAAGCCGAGCGCACAGCGGACGCCTACCGCGTCCTCGCCGCGCTCGACGCCAAGGGCAGCGGCAAGGTGACAATCGTCGAAGAGCAGCCGAGCGAAGAGACCATTCAGCTCGCCGATGTCGATGACGAGCAGCTCGGCGCCTATGTCTCCGCCATCGAGATAGACCCCAAGCTGCGCCAAGCACTCGGCGACCTCGCCAAACGCCGGCAGACGGTCAGCCGGCAACAGGCCGAGCTCGACCGGCTCACCGAGGAACACACCCGGCTCACCGAAGACGAAGAGCGGCTGCGCGACAACTACACCGCGGTGAAGGACGAGCCGGCGATGCGCAAGATAACGCTCGACAAGCTGAAGGCGGCCGAGACAGCGATCGACGCGAATGCGAGCGCCACGGCCAAGGCTGCGGCGGCGCTTGATGCGACAAAAACCGACCTCGCCGCCTTCGTGAGCGGGCTGAAATTGTAGCCCACGGGCAGACCAGTTGCCGGTCACCGGCGACTGGGCCTTTTCGCGGGATTGCGCTGGCCGTTCCGATCCGCCAAAAGGGGACGCATCGCCTCTCGCACCGGGGTGACGGACACGGTGCTCGCGCAATAAATGCCAGGGAGATGGAAGATGGGGCGCAGATACGCGAACATCCTTGAAACGGTCGGCAACACGCCCGTCGTCAAGATCAACCGGCTGGCGCCGCCCGACGTGAACCTCTACGTGAAGATCGAGGCTTTCAACCCGCTCGGCTCGGTCAAGGACCGGCTGGCGCTTGGCGTCATCGAGGCGGCCGAAAAATCGGGCGAATTGAAGCCCGGCCAGACCGTCGTCGAGGCGACGAGCGGCAATACCGGCATCGGCCTCGCGATGGTTTGCGCGCAGAAGGGCTACCCGCTCGTCGTCACCATGGCCGAGAGCTTCAGCGTCGAGCGCCGGCGCCTCATGCGCTTCCTCGGCGCCAAGGTCATCCTGACCTCGGCGGCAGATCGCGCCGTCGGCATGCTCAACAAGGCGATCGAGCTCGCCGAGACCCATGGCTGGTTCCTCACCCGGCAATTCGAGAACGAAGCCAATCCCGACATGCACTCGCGCACCACCGCGCGCGAGATCGTCGACGATTTCGCCGGCGAGCGGCTCGATTACTGGGTCACCGGGTTCGGCACCGGCGGCACCCTGAAGGGCGTCGCGCGGGTGCTGGCCAAGGAGCGGCCGGAGACCAAGATCGTCGTCTGCGAGCCGGCGGACGCGCCGATGCTAGCGAGTGGCGCGCCACAGGCGCGCAACCCGGACGGCACCCCATCGGCCCCGCACGCCGAGTGGAAGCCGCATCCGATGCAGGGGTGGAGCCCCGACTTCATCCCCAAATTGACCGCCGACGCGGTCGACATGAAAGTCATCAGCCAGATCGTCCGCATCCCCGGCCCGGAGGCGCTCAAATGCAGCCGCGACCTGGCGCAGAAGGAGGGGATTTTCGTCGGCATCACCTCGGGAGCGACCTTCGCCGGGGCGCTCAAAATCTGCGCCGAGGCGCCGAAGGGCTCGACCGTGCTGTGCATGCTGCCCGACACCGGCGAGCGCTATCTCAGCACGCCGCTCTTCGCCGACGTGCCGGCCGACATGTCCGAGGATGAGGTCGCGATCTCGCACTCGACCCCCGCCCACTGGCTGAAACCGCCGGCTTAAGGCGTCTTCAGACTGAAGCATTGAAAGAATGTCCTCCCGCGGGCTTGACCCGGAGGAGTTGATCGCCGACTTCAGGTTTTCTGCGACGTTTCTGCACCATGCGTGGGCGTGGCTACCCCTGAAGGCTGCCATTACCGCTACCCCTGGTGCAAGAGGAACGGTTTGCCAGCCGGTCATGTCACCATTTGAATTTCCGCTACTGCACGCTGAACGGACTCTCGGTCCGATGCCGCCGTCTACCGCAAAGCGTTCATTCGATGACCTCGTCGGCCTGCGCGAGCAGCAGTTGCGGTACAGCGAGGCCGAGCGCCTTTGCGGTCTTGAGGTTGATAACCAGCTCGAACTCCGTCGGCTGCTGGAACGGCAAGGTCGCCGGGTTCTCGCCCTTGAAAATCCGATCGAGATAGTGCGCGGCCAGGTGCATCGACCACGCCATGCTCGGCCCGTAAGACATCAAGCCGCCTGCCGCGGCGAACAGCCTTAGCGTCGAGGCCGACGCGAGCCGGTGGCTCGATGCGAACTCGATGATCATGGGCAAGCGCTGGAGTGCGAACGCGTCGATCAGAAGAAGGAACCCCTCGGGTCGCTGCGAGACGATCGCCGCGAAAGCCGACGGAAAATCATTCGGCTCGCGCACCGGAGCTTTTGCCAATGTCAGGTCTAGCGAACCGGCGGCCGTGTCCAGCATCTGCCAGACCGGTGCAAACGCGGGATTTCCCGCGTTCCACAGCACCGCGACCCGGCTTAGCCCAGGGACGGCTTGCTTGAGGAGCGACAGCCCTTTGGCGCTCATTTCCGGCGATTGGATCGCGCCGCCGGTGACGTTGCTGCCCGGTCGCGCGAGGTTTTCCGCTAGGCCGGCCCCAACTGGATCGATCGCGGTCGGGATGATGATGGGGATCGTGCTCGTCGCCCGCTTCGCGGCAAGGGCCGCCGGGGTGGTCCCGCAGAGGATCGCATCGACCTTGAGCGCCACCAGCTCCTGCGCGAGGGCTGGCCAGCGCTCATTCACGCCTTGCGAAAAGCGCCACTCGACGACTAGGTTTTTGCCCTCGACATAGCCGAATGTCCGCAACTCCTCGAACATCGCGGCGTCGAAGGCCTCGGGCGTGTCCGGCGTGTTGGCGAGGGCGCCGACGCGATACGTCTTGCCCTCCGCCCGCGCGGCGACGAGGCGTAAGCCGGCGAGGCCGATGCCTGCGAGAACCGTGCGCCGCCTCATTCGATGATCTCGACGGCACTTACTGACCTTTTTTGGAGGATCTGCATCTGCCAATTTCGTCTCGCGGAACAAGCGTATCACCTTACAACCGTGGGCACGATTTTGTGTGGCTGTCAGCCGATACGGATACCGCGCTAGCGCCGGCGGCTATTTCTGCGCCGGGAAGGTCGGCGGGATCGGATTGAAGTTGAGCGGCGCGTCGTTTTCGATCTTGTCCGGGCTCGGCAACTGCGACGCATCCCATCCGCCGCCCAACGCCTCGACCAGGGCCGCGCTCGCGACCAGCTGGCTCTGGCGAATATTGAGCGCGGTCTCGGCGTCGCCGAGCGCGGTGTTCTCGGCGACGATGACCGCGGTATAGGCCTGCGTCCCCGACAAATACTGGTTGTTGATGACGCGCTCCGCCTCGCGCGCCGCCTTGACCGCGGACTCCGCGGCGACCGCCTGCTCGGCGAGGATGCGCTCGCTGGCGAGTTCGTCCTCGACCTGCTGGAACGCGGTCAGCACGGCCTGCCGATAGGTCGCGACGCTGGCATCGTAGGCCGCCTCGTCATGTTCGACCTGCGCGTTGCGGGCGCCGCCGTCGAAGATCGTCTCGGCGGCGGTCGACCCGAACGACCAGATGCGGCTTGCGGTGGTGAAGAGCTTGCGCAGCATCTCCGCCGACACCCCGTAATCGCCCGACAGCGTCACGGTGGGATAGAACGCCGCGACGGAGACGCCGATCTCGGCATTGGCCGCCTGCATGTCGCGCTCGGCGGCGGCGATGTCGGGCCGCCGCTCGATGAGCGCCGAGGGCATCTCGAATGGGATCAGCGGCACCGCGATCATGAGCTCGGTCGGCGCGATCGTCACCTCGGCTGGCGTCTTGCCGATCAGGACCGCGATCGAATGCTCGAGCTGCGCTCGGGTCACCTCCACCGCGATCAGCTGCGCGCGCGTGGCATCAAGCTGCGCCTGCGCCTGCGCCACCGCCGATTCGTCGGTGGTGCCGCTGCGGTACTGGTTGGTGACGATCTGCAGCGCCTGGGTGAAGGCCTTGACCGAGGCGTCGAGCAGCCGGGCGAGTTCGTCGGCGCTGCGCAACTCGATATAGGCGGTGGCGAGCTCGCCCTGCGCCGACAGCCGCGCGTTCGCCAAGGTCGCGGCGCTCGCCTGGGCGGTGGCGATGTCGCTCTCGACGGTGCGCCGCACCGATCCCCACAAATCGGGCACCCAGCTCGCCGTCGTCTCGGCGACAAAACGATTTGAGATGCCGCCGCCAAACCCCGCCGTGGGCGCGGAATTGCCGCTGCTGCGCGCGCGCGTCGCCGAGGCGTCGAGCGCCGCGGTCGGAAAAAACTGCGCGCGCGCCGCGGCGACGGTGGCCTCGGCTTCACGGAACGCAGCCTCGGCGGCCTTCAAATTTTGGTTCGAGATATCGATCTCGCGCTCGAGCTTATCGAGCACCGGGTCGTGGTAGATCGACCACCAGGCGCCGCGGTCGATCCCGTCGGCCGGCCGCGTCTCGCGCCAGCCTTTGACCAGCGGGCCGGGCTTCCACGCCTCCTTGTAAGCCGCTGGCACCGGCGCGTCCGGCCGCCGGTAATCGGGTCCGACGGTGCAGCCGGCGAGCCCCAACAGAACCGCGCCAACCGCTGTCGCGGTCACTCGCTCAATGCGGCGGCGCCCGCTTCCCTCCGGCATCGCGCTCACTCGCCGGGTTCGGGGACGCGGCCTGGCGCGAGGTATGGGCCGCCGCTGGCGCGGCGCCGCAACGCCCACTGGCGGAAGCGGTCGAGGTAGAGGTAGATCACCGGAGTCGTATAAAGCGTCAGCGCCTGGCTGACCAGCAGCCCGCCGACGATCGAGATGCCCAGCGGCCGACGCAGCTCGGAGCCTTCGCCAAACCCGATCGCCAGCGGCAAGGCGCCCAGCATCGCCGCCAGCGTCGTCATCATGATCGGCCGGAAGCGCAGGATCGAGGCCCGGTAGATCGCGTCGTGCGAATTGAGGCCCTCCTCGCGCTCGGCGACGAGGGCGAAGTCGATCATCATGATCGCGTTCTTCTTGACGATGCCGATAAGCAGGATGACGCCAATGAGGGCGATAATGCTGAATTCAATGCCGCACAGCATCAACGCCAGAACCGCGCCGACCCCGGCCGAGGGCAGGGTGGAAAGGATCGTGATCGGATGCACGTAGCTCTCGTAGAGCACGCCCAGCACGATATAGACCGCGAGCAAAGCCGCGGCGATCAGCACCGGCTCGTTGTTGAGCGATTGCTGAAACGCCTGCGCGGTGCCCTGGAAGCTGCCGTGGATCGTCGCCGGCACGTGCAGGCGCGTCATCGCCTGGTCGACCGCCTGGGTGGCCTCGCTGAGCGAGGCGCCCGGCTTCAGGTTGAACGAGATCGTGCTGGCGACGAACAGACCCTGGTGATTGACCGCGAGCGGCGTGCTGCCCGTCGCGATGCCGCCAAAGGCGGCGAGCGGCACCATCGTCTCGCTAAAGGTGCTGACAGGCGCGCCGGTCGAGGCCGAATTGTGCCCGGTATTGGCGAGCGCATTCGTCGCCTGGTTGCGCGCCGCGTCGGAGGCCACGCTTGCGGCGGCGGCGGCGGCGCCCGAGCTGTTCGTGGCCGGCGTCGTCGCCGCGACCGTGCCGGCGACCGCGTTGGTGCTCGCCGTGCC
>Ga0182015_10003115_pt1 | contig 18994 bp, 16 predicted proteins | sample 712P3MmetaG_FD_120478 | JGI IMG/M metagenome (GOLD analysis project Ga0182015, IMG submission 120478) | Permafrost microbial communities from Stordalen Mire, Sweden - 712P3M metaG | ecosystem: Environmental > Terrestrial > Soil > Wetlands > Permafrost | place: Sweden: Stordalen | collected...
CCGACCGGGAGGCAACCGCAAGCGGCCCCACCCTTGCCAACGGCGTGAACCCCATCAGCAGCGGGACGCCGGGCGGCATGACGGTCAACGCGGCGATCCTGACGGGAAACACGCCGACCATTTCCGGGGGTTCGGCGCCGAACAACAGCGGGGGCGCCCAGAACCTGGTCCGGATGATCGAGGACTGGTATTATCCCAATCCAACCGGGGCGACCAACACGGACGGCAGCCCGGTCGGGATGAACCTCACCTTGAATGGCTCGCTAGGGCAGCTCTTCGTCTCCAAGTTCTTCGACGGCGAGTACAAGTCCGGCATGCAGCAGGCCTTGGGCACGATAAGCCCGGGCGTCTACGACCGCGTGTACATCCAGCCGAAGACGCGCAAGCTGATCTACGACACGAATTTCAAGGTTCGGAGCCCAGCCGGCTCGCCCTCAACGCCTAGCTATAACCGGGGCCCATACTTCTATCCCTGAGGCCGGCGCCTTAGCGCAAGGCTTTCACGTAGAACGGTACCGCGGATGCGTTTGACGCCGGCGCCGGATTTCCCGGCGAGGGGCGCCATTTGACGAGGGAACACGGCGCGTGTATCCTTTGTCACCTGTTAATCGTCTTATTCCCACGTAAGCCATGAATACACGGACACTCTTCCTCATACCTGCTGCACTCGCGCTCTGCGCGGCCAAGCCTGCCGACGCCTATGTTGGCATCGGCTTCAACCTGGCCCTCCCCCTCTACTACCCGCCGTCCGGATACTATCCGGCCGCGCGTCCCGTCGTCTACCAGCCCACTCAGGCCGTGGGCGAAAGGGTGACGCCGGCACCCGGCCCCGGATACGTCTGGATGGCCGGCCATTGGAACAACGTCTCCCAGCGCTGGGTGTGGGTTGCGGGCCACTGGGACCTGCCGCCTTCCCCGAGCGCGATCTGGACCGCGGGCCACTGGGTCCAGGGCAGCTCGGGCTGGGTCTGGGTGGACGGCGCCTGGACAATCGGGGCCGCGTCCCCGCAGTCCTCGGCCCCCCCGTTGCCTCCGGGCTCCCCGGCTGGCGCGGACCTGCAGCCCCCTGGCAATGAGGCCCCGCCGTCGCCCCCTGGGGCCGCGGTCTCGACCCCGTCCTCGCCCGCTCCCTCGGGTCCCGAGATGGCCGACGGGACGGTCGTCAGCTACGATCCCCCTTCCCCTGTCGTCGAATACGTGCCCGTGGCCCCCTATCCGGATTCCGTCTGGGTCGGCGGGTTCTGGGGCTGGAACGGCGCCTGGTACTGGAACGGCGGCCACTATGCCGCGCGCCCCTTCCGCGGGGCGGCATGGGTCTCGGGCGGCTGGGCGCATGCGGGACGCGGCTGGGCCTGGCACGGCGGACACTGGCGCTGAGGCCGGCAGATCCCGCCGGCGCCTGCAGATATTAGACTTGTCTACCATCTGGCGTTAATTTCGGTTCCGGGCCGTGACCCGGAACCAGTATGCGCGCTATGTCCTGGCGAGGATCGCCGAGGCAACCGCGGTAGCGTCCGCGGCCGTGCTCCTGGCGCACCTTCTCCAGCGGCTGGGAATCCTGTCACCCCTTCACTGGGAGCCCCCGTGGATCCCCCCCGGGCGGCGCCCCGTCGCCCGCCTCGAATGGTGGGCCTGGCCCGCGCTGTGGGGAGTCCTTGCCCATGGGATCCTCGGTCCGAAGCAGCGAAGGCCCGTGTACCTCAAGGTTCCCGGGGCCATGTACGCCTACGCCGGGATAACCGTCGGCCGCAACGCAGGCTGCCGGGGCGGCTGCGTGACCGGCGCCACCGGGTCCGGCAAGACCCTCGCCTGCATCATGCCGCGGCTTCACTCCATGTGCGTCAACGAGTCCGGCGTCGAGCGGCCCGGGTGGCGGTCCAGCTCGGAAAGGCGGGCTCTTGAGGACGCCAGGGACAGCCACCGGGCCGCGTCAGCCGCCGCGCAGTCCGAGATGGACGAGCTCACCGCGCGCCTTGCGGCGGCGACCCGCGACGGATGGGCGGCAGGATGCGAGGCCACGGAGTGGCAGCTTGCGAGGCTGCGCCGCCAGCGGGAGGAAGGCGCGCAGAGCCTCCAGCGGGCAAGCGATCCCTGCCGGCGCCTGAGGTTCAGGATCGCGCCGTGGGGCGGGTTCGTGTGCGGCGAGAAGGGGAACGAATGGCAGGCCGTCGAGTCCCTCCTGCGCCACCACGGCCGCGAGGAGGACCTCTGCGTCCTAAGGACGCGGCCCCCCGGCTCGCCGCGCGACTGGACACCGGCCGTCACGTTCAACCTCATGTCCATGGACGAGGTGCCGGCGGACACATGCGCGAAGATACTCGTCGACACCGGCCTCGCCGTCGAGGAGGCCTGCACCCGGGACGAGTTCTTCGTGCCGCAGGCCAGGGACAAGATCGCCTGGGGAATCCGGCTTGTGCGGGCCGTAAAGGCGGCGGCCAGGTCGACCACGGGCAAGGGCGCCCCCGACGCCAATCCCGGCTTCCTGACGATCTTCGACATACTGACCGTGCAGGACAGCTACCGCAGGTACCTCGTCAGGTGCGCGGGCGCCTACCCGGGCCTCGAGTCGTCGGAGGCCTTCTCGGAGGCGCGCTACCAGCTTGAGAACAACTACTGGAACCAGCCGGCCGACCAGCTCGGCGGCGTGCGGAGCACGCTCTACAACTTCCTCGTCCCGTTCTCGGAGCCCGAGATCGCCGAGGTCTTCTGCGCGGGAAGCACCTTCGACCTGAGGGACATCCAGCTCGGCAAGGTCGTCTGCCTCGCGGTGCCGCAGAAGTTCGCGCTCCAGCGGCGCTACGTGGCCACGTTCCTGAAGGCCCTGGTCTACCAGATCGTGCTCGAGCGCTTCGACCGGCAGGCGGACCACCCCGGATGGCTTGACCGCAACGTCATCGTGGTCGAGCAGGACGAGTGGCAGCGGCACGCGGTGAGGGCGGACTGCGAGGTCGACGTCGTGCGGGAGGCCATGGGGGCCGTCTACGCGGCGACCCAGTCCCAGAATTCCGTCTGGCTCAGGCTGGGCGGCAGGGAGAAGGCCGCCCCGATGATCGCCAACCTGCGCAACCGCTGGATCTGCCAGGCGGCCACCGAGGAATGCGCCGGGGAGAGCTCGTCGCTCCTGGCCGCGCGGGTCTCCCGCCAGGTCTCGCACACCCGCGGGGACGGCGGCCGGACGACGAGCGTCTCCTTCGCCGAGCGCCCCTTCCTCCCCACCCGCGAGCTGCGCTCGCTCGCGCCGTTCCACGTCGTCTTCGCCCCGGCCGAGGGGCGCTGGCTCTACCGCAGGTGCATCGCCATGCCCGCGACGCCGGACGGACGCATACCGCCCTGGTGGTTCGGGGACTGGAACCCGCTGCACTGGCTCCTCCACTTCCTGCGCCTTCCCGAGAGGATCCGGGGCTTCCGCCTGCATCCCGGCGACGGGTTCGTCCCGCCGTGGAGGGCGAGCGCCCCGCTGCGGGCGCAGGTGCGCCGTCTGGCGGGCCTCGACGGGACATTCATCATCCTGTCCGGGGTGCGCGCGCGGGACGCAGGCAGGTGAGTCCCGAAGAAAAGTGATAGGGGAGTATATTTTAGACTTGTCCTAGAATGTGTGTTAATCATCCCATCGCCGCCGATGAAAACGAATGCGATCCGCTTTGCCCTCGGATGCCTGCTCGCGGTCTCCTCCGCCGTCGCCCCCTTCGCGAGCGCCCAGTCCGGGCGCTATTCCTCCGAGTCGGTCACGCTTGGCGCCGGGGGATACACCCTCAACTTCGGGGTACTGTGGACCTGCGATGACGACACCCGGGGGACCGCCAGCAGCGCCGGGGAGATCGACCTGGTGGACGGCGGCGGGAACCTGGCGGCCCGGGTGCTCGCGACGGTCGACGCGGGAAGCCCGGTCGTCACGGTGACGGGCGCCGGGGCCGTGTCGGGCGTCACGACCTCGATCAACATCTACGGGGCGGCCGGCACGCCGGCCGATGGCTACCTGCACGGGACCTGGTCAATCACGGGGCTCGGCCCCGGCGCGTACACGCTGCGCTTCTGGTTCAGCCAGAGGTCTGTAGCCGGAAAGGCCGCGAGCACCATCACGACCGAAGCCATGGATTCCGGCGGCGGCGGCACCGTTGGCGGAGCACCAACCCCCCCCCCGACACCAACCCCCACACCGACGCCGACCCCTTCGCCGACCCGGGCGCCCTCGCCGCCGTCCGTGAGCCTGGCGGCCCCGGTGTCGCCCACCGTCTTCCAGGCGGCAAGCGTCGGCGCCACGGCGCTCGCGTCGGCCGGCGGCAATCCGCTCGCGTCCGTCTCTATCACCGTCTCCGAGGACAACGGGACGACCTGGTCGCCCATCGTCTCCGATTCCCATCCGTCAAGCCCCTCCGACTCGGAAGTCGCGCAGTATGCGTTCGCCGTGGCGGGCGCCGCCACGCTTCGCGCGGTCGCAACGGACACGACGGGCCTCACGGCAACGGCGACGCAGGCAGTGTCCGTGGGAAAGGCGAATCCGCCGGCGGTCTCCGTTTCGCCGGCATCGTCGTCCCTCGTCGCGGGGCAGTCCGTCGCCTTCGCCGCGTCCGGAGGAGCCACGGGAACCTACGCCTGGGGCGGCTCGGCGTCGGGCTCGGGCGCGTCGCAGGCGGTCACCTTCACCTCTCCGGGCACGTTCGCCGTGACGGCAGTCGACCCCGGAAACGCGAATTACAACCCGTCGGCCACCGCCTCGGCGACCGTGACCGTCCAGGCCGCCTTCTACACCCTTTCCGTCGCGGCCACGGCAGGCGGCAGCGCGGCGGGAGGGGGAAGCTACCCTCCGAACGCGCAGGCCTCGGCGATCGCTGCCTGCGATCCCGGCAACATGTTTGCGGGCTGGACGGGAGACGTCACCGGGGCAAACCCATCGATCTCGGTCCTCATGAACGCGAGCAAGTCGATCACAGCCCATTTCTCGGCGCTCCTTTCGCAGTCGATCTCGTTTGTGCAGCCCGGCCCGGTGACGATCCGGACGCCTGCGTTTGCCCTCCTGGCATCGGCGTCAAGCGGGCTTCCCGTGACGCTCGCGCTCACCTCCGGGCCGGCTTCGCTGGCGGCGGACGTCGTCACCCCGGAGGGCACCACCGGCCAGGTGACGATAACCGCGAGCCAACCGGGAAATTCGCAATACCTTCCCGCCCAGCCTGTTGTGATCTCGTTTCCCATCGGGTCGCCGCCCGTCGGCGTGATCCTTGCCGACGATTCCCCGGCGACGAAGAAATCCGACAAGGCAACGAGGACCACGAGCTACACCAGTGGTCCGGAACATTGAGGAAACCCGCCATGGAACGGCCGAACCTCCCTTTCCCTTTGGCGGTGAATTCAAGCAGCCATTCCCACTATCACCGGTTCCTGCTGGGGGCGGACCCGGCGGTCCTGGCCCCGTTTCCAAAGCCGTATTGCATCGGGGAGCTCGGAACGCCGCTCGCGCGCCTCGCCGGCAGCCTGGACCTCCAGAGATGGAGAAAGCTCTACCACGGATCTTTCCCCTGGGTCGCGGGCTTCGGCGGCCAGCACTACGACCTGGGAAACGTACCGGCCCACCGGCCTCTCCCAAGGGAATACGCCCGGCCGGTGAGGAAGTTCGGCGCCTTCGACTTCGTCCAGGCGGCGGACCCGTCCGTCTCGGCGCTGGCGCTGGTCGCCGGCGACAGCCGGGTCCTCGCGCGCTTCATGGCGCTCAGCGACGACTTCTCCAGGCGCATCGAGGAGGGGGCGGCGTCGCGGAGCCCGGGCCCCACGGGCTCGCGGGCCACGGCGCGCATGCTCGCCGGCCAGTTCGCCGAGCCGAACAACCGGTGGCTGATGCCCTACCTGCACGTGCATGCCCGCGTCCTCAATTTCACGGGGTTCAGGGAGGAGCCGGGCCGCCTGGACTGCATCGACCCCGCCGCGCTCGCCCGCGCCGCCCAGCGGGCCAAGCTGCAGTGGGTCGGCAGGCAGGCCGAGGCCCTTTCCGACCTCGGCTACCGGGTGGGCGTCTGCGAGGGCCCTGCGCCGGCGCTGCGCGTCGAGGGAGTCTGCGGCAGGCTCCTGGCGGCCATCGAGGCACCCCGGATAGCCGTCATGCGCATCCTCGAAAAGATCCTCGTCGGGGACAGGCCCCCTTCCGTCGAGCGGCTCGCGGCGGAGTTGCCGGCCCCGGTCATCGCGGCGATGGCGGAGGAGCTCGAGTCGGCGCTCGCGCGGTCCCACTTCCTCCACAGGCCGGCTAAGGTCGCCATTCCCTCCGAGGGGCCCTGGAGGGGCTCGGTCCGCGAGCACCTCGGGCATTATTGCCCGGGCTCCCTCGACCAGCTGGACGCGGCGGCGCTCCGGGCAAGGGCCGTCCCTTGTGAATCCTGCATCTTCCCGACTCCGCCGCTCGACCCGGCCCATTGCCATGCGCCTGCGGCGGAGTGCCTCGAGGCGAGGAGCCAGCTTCCGAGGGACCCCGACCTCGGCGTTCCGGCCGCACCCGGGGTCCCCGGGCTCGCGGCGCCCGCCTTCCTGGCCGCGGAGTTCGAGGAAACCCTGATGGAGGTGAACGAGCGGATCATCAGGGCCGGCCCTTCCGACCCGCTTGTCTGCCTCCGGGGGATGCTGGCGCGGATCGACCATCTCTCGGAGGGGGCGGACGCGTCGCAGCTCCGGCAGTCGCGGGCGCTCCTCGCCGCCGAGCTCGAGGCGCGGGCGCCGGAGCGCGCCCCGGCCCCCCTGCGGGAGCGGGCGCCGCTCGATTCGCTGGACGACCTGTTTGAGGACGCCTCACTCGCCCGCGCCGCATGCGAGCAGGAGATCGGGGGCCGAAGCCTGTGAATCCGGGGTGCCCGCCGCTCCTCGGCTGGCCCGACCAGCAGGGGCTGGTGGCCATGGGAAATGACGCGTGGAGGATCAAGGATGCCTGCGAGGGAACGGTGATCTTCGGCGGCACGGGGTCCGGAAAGACGTCGGGAAGCGGGCGCGCGCTGGCAAGGTCCTTCCTCGCCGCGGGATTCGGGGGCCTCGTCCTCTGCGCCAAGCAGGACGAGCCCTCGCTCTGGCGCGACTACGCGGCCGAGACGGGCCGCGCCTCGGACCTGTCGATGTTCGGCGCTGCCGAGCCGTGGACCTTCAATTTCATGCACTACGAGTCGCTCCGCTCCGGGGCCGGCGCCGGTCTCACCGAGAACCTCGTCTCCCTGTTCATGGAGGTCTCCTCCATCGGCTCGGGCGATGCTCGCGCCCGCGGCGGCGACCCCTTCTGGGAGCGGGCGATGCGCTCGCTCATCCGGAACAGCGTCGACCTCCTCGTAATGGCCGGCGAGCCCGTCTCGCTCCATGCGATGTTCGACGTGATCCGGAGCGCGCCCCCGGACGCGGTCACCCTGACCGCGCAGCCCTGGAGAACCCGGTCGGCCTGCTGGCGCCTGCTCGAGGCCGCCAGGGAGCGGGCGCCCGGAAAATCCTGGGAGATCGACTGCAGGGAGGTCGCGGGCTACTGGACCAGCCACTTCCCGACCCTCGGGGAAAAGACCCGCGGGAGCATCGTCGCCATGTTCTCGACGCTGGCGGAGGCCCTCATGCGCGGGAAGATGAGGGAGCTCTTCTGCGGGGGCACCACGCTCTCCCCCGAGGACGTGATCGCCGGCAGGATCGTCGTCGTGGACCTGCCGGTCAAGGAGTGGTCGGAGGTCGGCAGGATGGCGGCGGTCCTCTGGAAGTACTGCCTCCAGAAGGCCGTCGAGAGGAGGGGCGACAACGCGGGCGGCAGGGGCCGGCCGCTCTTCATTTGGGCGGACGAGTGCCAGCATTTCGCGAGCCGCTACGACCCGCTCTTCCAGGCGACCGCACGCTCGTCCAGGGCCGCGAGCGTCTACATGACCCAGAACTACCCGAGCCTCGCCGCCGCCCTCGGGGGCGGCCCCGACGGCAGGATGATGACTGACGCGCTCCTCGGCAACATGGGCACCAAGATCTTCCACGCCAACAGCGACCGCGAGACGAACCAGCTCGCCGCCGAGCTCGTGGGGAAGCGGCTGCAGGCGCTGCGCAGTTTCGGGTCCGGCGCCAGCCTGAGCCTGGGGGCGCAGGCCAGCGCCGGGACCTCCGCCAACCGGGGCCGCAGCGAGAGCATGGACTATGAGATCCAGCCGATGGAATTCTCGACCCTGAGGAAGGGCGGCCCGGACAACGCCCTCACATCCGACGCGCTTGTCTTCCAGAACGGGCGCCGGTGGTCGGGGACCGGGCGCACCTGGCAGAAGGTGTCCTTCCGCCAGCGCGGCACCGAGCTCGGGGTCCCAGGCCCGGGCACCGCCGCGGGGCGGGCGCGGTGAAGAGCGGGCCGGCGCCGCCCTACTTGCCCGCGTACCAGAACCCGCGGAGCCAGTTGTGGCGGTGGAGGCGGTGCTGGAGCTCCTGCGTCATCTCCGGCAGCGCGCTGACGGCGCAGTTCGCCTCCGCCTGCTGCGGGTTGCGCATCCCCGGGATGACGGTCCCGACCGCGGGGTGCGCGAGCGCGAACTTGATCGCCGCCTGGGGAAGCGTGTACCCGCTTCCCCCGAGCACCGCGGCGACCTTGCCCGCGCGCGCCACCGACCGCGCCAGCCTGTCCCCCTCAAAGTAGTTCCGCCTGAAATCCCCATCGGGAAACGTCGTGTCCTTCGTCCATTTTCCCGTCAGCGAGCCCTCGTCGAAGACGACGCGGACGATAATGCCGGCGCCCGTCTCCTCCGCGACCGGCAGGAGCTCAGCCGCAGGCTCCTGCTCGAAGATGTTGTAGATGACCTGGACGACGTCCACCCAGCCGCCCCTCATGAGGTCTATCACGCTGTTCTGGTCGTGCTCAGGCGTGGAGACCCCGACAAACCGGATCTTCCCCTCCTTCTTGAGCGTGCGCAGGACCTCGAAGGGGCCCGGCCCCTTGTTCCACGCCCGCGTCCACGTGTGCAGCTGCAGGATATCGAGCCGGTCGGTCCCGAGGTTGCGCAGGCGCTCCTCGACGTTCGCCCGCAGGTACTTCTCCGAGTAGCGCTCCGACGCGCTGCAGTAGGGGGACGGCGGCCACGGGCCGTCCGTCGGCGGCGTCTTCGTGGCGACCACCACTGAGTCGCGCCGGCCGCGCAGGACCGACGCGATGATCCGCTCGCTCTTGCCGTCGCCGTAACCCGCGGCGGTGTCGATGAAGTTGACCCCCATGTCGAGGGCGCGGTTGAGGGCGGCGACCGAGTCGGCCTCGCTCTGGGGCCCCCAGCTCCCCCCTATCGCCCATGCGCCGAAGCCAATTTCTGAGACGTTGAGGCCCGTGCGGCCAAGTTTTCGGAATTTCATGATCGTGATGGACGTACGCGGACATCATCCCGCCGGCGCGCCTAGGGTCAAGAAGCCGCCTGGGGCGGCCCCGGGCAGCGGCCACCGTGCTTATACTTATACCTTTCTGTTTGACCAGAAGGGACTTTGGTCTGTTTTTGAGATACCAACCGGCCATGAACCCCCGCACACTTTTCGGGTATGTCGCTGCCTGACGACGTCATCTCGCTGCTGCGCGACGAGGCCTACCTCGACCTTTGCCGGAACGCATTGAAGGATGCTCTGGAGCGCTTGGTCGCGGAGAAGCAGCAGGTGTCCGAGACGCGGCCCCCCTTCGGGATCCTGGCCTCCAAGAAGCAGAGGGACGTTTTCGAGTCCTCCATGCAGACCGTCATGGACACCGAGGCGGCGATCGAGGTCAGGCTGGGCAAGCTGGAGGCGATCGAGAACTGGCTCAAGGCGGCGATCCGCGAGCGCCTGCGCGACTACCTGCGGCAGGTGTCCGAGAACTACCGGCGCAGCGGCAAGATTTCCGAGTCGATAAAGTCGTGGGACCGCCTCCTCGAGCATTACGGCGAGCAGCTGCTCGCGCTGGCCCGCAACATCAAGAACGTCTCCGTTTCATTCGCGGGCGCGGCGGGCGGCGTGCGCTCGGCCTTCGGCGACCGGGCGCAGGCGTTCGCGGAGCTGCGGATGGGCGCCGACAGCCTGGACCGCACGGCCCTGCAGCTGGAGTCGCTCACGCGCTCGATGGCGCTCTTCGCCGCCAATTCCGCGTACAAGGACGTCCAGCTCGCCGAGATCTCCATCAAGGGCGTCGTCGGCTGGGTCGACAACCTCGCCCTGCAGCATGACAGGGACGCGTTGCCGGCCGCCCAGGAGATGGAGGCCGACGCCCGCGCGGTCGTCGCCAGGAAGCTGAACGACTACCACGCGAGCGCTGCGGCGGCCCTCGCGGCGATCACGGTCATCGAGGACCAGGAGCTTGAGAGCTACTGGGAGGTCCTGAAGGCCCATGCCCTCGCGCACTACGTGCAGGAGCGGGACGTGGACGAGGTCCTGAACGAGCTGAACGAGCGCTACGTGGTCGCCAACCTCGAGCGGCGCCAGCGCTCCATGGAGAGCCAGGCGGACCCGTACGGCCACGAGCGCTGAGCGCCCGGGCGCCCGGCTACTTCTGGGTTTCCAGCATCTGCTTCAGCTTGTCGACCTTCGGGCGTATCACGACGGAGCAGTAGCCTGCGTCCGGGTGCTTGGCGAAGTAGTCCTGGTGGTAGTCCTCGGCCGGCCAGAACTTGGTGAGCGGCACGATCTCGGTCGTGATCGGCTCGCTGTAGCCCTTCTGCGCCTCGGCGCGTGACTTCTCCGCCGCGGCCTTCTGCTCGGGACTCGCATAGAGGATGATCGAGCGGTACGAGCTTCCCATGTCGTTGCCCTGCCCGCCGACCTGCGTCGGGTTGTGGACGTGCCAGAAATAGGAGAGGACCTTGTCCAGCGGGACGACGGCCGGGTCGTAGTCGATCTTGACGACCTCGGCGTGCCCGGTCTCTTCGGTGCACACCTGCTCGTAGGTGGGATTCGAGACGGTGCCGCCCGCGTACCCGCAGGTGATGTGGGTGACGCCGGGGAGGAGCTTGTAGGTGGCGTCAAGGCACCAGAAGCATCCGCCGCCGAGCACCAGGGAGTCAGCCTTGGCCGGTTTTGTGAGTGTCGTCATCGAGATGAGAAGGAGCGCCGGCAGGATGTGGCGGTTGAATTGCATGGAGGCTTGGAGGGGGGTTCCCGCAGGTCACTTGGCGGCCAGCGTCGCCGAGTGCGCCGCCACCCAGGCGTCGTACTGCCTGCGCGGCATGAAGCGCAGGGACGCCGAGTTGATGCAGTAGCGAAGGCCTGTCGGAGCCGGGCCGTCGTCGAAGACGTGACCCAGGTGCTCGCCATCCGTCGTGCAGTGGACCTCGTCCCGGACCATCCCGAGCGAGGCGTCGGTCTGCGAGGATACGAAGAGGGGCTCTATCGGCTTCGTGAAGCTCGGCCAGCCGGTGCCGCTGTTGAACTTGTCGCGGCTGTCAAAGAGGGGCGTGTCGCTGCAAACGGAGAAATAGACGCCGTCCTCATGGTTGTCCCAGTATTCGTTGTGGAACGGGGGCTCGGTCCCCTGGTTCCTGGCGACGTCGTACTGGATGGGCGTCAGGAGCTTCTGCCACTCGGCGTCGGTATGCCTCACCGATGCCTTCGACATGTCGATGACGACGTTGGAGGGCAGCCCGCAGGCGGACTTGGCGCCGTCGACGGCGCACGCGGCGCCCTGGGCCGTGGGATCTGCGGGTTTCGTGGATTTCATGTCGGGATCGGCCCGCAGCGTAGCGGCGACGGCCAGGAGAGCGATTGAGGGGAGGAGGAGTTTCACTGCGGGTAAGAGTAACCCATATTGCCATTTATTCCAGTACTTGCTCAGCGGCCGGCCGCTTCGGCTTGACACCCCCCGGGTGGGCCATTTTTCCTTGGCCCGCCAATGATCCTCCCAGGCAAAGCCTCGATCGCTGCCCTCGCTGCCGTCTCCTCGGCGGCCGTCGTCATCGTCTCGTCGCCACACGCGCCGCGGGGGCTCTGATCGCTGATCAAAGATTTGCCCCTCCGGTGCTCGCGCCGGAGGGGTTTTTTTTGGCCCCAAGCCGGCGAGGGCAACGGAGCGGGCTCCAACACCGCAAAAAGCCATGGATACCAACGGAGCCACATACAGACCCGGACACCACGCCCAGCATGGGCCGCGGCGCACGCCGCGATTCATCGAGACGCCCGAGCCGTCACCCGTCCACGACCTGCTCGTGATGAGCCACGGACCGGAGGCGCTCCAGGGCGACCGGTCGAATCACGCGTGCCTGAACAGCTTCACGACCAGGTCGTGGATCATGGCCGAGGGCGCATGACCGAAGACCATGCCCGGGCGGAAGTAGTGGCCGACCGCGAGGATCTTGTCCGTGTGCGCGTTCCTCACCTGCACGTCGAGCTCGATCATGTAGGTGTTGAAGTCCCACGTCCAGAGGTCGTCGTAGGACACGATGAGGTCCGTGCCGCCTGGCATCATTGTCAGCGCCCCCGCGGAGGCGTCATAGCCCATCACCCTGAGCTGGCGCGCTATCTCGTCGGCGACGCCGAAGCTGTCCGCCAGGCGGTGCTCGACGAAGATGTGCCTGTACCCGCTTATGTTGGCATTCGGGAGCGCGCGCGTGCTGATGTGCCCGCATCCCGCGAGGAGGGCCAGCGCAGCGAGGGCCGCGAAGCCCCGTATGCCTTGTTTGAGCATGGTCGTTGCAGCACGCGCTTTGGAGCCCGCGGGTTGCACACGCAAGAAAGAAACTTCATCCTGCCGCCCCCGTCATCCCACCCGAGCCCCGATGGCAACCGCCCCACGAAGCAGATTCCCGAGGAGGCCCCTGAGCGCCCTGACGCGCTACGTGGTCGTGCCGCTCCTTTTCCTGGCGGCGGGAATCCGGCTGGGGATGTACATGGGGCGCGCCCGGGCGGTCCCCACGCCAGCCCAGCCGGCCCCGGCGCAGGCGCCGCCGCCCGCGGCCGCGGCGGAGCCGGCGGCGCCCCCGGCCGTTCCCTCGTGCGAGGTCACGGCCTCGTTCCAGAACAACATCTATCCCTCCCTCATGCTCTCCTTCGGGGTCGCCTACCCCGAGTACACGCGCTGCCTCTCGCTGTCCCTGCGCGGCCTGCCCGCCTCCGGGTCGCTCCAGCTGCGCGTTGACTCGGCCCTCTTCCTGCAGCCGCTCCAGGTCGAGCTGAGCGCCCCATCCGGCTCGGTCGTGGTGACCCCGGAGCTCCCTTGGAACTATGACCTCCTGCGAAGGACGACCCAGATGCAGACGCAGTCGTTCGTGGCCACGGTCCTCGTCGACGGGAAGCCCGCGGCCGAGGCGACCCTCGTCTGCACGGTCCACTCCGTGAACGAGGCGGTGTCGCGCATCTTCGTCGCCTCCTCCGGGCAGTGGCTGGACACGAGCGTGTGCTTCGCGGCGTTCGTCAACGAGGACCATCCCTGGATCAACTCGCTCCTCCAGGAGGCGGTGGCGGCCGGGAGCGTCAGGGCCTTCACGGGCTACCAGTACGGGGCCCAGTCCGCGCTCCAGCAGGCCCAGGCCGTCTGGGACGCGCTCGCCGCCAGGGGCCTGAGCTATGTGAACGTGGCCACGGACAGCGGGACCTCGATGTTCGTGTCGACCCAGTATGTCCGGTTCCTGGACCAGTCGGTGCACGACCAGGGGGCCAACTGCGTCGACGCCTCGGTGCTTTTCGCCTCGATCCTGCGCCGGATCGGGCTGCGGCCGGTCCTCGTCTTCAGGCCCGGGCACTGCTTCACCGCCTTCTATGACGCGGCCGAGGGCGGCCACCTGGTCCCGTTCGAGACCACCTTCCTCGGCTCGGCGCCCTTCGCGGCAGCCGCCTCCGAGGGCGCAAAGGAGCTCCAGTCGACGCTCCCCTTCATCGGCACGCCGCAGTACTCGATCGTCGACATCGCCCTCTGCCGGCAGGAGGGGATAAATCCCATCCCCTACCAGGCCGCCGACCGCAACTGAGGCGGGGCTAGCCCCTGAAGATCCCGGCAATCGTGGCCTGCATCTCCTCGGCCTTCGCGCGCGGGTCGGGGGCCTGGCGGATCGGGCGCCCGACGACGATGTAGTCGGCCCCCCCGAGGAACGCGTCCGCCACGTCCACCGTCCGCTTCTGGTCGTCCGACGGCCGGTTCTCCACCGGGCGTATGCCGGGGCTGACGACCAGGAAGTTGGCGCCGAGCTCCCCGCGGAGCCGGGCGGCCTCGAGCCCGGACGAGATCACCCCGTCGCAGCCGAGCTTCAGCGCCCGCCGGGCCCGCGAGAGGACGAGCTCCTCGGGGTCGCACTGGAAGCCGAGGTCGTCCAGGTCGCCCCGGTCGAGGCTCGTCAGCACGGTGACCGCCAGGATCTTCAGGTTTCCCTTGGCCGACACCGCGGCCTCGAGCATCGCGTCGTTGCCGTGGACGGTCGCGAAGTCCACCCTCCGGCGCTGCAGCTGCTCGACCGCGAGCCTCACCGTCTCCGGGACGTCGAAGAACTTGATGTCGGCGAACACCTTCTTCCCCTGGGAGGCCAGCCAGTCGATCATCTCGAAATACTGGCCGGTCATCAGGAACTGCAGACCGAGCTTGTAGAACTGGACCGAGTCGCCGAGCCGATCCACCCAGCGCTTGCCCTCCTCCAGGGAGGCGACGTCGAGCGCGAGGATCAGGCGCTCGCGGGCGGGTATCGGCTTCGTGGAGAGGTAGCCTTGGGTGGTCACAGGCCCAGATGCCAGACATCGGCCGCCCCCGGTCAAGACCGAACGCCGTGCGCCGGGAATTGACGCCGCGGCATCGGGAAAACGAGAATGGGCGCAAATGGCCACCACCATCTTCACCATCGCCAACCAGAAGGGCGGCGTCGGCAAGACCACGACCGCGGTCAACCTCGCGGCGGGCCTTGCGCTGAGGAAGATCCACACCCTCCTGATCGACCTCGACCCGCAGGCGAACGCGACCAGCTCCCTCGGGATCGAGAAGCAGGAGGGCAGGAGCCTCTATGCCGCGCTGCGGGGCGAGGGCGACGCGCTCCCCCTCGTCACCCCGACGGCCTACGAGCACCTGGCGCTGATCCCCAGCGAGGAGGACCTGGCGGCGGCCGAGATCGAGCTCTCCCAGATGGAGAACTACCTGATGAAGCTGCGCGGGGTCCTGGCGCCTATCGTCGCGTCGGACGGCTACCGGGCGATCATCATCGACTGCCCGCCGGCCCTGGGGCTGCTCTCGATGAACAGCCTCGCCGCGGCCGACTTCCTCCTCATCACGCTCCAGTGCGAGTACATGGCCCTCGAGGGCCTGGGCCAGATCCTGCGCAACGTCGAGCGCCTAAAATCCGCCGGCATCAACCCGGCGCTCGAGCTCGGCGGGATCGTCATGACCATGTTCGACATCCGGACGAGCCTCTCGCGCCAGGTGGTCGACGAGGTGAAGACCCACATGCCGGACAAGATCTTCAACTCGGTGATCCCGAGGACGGTTCGCCTGAGCGAGGCCCCGAGCTTCGGGAAGACGATCTTCGCCTACGATCCCACCAGCCCCGGCACGGCGGCCTACCGCAACCTCTCGGCCGAGGTCGTCGCGCGCTTCGGCCTATGACCAAGTACGGCCAGGCCTTCCTCGTGGGGCTGCAGAGCAACCTCGTCTACCGCTGGAACTTCGCGGTCAGGAGCCTGTTCTGGTTCTGCCACCTCCTGGTGGTCTTCATCCTCTGGGGCGCCGCCTATGCGGGAAACCCGTCCATCGGCGGGTACTCCTTCTCGCAGACGCTCACCTACTTCGTCGTCATCTTCATCCTGCAGTTCTTCGTCGGGGCGTTCAACGAGGACTACCAGATAAGCGAGGACATCCGAAACGGCCTCATCAACCAGTTCCTCCTTAAGCCGATCAACTACTTCGCGTACCGGATGAGCGTCTTCGCCGCGGCGCGGGTGGTCTCGGGGGCCTTCGGCATCCTCGCCCTCCTCGTCGCGCTGCCCTTCGTCAGGGGCTACCTCGACCTGCCCCACGAGGGCTGGCGGCTCGCCCTCGGGATCCCGGCGATGGGCCTGACCGCCCTGATCCAGTTCAGCCTCGCCTACTGCTTCGGGATGCTCGCCTTCTGGTTCCTCGAGATCCAGGGCTTCGTGATCCTGTCGATGGCCGTGGAGACCCTCCTCGGCGGCCAGATCGTGCCGCTCGACCTCCTGCCGCCCGCCGCCTTCAACGTCGTCCGATTCCTGCCTTTCTTCTACCAGGCCTACTTCCCGGCGGCCATCCTGACCGGCAGGCAGGGCCTGGATTTCGCGCTCCAGGGACTGGCGATCCAGGCGTTCTGGGCTTTCGTTCTGGTGTGCCTGGCCGAGGCGGTCTGGCGGCGCGGGCTGCGCCACCACACGGCCGCAGGCGGCTGAACCCCAAGGGCAATGGACTCACTCTCACGCTACCTCAGGATATGGCTCGCGAGCGCGCGCTACTCGCTCGTGCGCGCGACCATGTTCAGGGGCGACCTCTTCATCTGGGCCTCGGTCGAGCTCCTGTGGATCTCGGTCAACGTGATCATGGTCGCCGTCATCTACAGCCACACCCGCTCCGTCGCCGGGTGGAGCATGTACGAGATGCTGCTGCTCGTCGGCACCTCGATGCTGATCCAGCGCTTCCTGATGGGGTTCTTCTGGAGCGGGATATTCGAGATGGGGCGCAACGTGCGCAGCGGGCTCTTCGACTTCGTCCTCGCCCAGCCGGGGGACCCCCTCTTCATGGCCTCCACCCGCAAGCTCGAGCTCGACGGGCTCCTCAACGCGGTCGTCGCGGCCGCCCTCGTGGTCTACTCCGTCCGGAAGCTCGGCCTGCACCCGGGCGCCGGGGCCATCGCGCTCTACGCGTGCATGATAGCCTGCGGCGTCGTGATCCACTACAGCGCGCTCGTGATCGCCATGTCCCTCTCCTTCTGGATCACGAGCTCCCAGGGCGTCGAGGGGAGCTACTTCACCCTGATGGAGTTCTCCCGGCTGCCGAGGGAGGCCTTCGGGCGGCTGACCAGCATCCTCTTCGTCTGGGTCCTGCCGGTCGTCGTCGTCAGCAACGCGCCCGCGCGCGAGATTCTGCACGGGTTCCAGCCCTGGTGGGCGCTCGGGCTGCTCGCGGCGACCGGGGCATGGCTCGCCCTCGCCGTGGCCGTGTTCAGGAGCGGCCTCAGGCGCTACACGAGCGCGAGCTCATGAGCGGCGACCTGGACGCCCTGCAGGCCCGCATCGGGTACCGCTTCCGCGACCCGGGCCGCCTCGAGCGCGCCCTGACGCACGCCTCCTGGCTGCAGGACAACCCGGGCGCCGCCGGCAGCAACCAGCGCCTCGAGTTCCTCGGCGACTCCGTGCTCCAGCTTGTCCTGACGGAGGCCCTTTTCGCCCTGTTCCCGGACGACCGCGAGGGCGAGCTCACCCGCCGCCGGGCGGTCCTCGGCAGGGGCCAGTTCCTGTCCCGCCTCGCGCGCGAGGTGGGCCTCGACGCCTGCCTGCGCCTGGGCTCGAACGAGGAGTCGACCGGCGGGCGCGGCCGCGACGCGGCGCTCGAGGATGCGTTCGAGGCCGTGGTCGGCGCCGTGAACCTCGACGGGGGGCTCGAGAGCGCCAGGAAGGCGATCCTCGGCATCTACGGCGACCTCGCGGGGCGGCTCGCCTCGATGGAGGGCGGCGCCAACCCCAAGGGCCGGCTCCAGGAGATCGTGCAGCCGCTCCACGGCAACGCCGCGCTGCGCTACGAGGTCGTGGCGACGGAGGGCGCGGACCACGAGCGCAGCTTCGAGGTCGCCGTCCACCTCCTCGACCGCAGGATCGGCTCCGGGCGCGGCCCCTCCAAGAGGGCCGCCGAGGAGGAGGCCGCGCGGGCGGCCCTCGCGACGCTGGGCCCAAACCCGACCGGCGGATGACGGGCGCCGCGAGGCACAAGATCGTCGGCGTGTGCCCGGCGGCTCGCGGAGCCGTCCTCGCCGAGACCCTGCGCGCCCACCCGTCCCCGGTCTGGATCGTCGTCGCGCCGGACCTCAGGGCGGCCGAGCAGGTGGCCGAGGACACCGCGTTCTTCGCGGGGGCCGCGGGCGGGACCCCCCCGGAGACGCTTGTATTCCCGGAGTCGATACCGGACAGCCGCGACATGAGGGAGGCCTTCGCGGCGTCGGGCGACCGGCTGACCGTGCTCTCGAGGCTGCGCGAGGCCCGCCTGGGGACCGGGAGAAACCCCGGCGCGGCGCTCGCGGTGTTCGCGACGCCCACCTCCCTCCTGCAGCCGGTGCCCGCGATCGAGCAGTACGCGGCGAGCGAGGTGGTCCTCGTGCGCGGCGCCCGGCAGCCCTTCCAGGAGCTCCTGGAGCGGCTCCGCGGCCTGGACTACGACAGCGAGGCCGTCTGCGAGTCGCCGGGCCACTACGCCGTTCGCGGCGGCATCATCGACGTCTACCCGGTGACGGCGCCGGAGCCCTACCGCCTCGACTTCTTCGGGGACGACATCGAGGACATCAGGGTCCTCGACCCGGTCACCCAGCGGTCGGGGGCGCGCGTCGAGCGGGTCTCGGTCGCGGCGTCGCCCCGGGTGCGGCTGGAGGCCGCCAAGACCGGGATATCGGACTACCTGGACCCGACGGCGCACATCGCGTTTGTCGAGCCCGCGGCGCTTGAGGAGGAGTTCAGGGCGTTCTCGTCCGGGGGCGCCGACGCCCTCGCCCCGCTTCTCTCCAAGTGCGCGGCCGCGTTCGGGATCGCCGAGATCGACGAGGCGAGCGCGATATTCTCGGAGCCGGCCTCGGAGACGGTCTGGGACACGGAAAGCCTCGAGCACCACAGGCGCCTCCCGTCCGAGAGCCTGCTCGCCCGCGACAGGCTCCAGGCCGAGGACGAGGCGCGCAGGGACTTCCTGGGCCAGCTCGCGCGCTGGAAGCGGGAGGGCTTCGCCGTCGCCGTCGCGGCCTCGAAGCCCGTCGAGGAAAAGCGCATCCGGGAGATCCTGTCCGGGGACCCCGCCCTGTCCGCCCTCGAGCCCCTGTTCCTGCGGGGCAGCCTGAACGAGGGGTTCCGGACCTCGGGCAGGGAGGGCGCCGCCCTCGCGCTCTCGGGGGGTGCGCGGGGACTC
>Ga0182015_10003117_pt1 | contig 18987 bp, 18 predicted proteins | sample 712P3MmetaG_FD_120478 | JGI IMG/M metagenome (GOLD analysis project Ga0182015, IMG submission 120478) | Permafrost microbial communities from Stordalen Mire, Sweden - 712P3M metaG | ecosystem: Environmental > Terrestrial > Soil > Wetlands > Permafrost | place: Sweden: Stordalen | collected...
CTGCTTCCACTGTTCCAGCGGCATCTCATGGATCAATCCGCCCACGTCGATCCCCGCATTGGCGAAGATGCCGTAAGGCGCGCCGAAGGTCTCATGGATAGCCGAGTAGGCTTGCGCCACTTGCGTTTCGTCGGTGACATCACAGGCCAGGCCTATCGCTCCCTCCGCACCTTCGCGGTTGGCCGCGTCCGCCGCCTGCTTTGCGCTCTCGCCGTTTTTATCCAAAATTGCGATACGATCGCCGCGCCGGGCGCAGAGCAATGCGGTCGCACGGCCGATCCCGCCACCACCACCGGTGATGACGATCAGCCTCGCCGAAAAACTGCTTCCCTGCAAATGAATTGTCATCCCGACCGGAGCGTACTCGATTTCCTACATCACTGCGCTGTAAAGGTCCACGGTTGCGGCTTTCCCTCAGGAAAGCCGCATGGAGTTCGCCAAAGCTACTACGTCTAACAGGAAATCGGGGGAGCGTAGTGGAGGGACCTGCTGTTTCTTTTTCTTGAGTTCTCACGCAGACTCTTCAGGACCTACCCCTTTTGATCTACTTCGGCGCGGGGCTATACGCGACGCAATCGATCTCCACCTTCATACCGGGAGCGACCATCCCGGCGCCGACCGTCGTGCGGGCGGGCCTGAAGGCGTCAAAGACTTCTCCGTAGGCTTCGTTCATCGCGCTAAAGTCCTTCACATCGTGCAGAAATACAGAGCACTTCACGACATCCTGCAGATCGGCGCCACATCCACGGAGAATTGTCTGCACGTTCTGTAATACGAGCTTGGTTTGCTCCTGCACGGTGAACTCCGACTGCATCACGCCGGTCTCAGCGTCGACCGGGCCCTGGCCGGAAACAAACAGAAAATCGCCTGCGCGAACCACACTTGAATAAGGCCCCTGCGGCTTTGGCGCACCCGCGATCTGTAAGCGTTCCAACATATGACTCCCCCTCGTTCGGTGAAATTTGAAGTGTGATAGGGTACAGCAGCACGCCGGGTATTCTGGCCTTTACAATAAGGCGACCAGAGCAGTTTCGTACCAGTTTTCACGATAGCAGATAGGTGTGACAGCAGAGCGGAATAGCCTTCACTGCCTGCTTCTCGAAGATTGCCCGCCGCGGATTCCGGCTGGCGGTAAGCCATGTTGCCAGGTTCAGGTGCTGATGAAGCTGCCCTCTCCACAGACCGATAGCCTGCGCGCGAACGCCCTCTCGTTTCCTTCCGTGCTGACGCAAAGCATCACGCATATCGCGCCCGCAATGGGGCTGGTCGTCACGGTGCAGTTTGTCACGAACATGGCCGGCATCGCGTCTCCCCTGGCCTTTGGTATCGCGTTCCTGATCGTGCTCTTGCTGGGAGTTTGCCTGGCACAGCTCGCGCTGCATCTGCCTTCGGCCGGCGGGTATTACACCTACGTCAGCCGCTCTCTCAATCCCAAGGCCGGTTTTCTGGTTGGCTGGATGTTCTTTCTGTACGATCCGCTCACCGCCGCGATCAACCTCGCATACCTGGGCTTTTTGCTGCAGACTACGTTGCAGCTTGAGGCCCACGTTTCCTGCCCGTGGTATGTGGTGTACATTGCCTGCACGCTTCTCATCACCCTGCTCATTTATCGGGGTATCGAGATTTCCGCCGCCTTCGTGATGTGGTTCACCATCATCGAAATCGTCATTATTATTGGCCTCTGCTTGTCCAGCCTGATGCATCCGGGCGACGGGCATGTTCACCTCGAAAACTTCGTTTCCTTGCACAACTTCGGGCACAAGGGACTGTATCTCGCCATTGTCTTCTCCATCTTTACCTTTACCGGGTTTGAGGCTATTTGCCCTTTGGCGGAAGAGACGCGCGATCCTCGCCGCACCATCCCCCGCGCGATCCTGCTCTCTATCACGCTCATGGGCATTTTCTTCGTGTTCACCAGCCTGGCCATACTTACAGGTTGGGGCAACAGCCACATCGATACGTTTGCTACTTCGACCGAGAACCCGGTCTTTCTGCTGGCCAAACGGCTTTGGGGCGCGGCGTGGATATTTGTTCTGGTCGCAGTCATGAACTCCATACTCGGTGCGGCGATTTCCGGGACCAACGCGGCCGTCCGCGTCTTCTTTGCTATGGGCCGGGCACGCTCCATGCCCGCCGCACTGGCACATATCCATCCCCGGTTTCGCACCCCGGTCAACGCCATCCTGGTGCAAACGCTCATCACCCTTACGCTCGGCATTGGTATCGGTTTTTGGGTCGGTCCGGATCAGGAGTACTTCCTTATCGGCGTCGAAATGACGCTGGTCCTCATCTTCATATATTCCATGGGCAATATTGGCGTCTTCTTTCTTTACCGGCGGGAGCGGCCGCAGGACTTCAATGTCGTCCTCCATGTGCTGTTCCCCATCCTTTCCACCCTTTCGATGGTGTGGGTTGCCTATCACTCGGTTTTTCCCTTACCAGCCGCGCCGCTGCGCTACGTGCCGATTGTCGTGTGCGTATGGCTGCTGGTAGGGGTCGTGGTGTTGTTAACGGTTCCCCGCGCCTCTAATATGCCTCTTCTGCCTATCGACGGTACGGAGGTAGAAGCCCCGGGTCGGGATGACAAATCTGAGGTTGGGCTTCTGTCCTGACCCATCGGCCTTGGGCACCCCCTATTCGTGGTCAGGATTGAGTTTGCAGGGAGCGACGGTTGCTACCTTGGCAGCAGGCGCATGAGTCCAGTGGCGGGCAGGTCGGGCCGCAGAAAGTTAACCGGGCCGCCTGCTTCGCGACTCACGGCTTCGGCAGCCAGGTAGCCGCTGCGCACCGCTCCTTCCATGGTAGCCGGCCACCCAGTGGCAATCCAATCGCCGGCCAGAAAAATGCGTGGCCACGGACTCAGTGCTGTGGGTCGAATTAAATCGAGCTGCGGACGAATCGAATAGGTAGCGCGCACTTCTTTGACGACAGCCGCTTTTTCCAACTTGGCCTGGGCGACCAAGGGAAAGAACTGGGCCAACTCTTTCACCGCCAGATCGATAATCTCCTGACGCTGCATTTCGACCATCGACTTCGACGCACTCACCACCAGCTCGACATAGCTACCCGGGGCGCCGCGCCGCTTCTCCGGTTGCAGGCGTGACTTATGAAACATCCACTGTATCGTTGCGTCCAACAAGATCGCGTGCTCCAGGTCGGTGATCTCACGATCGAACCAAAGGTGAATGCCGGTGATCGGCGAGTGCCCGAAGTGATCGAGGTTATTCGCCAACTGACCCGTCCCGGCGGTTTGCGGTAAAGCCGGCAGCAATTTGCTCAAGCCTTCAAACGCCAGCGCCAGAACCACGGCGTCCGCGATAAAGGATTCGCCCCGCGCCGCCACTGTCCATTGCTGCGCCTGCTCAGACCACGCGAATGACTCGGGTGTTGCGCTCAGATCGACATGCCCGCTGCGCTTTTCCATGTACTCGATCGCGCGACTGTAAAGATCGCTCAGGGGAATGGTCGGGACGCCCATCCGGCCCGCACCAGGCGACAACAGCAGCGATTTGCGGATCACCTGCCCGGCGTAGTGCACCGACATGCGATCCGGATCTTCGTTCAGTGCGCTCACCAGAACCGGCTTCCAGAAGCGCTCAATGGCGCCCCGCGTCTGTCCATGGCGCGCCAGCCATTGGGCAAAGTTTTCCTGCGAATCGCTGGGAATGCCGGCGATAAAGGCACTCATCCCGCGGCCGATTGCGAGCTTGTCAGAAAACGAGAAAGCCGACGCCCGCAGAAATGCCGGCATCGAGTGAAAGGGTGCGGGGAGAAACCCGGGCTCAAGAATGCTCCGCCGTCCGCCCGGCTCGAGGAAGGTAAGGCCGTCGAACCAGCGAATCGCGTCGCTGACGCCTAGCCGTTGATAAAGGTCGATGAGATTGACGCAGTTGCCCAGCAGTACGTGCTGGCAGTTGTCGATGACCTCACCTGTTCCCGGATGCTCGTAAGACGAAGCACGACCGCCGAGGTAACGGCGCTTTTCCAGCAGACGCACCTGGTACCCGGCGTCCGCCAGGGCACACGCAGCCGACAGTCCGGCCAGCCCACCACCGACCACTATGACGGATCGGATCATTGTAGAAGCAGTCAGGGTTGAAGCAGTCAGGCCCACACACCTTGCGCCAGCGTCTTGAAAAGGCCGCATCCCAGTATGCTCAGCTTCTCATACGCCGGAACCGCAATCCGGGCGGAAAACACATCAAAGTTCCGCTGTTCGATGTGTCGTAACAAACGGTGGTAAATCGTCACCAGGACCCACATCGCGGCCCGGCTGTCGGGTGAGATCAAGGGCAACAACGCCTCGGCGGACTTATAGAACTGCTCCGCGCGTTCCGCTTGCATGGCGAGCACCTGACGCTGTGGCTGGGTCAATGTCTGTCCGCTGGAAACTCCGGCCAGCGAATTGGCGGTCACACCATATCGCTCCAAATCTTCGAGTGGCAGATAAAGGCGGCCGCGCTGCGCATCCTCGCGCACATCGCGAAGGATGTTGGTCAACTGAAAGGCAATGCCCGTCTCTTCCGCGAGCTTCTCTGCCGATGGATCGAGGTAGCCAAAGATGCGAATGCATACCAGGCCAACAACAGAAGCTACCAGGTAGCAGTAGCGATAAAGGTCAGCGAAGGTTGCATATGCGTTCAATCGGCCGCCGGTGGTTGCGGCGGGGTCAAGATCGGTGGCCGTACCTTCGACCAGTTGATCGAGCAGCTGCGGCGGGATGGCAAAGCGTTTCTGCGCATCCAGCAGGGCGACGAACACAGGGTCACTGGTGGGGCTGCCGACCAGCGCCTGATGCCAGCCGCTCAACCACGCATCGAGCGCGATGCGGCGCTCGGCAATCGAAACCGACTCATCATCGGAGAGATCATCGGCCTGGCGCATGAAGGCGTACACCGCACAAATTGCGTCCCGCTTGCTCGCCGGCAGGGCAACAAATGCGTAGTAGAAGTTCTTCGCCTTTTTGCGAGCGATAGCGCGGCAGATCGCATACGCTGCTTCCGCGGTCATGCTGCCCGCCTGGGCCTTGCTGCTCCGGGCAGGAGTTTGCCGTAGAGCGCACGCATCAGCAGCCCCAGTTTTCTGGGTTTGGAGATGACCGGCCGCATGGTGAGCACGTCATATTGGCGGCGCTCGATCGCGTGCAGAATCTCCAAACCGCCGCGAGTGAATAGATCCAGATCGAGGGCCAACTCGCGATCGACCATCGCGATCAGGGGCGAGCCCTGGACGAAAAGCCGGCGTGCGTAAACGACTTCATACTGCAGCAGGGCGCGGAAGTCCGGTGTCGGATCACGACGGGTAATTGTGGCCTCGTCCACTGCATACGATTGCATATCGGCAAGCGGCAGGTAAATTCGGCCCCGGGCATAATCGCTGCTCACGTCCTGCCAGAAGTTTGCCAGCTGCAATGCGGTACAGGTGAAGTCGGAGAGTGGAAACATCTCCGGCTCACGATAGCCGCAAGCATAGAGCACGAGGCGACCCACGGGGTTCGCGGAGCAGGTGCAGTAATCCAGCACGTCGTCCATGGTTTGATAGCGCGTCACCGTCTGGTCCTGGCGAAAGGCGACCAGCAAGTCGGCGAAAGGTTTTTGTGGAATGTCGCAGACGCGTATTGTCTCGGCGAGCGCTACAAAAACCGGGTGACGCGCTTCCCCGCGGTAACAAGCGTCGAGTTCCCTGCCCCACAGATTCAGCAGTGCCAGCGATTGCTCGCGATTTCCAACTTCGTCGCCCAAATCATCCGCGATCCGGCAATAGGCATAGATGCTGTGAAAATGAGGGCGCAGCCGCGCAGGCAAAAACCACGAAGCCACGTGAAAATTTTCGTAGTGCGTAGTGGCCAGCCGCTGGCAATAGGCGCGCGCCTCGTCCAGGGTGGGGCGCTGCTCGGGAATGCGGTATTCCGCCGGCAGTGCGGACCAGCCGCGTTCCAGCAGTTCCCGATCGTCCTGAGCGCTCTCGACTGTCATCCTGTCCCTGCCACGAATCCGGGTGCCCCATATCTCACGGCGTACTGTGCCGGGAGATGTGGGAAATTGACGAATCTCAACGTTTACCGCGATGGACCACAAAGGTTGAAGGTGAAGCGCCGTTCATTCCCACATCTCCCAACAAAAAAACGTTTTTAGATATGGGGCACACAAGTCTGCTGCTGATGGAGTTCCCCAACGCTAAGGAATAATCGCCGTCTTGATGTCGTTGGAGCGATCCTTCAGGCGGCGGAGCACGGTTTCCAGCTCCGATAGCTGTGCCCTGCCGGTAATGTACTCGCTGCACTTGAAGCGCCCGCTGGCCAGCAAATCAAAGGCTTTGCGGCAGGCGGCAGGGGTGTGATGAAAACTCGCCTTCAGCGTGATGTCGTTGTAGTGCAGGCGGTTGGTATCGATCTCCACCTTGGTGCCGGCAGCGCAACCGCCGAAGAAGTTCACCGTACCCCCGCGGCGCACCATGTCTACCGCCCACTGCCAGGTGAGCGGCGTGGCGACCGCTTCGATGGCCACATCCACCCCGCGATGATCCGCAGTCAGCGCGCGCACGGCGGCCACCGCATCGACAACCGCGGTCGTTTGCACCACGTGGGTCGCGCCAAACGTGGTTGCTGAGGCCACCTGCTCATCGCGTTTGACCACCGCGATCACCTGCATCCCCGACAGTTGCGCCACGTGCATGAACATCAGGCCAATCGTCCCCGCGCCGATGACAACCACACTGTCACCCCGCTTGGCGCCCGTCTCCTCCAGGCCGCGCATCACGCAGGCCAGCGGTTCGGTCAGGGCCGCGTGCTCCAGCGGCAGGCTTTCGGGAACAATGAGAGTATTCTTGGCCACGATGCGGGCGGGAATACGAATGTACTCGGCGTAGGCACCGTTGTTGAAAAGCAGATCCTCGCACAGGTTTTCTTGTTTGCCCACGCACCAGTAACAAATGCCGCACGGGGCTGAATTCAGCGCAACCACCCGCATCCCCGGCTTGAAGCCGCGCACGCCGGCACCCGTCTCATGGATCACACCAGCCAGCTCATGCCCAAAGAGCGCCGGTGGCGCGATCATCCGCGCATGATATCCCCGGCGAAAGACTTTCAGATCGGTTCCGCAGGTCAGTGCTGCATGAACCCGGATCACAATCTCGCCCTTACCAGCAGCGGGAATCGGAACCCGTTCGATCCTGACGTCTTCTTTGCCGTAGAGCACGGCAGCGTTCATCTCGGTTAACATGCCTTTCTTATTGTCCACCAATCCGGGCAGCTGTGCCTTGCCTAAACTAATCATGGTTCCACCACGATCTTCATTGAGGTCGCCCTGGGGTCGGAGGCGATCGCAAGCGCAGCAACCGCCTCAGAAAGAGGAAAGCGATGCGAAACCAGCCGGGTGAGATCGTAACCCTGGCCATAGCCCTCGAAGACGAGATCCAGAGCTTCGTCCTGAATGTCTAGCGAAGCACTGTAAGACCCCAATAGCGTCTTTTCGTCCACACATACCGCGGCAGGATCGATGGTCGCCTCCCCGTGTTGGGTCTGGGCAAACAAGAGCACCCGCCCGCCCGGACGCGCCGCATCCATCGCGGTGCGAATGAGCGGGTTGCCGCCCACCGCGAGGATGACCGCATCCGCACCCCGGCCCTCGCTGGCCGCGTGTACCACTTTGACCACATCTTCCCGCGAGGCATCGATAGGCGCATCGAGCCCGAACTGCGCCGCCACGGCATGGCGCTCAGGGTAAAGGTCCGAGGTGAGCACCGTTGCCCCGGAACGTTTGGCGAGCGAGGCCAACATGATGCCGATCGGGCCCTGACCAATCACCAGCACCGTTTCATCCGCAGAGAGATTCAGACTGCGGATGCCTTTGAGGCAGGTATTCAACGGCTCGACGAAGACCGCCTGGGCAAAAGGAACGCCGTCGGGAATCTTTACCAGTCCGCGCTTCACGATCCAGTCCATGACCCGCACATAACCGGCGAAGCCTCCGCCAGAAGGCTCAAAGCCCGCGGTGCACCCTACTTGTTTGTAAACCGGACATTGGGCGAAAGTTTTCTTGCGGCAGTAGTAACAGCTGCCACAGGGAATATGGTGAAACACGGCAACCCGATCACCCACGGCAAACCCGAGAACTCCGCTGCCGAGGGCGGCGATCGTGCCTACCGTCTCGTGGCCGAAGATGCGCGGCGCCGAGTGCGATCCGCTGTGGATCTTCTTCAAGTCCGTGCCGCAGATGCCACAGCTGTGAACCTGGATCAGCACCTCACCGACGCCAATTGCCGGTACCGGCACGGTCTCGACACGCACATCGTTGACTCCGCGATAGACGGCAGCTTGCATGGTTGCGGGCACGGCCAGCGGAGCCGAGAAGGGCTCGCGCATCGTTTCCTGCACGCTGGGCATGGTTTGCATCCTAAACTCCACTCGGCGACGGGCGACCGAGGGGACGAATGAGTGGACTGAGCGCTGCGGCCATTTCCACCGCGCCCTTTTTGCCATTCTGGGCGATGCGCGCCAGTGCAGGCCAATAGTGCGGCCGCACGGCGACGTGGGCCAGCAGAGCGGGCAGGCGCAGATGGCCCTGGTTGTCGGTGTATTGGCTGAAATCGGGCAAGACTTCGCCCGCCACATCCGATACCGCCTTCAGGCAGTAAAACGGGATGCCGTGGCTGCGTGCATACCGGGCCACCGTAGCCGCCTCCATATCCACCAGCACGGCGCGGTAGCTTTCCGCGAGCCGGCGCTTCTCCGCAGGAAGCGCCACATGGTCAATGGTCACCAGTTTTAGCACTGCCGGATTTTCTGCGGAAGAAGAGGTGGTGGCAAATCGCTCCCCCGTAGCAGCATCGACGACTTCATTCACCACATACGCGTTGGCCGGCTGCACCCCGCAAGAGAGCGCGCCAGCCCAGCCGATCGAGATTAAGGCATCGAGCGGCGCGCCCTGCGAAGCAATTGCGCAGGCCCGCTCGGCGGCGTCTTTCCCCATTCCGGCACAGACCGCGACACACTGCGAACCGTCGATGCTGCCTTGCCAGGCCGCCCCGCCGTTGCGCGGGCGCCCGAAAGCAATCGGCTTCCATCCCTGCACCAGCGGCTTCAACTCGCCGGGCATCGCCGCGATAATCCCGATCCGTGTCATGCTGCAGGCGCGTATTGATGCGCACGAAACCATTCAATCGCTGACCGCAGCGCGCCGTACACCGGGACTACGCGGAACCCCAACTCGCGCTCGGCTTTGGCAGAAGAGACAAACATTTTTTTCTTGCCCATGCGCACGGCTTCCACGGTAGCACGCGGCTCCCCGCCGCGCAGCTTGCCGGTGATGGTCTGGTCGTATACCGCAAATGCCATCGCCACGCTATAGGGAACGCGCATGGTGGGAGACGGAAGACCGGTAATTGCGGACATCTTATCCAGCATCTGCTTCAAGGTCAGGTTTTCGCCGCCCAGAATATAGCGCTCACCGGGCCGGCCGGTTTCGAGCGCATCGGCGTGGGTTCGGGCGACTTCATTCACGTCCACCAGATTTAGCCCCGTATCCATGTAGGCGGGAAATTTCCGGTTGAGAAAATCCACCACGATGCGGCCGCTCGGTGTGGGTTTGATGTCGCAAGAACCAACTGGAGTCGTGGGATTGAGAATAATCACCTGTTGGCCGGCGCGCGCCGCTGCGACCGCCTCCTGCTCCGCGAGATACTTGGATCGCTTGTAGAACCCAATCATGTCGTCGAGAGAAACCGGGGTCTCCTCGTTCGCCAGGCGCCCGTCGGAGAAGAATCCCATGGTCGCGACGCTCGAAGTGTAGACCACACGGGGAACACCCTCTTCCCGGGCGATGCGCAGCAGGTCGCGGGTGCCGGTGACATTGGCTGCCAGCATTTTTTCGGGGTCGGTGACCCATAGCCGGTAGTCAGCCGCGACATGCACCACCGCATCACAACCGGCAACTGCCGGGCGCAGTGCCTCCACTTGCAACAAGTCCCCGGTCACGGTTTCCACAGGCAGCGCGCCCAGGTTCTCGAGCTTGCTGGTAGGGCGGACGAGGACGCGGAGATCAGCTCCGCGACGGGACAGTTCTTGCGCTACGTGACTCCCGACAAACCCAGTAGCTCCTGTGATAAAAACTTTCAGACCTGCGCTCCTCAACCAACTAAACGTCAGCCCCTTGGAGGTGTTTGAGAACGGAGGAAAAAGCCAAAGCTGTCGAATCAGCCCCGACCGCACTAATCGAGCGCTTCGGGATGGAGTCCAAAACCTTTTTCGCCGGCAGCCTTCTTCTCGTTCCACTTCTTTACCCAGGCTTCCCAGCTTGCGCCGGCGGCGCGATCTTTGCCGCTAAAGGCCAGCCCTGCAATCTCGCTGTAGGCAATGGACCGCTTCTCCGGAGAATCTTTGGGGAACAGACGAACACTCGAATCCGCCAGGGAAGCTCCCGTTCTGCGGTCGAAAATGTACCCCTCCACCACCGAGCCATCCTTGCATGTGATGGTGACATCGCCCCGGTAATCGAAGGCCTTCTCCAGCGCGGCGAGCACTTCTGCATCGCTGCCCAAAGTCGGCACCCAACCCTCCAGGTTCTCGTGCTTGGTCCCCGGCGCCAGTTCCAGCGTGTCAGGATCGACGATTGCCTCCCCAGGGGTAGCAAGCTTCTGTCCTGTCATTGGCGTGTCTCCGCCATCTCTTTGGACTCGCTCGAGATCTGCACCAGCGATGGAGACGAATGACCCAGCCCAGCCGCCTGCGGAGAATTGAGCAGATCGCGTGCGCCGTGATCGACATATTTATCGAAGAGAGACGCCCGCACCACAGACATGAACCCGCGGAAGGAACCAAACATATCGTTCACGGCAGAAGGCTCATAGCCGCAGCTGACCATACAATTGGCACACTTGGGATTGCCCGATTCGGTGCCGTATTCTTCCCACACCGTGGTCTCCATCAGCTCCTTGAAGGTCGACGCATAGCCGTCCTGCAGCAGGTAGCACGGCTTTTGCCAGCCGAAGATGTTATAAGCCGGGCTGCCCCAGGGCGTGCATTCGTAGTTGCGCTTGCCCATCAGGAACTCGAGGAACAACGGCGACATGTTGAACTTCCAATGCTTTTCCCGGTTGGACAGGATGGCGCGGAAGAGTCGCCGCGTCCGGGCTCGGCCGAGAAAGCGATTCTGGTCGGGCGCCTTGTCGTAGGAATAGCCCGGCGAGATCACAATCCCTTCGACGCCCATGGCCATGACTTCGTCGAAGAAGCCGCGCACACTGTTGGGGTCGGCGCCGTCGAAGAGGGTGGCGTTGGTGGTTACGCGAAAACCGCGTTTGACCGCCTCGCGGATGCCTTCCACCGCTTTGTCATAACCGCCTTCGCGGCAGACGGAGAAATCGTGGTGCTCGCGCTGACCGTCAAGATGTACAGAAAACGTTAGATATTTGCTGGGCTTGAAAATACCGATTTTTTCTTTCAGCAGCAACGCATTGGTGCAGAGGTAGATGTACTTCTTGCGCGCTACCAGCCCTTCTACAATCTCGGCAATCTGGGGGTGCATCAGCGGTTCGCCGCCAGGAATGGAGACCATGGGCGCGCCGCACTCTTCTACCGCTCGAAAAGCCTCTTCGGGCGACATATCTTTTTTGAGAATGTGCGCGGGATACTGAATTTTGCCACAGCCGGCGCAAGCCAGGTTGCAGCGGAACAACGGCTCCAGCATCAGGACCAGCGGGTAGCGTTTCTGCCCGCTCAAGCGCTTCTTGAGCACATAGCTGGCTACGGTCCACATCTGTGAAATCGGCACTGCCATCGATTCAAATCTCCTATGTGTCGCGGGCCCGATCGGCCCTTAAGCTCTTTCCATCGCCCGGCGGTAGTCGGTGAGCGCCAGCAACGGAAAGTAGTTCCGGTAGAGATGGTAGGAAAGGTAAAAGACCCGGGGAAACCCGGTGCCGGTGACGATCGCCTGCCGGGTGGGACCCTCTCCCATGCTTTCGTCCCAGGAACCGTCGGGCAACTGCCGCTCGATGAGCCAGCGAACGCCCTTGGCCACCGAGTCACTGCGAGTGTCTCCGGCCGACAGCAAACCAAGAATGGCCCACGCCGTCTGCGAGGGTGTGCTCGGGCCTACTCCCCGCGTGATGGGATCGTCATAGCTGGCGCAACTTTCGCCCCAGCCGCCGTCCGCATTTTGCACCATCCGGATCCACTCCGCTGCCTGCTGAATCTGCGGCTCGTGGTTCCACACTCCGATCGCTTCCAGACCGCGCAGCACCAGGAAAGTGCCGTAGAGGTAGTTGACGCCCCAACGGCCAAACCAGCTTCCATCCGGCTCCTGCTCGCTATAGATGAAGCGAATCGCCTTTTCGACCCGGCGATCTTTTTGCGTGTAGCCGTAAGTCGCCAACATCTCCAGAATGCGACCGGTAATGTCGACCGTCGGCGGATCGAGCATGGCGTTATGATCCGCGAACGGTATGTACTCAAACACCATCTTGGTGTTGTCTTTGTCGAAGCTGGCCCATCCGCCGTTCTTGCACTGCATGGCAAAGATCCAGCCGATGGCTCGTTGGCAAACATCGTACTGATAGCGTTCGCGCGCGGTGTTGTCGACCTTGTTCAACGCCAGAAGCACCTGGGCGGAATCGTCGGTATCGGGATAGAACTCGTTGTTGAACTCGAAATACCAGCCTCCGGGCTGCGCGTTCCGCACTTTGACGGCCCAGTCGCCCTTGTGCCGGACTTCTTTCGAAAGCATCCAGTCGGCAGCCTTCAAGAGCCGCGGATCGTTGCGCGGAACACCCGATTGGCCCAGCGCATACACCGCATACGCGGTATCCCATACCGGAGACATACAGGGCTGCATGCGGAATGTTGGCTCCACAAAATCAGGAATGCCTTCGTTCTCAATCCCCAGCTTCTCGAATTCGTCCATCGCGCGAATGGTCTGCGGATCATCTATCGAGTAGCCCAGGCAGCGCAAAGCAAGAATGGCATTGAGCATCGCCGGGTAGATCGCGCCCAGGCCGTCACTCATCTCCAGGCGCTCGAGGATCCACTTCTCCGCTTTCTTGATGGCCATCTTGCGCAGCGGACGGATATGCACGCGCTCGGCCCAATGAAACAGGCGGTCCACGATCAAAAAGAAGTTGCGCCAACCCAGCATCTTCTTGCTGTCCCAGCGCAGATGAAGCCTGGCGTTTGTCTTGCCCCCGACAAACAATTCATCAATGCCGGTTTCCGGAGCGAGTTTCTTGAAAGGCTTCTTGGCGTACGCGATCGAAAGCGGCACCAGGATCGCTCGCGACCAGGAAGAGATTTCGTAGATGTTGAAGTAACACCAGTTAGGAAAGAGGACCAGTTCGGGCGGAATAGCCGGCACTGCGTCGTATTCGTACTGCCCGAAAAAACAGAGGTAAATCTTGGTGAAGGTATTGCATTCCACTACGCCGCCATGAGCGAGGATCCACTGGCGGGCATGCGCCATGATGGGATGGCCGGGAAGCCAGCCCATCAGTTTGAATGCGAAATAGGCCTTTACCGAAGCGTTGATATTCGAAGGGCCGCCGGCATAGATACTCCAGCCGCCGTCTTCGTTTTGCTTGCGCAGGATCTCCGCGACGGCCCACTTCATCTTGCGTTCGTCGCCGGTACCCAGCAACGTATGCACCATGATGTAGTCGGATTCGAGGGTTGTGTCCGCTTCCAGTTCCCCGCACCAGTAGCCGTCGGGGTGCTGTTGAGAAAAGACGAAGTCGCGGGCCCGTGAGACGGAGGATTCTACCTGGTCTAACCCGGCATCGAGACGGCCAAACCGGGGAATCGCGGGTTGTCCTTTTTCAGATGATCTAGTCATTCTGGACCCTGACGTTCTCTTTCGAACACAGCTGTTTTGCGCTCAAAAAGCTGGCTGCTACAGCATTTTCACAATTGGTGTAGACCGAACCTGTATTTCCTGTTGATGTTAGTGGAGCCACCGAGCTGCATGCGACTTTCTTTGAGGAAAGTCGCACATAATTGTTCCCGGCCAGTGCTGCGTGGCAGGAAATACGGGAAAGCCGCCAACGTTTACGTGGTTTTCTCTCAAAGAAAAACACACCTCGCTGCTCTTACCAGACCACAGTTATTGCGAAAATGCTTTAGACCGACGCAGGCCGGATGGCCTGCACGATCTCAGGAGGCAACCCGAAACGAACATTCTCGGGCATCACTTCCACTTCTTCGACGTCTGAAAAACCCCGTCCGCGTAGATAGGCCACCACCTCGGCGACCAGAACCTCGGGGGCGGATGCCCCGGCGGTGACGGCGACCGTAGTCGCGTCGCGGAGCCATGCAGGATCGATGGCGCCGGAATCTTCGATGAGAAATGCATTGGTGCTCAGGTTGCGTGAAACCTCAACCAGGCGATTGGAGTTGGAGCTGTTGTTCGATCCGACCACCAGCACCAGATCTGCCTGATGGGCAACATTCTTTACCGCCACCTGACGATTTTCCGTGGCGTAGCAGATATCCTGCGTGTGCGGGCCAACGATCCTGGGGAACTTTGCCTTGAGCGCGTGGATAATGTCTCGCGCTTCATCGAGGCTCAGTGTGGTTTGTGTCAGATAAGCCACCCGCTCCGGATCGGATACCTCGAGCGCGTCCACTTCTTCCACGGTGGAGACCACCTGGGTCACTTCCGGGGCTTCACCGAGGGTGCCTTCAATTTCATCGTGGTCCCGATGGCCGATCAGCACCAGGGAATAGCCTTGACGGGCGAACTTCACCGCCTCTACGTGCACTTTGGTGACCAGTGGACACGTGGCGTCAATCACCTTTAGTTTGCGCGACTTGCTGCGCGCGCGCACCGCCGGCGATACGCCATGGGCGCTGTAAATGACGCGCATGCCTTCGGGCACATCATCGATGTCATCAACGAAGATTGCGCCTTTTTCTGCCAGCTCGTTGACCACAAAGCGGTTGTGGACAATCTCTTTACGCACATAAATGGGAGCACCAAAGGTGTCGAGGGCAATGTTCACCACATCGATGGCGCGCACCACGCCGGCGCAGAAGCCGCGGGGCTTGAGGAGTAGAACCTTCTTGGCCGGGTTGCCGGTGCGGGTACCGTTCACCGGTGGGGTTAATAGGGGACTTGTCACATCCATTAGTATACCGCGACGGGCCTTATCTGTCTGATGGCAAAGAGTGTCCACGCCAGCACCCAGTCAACGCGCGGTAGATGAAGCCGGTGCGCATTTGGATGCTAATTAAGTGGCGAGGGGGGGCAGTTGAACTGACGGAAACAAACCGCAGTGATCTATCCCTGCGACGGAGTCGGGTGCCCCATATCTCGCGGGTTTTGCGAGATGTGGGAAATTCACGGACCTTGCCTGACCAAGTCTTTCGGGTTATTCGAGAGTGTCGGGGAAAGAGCCAGTCATTTCCCACATCTCGCAAAAAGCGCGAGATATGGGGCACCCGACTCGGTCGCTGGGATAGATCCCGATTTTAGGGCCTCAGCGCTTGACTGCTTTGCGGCTGCTCTTCAGTAGCTGCTCGGCGTGACGCAGCGAGGTCTCGGTCAGCTTGGCGCCGCTTACCATGCGTGCTACTTCCTCAGTGCGCTCTCCCTCTTCGAGAAGGCGAACCGACGTTTTGGTTTTGCCTTGCTTTTCTTGTTTCTCTACCAAGAAATGCTGGTCAGCAAAAGCCGCTATCTGGGGCAAATGCGTCACGCACAGTACCTGCTGGGCACGCGAGAGTTCCTTGAGCTTTTGCCCAACTGCCTCGGCTGCCCGGCCGCCAATCCCAATGTCGATTTCATCAAACACCAGGGTCCGGGGCACCGGTGCTTTGCGCCGCGTGCTTCCCTGTGCACGCGCCGCTCCCTCCTCCACACTCACTTTGAGTGCCAGCATCACGCGCGATAACTCGCCTCCGGAAGCGATTTGATCCAGCGGCTTCAAAGGTTCGCCTGCGTTGGTGGCAATGCGGCAATCCACAGAATCCCAACCATGCCGCGTCCAGTGCTGCTCCGCGTCTTGCGGGTTCACCTGCACGGCGAACTTCACCTTCATCGCCAGGTCATTGATATGCGCTTCTGCCAACTTCTCCAGCTTGCCGGCCGCAGCCGTGCGCTCGCGGGTCAATGCAGAAGCTAAGACGCGGTAAGCGTCCCCCGACTTCGTCCGCGCCGCCCGCAACTCAAGCAGCAATTGGTCGCGGTTCTCTACTTCCGCGAGCTTGGCCGCGACCTCCTGGCCGTGGGCCAGAACCTGCGCCAGCGTGGGGCCATACTTTCGCTTCAGGCGACTCAGCGCCTGCAGGCGATCTTCCATTTCGCCGAGGCGGTCCGGCGACGCCTGGATCCTGGACGCATAGTCCCGCACGGTGGCGCTCACGTCGTCGACTACGGCGCGCATCGACTTGACTTGCTGCACTGCATCCTCGAACTGCGGATCATATTTCGCGAGTTCCTCGAGATTCCTGAGCGCCGAACGCAGAGCAGACTCGGCCGAGCGGTCGCTCTCGTAAAGGAATTCATGGGCGCTGACAGCGGCAGCAAGAAGCTTCTCTGCGTTCGCCAGCACGCGCCGCTCGATCTCCAGCTCCTCGTCTTCTCGCTCCTGGATCGCGGCACTCTCGATCTCGTTCTTCTGAAAGCTCCAAAGGTCAGCCTCTCGCAGGCGCGCCTGCTCATCACCTTGCAGACGATCGAGCCGGGTACAGGTGTCCACCCAAGCGAGATACCCTGCCGTGACCTGCTCGGTGGAAATGCCGGCACTTCGGTCCAGCAGTTGCCGCTGCTGTGCCTGGTCAAAACTGCCCATGGTCTCGTTTTGCGCGTGCACCAAGGCTAGTTCGGGAGCGAGTTGACGTAACACGTTCACAGTGGCGGGTTGATTGTTTACGTAGACTCGGCCCTTGCCACCGGCCTGTATCTCCCGCCGCAGTATGATCTCCGAACCCTCAGCGTCGATTCCGTTGGCCTCGAGGGTGTTCTCCGCTCCCGGCGTACTTTCGAAAACGCAGGCCACCACGGCGCGCTCTGCGCCATGCCGGACCACGTCGGAAGAGGCCTTATCGCCCATCAGCAAGGCCAGGGCGTCTACCAGGATGGACTTACCCGCCCCGGTCTCACCCGTCAGCAGGTTGAGCCCCGGGCCAAAGACCGCGATGGCGTGATCAATGACAGCGTAATTTTCCGCGCGAAGTTCCAGCAGCATTCGAAATTCTCGTTAGCGAGCGCAGCATAGCACGACCGCGGCGATCGCTCGCTTGTAGGAACAAATATGCATCAGGCGGGAAAGATAGATTTTAGGGAACTATCCCTAATTCTAGATCTCACAAACTTCCAAAGAGTCTGCGTGAGAACCGGGAAAAAAGCCAAAGCAGGTCCCTCCACTGCGCTGCGCTCCGGTCGGGATGACAATTCATTTGCAAGAAAATACGGTCTTTCTTCGAGGATATGGGTAATTAGCACAACAAAATTGTCATCCCGACCGGAGCGTACCCGGATTTCCTGCCACGCAGACCTCACCAACGTCCACGTGTGCGGCTTTCGTTAAGGAAAGCCGCATGAAGCTCGCCGTCGCCACCAATATCAACAGGAAATCCGGGGGAGCGGAGTGGAGGGACCTGCTTTGGCTTTCCTCGGTTCTCACGCAGACTCGAAAGCCCGACGTCTTCTTAATCATTTGCGGCCCGACTCAGGTAATCTGCCGGGTTACCTTGCGCCTGCATCTTACGCTCCAGCTTGGTTTCGCATGTCCATGTCTGCTACCGTGAAAGGAGTAGTGATGATATCCCCTGTTCATATCGCCGCTTTTCTTGTTCTGCAGACAGACGACGGTGCAGCACCGGTAGCGCATTCTGCAACCTATGGACTCAGCGCCATATACGACATGGTGCGCAACAGCGGCCCGGTAGCGATCGCGGTGCTGGTGGTGCTATTGATCGCCAGCCTCTACTCGTGGGCAATTATCCTGGGCAAATCGGCTGCCTTCCGCAAGGCGCGGGCGCAGAGCCGGCGTTTTGTCCGCGCGTTCCGCAAGGCCGACCGCCTACAGGAGATAGCCGCGGTCAGCGAGCAGTTCAAGCCCAGTCCCCTGGTCACCGTCTTCGATGAAGTCTATGACACCTATCGACGGCAGACGGGCGGTTTCGGCCCACCCAAAAATATCATTCCCCTGGAGCGCACAGCGCAGGCGGCGTCGAGTGAATCGCTCAGCGTCCTCGAGCGGCGCTTGACCTGGTTAGCGACGATTGGCGCAGTGTCACCGTTCGTCGGCCTCTTCGGCACCGTCATGGGCATCGTGGATGCCTTCCACGGCTTGGGCACCGAGGGTGCGGCTACGCTGCGTGCCGTGGCGCCGGGAGTCTCCGAGGCTCTGATCACTACCGCCGCGGGCCTGCTGGTCGCCATTCCCGCAGTGATCGCCTATAACCAATTCACTGCTGCGCTGCGTGAGTTTGCTTCCCGCATGGACGACTTTTCGCGCGAGCTGCTCAATAGCCTGGAAGAAATAAACCAACCCAAACCGGACCCGATGGAGAGGGAGGCCGCGAGTGGCCTTCACCGCTAGTTCCGGTCATACGCGAACCTCGCTTGCGGACATCAACATTACTCCGCTGGTCGATGTTGTCCTGGTTCTGCTCATCATCTTCATGGTCACCGCGCCGGTGCTGCAGTCGGGTATCGATGTCTCCGTACCCAAGACGAAAAGCGTAAAAGAAATTACCCAGCAGCGGATGGTGCTCACCATCGACCGCGATCAGAATGTCTTTCTGGGAGACAAGCCGGTGAACCTGGCCCAGCTGCCCACCTTGTTACACACCCCGAAGACGGATCCCGCGAACCAGGTGATCTATTTGCGGGCTGATGAGCGCGTTCCCTTTGGCGCGTTTGCCTCGGTCATGGACGCGGTGAAACAAGCCGGCATCAGCAACATCAGCATAGTGACCCAACCCCTGCAGAAGACGGCGAAGTAGCAGACGATGCCGGGCGCCAGCTTTCGCACTGACGTAATGGACCAGCCAGA
>Ga0182015_10003118_pt1 | contig 18987 bp, 18 predicted proteins | sample 712P3MmetaG_FD_120478 | JGI IMG/M metagenome (GOLD analysis project Ga0182015, IMG submission 120478) | Permafrost microbial communities from Stordalen Mire, Sweden - 712P3M metaG | ecosystem: Environmental > Terrestrial > Soil > Wetlands > Permafrost | place: Sweden: Stordalen | collected...
ACTCATAACCCAAAGGTCGGTGGTTCAAATCCACCCCCCGCAACCAAACCTTTTCAATCAGTTGCAGCCTTCCCGTTAGAATCCATCCGCTCACTTTCACTCACACGCCCAACAATGCCCCCACCTATTCCCCGCAAATGGTCTCGCCTGTTTTGAGAGTGAATCCGGCGTGCACATCGTGGAGCGGCAAGCAAAGAAGCGGAGTTATAGGTCCATCCGCATCCCACGGCGCGTGTATGAGCGCGTCATCAGGAAACTCAGTGTTCAATAGCAGCCTGCTTTTACCTTCTTGTGACGATGGACATAGGTCGGCTTTGCAAGAAGTTCGCGATCAGAGCGCTATTGATTTGCAAGCCGCCGTTGTAGTGGACGAAGCCCTTCTTGCTGAACCCGTTCATAAATTTGCTTACCCTTGCGCGGGTGGTGCCCACCATCTCCGCGAGGGTTGCTTGGCTCACCTTCAGGGAATGCTCCGGCTTTGATTCCTTGATTATCTCTCCAAACAGCAACAGAACCCGTGCCAGTCTCTTTTCGCTGAAGTTAAAGAACTGATCCGCCAAGTCTTCCTCAACTCGAATGACGCGGGAAAGCAGGTACGCAACAAAAAGCTTTGCGAATTTTGGATCTCGTTTGAGCGTGCGAACAGCACTTTCCTTCCCCATATGAGTGATACTGGAATGTCCAAGTGATCGCGCCGTGTACATCCGCAGAGGTTGCCCGGCGAGACAGCCTTCGCCAAAAAAGCTGCGTCGTAACAGGACGGCGATTATAGCTTTCTTGCGGCGCGTGGCAGATACCGTGAGTTTCACCGTGCCGCTCTTAACGTAGAACAAAGCATCGGCTGGGTCCCCTTGGGAAAAGATGATCTCGTTGTCTCGGTAGTTCCGCAAAGTCATCCCAGCGGGGCTGAAACCGCGCGCACGTTCGTTCGCCATTGTCCCTTTGCACGATCATTCAATCGAGGAATGCCGCACCGTTCAAAAAGAGGCTAAATCATATCGCTCAAGAATCCGGCTCGGCTGGTCAATATAGGTCATACACAATTGCACACAGTACCTAACTGGTCATCTCGGGGGAAATCGCTCCACGCCGGGGGGGGGCTCCGGGGCTTTGCCACGGTCCTGGGACTTCGCAGCATTGGCGGTGGTTCCAGTAGTTAACCACCATTTGAGCTGGCCGTTCATTGCCGCTCCGCAAGATTGTAGAGTCTCCCCCCAGGATGATGAATGGAATGATCCAGCTAGCGTTCATTTTCTGTTCTCCTCAAGCGCGGTGATTAGAGGCACAGAGATTAGGGCGCAAGAAAATGCATTAAGATCGCTCCGCCGAGTGAGGCAAGGAGTGCGAGCGGCATGGCCACGATGCCAACTTTGAGAAAGTCCCAGAAACTCACATCAATTTTTTCCTTACGCAGGGCGATCAGCCAAAGGATGGTTGCGAGCGATCCTGTGATTGACAGGTTCGGTCCGAGATCAACCCCAATCAGGACCGCGTCAGCGATCAGACCCTTCGCGTGAGCGGAATGCAGGGTACTGCCGGCGATCAAGCCAAGTGGGAGATTGTTTACCAGATTGTTTGCTACACCAACCGCGAACCCCGTGATCAACGTGCCGGTTGCGGAGCCGATCCTTTGCACCCATGCCAGCCATTCTTGTGTCAGTTGCATGGCGCCAATGGTTTCAATTGCATCCACCATTACAAAAAGCCCCACGACAAGGGCAAGCGTGGACCAACTGATCTCAGTGGCAAGTTGAAGTGGGCTACGTCGTGCCCTGAACGAAACCACGACCGTAATTGCCAGAGCCGCGAGACACGTGCGCAATCCTAAATCTTTACCGAACGACGATGCTGCTAACAAGACAGCTACCATGAGGGCCAATCCAATCAGGACCAGCCTGCCTTCGCTTGGCAATGGTTTGTATTCCACCTCGCCATCAATGGACGCGCAGAGATGTTTTCGAAAAATCCATCGCAAGACAATAAACGTCGTCACCACAGAGAGAAGACACGGAATCCCATACGCCACGAGCCACTCTCGCAGCGGAGGCATTTGATTGTGAAACACAACCAGATTGGCCGGATTAGAAATTGGCAGAAGAAATGACGCTGCGTTCGCGATAAAAGCGCAAACGAACAAATACGGCAAAGGCTCGACCTTCGCTTTGCGCACGGCCGCCAGGATCGCTGGCGTGAGAACCACAGCCGTTGCGTCGTTGGACATGAAGATGGTGACGATTGTGCCGACCGCATAGACCAGCGCAAAGAGTCTGAAACAGGATCCCCTGGCGCTCCGCACGGCGACTGAAGAAAGCCAATCGAAGACGCCGTGTTCTCGCGCAAGTTCAGAAAGTAACATCATGCCTGAGAGAAAAAGGCAGACATCCAATGCCTTGGCCGCAGCTCTGCCCACAAGTACCAGAGGCACCAGTCTAAGGATGAGCAACAAGCAAACTCCGCCGCCAACCCAATAAACCTCCGGAATATTGCGGGGACGGATCAGCATCAGCAGGATGCTGATGGCTACAATGAGCGCCAATAGTGAGTGGGCGAAGGCCGGCGAGATCATTTACCGGCCTACTCTGTTCGCGTTCGGTGGGAAATGTGCGACCATGCTAGTGATACTTTTGATTGCGCCAGCGGCTGTTCAGTCTTTCTTTTATTTCGCAAGCGGCTGGCAACGTGGGCACCAGAACGTCGTGCGGGCATCTGTGCCTTGCTTGCGCGATTGAATCCGTTCTCCACACTTTCTGCAGGGTTGACTAGGCCGTCCATAAACCCATAGGCGTTCCCCCGGTTTGCAAAACCCTGTCGCTTTTAGCAAACCCGTATCGGTAACCATTCCATTGGAGGTCTCGGTAAGGTTTGCCAGCAGAAATTTGCGGGCCGTGGGAGCCTCGTTTGCCGGGAACAGCGCGTGATTTCATCGATGATTACAACGTCGATCGATCTGATGGCTTCCCGCGCGTTCGAAGTGAGCAGCAAATTGATACACCACAAAAACGCAGCCAGAGTTTTGCCCGTCCCCATGGGCGCTAGAATTAAAGCAGAATCGCCTCGCGCGATGATCGGCCAGCCGTCAAGCTGGGGGCGCGTGGATTGCGGGAATACTGCTTCAAACCAACTTCGAACCGCAGGATGAAACATGTCCAGTACATTCTTTGCGGCGGATGCTGGAGCCGAGGATGATTTCTTTTTCGCCAAAGCGTAAAGACCAGATTTTCAGGATGTTTGGATGCGATACTGGCGGGTAGAGTCGCTGGAACTGAACTGAGAGTTTGTGGAACGCTTTTGGAATCAAATTGATAATCACATTTGCTCAAGCAGTTCTTTGGTTGACGGTGCAAGGAACCATATGACCACTCACGAGTCTTTAAAGGATATTCCCGGCATCAAGTTTGTTGACCATGTCGCCATTGCGGTGAAACAGGGTGACCTGGAAAACCAAGTCAAGGCTTACGAGATGCTAGGCTTTCGTGCAATTCATCGCGAAGAAGTGCTGGGAACTGACCAAGTGCGTGAGGCGCTCCTTCAGATTGGCGATGGTCCAAATCTGATTCAGCTGCTCGAGCCCTTGGGTCCAGACTCTCCGGTACACAAAATGATCGACAAGAATGGCGGCCGCGGCGGGCTGGCCCATCTGGCATTCCGCGTGGACAGTGCGCAGCAGGCTTTCGATGCCATGAAGGCAGCAGGATTTCAACTGATCGACAAAGCCCCTCGACCGGGCTCACGCGGAACTACTGTATTTTTCGTTCATCCGAAATCGCGAGACGACAATCCGTTTGGATTTCTGATTGAAATTGTCGAAGATCCTGCCGCAACGAAACAAGGAGAAGTTGCCAACTTCGGAAGTACGTAAAGAGAACAAGCCCACGGACAAGTGCTAAGTTTCGGTAGGAACTTTACTGCTACTTCTTGCGACGTTATCGGCACTGCGGTCCCTGCGCCTGCTACGGCGCACCAATGTGGCCTTACTTTGAGCCCTGCCAGAAGACTGAACAATACGATGATGGGGAGGGCGGCGACGAGTGTAGAGAGCCACCAGTGCCCGAGGGGATCGTAGATCTGCGTCCAGTGCATTTAGCTCCTCTCGTAGTCCGCATTTTCCTTCAACTCGATATGCGACGCTTCCCTCTCAAACGCTTCAATCCCAGTCTTTCGGGACATTGACGTACGAACGGTCCAATGCATTCACCGAGGGGCAGCCCAGTAACCGGAGCGTGCGTTCAAGGTCGGTGCGCAGAATTTGAATGGCGCGATCTACCCCCGCCTCTCCCGCGGCTGCCAAGCCATAGGCGTAGGCGCGCCCGCACAAAACACCGCGGGCTCCCATGCAGAGAGCCTTGGCAACATCGGTACCGCGGCGAATGCCGCCATCCATCAATATCTCAATCTGCCCATTCACTGCTTTCACCACCTCGGGCAAAGCGCGCAATGAAGCTGGAACACCATCGAGCTGCCGGCCTCCGTGGTTGGAAACCGAAATCGCCGCTGCGCCCTCATCCATCGAACGGCGAGCATCGTCCGCCGTTAGCACCCCTTTGACAACGATTGGCCCTTTCCATAAATCTCTGATCCAGCGGAGGTCGGCCCATGTCACGGCGGATTCCGCCAGGGCGGCATTGATGTCCACTAAAGGCATCGGGCCCTTGCCAGGGATGACGACATTCGGAAGGCCCGGCAGGCCGCCATCGAGCAGATAGCTCGCGAGCCAGCCGGGACGCGAGAGCAGTTGCGGAAGATAGGGAATTTTTTCGAATACACTGCCGCTCACCAATTCCTTCATGCCGTTGCGGTAGTCGCGCTCGCGAATGCCGGCGACCGGTGTATCGATTGTTACGACCAGCGCATTAAAACCAGCCGCGCGCGCTCTTTCAATGGATGCCTCGGCAGCGCCGCGTCCTCCCATCAAGTAAAGCTGATAGAAAACCGGTCCTGAGGATGCACGCCGTACGTCTTCCAACTTATGTCCGGAGATGGTTGACAGAATATAAGGGGTGCCCGCTTTACCGGCGGCACGTGCCGCGGCCACTTCCCCACCGGGATGCATGAGGCGGCTGTAGCCAACGGGAGCCAGCAGGAATGGAAGGGACAAGCTGAAACCGAGCACCGTGGTGCACAAGCCGCACTCCGCAATCGCCACGGCGTGACGCGGCCGAAACGTTACATCATTAAATACTCGGCAATTTTCGCGAAGGGTGACTTCCCCTTCGGCTCCGCCATCCAGATAATCGAAAACGGATTTCGGAATTCTCCTGCGCGCGATAGGCCGGAAATCTTCGATGCATACAACCCTGGGGGATGCTACGGATCGGGAAGCTCTCGTCATTTGCAAAGGCCCGAAGCTTGGCGCAGATCGATATCCTACCATCGGACGCAAGAAAGGAGAATGTAAATTCCCCACACTCGACGTAGCTTCTCGTGTCTATCAGTTAGCTCTAGTCGGGATTAATTTCAATTTGCCGCGGAGGTAAGGCCAACATCTCGGGATGCTGCGGATCCCGCCAGATCACATTAAAGCACTCCCCTTCGTGTTCTGGACGCCAGATGGTTCCATCTTCATATTTGATCGTGGTCGGGAGAAAGACCCAACCCAAGATTCCTTGGGCGCTCGCAAGCGGGAGTCCCGGCTTTTCCAGAATCTGCTCTTGACCCGAAGGAATCGGATTGCCAGACGTCCACTGAAGATTATAGGGACGGCGCAAATCCTGCGGCGCCAGGAACATCTCTGGAGTGATTGTTAACTTGGTGATCGTTTTGTTCCCGGTATTCTTGACTTTTAGTGTGAATTTGTCCGGATCCTTCCAGAATTCGCCGCCAACAAAGGCCACCGGGCAGGCACGTGGCGGCGGGGCCGCGATGGTGTAAACGGCCATCATGCCAAACTCCATATGGTCTTCGACATGACAGTGGAACATCCAGGTTCCGGGATTGTCGGCAATCATGTCGACCGTTTTCATGCTCCCCGGAAGAAGTTCCACCACGTCAGTATTTCTGCCTTCGTAAGTGACGGTTTCGCCGTGCCAGTGCGGCGTGTGCAGATCAATTTCGTTCCCCATTCCCAGCAGATACCAGCGCACCTTTTCACCCTGCTTCATGGTCAAACCAGGGAGATTGCCGAAGATATAGCCGTTGATGGCGTAAAACATTCCGGCAGGCTTGCCAGCCATTTCATCGAAGATCATGAAAGAGGTAACGAACTCGCGATCCACATCTTTTGGCGATCCATCCGGATTGGCTTTGCCTTTCGCGGTAACAATGATCGGCCCCAGCAATCCGGCGTTCGTCTCAAGGCCTGGGTCCACATGGGCGTGGTACCACCAAACGATAGAGCTTGGCTGCCCCGGCCCGGGACCGCTGGCTTCTGTGGCAAACCAGCGATACGTGAATTTACGTCCGGGAGCGACCCGATCACCTTTGCCGAAAGGAAGGTAGAAAGAACCTTCGCTGTTCTTGTCATAACGCAGCCCATGCGGATGCATGTCGTGTGGCTGGCGGGTGCGGTTCGTAAACGTGACGTCGACTTCATCGCCAACTTCGGCACGAATCATCGGCCCGAGAATCCCCAGCCACTCCGGCTGCGGCTTTTTCGTGGTGAACGTATCGTCGGTGTATTCGATGAAGCGCGTCTTCGGCCATTCGAGCTTTGCGTTCCAGGGACGCGGAATCGGCAATGCGCGCAGCAAGTTCATGCCGCTGGGCGCATAATTCCACGGAACATCTTCAGCAGCGATGTAGTAGTGGCGAGTGACGGCGAACGACGATTGAAGCCCTACGAGGACGAAGCAGAGAGTAACTGCGCAACGCATTCTCACGGAAGTCATTATCCCATTTCGGGGATTTTCTGTAATCCCCGGTGCTGGAACAACGACTTCGGTGAAATGCCAGTCCGCGTCAAACCCCGTCCGAGTCAAACATGAAGCGCTGTCTATTCACGGCTTGGGTAGAGTCGAGGATCTTTGATTTCCTGCCGCGGTGCTCAGGAAGTTCCCCTGGACGTACTCGTCCGCATTCAACGTGATCGTGCAGGTTGGCGAGGTCGACCCACCACAAGGGCCCGGGAGCCCATTCTCGCCCGTCCAGTTCGTGAACGTATCGCTGCTGCCCGGCGTTTCCGTCAGCGTCACACTTGTTCCTGCGGGGAAGACGTAGCCGCAGACAGAAGTCCCAGAATAGGTGTAGTCGGTGAAGCAGTTGATGCCGCTTGGAGTGCTGGTGATCGTTCCGCCGGCGGCGCTAACTGCAACCGACAAATTCGCGGGCTCGCCCCAGCCTCCCAGATTATAAGGGCCTGGCGGCGGAACCTGATTGCAAGCCAGATTCTGGACCGGCGTGGGTGGCGTAGGCGGGGTGGTCCACGGTGGATTGGTGAAGTCAAAGAACTCAGCCATTGTCGCATTCGTAGTTTGCTCCGAATTGTAGGATGCATCGCGCTTCGTGAGCGGAGCCAGGCCGAAGCGGTCCTCGACCATTGCCAGTACCGCCGTCGTATCCATCACATCGTGAGAAACGTAGTTTTGCTTGGCAAACGGCGAAATCACGATGAGAGGAACCCGATAGCCGGTCCATGAGAAGCTGCACATTCCATTTCCAAGCTGACCGGTCCCCCCGCAAATGTCGGTGGGGTAAAGATCCGTTGGATAGGCATAATCACCCGGCGGCGTTGCCGGAGCCGGAGGAACGTGATCGTATAAACCTCCCCACTCGTCATAGGTAAAGATCAGCGCCGAGGTGCTCCAGCTGGCCGGGCTTTGCATCAGAGGGTTGATCACCATCGTTGCCGCATAATTTTGACCCGACTGCACGTTGACGGGATATTCGTCCGAGTCGGAAGGATGCTCGTCGAGCCCAGCGTCCGATGCTGGCTCGATCAGGGCAAACGCCGGCAGGGTGCCCGCAGCCGCATCGGACTGAAACACCGTGAGCGGCTGCACGTTCGCGAGTAGCGTGGGATTATTGAGGATCGTATTTTCGTACTGAAACTCGTTGATATAAGAGTTCTCAACCAGGCATGCCGATTCTTCGTTACCCGTCATCGCCGAACAACTCTGGCCGGCGTTATTGACCGTGTCCTTGGCGTCCACGTAAATCTTCCAGGAGATGCCCGCGTTCTGCAACTCCTCGAAGATCGTCATGGATGAAAGTTGGGTGCCATTGTTGGTTGAACCTGGGCACAGCGAGGACGTTGGGGGACACCCTCCATTGATCGGATAGGCCTGCCCATGCGACGTCGCGCCAATCATGTACATGCGATTGAGCTGGGTGCGCGACATGATCGGAGCGAACCAGTTATCTGAAGTGGCGAAGTTCGAGGCCATGAAATAGTAGTAAATCAGATCGCTGCTGTCGTAGTACCCCATTCCACGAACGCCCTCAAGATCCATGAAGCCGTTGCCTCCGGCATCGTAGGCCGCGGTAAATGCAAACCCGTCCAGCGGCGGAGCAAGGTCATTGATATTAATTCCGGTTGGATCAGCAATATCCCACTGATTATGGGCCTCATTCCAGAACGGACTTTGATTTTCGATGCAGGCAGATCGCAGGTGGAACGAACTGATCGGAACGGATGATTCCGGCTGGCAGCTATCGCCCCAGGTCCCCGCAGCGCAGCCGGAAACGGCTGGGATCGTTCCCCCACTGAACTGCGCTAGGCCGTTAAAAGTGACGCCGTCGCTCTGATGAAGGCCGATAGACTGCCAATATGGCAGCATCGCGCCAAAGTAATGGTCCAGCGAGCGATTCTCCTGCGCGAACAGAATGATGTGGCTGAGCGCGGCGTACGGATTCGCGGGGCCGAAGGTTGCGGTTACGGTATCGGCGGCCGTCAATGTCACTGTGCAGCTCGTCGTGCCCGTGCAACCCGACCACGTGTCGAAACTGCTGTTCGCTCCCGGCGTCTCGGTGAGCGTGACCTGGGTCCCTTGAGCGAAAGGCGCAGTGCAGGTGCCAGTCGAGCAGTTGATGCCTGCGGGGGCGCTGGTGACCGTCCCTTGACCAGTACCGGCCAGCGTCACGGTAAGTTGTTCGTTGACAATGGTGGCGTTAAAAGCGGCGGTAATATTCGCGCTGGAATTGAGATTTACGGTGCACGTGCTGGTGCCGGTACAGCTACCGCCCCAGCCTCCGAATGTATACCCGCTGCCTGCGGTTTCGGTCAGAGTGACCTGCGTTCCTTGCGGAAAGCTTGCGGAGCACGTTGCGGGGCAAGTGATTCCCGCCGGGCTGCTGGCCACTGTCCCGGTGCCTGTTGGCGTTATCGCCACGCTGATGCCGTCGCCGGCAGTAAAAGTAGGAGTAACGCTCTCCGCCGCCGCCATGGTTACAGTGCAGGAGCTTGTTCCCGAACAAGCGCCGCTCCAGCCACCAAAGAAGTAATCGGTCCCCGTGGTTTCCGTCAGAGTGACTTGAGCGCCTTTGGCGAAGCTTGCCGAGCAGGTACCAGGGCAGTTGATTCCCGCTGGCGTGCTGGTGATGGTGCCGGCACCCGAAGCTGGCGGGGCAACAGAAAGTAGATATGTGGTAGTTGTGGGCGATGGCTGTGGATTTGGACTTGAACCTGTACCTCCTCCGCAACCGGCCAGAAGCAGTGTGGTAGATAGGGTACCGCAAGCGATCAAAATCAGACGAAGAGAAAACTGGGACTTCATGGCGCGCTACTCCAATCGGACGACACTTGGATGACAACGCGCTCTGGCAGGGTTGTTTTAGCCCTTCGTAATAGGGCTCTTTTCGGGAAACCATTGGCGCCCAGCTGCCTTCAACCGCTTCCTTTCAAATGAAAGCATGTCGCCCGCCGAGCCACCGTACGGCGTTCCACCTCACACGCAATAACGTTTCCCAGGGTTTCCAACCGTTGCCCCACGAATAGCAGTACGGAGGCACAGGTCGACATCAACCACAATGAATACCGCGACTCCATGGCGCACAACTCCAGACGACTTTCAATGAGCTTTTGTGAACTAACGTTGTATCGCCGCTCTGCAAGCCTTACTTCGCTAGTTGGCCGATGAACACTCCGTACGGAGGCAGAGAAACCACACTTCCCTGCAGAGACGAATTTCCACTGGCCAGCAGTCGCTTCGCCGATGCAAAACCATTCGCCTTTAGCGGAAGAATGCTTCGTTGCGGAGTAGCCGACATGTTCAAAACCACCACCACGGCCTGATCGTTGTGGACGCGCAAGTAGGAAAGCACATTCGAATCCGATTCATTGAGCGCTTTGTAGTCTCCGTCGAGCAGAGCTTTATTGGAATGCCGCAAGCTCAGAACCCTCTTATAAAAAGCAAGGATGGAGTCGGGATTTTTTGCTTCATCGGCCACGTTGTGCGTCTTGTAAGTGTCGGGAACCGGCAGCCACGGCTTCGCCGCCGAGAATCCCGCGTTGGCGCTGTCATTCCATTGCATCGGAGTGCGTTCCCCGTCCCGTCCCTTTTCGCCCGGCCAGCCCTTACGTCCAATGGGATCCTTCACGTCCTCCAGGCGCGTGGGCGGAGTGGTTTTCATCCCAATCTCTTCCCCGTAGTAAAGGATGGGGGTGCCGCGCAGCGTCAGGTAAAGAGCCGCCATCAACTTGGCAATCTGGTCATTGTGTTTGCCATCCCCGTAACGATCGTAGGAGCGCCGGATGTCGTGGTTGCTGATCACAAAGGTCGGCCAACCGGAGGCCGCATTCACCTCGGCAATCTGTTTGCGGAATTCTGCTGGCGATAATTTGTTGACCATGGTGAAAAGAAAATCCATGGGCAGTTGAAGTTCGTCATTACCTTTGCCGTAATATTCGTCCAGTTCCGCGACGTTGGCGGTCCAAGTCTCGCCAATGAGCACCGCATCATATTCATTGGCAATCTTTCGCAATCCCCGCAAAACATCGTGAACCTCCGGCAGCTTGGTGTTGTATTTATTCTCCAGGAAAGGATCGCCGAAGTCGTTCTTGCCCGGACGCCGGACAGGATTATCTTTCAGGTTTGGATCTTCAAACAGCGTATCGACCGCATCCAGGCGAAATCCCGAGACGCCCCGCTTGTACCACCAGCGTGTCACATCGAACATTGCGGCTTGGACCGCAGGATTGCGCCAATTCAAATCCGGCTGCTCGGGATAAAAAAAGTGGTAGTACCACTGATTGGTCGTGGGATCGAACTTCCAGGCCGGGCCTCCAAACGTCGACACCCAATTATTCGGCGGCTGACCGGAACCCTTACCATCGCGCCAAATATACCAATCGCGGTGAGCGGAAGTGCGTGAGGATTTCGAATCGAGGAACCATTTGTGTTGATCGGAGGTGTGGTTCACGACGAAATCAAGAATGATGTGGATGTTGCGTTTCTTAGCCTCGCTGGCCAGAAAATCGAAATCCGCCAGCGTGCCGTACATCGGATCGATGTTCTCGTAATCGGAAACGTCGTATCCAAAGTCCACTTGCGGCGAAGGAAAGCACGGGGAGATCCAAATCGCATCCACGCCGAGGCCTTTCAGGTAATCCAGCTTTGAAGCGATGCCTCTTAGATCGCCGACGCCGTCATTATTGCTGTCGGCGAAGCTACGCGGATAGATTTCGTAGAAGACCGCATGCTTCCACCAATCACGGCCAGAACTCCTCAGACCGTCGGTCTTTTGAGCGGAGGCAGACGACCATGAAATGCAACCGAACAAAAAAAGTATCGCCGCAGATTTCGCGGATATCGTCATACGCGCGGGTCTCCATTCCAATCGCTTGAATATAAAACATTGGGTGTGCGCGATGATACCGCGCAATTTAGCGCAGCCCTATATTCTGTCCGCGGCCCGCTTGCGCAAGCGTTCAGTTTACGCAGGCCAAATACTCAGCGCCGTCTTGCTTAGAATCTGCCGCTGCACTTGCGAAGAGAGTGGTAATGCCCGAAACTGTTCCAAATTCTTCTTGATATCGGGCACTCCTGGCCCCGGCCAATCCGTGCCAAACAAAGCCTTCTCCGCGATCTCCTCCAGACGAGGAAAGTACTTGAGTAAAGCCTTGGGCGGGATCCCGCTGATATCCAAATAAACATTGGCATGGCGGCGGACCAGAAAGAACGCCGTATCCATCCATAAGGGACGCCCGCCGTGCGCCAGCAGAATCTTCAGCTTGGGAAAATCAACAGCAACATCGTCCACATACATTGGGTCGCCATACTTATTTCGCGCTCCAGGAAAAATCGACGTCCCTGTGTGGAACATCACGGGCACACCGTTGGCTTCGGCCGCCCGATAAATAATTTCCAACTCCTTCACGCCGTTTAGATAGTCGTTGGGAAACAGAAGCTGGTGCGGGGGGTGAATCTTAATCATCCGGATGCCCAGGCGCAGAATTTGCTCCATGTCGGCCAAAACATTTGTAGTGTGCCGTGGGTGCAGGCTCCCGCAAGAAAGCAGCCTCTTGGGATCTTCCCGGACGTAATCGGCAATAAACTGATTCACACCGTTCGTGAAGCCAATTACCTCGGGCGCAACATAGTTGATCAGCACTGCGCGATCAATGCCGCACGAATCCAGGTATCCGATGAATTTTCTGGGCGAATGGCAGAATTCGACAATCTGTTCGAAGTTCGCCCGGTTCTTCTTCATCAATTCAAGCGCATGCGGCTTGAACATCTCAATTGGGGAGATGTGGATGTGGCAGTCGGTGATCATTGCATCTCGCCCTATCGTTCCCGACCAGCACGGGAAGGTTCTCTCTCAAGCGCAATCCGTCGCGTTCGTAACCCCAAATCTCGTTCAATAGGTTGGGACACTAGCGTCCACGACGCGTGACCAGGCATCGATTCCACCGCGCATGGACTGGGCTTTCTCAAACCCCTGCTGCCGCAGCCAGGCCGTCACGTTCATCGAGCGAATGCCGTGGTGGCAGATCACGACAATGTGATCTTCCGGATCGAGTTCCTGATGAGCTAGCGACGGCACATCTCCCATGGGAAGCAGCCTCGCTCCGGCCATGCGAGCCGCCTCAAATTCCCACGGCTCCCGAACGTCAATCAGCACGAACTTTTCCTGCGGACTAAGATTCTGCTGATCCAGTTTGGCCTTCACTTCCTCGGGAGTAATCTCGTAATCCATTAAGAATTTATATCCGCTACTTCCCCGTCCAATTCGGAGGCCTCTTTTGATTGAAAGCCTCAATTCCTTCTTGAGCGTCGGCCGTCTTCATCAATTCTTCCATGTAAATCTTCTCGGCCCTTGCCAGCCCTTTATCGAAGTGCATCGCGTCCCAGGCATACATAGCTTTCTTTGTTACAGATAAAGCCGAGGAACTGAGCGAGCGTAGCTCCCTGAGCAATCCCTTAACGGCCTCCTGCAAGTCCTGGTCGGCGACTGCGTGATTCGCAAGACCCATCCCAGCCGCCTCAGATCCGGTGACGGTTCTTCCCGTCAGAATCAGTTCCGAAGCCTTCTTTTGCCCGACCAGCGCAGCCAAAGCCGTACACGCAACCGGCGGATAACAACCAAGTTTGATTTCCGGAAATCCCCAGCGCGCCATCGCTGTGGTGTAGACCACGTCGCAAACCATCGCCAGCTCCGCGCCGCCACCGAGACAATTCCCGTGCACCGCGGCGACGGTGACCTTCCTACTACCAACCAAGGCTCGGATCACCGTGTGAAATTTCCGCAGCATCTCTTCGACCTTGTCCAGAGTGTGCGCCGCCACATCGACTCCCGCAGAAAAGCCCTTGCCTTCCCCACTCAGCAAAATGACCGCAATATCCGTGCGCGATTCGATCTCCGAAAGTACGCGCGCCAACTCCTCCATCATCGCGACATCGATCACATTGAGCGGAGGATTGCGCAGCACAACCCTCGCCACCGAAGCCTCAACTTCGAGCGCGATCCGCACAAATATAGATTCGACTGCCGTGCTCATATCGCCCCTTGCAACCCTCAGTGCGCAGCACCGCATGTAAGCGCGGAGCCCTAAAGGTTAATCGCCGATTTTCTTACTTCACCGATGCTGGCCAGCGGATCGCGCGCGCCAGTCTTCTCCGCGATCCACTTCTTTTCGTTCGCAATGATCTCCAGCAATAACTTTTTGTCTTCCGCAGTGGGCATGTATTCCTTCACATGTTCTTCATAGACACGGTCATCCAGTAATTCGCCGGTCTTCGCGTGAAATTTCTGGCCTTTCCAACGGCCGATCTCACGATTAAATTTGATGTCCGGTGCGTAGAGCGGCTCTCCCTGCTTCAACGAGCTGTTGAATCGCCCAATCAAGCCTGCAACCTCATCGCGATACAGATTGCGGTTGTAGTCGTTCAGATCGTCCAGATCCGGAGCTTGTTCGTTCTTAGGTTCGTCGTAACGGCCCTTCACGCCCCAAACATAAGCCCAATGCGCCGAGGATGAATGATCGGTGCCGAATAAATCGTAAGAACTGGAAATCCACTTGTTCAAATATTTCTGAATCAACCAGCTCGGGACAACTCCCGCTTCTACAATGCGTCGCAACCCGTCATTGCCCGTGCCCATGTGAAACGCTTCCTCGCGAAGCATGTAGGACATCGATCGCCCGAGCGGGGCAAACGCCGAATATTTCAGCATCTGTAGCTGGAATTTTCCATCCCGATCGACAAAGTCGGTGTAGGTGAAAAAATCCATCCAGTTGTCCACTTCCACATTAAACGCACCGAGCAGCCGCTTGTTATCGAAGGCGCGCCGCTCCAGCATTTTCTGCGCCTCAACTTTTCCCGAATAGCCAAAGTGATCCACCAGCAGCGCGCACATCTGCCAGCCGTGCCGCATTTCTTCGATCATCACGCGTGTGATCGCCCGCCGATCCCAGTCCGTCGGCGCATTCTCCAGAAGATTGCGCTGTTGCTCCACACTGGCGAACTCGGTGTCGCCCTGATAGACGATCATGTTCATCAGCGCATCGCGCATCTGCTGCGTGGGCATCTGGCGAAGATTTTCCCACTTGCGGCGGCCTTTATAGGCACCGAATTCAATCTCTTCCGTATCGATCGCTCCGTAAAGCGTATCGAAGTGAAAAGCCTCAATGTCTGCGGTATTAACGCCAATGTCCTTGCGCCAATCGTTGAACATGCCTTGCCAATCGCTAAACGTTCCGATCTTTGCTACTTTTCCTGGCATAATGCCGCTCCTATAATTCTATTCCGCTATGTAGAGACGGGCGCCGTCGCCCGTCTCTACTCCAGTTATTTGGCTTTGAATACTGCCGGCCGCTTCTCCACGTACGCAGCCAGACCTTCTTTGGCATCTTCACTTTGAAAGAGAATCTGCTGATTCTCGCGCTCCACCGCCAGCGCGGACTCCATGGGGATCTCCCATCCGGTCTGTACCGCGCGCTTGATCCGTCCCACAGCCTTGGCCGCCTTGTTGGGCGGGCAAAACTGCTTCGCATATTCGATCATGTTCTCCATGAAGCCATCGCGATCGTAAACGTCATTGATAATTCCTAGCTCCTGCGCCTCTTCGAACGAAAACGTATTGCCCGTCACCATCAGTTCGATGGCCTTGCTCTTGCCCACCATCCGCGAGAGCCGCTGCGTGCCTCCTGTGCCGGGGAGTACGCCCAAATTTACTTCCGGCAAACCGATCTTTCCGGAGTCCTTCCGCGCAATCCGAATATCGGCCGCCATGGCAATCTCCAGCCCTCCGCCCACGCAGTGGCCATTGATCGCCGCAATCACCAGCTTCGGCGTGTGCTCCAGCCGCAATAGCATTTCGTTGGCGTGCAGACAGAAGTAATACTTAAACGTGGGATCGACGCTCGAAAGCATCTTAATATTGGCTCCCGCCGAGAAAAACTTGTCGCCAGCCCCGGTTATCAAAAGCACGTAGACGTCGTTCTCCATACGAGCGCGCAGGATGGCCTCATCCAGTTGCCGGTTCATTTCATAGGTGTAGGTATTGGCGGGCGGATCGCACATCTCGATAATCGCCACCCCTCCGTCTTTGCGGTAATTCACAAGCTGTTTCGTGGTTTCGCCGGTCTCCGGCTGCATCGTGGTCGCCATCGGTATCACTCCTTTTTATCTTGGTATTTCTTAGTTGTATTCCTTTTTCTAGCTCTCGACTCAATTCGGTTAGCGCCGCAACATTTCTAGCCCCTGCGGCTCCTTTTGCTGCTCAGCACACCACGCAAGAAAATGTCGCCCATCTCGCGCGCCAAGTGCTCTGCATCCGCATCCATCCGGGGATTGTGCCACGTATAAATCCAATTCATCATTCCAAACAAACTCAGCACCGCAATGCGCGTGGAGAACTGCAACCCGACGGCATCCTTCAACTCGTCGAGCAGCCCTAAGCAGATTCGGTAATATTCGCGTTTGATCGCGGCCAGTTCGGAAGCGAATCCATTATTCAACGCCTCCGCTTCATGGGACAGCACCTTCATCGCAGCCGGATGCGCCAGAAAATACTCCAGATGATTCAGAATGAAGATGCGAATCCGTTCCTCAGGATTGTCCACCCCAGCCAGTCGCGATTTCAGCCGCTGCACGATCGTCGTGAACGTGTGCTTCTGGATGAGGAAAAGCAGCCGTTCCTTGGATTCGAAGTAATAATACAGACCCGCCAGAGACATTCCGCTCGCGCGCGAAAGATCGCGCATCGAAGCGCCTTCATAGCCTTTCTCGCAAAAAACCTCTGTAGCGTGGCTGACAATCTCGGCCAGGCGACGGTCAAAACGCGAGGTTGCTACCGCGCGCGCGCGGGAAACAGGCCGCCGAGTTGCAGGAGCACTAGCCATACGGAAGTGAACAGACACTGATTCGAACGTTCGTTCGAATCAGTATACTCTCGCGAATCTTCTAATCACAAACCGGAGTGGACTTCTTAGTGCTTTATATCGGACAACAGTCGATCCAATTCGCTCTTGTCCTTACCGCCGAGTGGCAGTAGCGGAAGCCGCGCCGGCCCGCCGAAATATCCATTGAGGTCCATGCCATACTTCACGCCGGGAATTCCAAACTCGCCCACCACCCGTTGCGACGAGCCGGCAATACGCTCCTGCTTCAGGCGCGCCAACTCGGCGTCTCCCTCTTTCCAGGCCGTATAAATTTCATAGCACGAAGTAGGCGCGATACAAGCAAATGCAAGGATCGCGCCCACCGCCCCCGCCTCAAGCGATGCGTGCAGTTTGTCGGCCGCACCCACCATCACCTGAAATCCCACTTCCTTTTGCCTGGTTTTCATCTTCCCAACTACCGTAACAGCCCCCGAAGACGGTTTTTCGACGGTCGACCCCGACAATCCTGCGACCTGCACCAGTTCCCCGCCGCCCTCTCCGTTCGAACTGGAAGCCGCTGTCGCCATCATCCGCGGCGTCACCGCCTCGAATGTTTCCGTGACGGTTGCACTTTGCTTCACGTGGCCTGTACCTTCGACCATCCTGCGAACTTTTTCCACGTCGCCGCCCGATTCTTTAATCCCAATCAGGTTCGGATGCTCCGCCAGTTCAATTACCAGTTCAGCCGGAATGTCGTAGCCGGTGGCCTGCGGAAAGTTGTAAATGATCACCGGCAGCGGAGAGCGATCAGCCACGGTCCGAAAAAACGCCAGAAGGTTCGCCGGATGCATCTGCTTCTTGTAGTAATGTGGCGTCCTCACCATGGCGATGTCGTAACTGAGTTCCGCCGCGTATTCCGTAAGCCGCAGCGTCTCCGTCGCCGACTCGACCCCCGTACCGGCAATCAGCACTTTGTTGGGCGCAGCCGCGTCGCGCGCCGATTTCAGCACATCACGCCGCTCCTGGTCAGAAAGCAAAATGGCCTCGCCGGTCGAGCCCAGCACAACGATGCCCGCGCAAGGCGTGCGCGAGTAGCGCTCTACATTGCTCTCAAGCTTCTTGAAGTACACATTGGAATCGGGATAGAAGGGCGTGGTAATGGGAGGGAAAATTCCTTGAAGTAGCATAACCAGTTCAGCCTATCACTTCTTTTTGGGTGGACAAAGGAGCGGAATGGCTTCGCGCTTGTTGCGTCGGTAAACGCGAAAATCCTCGTCGACGGTGACAATCGTGTGTCGCGGGTGGAGTTCGCTCATTCGAACTAGACATAGGTCAGCCAGATCGGGTTTCCGATCAGCGTAGCGTTCGGCAAGGTCACGGAGACATTCGAGGTGCTCAGCCAGATCAAATCCCAGACGGATCATTCCATCCCGCAGCAACATCAGCGGCAGACGACTGGAACGCAAATGAAAAGATGTCTCCGATAAGACCGATTCGCAGGTCAACGTTGGCCATGTCACCTGTTCCGCGACGTCAACGGCCCATGCATGGTGTGCGTCATGAATTTCAAGGAGAGCCACCAGGAAGCCGGTGTCCGCAATTGTATTCATTTGCGAGAATATCCCTTGCGTGAAGAAAGATCGGGCGGACCATCTCTCAGAATGCCGACATATTTCCGCCACGCCTGGTTTTTGCTCGCGGGAGCATCCCGCGAAAGTCCGATCTCCACGTACTGGCGGACCACGCCGCCAACGGGAAGGCCTGTGCGGCGAGCTTTCTCGCGGAGGCGATCCATCAGTTCTTCGGGAAGGCGAATGCTGAGCGTGTTACTCATATGGCAACATTGTAACACATCGCTTTCATCGCCTAAACGCGTTGACCGGCGTAGCAGCTACTCTCGAACCGCATGCCTCCCCGCATGCAAGTGCTGCAAGGCACGGATATTCACCTCGCCGCGTTGCAGCGCCGCAATTCCCTCCGCCGCCGCGCGAGCTGCGGAAATCGTGGTAATAGTGGGAATCCGGGCTGTCACCGCGGCACGGCGAATTGCCTTCTCATCGAACCACGGCTCCGGACCTGATGGAGTATTCACAATCAGGTGAATGCGGCCGCCCTTGATCAGATCGACTACGTTCGGGCGTCCTTCTTTCACCTTGTAGACGCGCTCTACCTTCATACCGGCAGCTTCGATCACGTCTCCAGTGCCGGAGGTTGCGACCAACTTAAATCCCATGTCGACGAACTTGCGGGCTACGTCGGCGAGGTTCGGCTTATCATGGTCGGCCACGCTG
>Ga0182015_10003119_pt1 | contig 18979 bp, 16 predicted proteins | sample 712P3MmetaG_FD_120478 | JGI IMG/M metagenome (GOLD analysis project Ga0182015, IMG submission 120478) | Permafrost microbial communities from Stordalen Mire, Sweden - 712P3M metaG | ecosystem: Environmental > Terrestrial > Soil > Wetlands > Permafrost | place: Sweden: Stordalen | collected...
ACGGCGATTAGCACAACCCCATGCCTCTCAACCGATCGGCCGCACACACTGCACCGCCCTCGGACGGTGGCGGCCCCACTCTGAGCCTCGTCTCGGGGGATTCGCCGTGGACGACAAGCCCTGCAAGGCCAAGCCCCCGTCGTTCGCACAGGCCTTTTCGGTTTCTGATCCATGATTTTCCGACTCGATCGTGTTCTATTATAGAACACTCTCACAACGAGCAAGACGTTACGCTCGTCGTGTGCCCAAAGGTCCGAGAGGTAAGAACATCGTCGGACGGCGCGTTGCCGAAGCGCGCAACCTACTTCGACCATCAATTACGCAGGACGCCCTGTCGGGGAGGGTAGCGCGGCTAGGAATTCAGCTCGACCGAGCTGCGATCGCCAAGATCGAGAACAACCACCGACGAGTTCTCGATTATGAGCTGAAGGCGCTCGCGGCTGCACTGGGCGTTCACGTCAACTGGCTGTTCGGAGACGAGAGATGAAGGACCCAACCTCTCAACTGCGGTCGGCGACGAGACGGGCCAAATCCGACGTTGCGAATAAGATCGTTAGCATGTTCCTCCACGAACTGAGCCGGAGAATTGCCGAGCACTGGAAATTCAGAATCGACGGCGAGGAGTACGGGAAGCTGGTCCGGGAATGGTTCAACAACAAATGCCCGTACTGCTCTCGCCCTCTCGCTGATGGCCAGCCAGTGATCGAACACCTCGATGGCATGAACCGCTACCGCGCGGGCCTTCATGTCGCCGGAAATGTCTTGGTCGCGTGCAGGAGGTGCAACGGCGAAAAACGTCGCGACGATTCGGCGAAGACTCTATCGCTAGCTGAGTCCGGCTGGGCGTCATTTCTGTCTCACGACGGAACAAGGTGCGCTCCGTCGTGTCTAACCTGTAGGTATTGGAGCGGCATATGGAATGACGAGACGGAGCGCAGGACGCGGCTGCGCGAGAACTCGGAGAGAATACGTTCCTTTCGTGCCGCCTTTCCAGAACTAGAACAAATCCTGCCCGCGATCCGAGGGGCCTTGCCAGAGCTGTTGACGAAACTCTATTCGGATTGTCAATCCTTCGCAGAGAATGAGATCCGAATCCTACTGGAAGGCCTTGACCGGATCGCGGGAGCCAGTATGCCGAAGGGCTCGGAGCCAGCCACCGGGGGCCGAACACGCAAGCATGGCAAGGTCGAGCCTTCGACCGATGGTCCTGCGGCGGAAGCTCCTTGAGGGTCCATGAGGAAATCGCCCGCGATTACGCTGGGGTACAGCGCTTCGTTCGCCTCGTGAGTGCGGTCACATCAGTCGGGCGTGGTCATAGCCTATTGGCCTGACTGCGCGACCTTGAAAACGCACTGCCCCAGGCTTGCCTTTGATAATCCGGCCGATCGGCATGCCGGGGGCTTTGATCCGCGGAGGAGCCGTGTACAGAAGTTCGTAATCCTCGCCATCGTGCAACGCCTGATCGAGCGTCGCGCCCTTGAGCAGAGGCACGTCATCCAATTCCGCCGCCACGCCCGATTCCCGGCACAGACGATGGAGATCGAGCGCCAGGCCGTCGCTGATGTCCATGCACGCCGTCGCGACGCCCACCAATTCACGGCCGAAGTCCAGCCGGGGCACGATCACGCGCTTGTGCTTCCATCCACCGAGCGGCCCGGAAACGTACAACATGTCGCCTGGGCGCGCGCCCGAGCGAAGCAGCGCTTTGCCTTTGGCGACAGAGCCGCAAATCATGATGTCGCACACGAACTGGCCTGCGTGAGAAATGTCGCCGCCTGCAACTGATGCCTTTGCTTTTCGCAGCAACTTGAAGATGCCGCGATAGAATCCGTCGATCCAGCGCTCGTCAGTCCAGGGCGCGAGCGCCATCGACACCAGGCAGTACAGTGGCGTTCCACCCATCGCGGCGATGTCGCTCAAACTGCGAGCAACCGCTCGAGCGCCGATCTGTTCAGCGCTCGATTCCCGAGTGAAATGCACACCCTCGATGCTGAGATCGGCGGTGAAGAGCAAATCCTGGCCGGCCGGCGGCTGGATCACAGCGCAATCGTCGCCGATCAGTGGAGCACGCCGGCGAAGCTTGCGGGTAATGCTGTCCTCTGTCACGGAGTCGCAGCCACCAAGCCCGACGGCAGCTCCTCGCCAAACACTTTGCCGAGATCCTCTTCCACTTCGCCTTCCAGTGTGGGCAAGAGAGCTTCCGGGATCCTTTTCCGAATTGTCTCGATGGTCGCAGGATTCAAATCGCGCGTGGAATCGCCCGTGCGCCGCGCGATCGCGACCACCGCGTCCTCTGTCTTCGGTATTTTGAGCAAAGCTTCGATCCAGCGCGTCGCGGTCGTTGCCGGTAGCACTTGATTGATTGGCCCGTAGAACAGCTTCCGCGCACCGATCCGCGAGAGGCACCACAAGCCGGTTTCCACCATCTCGCCTTTCTTCACCTGCGCGATCAGCGCGTCGCCGAGCTGGGTCTTGGTCTGCAACGGAAGCAGCTCCAGGCTCGCACCGGTGCGCCACATCTCGCGCAACAAGCTGTTGTTGATGCGCGGCCGTTTGCTGCCTCGTGGGAGGAGCATCGGAGAAAGGCGCTGGAAAATATCCACCTGTTGATTCTTGTTCAAACCACCCGCGACGCGACCCCAAAAAATCCACCAGTCGATCTCGTTCTGAACCTGATTCGCGAACTGCAGTCCACCGGCATAAATGCGGCGGGCCTGCTCGATCCTAAAATCGTCGCCCGGAAATCCGAAGCCCGGACGCAGCGCGAACCCGCACAGATTGAGCCAGCGCATCTCGAGGGCAGGGGATTTACGGCGAGTTTCGGCCAGCTCAAGTAAACGATCGCTTAATCGGCGGATTGCGCTCAGGGGCCAGGAGTTACGGCCTAGCGCCAGTGTCTGTTCCAGCTTGCCGGGAAGCTCCTCCGGCGCGAGCGTTCCGGCACGAAACGCGCCCTCGATCAACGCCTCCGCATTTGAAACGGCTTCATCGCTCACCACCGCTGCGGGCTTGCCGCTGGTGCGCGCGTCTGCCGTTTTGCGCAGCTCAAACTGGAGCCGCCAGTGATGCTCGCTGATTTTCGAATCGGCCCAAACTTCGAGTGTGCCGACTTCGGTCAAATGCGCGCGCAGCTTTACCGGCACCAACCGCTCACCCGTTTTGCCGAAACGGATCACCGCGTTCAGCGGAGCATGCAGATGCAAATCAACAGCGTCGGACTTTCCGATCAATTGGCCAACCGAATCGTCCACGCGCGTCAGCGAGCTGTACAGCCGGAACGAGACCGGCCGGTTGGCGACCAAATGAAGATCTTGGCTATCGAGCTCGAGCGTTTGGCCTTCTTCGGCGCCTCGCGGCACCAGGCAAACAGCTTCGTTGTCGCCCACGCCGACGTAATAGGATCGCGGGAGTCCGCCGCGCACCAGCAGACCCGCTCCGGTTGCTTTCACGTACGAGTAGTAGGCCGCACCGACCGCGACCGCGAGGTCCAGATCGCGATTTTCCAGGATCAACGGCCGCCGGCCGTACCAGCGCTCCATCACGTCGGCGACGCGCTGCTGACAGATCTCGGGAATAAAAAAGCCGCCGTTGAACAGAACCGCGTCGGGCTTGGCGTCTTCATTGGCGCTCAAGAATGCTGCCAGGTGTCGAGTGACCGCGGGGTCGGAAACATACGGCAGGCCCAGCTCACGAAACAGGCTGCGCTTTTCCTCGGAAGGCTGGTCGTTGATGTTGCAGAACGGCAGGAAACCTTCGAGTGTCAGTTCGAGCGCTTCTTCGCGGGTGATCTCGGTCTTGAGCGTTCCTCCCACCAGCGACGACCCCGCGCCAAGCACCGTAATCTCGACGCTCTTCAAGGTCGGATCAGCGAGTATGCGCTCTTTCGCCGCCGCGCACTGCCGCCGGAGAGCGGTACGTTGTCGAATTGACAACTGCGTTCCAAGTTTCGATTCCACCAGCCATGCGAGTGTCAGGTCGAGGTTGTCGCCTCCCAACAGCAGGTGCTTACCAACCGCGGTGCGCGTAAACTCGATGCGGTCGCCGTCGCGATGCACGCGGATCAAAGTGAAATCGCTGGTGCCGCCGCCGACGTCGCACACCAGCACCAACTGGCCGTCGAAGAGGCTTTTTTGCGACTGCGCGAGGTGGTTCGCGATCCACGAATAAAACGCGGCCGCCGGCTCTTCCACCAGCGTCAACTTCTCGATTCCCGCTTCGCGCGCCGCCTGCACGGTCAACTCGCGCGCTTCTTCGTCGAACGAAGCCGGCACCGTGAGAACGATATCTTGCGACGCCAGCGGACTGCTGGGATGCGTCTGATTCCAGGCATCGCGAATGGTTGTCAAAATCGAAGCAGATACATCCACCGGCGAGAGCACGCGGCCGCCCTCCTGCGCGTCCCACGGCAGAATCTTCGCTGTGCGATCCACTTCCGGATTCGAGAGCCAGGACTTGGCCGAATGGACGGACCGAGTCGGGACCAGCGCGCCCTGTTCTCGCGCGTACGCGCCTACGTAGGTTTGATCGCCCAGAAACAGAAACGACGGCAACGTGCGCCGAGATTCCAACTGCCCTGGCGCGATGTATTGCGGTATCGCGAGCACTTTGATCTCGGGATAGTCCGGCAGTTCGCCGTGAATTTCTTCGATGTAGGCGAGGGCCGAGTTGGTGGTGCCCAGGTCGATGCCGATGTTCATCGCTACCTATTCGATTTCGATCTCGGCGGGTGCAATAACGATTGAGCTCGAACCCGGCGCAAGCGGGGGCAGATCGATCTTCTCGGCTTTCCAGCCTCTGTGGCGCAGCACGCCGCCCGGCGCTTTGCCATTGGCCGGGACGTTGCCCAAAAGTTTTACGGTTGCCGGATCGTTCGAATCGAGCTTGGTAAAACTTCCCTCCACGCCGTCGATCACGGGCGCCAAGCGCAGGTAGCGATTGAGCGAATCGTGGCACTGTCCGTGCAAACTTCGCGCGGCCGCGCCCACCTGATCGTCTGAATATGCGCTGATGTCTTCCATCAGGAAATCGATGAGACGCGCGTCGCGCTGCAAGATCCCGAGGATTTGGAGCGCCCCGTCGGAAGGCTGAGCGGACCGCGTGGCGGGAGTGGGCTTAGTAGTCGCAGGCTGCGCTTTTCGTTGCGAAAACCCGAGGTCCTGCGCGATGTCGGCAGGCAGCTTGCCGGAAAAGAGAATGGCGAAAAAACTACGGAACGCAAGTACAATCCTGCTCAAAATGATCCTCTAGCCCCTCTAGCTTAGGATACACGCTGGACCGGGGCGATAAGGGATTGGTTGTTGGGGATTGGCTGTTGCACGGAGACAATCACTTGTATTTGTTCCAGTGAGTGGTGATTTCCTGGACCACGGTGTTGCCGACGCGCCAGGCGGATTCGAGCGCGGGCAGGTAGCCCACGTATTGTCGTCCGCTGTTGCGGGCTAGATTTTCCGCGGCGGTCACGCCGGGCGGGGGTTGATCGAAGTCGCTGGCGGTACGCAGAACCATGATGCGATTCCAATCCACGCGGCTGGCTTTGGCCAGCATCTGCAACGAAGAGAGAGTGCCGGTGTCCTCCATCCCTGTGGTGACGTAGTTGCCTTTGCCTCCGGTGTGATACTTGACCCACTGGTTGGCCCATTCGCTCAGCTTGACGCCGCTGAAAAAAGTGCTGGAGGAGATCGTATCGCCTTTCAACACGAAGGGAGGACGGCGGGCGTTGGCGGAAGCGTACGCGGCGCGGTCCTTCTGCATCTCAGGCGTGTCGCCGAGGTCCACGTGCTCGGTCAGATGGAAGGCCCAATCGGCAAGCGTGGCATTCAGATGATACATCTCACCCCAGTCGGCGCGCGGGGGTTCGTAGGGCTTGGACTTGCCCAGCGGCACGAAGCCGGTGGGCCAATCGGCGGGGATCTCGCGGCCGTCGATTTCGTAACCCAGGTCGCCGTCCACCACCCATTCGGCCCACGCGGCCGAACCCAGCGATGCATCCGCGGGATTGACGCCAGCGATGCCCGCGACGATCCAGTAGGCCTTGCGCAGATCGAAGCGCGGGTCGAGTCCGAGCGCCATGATGCTGCCGGCGGCTTTGGCTGTCCCCACGCCAGTGAGCACGGCAAGGACTCCGTCGCGATTCATGCGCAGGTCGTGGTAGGCCTGGGGAAACGGAAGGATCTTGTCGAGATGATTGCGTTCCACCCAATACTGCAGCTCGCCGGGGCGGTCACCGGTGTCGGCGCCGGCTTCGAACATGGTCACGATGACGACCTTGATCGGGATCGGCGGGGCTGCGGAAAGGACGCCGAGGATGCCGAAGAACAGGGTCGCCGCTACGTTACTTCGCATGAGTCATGGTAGCAACCTCGCCCAACGGGCGAATCCAGATATTCCGGAAGCGCACCGGATCCCCGTGATCCTGCAATCTCAGCGGACCCTTAGGTTCATGCACGACGAGTTGGGGAAGCGCGCGATGCACGGTGGTTCCCAGAATCCGGGTGTGGTTCTGCACCACGATGCCGTTATGGAATACGGTAACGAATCCAGGCACCTCGATCTTGCCGTCTTTGAACCGCGGCGCGCTGTACACGATGTCATACTGTTGCCACTCGCCCGGCGGCCGGCATGCATTGACCAGCGGCGGCGATTGGCCATAGATCGCTGCTGCCTGGCCATCGGCGTAGGTGAGATTGTTGAAACAATCGAGCACCTGCACCTCGTAGAGTCCCAGCAGGAATACGCCGCTGTTGCCGCGCTCTTGGCTATCGCCTTTAGGCGGTGATGGAGCGCTCCACTCGATGTGAAGCTGGCTATCGCCGAATTCGCCGCGCGTAAGAATGTCGCCGCTGCCACGCAACACTTCCATGTATCCGTTTCCCACTTTCCACTTCGCGGGCTCTCCCTTTTCGGTGCGCCAGGCGGCGAGACTGGTACCGTCGAACAACACCACCGCGTCCGACGGCGGCTGGCCGGGAGTCTGTGGCGTACTAAACGTGCCCGGCGTGATCACCGGTGGACGCGGACGCGCGTCGTCATGGACACGCCATTTGCTGCCCGGAAGAAATGGGGTATCGGTGTAACCGGTGGGCGCCTTGGTCTGCTCCACGGGCGACGTTTGCGCCAGAAGCCCAGTTGTCACTGCTACTACAGCGATTGCTAGTTTGCACTTCATGAGCCCATTCTACGCTCCGCCTTCCATTGAGAAACCGGACCCGGCCAAAGATTCTCACTCGCCGGTTTGGGGACAACACAGGACTCGGGATCGGAGCGCGGACGACTCAATCTGTCGCCCGATCACGGTTTGTTCTTCAGATAGCGATCAAACCAGTCGATGGTTCGTTGCATGGCATCGATCTGATTTTCACGTTTAGCGAACCCGTGGCCTTCATCGGGATAGTAATGGGCCGCCACAATTTTGCCTTCCTTCTTCAGGATCGTCTCTGCCTGTTCTGCTTCCTCTTTAGGGTCGCGAATGTCGTTGGCTCCCTGCAAGATCAACAGAGGCGCTTTGGCATTCTTGAAGTACTTGATGGGCGACGCATCTTCATAAGACTGGCGGTCCTTCACCGGGTCTCCTAGGATCGACTGGTCGTATTGCTGGAGCGTGGGCTCTTCATGCTCCTGTTCTGTCAACCAGTCGGTAATCCCGAAGAGTTCGACCGACGCTGCCCAGACGTCTGGCGTCCTGCCAATGGCAATCATTGCCATGTATCCGCCATAAGAGCCCCCTGTAATGCCAATCTTGCTGGGATCAACGAAGCCTGTAGCGGCAAGGAACCGCGCTGCATATACTTCGTCCTGAAGATCGCCGCCGCCCAAATCTTTGTAGTTCGCTTTTTGAAATTCCATTCCATAGCCGGTGGACCCGCGAACATTCGGTGCTATACAGACATAACCACGCGAGGCGAGTGCTGCCGCAGTCTTGTTGAAATTGTCGACCGTCTGACTTGTGGGCCCCCCGTGGGGGAGCACGATTCCCGGGTTGCTACCATCCCGTTTCAGGTTGAACGGGACCCAGAGAAACGCGCTAACTGTTTTTCCGTCAAAAGTTTTGTAGTGCACTAACTGAGAAGAAGGCAGGCGCGTGGGGTTCAGGCTGGCAATCGCCGAAAAAGTCAGTTGCCGCGATTGGTGGGTGGCCAGATCATACGCCCACAGGTCAGCAGGCTCGGTGGAGCTTTGGTGCGAAACGAGCAGGCGATCGCTGGAGGGCGAGAACGCCGTAGGATTGCCAGCCGGAAGAGTGATTCCTTGAGGAAAGGGCAGCTTCGTCGTGTGGCCGGACTGGCCGTCAGACAAATAAACGTCGGTACGTCCGTCCTCGTTCAGTGTGTAGGTGAAACTCTTACCATCGGGAGCGAAAGTTCCGGCCTTGGCTTCCCACTTCAAGTCGGTTACCCAGGTTCGTTCCTTGCTGGCGATGTCTACTAAAGCGACGTTCTCGTATCCACCTTTCTCGTTGGAAGTGATGAGCAATGTCCGGCCGTCGGGAGAAACAGACGAGAGGCTGTAGATTACATCACCCTGGTGGGGAGTAAGATTTTCCAACTTGCCGGTTGCTATGTCGATGCGATAAACGTCGGAGTCCGTGAAGCCAGCATTCGCACGGTCAGCGTAGATCGTCTTTCCATCTGCGCTCCACATTGATGAAGACCACCGGCGGTTCTTGGTTTGCTCATTGGTGAGTTTGCGGACCTTTCTCGTCTTCCAGTCGAGCAACGCGATATCTTGTGTCGATGAGGTCTTGGGTTTGTAAGAAATCGCCAGCAAGCGGCCGTCCGGAGACCAGTGCGCGTCACTCTCAGACACCTCCGCGGTACTGGTGATGTTGATCAATTCGGCTCCGTCTCTGGAGACTGCGAAGAGGTCGTAGATCTCACCTCCGCCAAAGTCTTGCTCGAACACGATCCATTTTCCATCCGGAGACCAGACGGCGCCCGATTGGCGGTCGTCGGATGTCAGCAGTTGAATAGGCCATCCTCCTGAAGACGAGACCTTCCAGAGATTGGATCGTCCCGTCAAATTGGTGGTGAGGACCACGTCGCGACCATCCGGAGACCATGCGGGACCAGAGGTGGTCCGAGTGTAATATAGCTGGGAGACAGGGACTGGACCTGCCGACGGATTCGTGGCCGATACCAAAGACTTCGGGTCGGTAATTTGCCGCCCATCAGGCGCTGTCGCAGCCAGCAACGCCAGACCGTACAGTCCGATCAACAGCCGGTAGCCGATTGCTGTGAATGGTGCGGGAGGTCGCATGATATCACCTGAATCGTGCAGTTTCACCTGCCCAATTATAAGCCAGAGTGTAAAGCACGCTGGCGGTAGAGCTTTCGAACAACAAGTAGCTCACGAGAGGAGAGGCTTCGCCTCGCCACCCAAACCCAGGGAAGGTCGGCGGTGGCGGCGGGCAATCCTGGGCTAGGTTCAAGCGTTCACTTCTTCAAGGCAGCCTGCCAGTTGAGCTTCTTAATCTCCGGAAATACGAACGTAGCCGACTGTTTTCATCGGGGACATGTTACCCGGACGAGCGAACCGGTTCAAGTCAATTCTGACGGTGCAAATTCATTGCGGTAGGCTCTGGGGCAAGTCACATCTCCCGCGGGCTCGACACTTCCGCGAAGTAGACCCGCCGGTCCTGGACGCGTGGGCGCCACACGAGGATGAAGATCCTCATTTGGCCAAAAGCATTCAATCGACAATCGCCTGGTACACCGCGTTGGGGAACTCCGTCCGCAGAATTCCCACGCGCGTTGCCATCAGGATAATGCCAATCAACTGTTCTTTAGGGTCAACCCAGAAATACGTGCCGTTGGCGCCCGCCCAGCCGTAATCCCCTGGACTACCAAGCCAGCCGCTGGCGCCGGTGCTTTTACGAACGCGTACACCCAGGCCGAAGCCGTAGCCGCGCAGGTTTTGCTCCAGCGCCAGCCCTTGCTCCGAATAGTTGGCCAGGTCCAGATTGCCAATTGCGTTGTCGGTCATCAGCTCGACTGACTTGCGGCTAAGCAGCCTTGCGCTGTTCAATTGCCCGCCGTTCAACAGCATTTGGCAGAACTGCAGATAGTCTTCCGCCGATCCTGTCAAGCCGCCCGCGCCGGAGAAAAACTCGATGCCCGGCGGACGTGGCGGCGGGGGATTCTGCTTCGCCAAACCCTGTTCGGTACGCCTATAAACAGTTGCCACATCGCCTAGGCGGTCCGCCGGAATATTGAAGAAGGTGTTGTTCATGGTCAGTGGCGTGAAGATGCGCTGCTTGAAGAATTGATCAAGGTTCATGCCGCTGACAATCTCTACCACACGGCCAAGGACAGCAAAGCCGACCCCTGAGGTGTACTGCCACTGCGTCCCCGGCTGGAAGTTCAGGGGCAGCGCGCCCACGCGTTTGCTGAACTCGGCAAGCGAAATCGGCTCTTGATCCAGGCTCGCTTTGCGATAGAATTCGCCCGCTGGACCTTCCGTGCTCACGGCCAATCCGGCAGTGTGAGTGAGGATGTGCTGTAGCGTCACTTCGCGGTCCGCGCTAACGATTCTGACTCCCGCACCCCTTGGATCATTCGGGAGATTCCACATAGCCACTTTCGGATTCTTAAACTCGGGAATGAACTTGGAAACCGGATCGCTCAACACCAGCTTGCCTTCTTCCATCATCATCAGCACGGCCACGGCAGTGATGGGTTTGGTCATCGAGGCCATGCGGAACAATGTATCGGTCCGCATAGGCTTGCCCGATTCCAGATCGGTGGTGCCTTGCGCTTCAAGGTGCACCACTTTGCCCTTGCGGGCCACCAGCGTTACTGCGCCCGCAAAGTCCTTGGCGTCAATGTGGCTTTGAACGACGGAGTGGATACGCTTCAGGCGCTCCGCGGAGAGCCCCGCCTCCTCCGGTCTGGAGATCGTAAGCGACGCGGCGGACGCCTGCGAGGCCAAGAGAAAGCACTGCGAGAGAGCGATGACCACCTTCGCTGTCGAGGACATACAGCCTCCTTGAAAACAATTTGCTATTTAGAGTACTCCAATCCGGGGCGAGGTGGCTTGATCGTTCCGCCCTTGCGCCGCGCTGTCCAGGCCGCCGAGCAACATCGCCGCCTGCCTGGGATGGCCCAGGCTTCCACGGTAATTTGGGCTATGCACCGAGCCGTTTTCGAAGAACACGCAGCTCACGAGAGGAGCGGCTTGACCTCCCCACCCAAGCCTTGGTAGCCATTCTTCATCCGCTCCTCGATAATGGCCCAGACCTTCGGATCGCAACCTTTCCACTCGGCGACAGCTCTATTTCCGAGATAGGGCAGATCGGCGACTCCAATCTTGCTCGAGAAAAAGCCGCTGACGGTCAGATCCCGGAACTTGGAAAAGAAGGTAACCCAGGGATGGTCGGCTGCAGCGGCGCGCGCCGGCCAGGCGATCCGGTCCAGGATTTGTTTCTGCTGATCGCGAGTGGCGCCGGCGAAGGCAGTCTGAAACAACCGGTTCGATTCGAGATCCAGCCATTGCAGTCCGCCCAGAATCTGGGCCGTGAAATTGTGGTTTCCATCCTCGCGATTCCGGAAATCCAGCCAGTCGTCGATGAACTCAGGAACGCCGGCAGCCGTGGCGCTGCCACTCACTTCATCGGCGGGAACGATGAGATCGCAAAGCACATGGACCGTGCGCCACTGGCGATCGTCGAAGACCTTGCGCTGATAAGGTGCACTCGCGGCGGAGGCCGTTTGGTCCGTCAGCGCTGCAACTACGGGCACTGAACCAATGATCTGAAAAACGCTGCGCCGGCTTATGTCCTTCATGAATTCCCCCTTGTTCTAGACAGCGAGATTCCGCTTTTTCACCTGATCGGCAATGTATTCCGACGTGCGCCAGCCCAGCGCGGTGATGGTCAGCGTAGGGTTCTTGTCCGCATTACTGACAAACGGCGCGGCGTCGGTAATGAAAAGATTCTTGCAATCCCAGGCCTGGCAGTACTGATTCAGCACGGAGGTTTTCGGATTGTCGCCCATCTTGGCCGCTCCCACCTCGTGAATGATCTCACCGCCTTTCGAAATGCCCCAATTGTCTTCAGGGCCGGACTTATAGAGTACCTTTCCGCCCGCGGCTTCAATGATCTGCTGGAAGGTTTCCTGCATGTGCCTGGCTTGGAGTATTTCGTCCTCGCTCCACTTGAAGTTAAAACGGAGTACCGGGATGCCCCATTGATCGACAGTGTCGGGATCGATTTCACAATAGCTATCTTCATTCGGGATCATCTCGCCGCGCCCATCCAGGTAGATGTTCGCGCCGTAGATCTTGCGCAGATTGCGTTTCAGCTCGAGACCGTAGCCGCCGCCGAGGATGCGGTCAGACCCGCCTAATGCGCCGGATCCGGGGAGTCCGCGGCCGCCGCCAAGTTCGATGTGGTAGCCACGGGCGAACGGCAGCTTACCCGCCTTCTGCTGCTGATAGAGCCACCAAGGCATGTACATGTGCATGCCGCCGACGCCATCCTCGTTCTGCGGCGGCAGATCCTCCAGCAGCGGGAGATGGCCTCCCACCGGGGAGCCGACGGTATCCATGAGGTAGCGCCCGACTAAACCGCCGGAGTTCGCGATCCCGTTCGGAAACATGCTGCTCTTGGAGTTGAGCATGATGCGCGCCGTCTCGCAGCAACTGGCCGCGAGCACAACGATCTTGGCATAGACAGCCTCATCGCGCCTGGTCTTTCTGTCGACATATGCGACCCCGCGGGCCAAACCATCGGGACCCACTACCACCTCGCGCGCCATGGCGCCGGTGCGAACCTCGAGGTTTCCGGTCTTCATGGCCGGGAAGATATGGACACCCGGCGAATTGAAGTTCGCGTTCGCGCTGCAAGAGCGGCCGCATTGCGCGCAGTAGTGGCAAGCGGACCGTCCGTTGAGCGGCTGGGTCAGGATAGCCAGACGCGAAGGGATACAAGGGATTCCCAGCTTGTCTGAAGCGATCTTGATCACGCGCTCATAGCCGCGCGGCGCGGGCGCAGGCTGAAACTTACCGTCGGGCGTGTTTTCGAGGCCTTCACTTGTTCCGAAGACGCCGATCAGTTCCTCGGCTTTATCGTAGTAGGGCGCCAGGTCCTCATAGGTGATGGGCCAATCGAAGCCTTTGCCGTCGCGGCTATAGGTTTTGAAATCGTATGGACCCATGCGCAGCGAGATTCGGCCGTAGTGGTTGGTGCGCCCGCCGAGCATGCGGGCACGCCACCAGAGCCAGTCGCTGCCGGGCGCGTTGGTGTAGGGTTCGCCGGGGACCTGCCAGCCTCCGACGAGTGTGGCATCGAAATAGCCGAAGGGTTTTGCCTTACTGCGGGCGGCGCGGTGAGGCGCGTTGTAGGGCCACTGAAACATGTCGGACTGCTTCGTGCAGTCGAACCAGTCGCCCGCCTCGAGCATGCAGACTTTCGCGCCGGAGAGAGCCAGCACATGGGCCGCGACGCCACCGCCGGCGCCGGACCCGACGATAACGACGTCGTAGGTCTTCGGGTTTGCTTTAACCTGGGGCATAGCGGTTTGAACAATCTTATCGTATGTGCTGTTTTAGAGGGATCGAGGCCCAGTCTCACAAACCATGGAGCGCGACGGCGAAAGAGTTCGGGAAGTCACAATTGAGCTCGAAAAATAGAACTAGTTAAAGGGGTGGTTTTATGGTCCTTCAAGACGCACAAACTTGTCTCTCCGGAAATCTACGGCGTGTAATCCTGCCTTGGCTGCTTGTGCTAGCTCTCGCGTCTCCACAGCAGATCTGCGCGTGGGGGAACGCCGGCCATGAGGCTGTTGCCTACATTGCCTGGCAACAGATGAACTCGGCCACGAAAAAACGCGTCATTGAGCTTCTGATGCTGGTGCCGACATTACATAATTCGGATAATACGAAATCAATTCCCGGCTACGCGGATTGGGTGGCGGACCTTCCGGCAGGACTCTCGCAGGATCAGCAGAATCTCTATCTGTTCATGCGGGCCGCCACTTGGCCTGACACGATTAAGCACCAATGGTTAAAGGACTCCGACACGCCTCCGGCGAATAGTGGGCCGACCGATACCATCATTGGCTTCACCGACACCGCCAGCCACGGGTACTGGCATTTCGTGGATGCTGGATTCGCATCGGATAAATCCAAGGTGCCCAACACCCCCGTGCCGAACGCAGCAACCGAGATCGCCGCCCTGCGCAGCGCAATTGCGTCCACCAATCCCGATCTTTTGAAGTCTTACGAACTGGTCTGGCTAGAACATCTGGTCGGCGATGTTCATCAGCCCCTTCATGGAACGGTCCGTTTCTACATGAGCACGGGAGATGCAGGCGGCAACACAGTCAAAATTAAGTTGCCAACGGCGATGAAGAAGCAATTCGAAGGCACCCTATCGACGAGCGCGCCGACCGAGCTGCACGCGTTTTGGGACGATCTTCCAGGTGAGGGTCAGCCAGCTCCGGTCCTGCCCATCGCAGTGACGTTTGCAAAGGCGCTTCCAGCGGCGCAGGATGGCGTTGGCGACGCCGATCCAAACGATTGGGCCATGGAGTCACTGACCTTAGCTCAGAAGGACGCGTATATGACGCCAATCGGCCAAGGCCCAACGCCGCCGAGCGTGTCCTCCTATACAATCACACAGGGTTATTACACCACTGCGATGCAAGATGCCAAAGATCGCATCGCTCTGGCCGGCGCGCGCTTAGCCAAACTCCTGAACGAGAACTTACACTAATCGGGCGCGGGATCGATCGGCGTGAGCGCCAGGACGCGTAGCCAGCCTCACCGAAATCGGGATCAACGCCCGCTCCAACTGGCAAGGGGCAGCGTCGAGATCGGCGCGCCAAGATATCCCGGCGCTGCGTGCGATGCGCGTCCATCCGGCAGTCGCTCTGCGCCACGATTAAACCCAGCGATCCAATCCGGCGACTAGTGTATACTGCCATAAAAGGTAATTCAGGACAAAATACATCCTCCCCTGCTGCTCCAGAGATCGCATTGGGCTGGGCACCGACATGGAGCATGTGGCGTAAAACGGTTTTTAGCCGGTCCGCACAAAAACCTGTTCGGAACAGGGGGCACATCATGAAAGCGTTTCGAAATCGCATTGCTCCAATGGTGGCCGCCGCGATGGCTCTCGCACCCTTGGCGGCGGGCGCTGGCACCGTCACCATGTCAGTCACCTACTATACGATCGCTGAAACCGATCAGGACATGGACCATGTGGCCCACGGTATCTTCACCAACGAAGTGCAAAGCAGATTGGGACCGGACGGTCTACCCGTTCTGAATACGGCGGCGTATGGCTGTCTGTCGGGCTGTTTCACAAACACGCCCCTCCCAGCGGATGTGACCGCGAGCGGCGAGATCACCTGGTGGAGCCCCAGTCTGAACAAGGGAGGGAGCGGCGGGGTATCCGACGTGGTCCAGACTGGGACCGCGGTAATAACTCTGCCCTTCAACAATCCGAATTTCTACCCGCCAAACGGGACGGGGCCGAATGATGTGTCCGGATTCCAGGCGGCTGTGTTTTCCACCACCTTGAGCGTTCCGTCGGCTGAATCGATCACCTTCAATGTTGGTTCCGACGACGCCGCATTTGTTTATCTGGATGGGAGCGTCGTTTGCCAACTCGGTGGTGTGCATGGCGACTCCCCGGGCAGTTGTACCTCCGGCACGCTCACCGCGGGCAGCCACACGCTCAAAGTGTTTTATAGCGATCTCGAACAAGCAGGTGCGGGACTGACGTTCGGCATCACGACAGCGGGCATCAGTGGCGCCCCTGCGCCCACTACTCCAACTACTCCGGTGCCCCCGTCGATCCTGCTCACCGTCGCCGGATTGGCCTGCATAGGCCTATTTTTTGGCTACCGCGGCTTGCGCAGGCCCCACCGAAACGCGTAACGGCGCGGTTTATTTCGGCGCAGCGGACCCGCTACGATACACTGCTCCTATCGATGCAATTTCAGGATCGCCGTGACGCAGGAAAACAGCTGGCTGCGAAACTCGCCGGCTACGCTGACGATCCCAGCGTTCTGGTGCTGGGCTTGCCGCGAGGAGGGGTGCCGGTCGCCTATGAAGTGGCTCGGGCGCTGCATGCGCCGCTCGATGTGTTGGTGGTCCGCAAACTCGGCGTGCCCGGTCATCGCGAGCTGGCCATGGGCGCCATCGCAAGCGGAGGACTGCGCGTTCTCAATGCGGATGTAACCGTCGGTTTGAGAATCTCACCGGCTGAGGTGGAATCGGTCGCCGCCAGAGAATTGCTGGAGCTGGAACGTCAGCAGCGGGCCTATCGCGGTAACGTACCGTTTCCCGAATTGGCTGGCCGGACCGTCATTGTAGTCGATGATGGGCTGGCAACAGGCTCCACGATGAGGGCCGCGGTACGGGCGCTCGGGCAAAGGGGTCCGCAACGAATCATCATCGCGGCGCCGGTGGCAGCGTCTGAAACCGTGCGCAGTTTGGGGGAGGAAGCCGACGTCGTTTGCCTGAGTACGCCCGCCGAGTTTCAGGCCGTCAGCACGTGGTACCAAGACTTCTCGCAAATCAGCGATGAAGAAGTGCGGCACCTGCTGGAGTCTGCTTCGCACGCGGCTTATTCGCGGTGAGGGTCCAGGCGGCGGGGCTTGAGGGCGAGTTGAATGTGCCGGCCGCTGCGACCGGTGTGGTGATCTTCGCGCACGGCAGCGGCAGCTCGCGCCACAGCCCGCGCAATCGCTACGTAGCCGGCGTCCTCAATGAAGGAGGGCTCGCGACGTTGCTCATCGATTTGCTCAACGCCGATGAGCAGGCGCTCGATCTCGAAACCGCGCAGCTCCGGTTCGACATCCTGTTCCTGGCGGCCCGTTTGGCCGCGATCACGCAATGGATGCGCGATCAGCCGCAGATGCGACGTCTGAAGATTGGTTACTTCGGCGCCAGTACCGGCGCAGGCGCGGCGTTAGTCGCTGCAGCGGGGCTCCCACGGCTGATTCACGCAGTGGTGTCGCGCGGGGGTAGGCCCGATCTCGCGGGAGACGCGCTCGAACGGGTGGAAGCGCCCACGCTTGCGATCGTTGGTGGCGCTGATCCGGTGGTCCTCGATTTGAATCGCCAGGCCTTGGCACAGATGAATTGCGTGAAACATTTGCATGTCATTCCGGGCGCCGGTCATTTGTTCGAGGAGCCCGGCGCTCTAGCGGAGGTCGCCACGCTGGCGCGAGACTGGTTTGCCGAAAACCTTCGCTAACCTTGCTGCGGGCCGCGCAGAATGGCAGTCTCTTTAATCCGCGCCAGTTCGCGGCGCGCGATCGCCGCCCATGCGCTGCCTGGGTCCATCGTAAGGTACGCCGTCCAATGGCGCACCGCCTTCAGCGGCTGTCCCAGCGATTGATACAGCAGCGCGATATTATAGTGCGCGTCCGCGTACCTGGGATGAATGCGAATCGCGGCGATGTAGTGATCCAAGGCCGCCGGCCGGTCGCCACGTTCATCGTACAGATTGCCCAGATTGAAGTGGGCCAGCGCATATTCGGGATCCACCTCCACCGCCTTGCGATAATAGCGCTCTGCTTCCTTCCAGTCCTTGGCGTTGAAATAAACGGTTCCTAAATTGACCAAAGCGCCAGCCGAGGTTGGATCGATTTCGGAGGCCTTGAGATAGGCCGCGATTACCTCTTCGATGGGCGCGCCAGTCTGTTCCAGGTCGAGCCCTTTTTCAAACCAGTTCTCCGCCTCGCGGCGCGCCTTCAATGCCCGTGACGCCGCTGATGCGCCTTCGGTTTGTCCGGGGAACGACAGCAGCTTGGTGATCTCGGCGGCGTCAAAATTCAGGAGCAACTGACCCGAGATAGGCTCCATCTTCTGGCCGCCGAATTGGACTTCAAGCTTCTTACCCTGCGAGTAGATCTTTAGCTCGGTGAGAGGGTTCTCCCCTTCACGGAGATGCTTTCGCATTGCCAGAATGGCCTTGCGGATCTGCACCGCCGAGACCTTGCTCTTGCGGAGACCGACCAGAGTTCTGAGAGCCACGATGTCGGAAAAGCTGAAGGAATCGCCTGAGGAACCGCCGGAGGAGAGCAGGTTCTGTTTCTCCCAGCTCCCGAGTTGACGCTTGGAGACGCCCAGCCGCCGGCGAACCTCTTCGCGCGAGTAGGCCTGCTGAGTGGCTGGAGCGGGCACGGTGAAAGTGTAACAAACAATGTGCAAGGGAATCGCGCGCCCGTGGCCAAGCAGATGTTGGCCGGGTATCCAGTGTCAGGGACGGTTCGGTACGTCGATCGCCGGCGGCCGTGCGTCGCAGACGGCAACCTCCAACGCTTCACAGATAACGTGGTACGTAACCACGTGGATTTCCTGAATCCGCGGGGTCGCCGAGAGTGGCACAGCCAGCAGCACGTCCGCGTGTTCGGCCATGGCGCCGCCGCTTTCTCCCGTCAAACCGATGGTATAAGCTCCCAGCGTATGGGCCGTTCGGAGCGCTTCCACTACGTTCTTCGAATTGCCGCTGGTCGAGATGCCCCACACCACGTCTCCGGGTTTCGCGAGAGCTTCCACCTGGCGCGAGAATACGGATTCATAGGAATAATCGTTGCTCAAGGCCGTCAGAATGGACTGATTGGCATTTAGCGCGATGGCAGGCAGGGGACGGCGATCGCGGAGAAAGCGGCCGACAAGTTCCGCGCAGATGTGCAGGGCGTCCGCCGCGGACCCGCCATTGCCGCAAACCAGCAACTTGTTGCCCGCCGATAAGCGCTCGACCAGCAGGTCGATGGCAAGCTGGATTTTATCTGGATACGAAGTAGAACAGATCGAATTCAAACTGCGCGCGGCCTCTTGGAGAGCGGTGATAATTGGAGCGGCGCGTTTCACTCGAACGGATTCCTCCTACTCATCCTAACCGACGCCGCGTACAATGGAGATTCCATGAAGATCATCGTCACCGGCGGAGCCGGGTTCATCGGATCGTGTTTCGTGCGCCTGGCTCTCCAGAATCCCGCGCTCGAGATCGTCAACATCGACAAGCTCA
>Ga0182015_10003120_pt1 | contig 18968 bp, 16 predicted proteins | sample 712P3MmetaG_FD_120478 | JGI IMG/M metagenome (GOLD analysis project Ga0182015, IMG submission 120478) | Permafrost microbial communities from Stordalen Mire, Sweden - 712P3M metaG | ecosystem: Environmental > Terrestrial > Soil > Wetlands > Permafrost | place: Sweden: Stordalen | collected...
GGGGCACCCTTGTTCGGTGGTGCATAGAACGACCTCGTTGTTCAGGCATTTCCGCGTCCCACTCTTGCGCCAAGGGGCGCGCAAGAATGGGGCACCCCACTTTGGTGATGCCAGCTCGATGAAAAGCCTGGGCCGCCCGACATCAAGGGTTGCGAATCATAAGTCCAATCTGTTCGGATTCCGTAAATTTTTCAGCCTCAATTCGTGAGGGGAGCGGCTCAAGGTTAGAATTGCGCCGCCTTTGAGCCGAAAGAAATTGTCGGCCCAGAAGCAATTCCCTTGAATGGAGAATCTATGACACGCAGCAAAGTTCGGTACTCCCACTGTGCAATGCACATCGCGGCCGCAGCTCTTCTCAGCATCTGCTGTTTTCAGCCCGTTTCTGTCGGACAGACCGCAGACGCGGATGCCGCCGCGCGCGAGGCTTGGCGCTCGGCCATCTTTAATACCGATCTGGGGGAGGGGTGCTTCCAGGCATCTTATCCCGACACCGTTTGGCTGCAGGTGGAATGCAAGCCGTTGCATCCACGCGTCCATACCGTCGTCCACAAACCCGGCATGGGGATGGTGGCGGGCAACGGGGACGACTACGTCGCGCAGAGTTCGGGACTGACCAGCGCGGCGCTGGGAAGCTTCCCGACGGTCACGGGCGTCAAATCGGAGAAGAGCGTTGGCGTGGCCGAGTACGGAGATGGCGGCATCCTCGGGGCGAATGAATATTCGCTTCAGCTCAATACCAACTTCACTGGCACGACAGCGGCGTGTGACGGTCATTCAGGGTGCGTTGTCTGGCAGCAATTCATTTATGCGACGGACTATGTAACCGAGGGCAAGGCGGCTGTTTTCATGCAGTATTGGCTGATCGACTGGGGCAGTTCGGGTTGTCCGAGCGGTTTTGGCAGTGATGGCGAGGGCGATTGCTATGGGAACAGCAGTTACATCTCGGCGCCCGATGTGAACCCTACCTCGCTTGCCAGTTTGTCACTCTCGGGCGCTTCGGCCTCAGGCGGAAACGATACGGTGAAATTCACCGATGGAGGCACCGCCTACTCCGTGAGCGGCAAGGACAGCGTGCTGGATATCTCGAAGGTCTGGAAGCAGTCCGAATTCAATGTCGTCGGGGATGCCGGCGGTTCGCGAGCAGACTTCAATGAGCCTGTCTCGATTACCGTGAAAGTGGCCCTGACGGATGGCTCCACTTCAGCCCCAACTTGTGTTGCAGATGCCGGCACCACCGGAGAGAGCAACAACTTGGATTTGGGCAATTGCAGCACCACGAGCGGATCGTCGCCCTACATTGAGTTCAGCGAATCGAACTAAAACGGCCGCTTTGCAGCGTCAGTTTTGTAGCATGTGTTACGCACGTCACTGAGGTATGCACATGATCGGGTAGCGGGTGGCCCGCTTTTAACGATCTTTGCGTGTACATTCCCAACTGTTGGTAATGCCCGCAAGATCAAAAGCCTGGGCCACCCCTTACCTTTATGCGGTGGTGCATAGAACAACATCATTGCGCTGGCGTTTCCCTTTCCCACTCTTGCGCAAAGGGCGCGCAAGAATGGGGCAGCCCTTGTGGAGTGATGCAGGCATACCAATAGCCGTGCTCGATTAGTCGAGGGCGATGACTGGCGGCGCCGGGGCGGGTTGAGGGCGGCGGGGAGCGCGGTTGGAGGGTAGGCCGGCGTCGCGAATTTTATAAAGTAGAGCGCGGTAGCTGATGTTCAGAGCGCGGGCGGATTGCTTGCGATTCCAGTGATGATGCTGCAGAACTTTCAGGATGATCTTGCGTTCCATTTCATGGACGGCCTGGCGCGTGAGCTTCTTGAGAGAAATCGGACCGTCCACGTTAATATCCGCGTTAAAGAAATCGGGTTCGTGGGGGCGCAGATCGCCGGAGATGGCTTCCTCGGTGCCTAAAATGACGAAACGCTTGATAAGGTTTTCCAACTCGCGAATGTTCCCGGGCCAGTGATATTTGCGCAGCGAGTTCATTAAATCGGTGGAGAGCGGCTTGGCGCGGGCGTTGAATTTGCGGTTATAGTTTTCGATGAAAAAAGCGATCAGCTCGGGCAGGTCGGAAGCGCGCTCGCGCAATGGCGGCATGTAGAGATTGACGACGTTGATGCGATAAAAAAGGTCGGCACGAAAACTGCCGTTGGCGATCTCCTCTTCCAGTTTGCGATTGGTGGCGCAAACTACGCGCACTTCCACTTTTTTGTCTTCCTGGGCGCCGATGCGGCAGAACTGCCCATCCTGCAAGAGCTGCAAGAGCTTCGATTGCAGGCTCATGTCGAGTTCGGAAATTTCATCCAAAAAGAGCGTGCCGCGGTGTGCCATCTCGACTCGGCCGGGCTTCATGCCAAAAGCGCCGGTGAAGGCACCTTTCTCGTAACCAAACAGTTCGCTTTCGAGCAGGGTTCCAGGGATGGCCGGACAGTTCACTTTCACCCAGGGTCCGGTCTTCCAGGGCGAAGCCGCATGAATCATGCGGGCGATGATGTCCTTGCCGGTGCCGCTCTCTCCATGAATCAGAACAGGGACGTTTGCCGCGGCGATCTTGGCCATGCGCTCCCGCAGGGACCGCATCGCTTCGGTGCAGCCAAATATGATCGCGTCGGGAGGCATTTCTCCCAGAGGTTGGACCAGCGAGCTGACTGAGTTCATAGTGCCCATAAAGAAAGTACGGACTTAACGCAGGCGGCGAAAACCGTGCATCCTGAGAACCAAACTTTGGGGGAAAACGGAGCTTGCGATGAGGCTAGCCTATCCGGTTGAGGAAAAGCAACTTACTAAAGATTAAGGTCATGACTCAACCACTAAGGGCACGAAGGTCCACGAAGGGAAACTGAAACTCTCGTATATTTGGTGCTTGATCTGGTTTACCGAACGTTCTTCGTCCAAGTAACCCCGCAAACAAGAATATCAACGGGTTCAACAACATGCCATGGCATGGAAGTGGGGGTTAGGAACGAGGAGACGGCGGATCGGCCAGATGAATCCAAAATATAAGGAGCTTACACTGAAGAAAGGCTCTTCCGTTTTCGGGCGGTGGCCTCGGCGCGGTTCACCAGGGGTTGAGCGAATTTTAAGCCGATGAGATTGAACGTCTGACCGAGTTGGATGCGCAGCACTTTTGCGCGGAGGGTGCGAACCGCGCGTGGCACCAAGGCCAAGGCAGCAACGGGTGCGCTGGGGATTTCGAGCGAAATCTCGGCTGCAAGTGGAATGGAGCGGCGGAGAGCCACCAGCATTCCGCCAGCGGAGACGTTCAGAGCGGTGGCAAACTCGAGGGATTCCTTGTCCTGACCCTGCTCCTGACTCTGATCGAGCCAGCTTCTGACAAAAACGGGAATAGCGAGAGGGAGGCGCGGCCAGCGCCGACGTTCTGCCGCGGAATTCTTTGGTTTCAATCGAACCCCTTCCTTGCAATGTGGGAATTCAAAGCACATCATGGGCCAATTCCGGCGATTAAGGTAGAAATCCCAGCGAACCTCGGGCACAACCGGTATCCTGCCGGATGATCCAGCCTTGCGCAACCGCGAAGCGGCATAAAAGACCTGCATTTGCTGAAGCTTTCCTACCTGCGGAGCATTGCTTGAATTGAACTGAGGGGGCTTCCGCCAGCGGTTAAAGTGCAAGGTTTTGCCACACTTGGGTAATCAGGTTGCATTTTTCGTTGACAATGAAAAGTGCTCTGGAATACGATTTTGTAACAGCATTCTTCCTTCAACTGTCGAGTGCTTCCTCCCTTCTGTGTTACACCGCTCTCTAACCTATGGCCACCGTACAGAAAAACGTGTGCGTTCCAGAGCCCGGCGCTGGAAGGATGGATTCGCCGGAGCCTCGGACGCCGGGAACAGGCATGCCGAGTGCGGCGGAGCTGCCGCAGGCTTATTCGGAACTGCAGCAAAGATATCAACGCACTACCAACGCTCTGGGCTCAGCCGCGCACGATTTGAAGACGCCGCTGGCGATTCTGAATGGCTACGTAGAACTGCTGCAAAGTGAGAAGCTGGGTCCGATCAGCGAGCGGCAGCGGGAAGTGCTGCGTGACATGCAGTCCAGCGGGAAACGGCTGCAACAGTTCATCCAGGACTTCCTGACCTTCAGCGCTCTGGAAACCGGCGGACTGAAGATGCAGTTTGCGCTCGGGAACATCAACGAGTGTTTGTCCGAAGTGTGCCGGCTCTGGTCGGCGCGTTTTCAGGAAAAAGGGCTGGCGCTTTATTTTTTGGCCAACGATAAGCTGCCAGAGTTTGCCTTCGATCTTCCAAAGCTGGAGCGAGTTATCTCAAATCTGCTGGAGAATTCTTTCAAGTTTGTTGCGCAGGGCGGAACGGTGTGGCTGCACGCGGAACCATACATATGGGAGCGGCGAGCGGCGGCGCAATCCGGCACGCCGAATGAGCGAAGGCGACAGGATATTTCGCAGCCTAATTCGGTAAAGATCAGCGTGGCGGACACCGGTCCGGGGATCCCCGCGGAGTTTCACCAGGAAGTTTTTGACGATTTTTTTCGGCTTCCGGGCAATGAAAATCAGGAAGGCATGGGATTGGGGCTGGCGATTGTACGTCGGCTGGTGCAGGGGATGGCCGGCAAGGTATGGGTGGAGAGCGATCCTGGCGCGGGGTGCAAATTCTCGTTCCTCATTCCTTTTAAAGTTGTTCCGAATGGCGCAAGCAAAAAGAACCCGGGGAAGAATCAATAATGAAGAACACGGCGAAGATTCTGCTGGTGGATGACGAGCCAGCCATGCTCCGGTACATCAAGACGTTGCTGGAGGTGGAGAACTACAAAGTCGAGACGGCGTCGACTGGCGAAGAAGCATTGCAGCGGATTGAAAAGGGCCTGGAGCCGGACTTGGTTCTGCTTGACGTTCTAATGCCTGGAATTGACGGGCTGGAAACTCTGGAGCACATTCGGCAGAAGCGTCCGGGCGCGAAAGTGGTGATGCTTTCCTGCGTCAACGATACGAAAAAAGTGGTGCAGGCGATGCGGCTGGGCGCGCACGACTACCTGACCAAACCGTTTCAGAAGGCGGAACTGGATGCGGTGGTCGGTCAATGTCTGGGAGAAGATAAAGGTCCGGTGGGCGGCGAAGTCGAAGAAGTGGCCGACAACATATTCTTTATCGCAGCCAGCCCGGCAATGCGGAAGATCCGCTCACAGGCGGCGCTGGTGGCGCATGTGGACATTCCAGTGCTGCTGCTGGGCGAGAGTGGCACCGGCAAGGAAGTGCTGGCGCGGCTGATTCATAAGCTCTCACCGCGGGCGCACCGCACGTTCTTGAAGGTGAATTGCGCAGCCGTTCCTGCGGATCTGTTGGAGAGCGAGCTGTTCGGTTACGAGCCGGGCGCATTTACTGGCGCTACGCACGCGAAACCGGGCAAGTTCGAGTTGTGCAATAAGGGAACGATTCTGCTGGATGAGATCGGCGAGATGCCGCCCACGCTGCAGGCGAAGCTGCTGCATGTGCTGCAGGACCAGCAATTCTCGCGGCTGGGCAGCCGCTCGGTGATTAAGGTGGATGTACGCATTCTGGCGGCGACGAATATCGATATTCCGCAGGCTCTGGCGGCGAAGCGGCTGCGGGAAGATCTTTACTACCGCTTGAATGCTTTTACGCTGCAGTTGCCTCCTCTGCGGGAACGGAAGGAGGAAATTCCCATCCTGCTGAAGCAATTTATGACGCGGATGGCGGAGCAGTATGCACGGCCACAACTCCCGCTTTCTCCGGCGTTGCTGGAGGCTTGCCAAAGATACAGCTGGCCGGGCAATCTTCGCGAGCTGAATAATTTCTTAAAGCGGTACTTGATTCTGGGCGATGAGAATCTGGCGGCGGCGGAATTGCAGCCGCGTCCGGATGGGAATGGCGGGATGGGAGCACGAAGCGATTCTGGCCATGGGGAGGCTGGCGGAGGATTGAAATCCCTGGCTCGGAGCGCGAAGGATGAGGCTGAAGGCGAGGCCATTCGTCAGGCGCTGGAACAGACCAACTGGAATCGCAAGCAGGCGGCTGAGTTGCTGCAAGTCAGCTACAAAGCTTTGCTCTATAAAATTCGGCAGTATGGAATTGCCGAGGTGAAGAGCCATCATAAGCTGTCTGCGGGGGCTTAGGCCGGGCGGAGGCGCGGGCGAAATGAGTCGCTTGGCTCATTGACTGCTGCATGCGGTACTTCACAAGACTCGCGGGCGAGAGCGCCCGCGCCACCTGGACCGTCCTGACACACGAGTCTCTTAATTCACTGTTAGTGTGATGCCGTAGCTTTGGGTGTATGTGCCTGAGGTGGCGGTGACGGTGATGGGATAAGTTCCCGCCGGAGTTCCGCTTACCACGGGATTTTCTTTGGCTTTGCTGCAGGATGGCAAGATCATGATCAGCGCGCATACGGTGAGAAGAGCCATCCATCCCAGCAAGCGAGCACGCTTGCGTTTTCCCGCCGCCCCAACCAGAGCGATCCCTGGAAATAGAAGCCACAGCGCGTAGAAGGGCCCGCGCCAGCGCAGCGAACTGATGGTAGTGATGGGGCGCGCGGTGGTGGTGAGATTAAGGGCACTGGTCAGCAGTCCGGGTCCATTGAAGGGCAGGGTGCTGGGGGTGAAACCGCAAGTTGCGCCCACGGGGAGCGAACTGCAACTGAGGGAAACATTGTTCCCATACGTGATCGATGGATTTACCTGTACCGTAAAAGGTGCGACGTTTCCAGCTACCACCGTCTGGCTCGACGGGAGCACCGACATGGAGTAGCCGGTAGCAGAGAAAGGCGCATTGTTGGTGACGGCGGTATTGGTATTGTTGCTATCGGTGACCGTCGCCGACACGGAATAATTGCCTGGAATGGTGGGGGTTACCGAGAAGGCCACGGACGAAGTGGACCCGGATTGCAGGCTTGGGATGGTACAGACCACATTCAATCCGCTGGGGGCGCTGCACGTGCCCGAACCGGCGGTGGCTGGACTGCTGGAGGTGAAGGCCGCTCCCTGGGTGACGGTACCGGTAACGGTGATGTTGGTGGCGAGATCGGGCCCTTCGTTGGTAAGAGTAAACGTAATCGTCATGGCGTTGCCGGCGCCGATGACACTCGAGCCCGTAGAATAAAGGGGAACAATGCAGTTGATGCACAGCAAGCTGGTGGGACGCAGTTCGACGGCAAAGTCGTTGCTGGCGCCGTTCAGAGTGGATTGCACACCGCCCTGTACCTGCAGGTTGGTGGAAGTGGTGTCTCCCGCGAAGTATGTGTTCAGACTGGGATCGACGGTGATGCTGGTGCCACTATCGGTGCCATTGCCGCCAAAGTAGGTGGCGTACGATGCGATGACATTGTTGCCGTTGACCGCAGTTGTATTGATGCGGGCAAAGAAAGCATTCTGCGGACCGTTGAGCGAGCTTTGAATCGGAGTGAAGCTGGCGCTGGAGGTCACTGGGAAGCCTGTGGTGGGGCTGAAGACGCCGACCGTTCCTGACTGGGTCCAACCCGTGACGAGCGCGCCGCCTGCGGTATCTACGGAGATTGCCAATCCTTCGTCATTCGCGCTTCCACCTAAATAGGAGAAGTAGCTCAGCAGAACCTGATTACTGGCTGACCCCGCCGCCTCGGTGGGATTGGTAAATTTGGCGACGTAGGCGTCGGCAGCCGGGGTGGTGATGGTAGGACATGGGAGAGTCGTAGGATTCATCGGAGTATCGATGCACTGCTGGAACGCACCGCTGCCCGTGGGAAGATTGAAAAGCGAGGAAGTGGTGTAGCCGGTGATGTAAATGGCAGCGGCGCCAGTATCGATGGCGAGCGCAGTGGAATAATCCGTTCCGGTGCCGCCAAGGTAGGTGGAAAAGAGCAATTGCGACCCCTGGCTCTGTGCGTTGGCGGGATTCAGCTTGGCGACGAAGGCGTCGGTGGGAACGACCCCGTTGACAGGAGAAATTGTGCCACACGTGACGGGGAAGGTAAGTGTGGTGGGGGGAACGGTGTCCAGGCAGGGCTGATAGGCATTCGTGATCGGGAAATCGCCGGTCGCCAGGTTTCCGGTGCCGTTAGTGCCTTCGCCGCTGTTGAACATATTTGTGGTTCCGCTGAAATAAACGATGCCAGAGGTATCGACAGCGATGCCGCCGCCTACGGCGATGGTGCCGTTGTTTCCGCCGAAGTAAGTTGAATAGGGAACGCTATCCACGCCGATGATTCCGGTGTTCACCTCGGTCAGGAAAAACTGGATCGTGGAATTTGGCGAAGGCGCAGGTTGAAACGCAATCGGCTGAGGGCTCGCGGGAAAACCGATACCGACGTTGGTGGAGGTGGTGGTGCCGGTTACGAAAACATCTCCCTTGGCATCGATCGCAATGGCGCTGGCCGCGTCGGTCCCGTTGCCGGAGAGATAGGTCGAGTAGCTCAGGGCTGGAGTGGAACTGAGGGCGCTGATCTCGCTCACAAAAACGTGCGAAGTGCCGGTGCTGCCCGCCAAGGGTACGGATTGAAATCCATTTGTGGTGGGAAAATTAGCAGAAGTGGTAGTGCCGCCGACATATACATCGCCGCTGCTATCAACCGCCAGCCCCGCCGAAGCGCCAGGGGGGGTAGTGGAGCCGGACACGGCCAGCAGCGAATCAGGAGAGCCTGCCAGAGAATCGGTTCCGCTGCCGCCGAGGTAGGTGAGATACACGATACCGGCGGCGGCCAGGGTTGGATTTAGCTTGAGAACGAAGATATTTTGCGCGCCCTTCAGCGTGGGCTGGTAGGCGTTCACTACCGGAAGGTCCGGTGAAGTGGTTGAGCCGGCGAGATAAATGAAACCATTACCGTTGACCGCAATCGATGGAGAAGTTTCAGTGCCGCTGCCGCCGAAATAGGTGGAATAGGTGATGGTCGGATCGATGACCAGTTCTCTGCTGCGATCATAGGAGCCAATCTCGAAGCCAACGCGATTGGCGGCGCGCAGAACGAAATGTCCTTGAACGGGCTGCTGCCGGCCGGCGACAGTCTGATAAATGTGGGGTGCCTGTAGACGAACCCCGGCGCTGGTTCCTTTTAGAACGAGATCGCCGCCAGCTAGTTCCAGTTTGGATGCGCCATCGAACTGCAATTCGGCTTGCGAAGGATCGGCCCCGGGCGCCACTTTAAAGTCATATTCCAGGTGGCCCTGATTTCCGTAGAAAACCAGATCGATTCCGGGATAAACACTCTGATAGCGAACGCCGGCAAATTGCGCGATGCCGGTATGCCATTTGCTTCGATCATTGCCGATGAAGTAGTTGCTGGTGCCGGGAAGCAGACGCGTTCCGGCCAACGAAGCGGCAGGATTCGCGCCCACCAGGGTCATGCGTACGGTATCGACGGTTCCGTTTGCGGCTTTGTCGGAGAGCGCAGCGCGCGGCTTTGGCGTAGCTAGAATAGCTCCCGTAGGACCTAAAAACAGGCTATATCCTGGACCGCGCGAGACAAACCTTACGTCAGGATTGACCTGACCTTCATTCGGCTCAAATATCAATGGAAGGCGGGCAAGCAGAGCTTGAGCATCGAGGCCAGGATTCGCGGAGGGCTTAAGAGCTGTTGGAATAGCGGAGACGGGAAGTTGCAGCGAAGCGCTTGGCCAGGAATGATGGGAGGCGGTTTGGACCTTAGCGCCAACAGCCAGCAACAAAACGGCGAGCCCCCCAGCGAGATATTGCGCTAGCGCACTAGCTCGCACACTCTTGGCGAGCTTGCTCGATGATCCGTTTTCCAATCCGCTACCCGACAATTCACGGCCATTTCCCATTACGCTTTTCCTCCGAACATACCGACCATTTTTGGAGAGAGTAGAAACGACGCAGGCTTTTTCCCCGGCGCCGGCGAAACCGCCGCTGCTGACATGTCACTTTAGGACTGGCGGAAAATAAACACTACTTAAACATCTGACAGACAAACAAGTCAAGCGAGCGCTCAGACCCGGAAGCGCCCCCGACCTGTCTGATGCGCCCATCACTCCGGAAAGATGCCGCGCAATGGCCCGAAAGTGGATGAAAGAACCTGCGCCTATCAAATCATTTACTGACTAAGTTCTAAGGGTCTTTTTGCTCTTGCAAACGTCACACAAATCTATACAGTGGATGTCAGCCCTTCCCCCAATAAAATTGTATTTGGGCTTCCAGCCTGTTGGTTGATTCCGCTGCATTCGATTTGATCGATGACCTGGGGGAAAATGCTTTCGGAAAATACGCCACCGATGCAAAGCAACATTCAGGAAAGACGGCTGATGCGGCGTTTCGACATGCGCCTGCCGGCGGTCGTTCGCCTCGATGAGTGCGGACTGGATGAGCCGGGCCTGGGTAAGACCGGCAATGACGCCGGGCCAGTGGAGGCGAAGGAACTTCAAACGGAAACCCAGAATGTAAGCGCGCGCGGAGTTTACCTGTATCTGGACCGGGTGGTCCCCGCCGGAACCCGCTGCGAAGTGATCCTTACCTTTCCGCCGCACATCACGCTGACGGATGCAGTTCGGGTGCGGTTTACAGCGCGCGTGATTCGCTCGGAGAATCCGCTGCCCTCTGCGCGGGTTGGAACGGCGGCAATGATCGAGGATTACGAATTTCTTCGGTCCAATGGCGGGAACGACTTTCTTAGCGCGTTGCAGAAGGGCTGGAAAGAAGCGAATTGAAATCGGATTCCGGATTTCGGGCACAGAGCATATCGGCGTGAGATTCTCCTACTTACCGCCGTTTTCCAATTCCTTCATCTCTCGCCGCAGGCGGCCGTAACGCCGGGCAATGCTTCCGAGATAGAGGCCGTGGATCGCCCAGGTGGCGATGTAGGCTGCGTAGAGAAACTTGATCGAATTCATGCGGGACCCATTCTGGACGGAGTTTTGTTGAGCGGCGACCTGCCCCTGGCTGAAGTTTGCGGCAGACCCTCGTCGCCAAGAAGGGCTTCGAGCGCCTGAGCCTCATGCACGTCACGCTGCATGATCTCCAGTCCATAGCGCAGCCAGCAAACCAGGAAGGCTAAGCACGAAAAAGCCAGCCAGTTGAGCAGAAGGATGTGCAGCATGCGGGGATCGATGGAGCCACCGCCGCCAATCACCGGCTGCGGATGTTGTGTGCGGAAAAACCAGATCGAAAAATAGACCAGCGGGACATCGAGCGCGCCAAAGATCGCGAGTACCGCCGCCAGCTTTGGAGTTTGCGCGCTATCGGAAAATCGCCGCAGAACCAGATAGCTGACATAAATGAGCCATAGAACCAGGGTCAACGTGAGGCGAAGATCCCACGTCCACCAGATGCCCCACACGGGCCGCGCCCAGAGCGGTCCGGTGATCAGCACGATTGAGCAGAAAACCACGCCTACTTCCGCAGTGGTCACGGCCAGCACGTCCAGACTGCGCTCGGTGAAAAACTTGCCAATCAAAAAATAGAGAACGGCAATCATGATTGCGGTTGTAGCCACGGAACTAGGATAGAGCCCTTCCGGCAATTGCTTTTGCACCATCGGAATATATGGCGCAATCGCGCCTACAACCGCGATGGCGATGACGGCCCAATTGATAACACGCTTGGCGGATGGCTTTGCGCCGGACAGATATTGCAGCGAGGCGAGGAAATTGAGAGAGAAAAGCAGAAACGCGGTCCATGCCGAGGGCACATGGTAGTAGAAGATGCGTTGCACATCGCCCATGGTGCGCTCCGTGGGAGCGACGACCAGAGCCTGATACGTTCCGTAAGCCAGCAGCAACGCCGTTAGAACCGCGAGGATAGGAAAAGCTTTTTTCATTCCGCCTGCAGAATCGTCTCAAACAAGGCCAGACAAGCAGTAGTAAACACTACATCGTAGGTGAGAAGCAACACGATCCAGAAGCGCGCGGAGCCGTCGCCGGAAAGAACGACCCGCGTGGCTTCGACCATCGACTGAATGGCGGGGATCGAGATGGGGAACAGCAGCAGCGGGAGCATAATCTCGCGGCTGCGCGTGCGGAGCGACATGGCCGCAACAAATGTTCCGTTAACCACCAGCGCCCAGGTTCCGAGAATCGCCACCGGGATCAATTGCCATGCGGGACCGAGAGGTCGCAGATTGTAGAAGATCATGAACAGCGGCGCCATCAAGGCTTCCAAAAGGCTCACTAGAAGAAAGTTTCCCAGCGCCTTCGCCACGAACAATGCGGTGGCCGGAGCCGGGGAAACCCGATAAGCATCGAGCACCTGGTTGCGAAGCTCACGCGCCCAGGTTTGATTTAGAGCGACGACGGCGGCAAACAGGAAAGCGACCCATATCAATCCTCCGGCAATTTCACGCGATTCTTCGGCGTTGGGATCGAAAGCAAAGCTGAAGATCACCACCACCAGCAGAGAAAAGAAAAGCATGGAATTGATGGCATCCCGGGAGCGCCATTCCAGGCGAATATCTTTTGCGAGCGTGGCTGCGGTGATGGAGCGGAGCAGACTCATTGCTTCCCCACAGTTGAAAAGCCTGCATGGAAGTCGGCGGTGCGATCGACGATTTGTCCGGCCTGCATCCAGATGAATTCGTCGGCCACGCCTTGCAGCAGCGAGGCCTGATGCGTAACCACGAAAATAGTCTTCCCCGCGTCGCGCATTTCCTTCAGCAACCCGACGATCTCTTGTGCGGAATGTACGTCTACGTTGGAGAACGGCTCATCGAGCAATAGAATTTCAGGATCGTGCAAAATAGCCCGCGCGAGTGACATGCGCTGCCGCATGCCTTGCGAATACTGGCCGACAGGGCGCGCCAGCCCAGGATCAAGACGAACCGAGCGAATTACCTGTTCGCAGCGCGCATCGCCTGAAATCTCGTATAGTCGCGCGAAGTAACGCAGATTTTCCATGCCGCTCATCTCGTCGTAAAGCAGCGAAGGATGTGCCATATAGCCAAGCTGGCGGCACGCGTCGTGAGGTTCTTTACCAAGAATAGAGATCGTTCCCCGCGTGGGCTGCGCCAGTCCGGCCAGCGCACGAAGCAGAGTCGTCTTCCCTGCCCCGTTGTCGCCGAGGATCACATGGAACTTTCCGGCGGCAAATTCAGCGGTCACGCCCCGCAGTGCGGCGAAGCGCCCGAACTGCTTGATCAGGTTGCTCAGGCTGATGATTGAAGCAGAGTCGGTCACAGGGTTGAGAGATGTGAAGAGTTTCGAACAGAATCAAAGCAATCGAGCCACGGCCATGAGTTTACTGGAGTGGGAGTTTCCGTGCATTTAATTTGCAGGAAAGCGCCGATTGAACCGAGAACGCAAACCGAGAATGCAATCAGTTCGGCATACCAGTGCCGACTGGTGGCCGGGCTTGCGTCACGCTCTTGGCGGGCTCGGCCTGCATCTGGTTGCCGGGCTGCTGCGGCGCATACTTCGAGGCGCACTTGGCCTGCAGAGCTTTGGCGTGGAATACGCCATCGTGGCCGAAGCTGCCGTCGGCCAGGGCCTGAGAATCGTCCTTGAAAGTGTCCGGAGGAGCTTCGGTTCCGCTGTAGTCGACGGAAAGAAGTTGATCCTGCTCCATCAAAACAAACTGCACGTGAGTTCCGGTGCGCTTGATCGAGCCCGGTTGAACGTTCCCGGCAACCCGCAGGCGCTTGGTAAACGCTCCGTTGCCCATCTTGTGGAGTTCGGTGATGGTGACGTAGTAGCTCTTGCTATCCTGCACTCCGGTGTAAGCGAGGTAGCCAAGAAGAAACAGGATGACAACCGTAGCCCCGCCGAACTTAAGATAGGTTTTGGCTTGAGTGGACATGTTCAACGATCCCAGATTACGTTTATGACTGTAATCTTCCTTACGCTGGGAATCAAGACTTCGAAAGCGTGTCGTGGGCTAACATGCGCATTCTTCTGATAGGCGGAAACGGGTTTATCGGGCGATTTGTCGCGGCAGAACTGATCCGGCAAGGTCACGCGGTCGCGATCTTCCACCGCGGAAATACAGCTGCGCCGCCTGATCTTGATGAGATTCGCGGCGACCGCAACCAACTCACTGCCGGCACCGACGAAATCAAGCGCTTTGCTCCCGATGTGGTGATCGATTTCGTCATCAGTTCGGCTCCGCAAGCTGAGGCGCTGATGAACTTTTCCCGCGGCGTGGCCGAACGCGTGGTCATGCTTAGCAGCATCGACGTCTACCGAGCGGTCGGCATCGCGAATGGCACCGAAAGCGGGCCCCTACAGGAATTGCCGCTTACGGAGGATTCAGAACTGCGGCGCAATCTGCATCCCTACTCACCCGAGAACATGCAGATGCTGCGCCAAATTTTCTCGTGGGCCACTGACGATTATGACAAGATCCCAGCGGAGCGTGTCTTGATGAACGACCGCGAACTTCCCGGCACAATGCTCCGCCTGCCAATGGTCTATGGACCCGGCGATCGGCTGCATCGTTTCTATCCCGTGGTAAAGCGCATTGCGGACGGGCGCCGCCACATCATTCTTCCCGAGACGCTGGCTGCCTGGCGCTCGCCGCGTGGGTATGTCGAAAATGTTGCCGCCGCTATCGCACTGGCAGGCACCGATCAACGCGCAGCCCGACGCGTCTACAACGTTTGCGAGGAGCCATCGTTCAGCGAACTGGAGTGGGCGCAGAATATCGCCGCGGCAATGCACTGGGATGGAAAATTCGTGGTCCTGCCCGCCGAGCACACGCCCGCGCATTTGCTAAAGCCCGGCAATACCGCGCAGCATTGGACCGCGAGTTCCGCGCGTATCCGCCGCGAACTCGGCTACAAAGAACCCGTGGCGATCGACGAGGCAATCCGCCGGACCATAAGCTGGGAACGAGAAAATCCTCCAGCCGGGACGGTTCCCGCGCAGTTCGACTATGCGGCTGAGGACGCAGCCGTAGAGTCGCACCGTCTGAACTGAAACGAGAATCGAGAACTCCCTCGGATACAATAAATCCTGCGCCACCAATCTATGATCCATCCTTGGCACGACGTAACGCCCGGCGACAAACTCCCGCAGGAATTCGACTGCGTGATCGAGATTCCCTTTGGATCGAGCGTGAAATACGAACTGGATAAGGCGAGCGGACTGATCAAGCTCGATCGCATCCTTTATTCCGCCGTCTATTATCCGGCAAACTACGGCTTCATTCCGCAAACGTTGGCCGAAGACGACGACCCGCTGGACGTGCTTGTGCTCTGTCAGGAGACCGTCGTGCCGCTTACCATCATCCATGCACGCGCTATCGGTCTGATGACCATGATCGACGGAGGCAAGCCGGATCATAAGATTATCGCCATCGCCACCCAAGACCCGGAATTCAACTCCTACCACGAGGCCGCGCAGATGCCGCCCCACCGGATGATTATGCTGCGCCGGTTCTTCCAGGACTACAAGCAGCTCGAAGGCAAGGCCGTGGAAGTGGATGAGATACGGCCCGCGGGGGAGGCCTATCCGATTATTCTCGACGCCTTGCACCGTTATAGCGAGCAGCGCCGCAAGGGTTTCAAGCTGCCTGAAAAACATTAAATACGGCGCTTTGGAGCCTAGAGTGCGGTCTTGTACTCCCGTAACGTTCGGACTTCCTCGATGAGCCGATAGAATTCGGCGAGTCTAAACCTGCAATTGTGGGTTCATTACTACGAAGTTCATTTCTGCCGAAAGGCTTCGAGGAAAACATGAAGATTGCAAGACATTGCACGTTACTGGTGTGCCTGCTCGCACTGTTTGCCGCAGTGGGCGTAGCTCAGGAGCCGGGAGTACATCCCGCATACCTGCACGCACTCAGCGATCTCCGCACCGCCCGGGCTCACCTGGAAAACATGGCGCCCACTCATCACATGGACAAAGAAGAAGAACATGCCATCGGCGAAATCGATAAGGCGATCGACGAAATCAAGCGCGCCGCGATCGATGACGGGAAGAATCTGAACGATCATCCGCCGGTCGATGCACGAATGGACCGCGCTGGCCGCTACCATCGCGCGATGGAATTGCTGGATAGGGCGCACAATGACATTGCCCGCGAAGAAGACGATCCACGGGTACGCGGTTTGCGGGATCGCGCGATTCACCACATCGATGAAGCGCACCGCATCGTCGACCATCTGGTTGTGCAGGCTGCTGCCAACTATTAGGAATCTCCGCGAAAAAAGGTCCGGCACAATCTGCCGGACCTTTTTTAATTCTTGACGGCTCGAATCTTTTAAAAGCTCACCAAACGCGACAGGCATTCTCCGCCACCATCGGCTGGCCGGCCTTGCATCCCCAGGCTTTTTCGAACTCCGGCATATTCTCCACAACGCCATTCACGCGGTATCTGCCGGGGGAATGCGGATTGGTTGTGACCTGCATGCGTTCGTATTCCGGACGCCGTTTCTCGCACCAGACGCGCCCGAATCCCAGGAAGAAACGTTGCTCCGGGGTGTAGCCATCAATGTTCTGAGCTTCTTTCCCTGTCTTGTCGTCGGCGATCATCTGCTCAAGGGCCATGAGCGCGATTCTCGCACCGCCGTTGTCGGCGGTGTTCTCGCCGAGTGTGAGACGCCCGTTCAGCTTGAGATCATCGACCGCGACGAAGTTCGAATATTCGTCGGCAACACAGCTCACGCGTTTTTCGAATTCCTTCCCATCCTCGGCCGTCCACCAATCCTTGAGATTGCCCTGAGGATCGAACTTACGCCCCTGGTCGTCGAATCCATGGGTGAGTTCGTGGCCGATCACCAGCCCGATGCCACCGAAGTTAACCGCGTCGTCCATGCTCTTGTCGAAGAACGGCGGCTGCAGAATTCCAGCGGGAAAGACAATTTCGTTATACGCCGGGCTGTAATAGGCATTCACCGTGGGCGGGGTCATACCCCATTCCTTGCGGTCGAGCGGCTTGCCGATTTTCGCAATCTGGCGCTTCGACTCGAACTCCGTGGCACGCTGCACATTGCCCAGTAAATCATCCGGCTTGATGACGACCGAACTGTAATCGCGATAAATATCCGGATACCCGATCTTGTTGCGAATCGCCATCAGCTTAACCTTGGCCTGCCTTCTGGTCTCGTCGCTCATCCAGGACAAGCTTTGAATGTCCTTGTCGAGGGACTTCTCCAGGGCATCTACCATCTTCAACATGCGCTGCTTCCCTTCCGCGCCGAAGGTGACATCAACGTAGCGTTGGCCAAGCGCCTCTCCGAGAGAAGCATCCGTAAGATCCACGCACCGTTTCCATCGGTCCTGAATTTGTTTTTGACCGGTCAAGGCTTGCCGCATTTTGAAGTTGGTGTCGACAAAAGGCTGGGAAAGCCACGGAGCGGCCGAGCGCAACACCTGCCAGCTGACGTAAGTTTTGAGCGCGTCCAGGGGCTCTGCTTCCACAACGCCGTTCACTTGCTTGAAGAAATCCGGATTGCCCACATTCATTTCCGTGAAGCTGGGCGCGCCAAGTGCCACGAAAAAGCGATTTAAATGGAAATCGGGGGCCAGAGCCACGGCTTCGTCGCGCGTCATTTTGTGGTCACGAACTTTCGGGTCGCGGCGCGCGGTGCGGTCCATGGAGGCCTTGGCCAACTCGGTTTCAATGCGGAGCACGGTCTTCGCCGATTCTGCGGCCTGCTCGGGCGCCTGTCCGGCCAGTGTGAACATCTCGGTCACATTGTCGGTAAAGTGCTTGCGCATATCCACCATGCGAGCGTCGTCTTTAATGTAGTAATCGCGATCGGGCAGCGAAAGACCGCCCTGGTCGATATTGGCGATCACCATATCGGCATTATGCAGATCGGAGTTCGAATAGAAATTAAACAGCGGACTGTTCCCCACCAAATGCACGTGCGCAATTTCGTCGATGAGTGCGGTTTTATCTTTCACAGCGGCCACGCGATCAAGTTCCGGCTTCAGCGGAGAAATACCTTTGGCATTCACCGCCTTGTCGTCCATGCAAGAACCGTAAAGGTCGCCGATTTTCTGATCGATGGCATCGCGCCCGGGGCCACCCGCGGCAGCCTTCTCCAGGATGACGCGTTCGATATCAAGATTGCGCTCGTCGAGCTCGGAGAAACTTTGCCAGGACGAACGGTCCGCGGGAATTTCGGCTTTCTTCATCCAATTGCCGCATGCATATTGGTAGAAATCGACGCAGGGGTCGACCGTCTTATCGATGTTGTCGAGGCTGAACCCCGGAGCCGGGGTCTCGGAAGAAGATGTCTGGGCAAGGCATGTTTGTGTAAAAACACCAACGGCCACGAAGAGTAAGCATGGGACCAGAAAACGACATACGCGCATGCGAGAGTTCTCCTTAGGGAATGGGACGGATGAGATTCTAAGCCTCGCCGCCAGCAGGAGCAAGGACGCTGAGACAAGAAAGACTACGTGGCGACCGGCCAGTTCCGGCGTTCGCAGACCGTAGGCGGTTCGTAGGTACGTCCCAACGCAAGCCTCCGTTCTTCTCGGCGAGTGGACCATAACAAAAAGGGGCCCAATGCAAGCGCCGATGCGTGGGCGACGATACATGCGGAGACGCACGATTACATTCGAACTGCCTGCGCTTTTTTAAAGCGAGCACCGTGCGCGACACGACTTGCGATGAAGATCGGGAGCCCCGTTGCGCCTCCATACGCACTATAATCAGATTCTTAGATTGAATTGAGGGCGGCTTTCATCATGACTTCTTCGAACGGTTCCAACGGCACCAACGGACAGAGCGTTCCAACGCCGCGTGCAGAGTGGCTGGCACGTCGCAAGCGCGAGAACGCCACCGGCAATTTCTCCCAGATGCACTATGCACGCCACGGTGTGATCACTGAGGAGATGGGCTACATTGCGCATCGCGAAAAACTTGCGCCCGAACTGGTGCGCGATGAAGTGGCGCGCGGCCGAATGATCATTCCAGCGAACATCAATCACCCTGAACTGGAGCCGATGGCGATCGGCGTAGCATCGCTATGCAAGATCAACGCGAACATCGGCAACTCGGCCGTGACTTCGGAAATTAAAGAAGAGCTGAAGAAGCTGCACACCGCGGTGCATTATGGGGCCGATACGGTGATGGATCTCTCCACCGGCGGCAACATTCA
>Ga0182015_10003121_pt1 | contig 18965 bp, 19 predicted proteins | sample 712P3MmetaG_FD_120478 | JGI IMG/M metagenome (GOLD analysis project Ga0182015, IMG submission 120478) | Permafrost microbial communities from Stordalen Mire, Sweden - 712P3M metaG | ecosystem: Environmental > Terrestrial > Soil > Wetlands > Permafrost | place: Sweden: Stordalen | collected...
ACGTCAAGACGTACTACACAGCGGCAGAGGTCGACGCGATCGCGGCGTACTCGCCAGCGCTCCACCGCGGGTTCTTGATTCCGATTGGCGAGGCATCGGGTCGCCGGGAGCTCCAGCTGCGGCTGGACCCGACGAAGAACAACCAAGCCCACAGGATCAGATGGGCCCGGGACTACGAGTTCGCACCGAGTATCGAACGCTTGCGGTCGAGCGCCGGTGCGAGACGTCCCGAGCCCGGGCGGCTACACTTCCTCCCTTGACCTAGGGGGCTATAGCTCAGCTGGGAGAGCGCGACGCTGGCAGCGTCGAGGTCGTCGGTTCGAGCCCGACTAGCTCCATGGACAGTTGTCTGTGACGCGCCTGTCGCGGGCGCACGGACCTTGCCGCAAGCGGCAGCCAGGACACACAGCTCTGGACGCTCGATGGCCCGCTCGCGCGCAACGCCAATGCACACGGACTGCCGGCGCAACTGATCCAGTCCGGCTGAGATACGCCAACGACGTCGCCAATCGAACCAACGTCAAGAGGCTCCCGTCCTCCCGATAGGACGGGAGCCTCGGCGTTTTCGGAGGCCGTGTTCTGAAGGGTGGTGGTCAGCTCCGTCGCGCTGCTGAGGATTTGGCGTATGGCGTAGTAGAGCGGCACGACTCAGGCCACTACTGGCCGGCTTTCGGCTGCATCGGGCAAACTACGCGCATCCACCCGTAGTAACTACGGCTGCACTCATCTCGACAGCGCCGACCATGAGGTGTGCGACCTACAAGATCCCACACGGCGTCGGCAGCTGGTCTCGGCCGACGGCGACAGCGCCGACCGGCTCTATGGGCACATCAAGAAGCGCAAGCACCGGCGGGAAGACTCGTGGTTCCAGGGCCAGCCTCCCCGAGGCCTAAGGTCGGCTCGTTCATACCTATAACTCGTTTGCGCGGCGATGTCTAACCTTTGGAATCTCGATCGGGAACGCGAAGGCCCGGAATGGGGACGCGCGGCGCGTCGACCGGAGCCCGGCCGATGAAGGTTTACGGAAAGATCAAAGACTCGCAGTCGGGAGCGAGTCGCGAAAGCGCCCGTCTGTTGCTGACCGTGATGGAGGAGCGCAACAGCGGAGCGGTTGAGACGTTCAATAAGGTCGCGCGACTGGCCCTCTCGGTTGCTGAATATGTTGGGCTCGCAGACTACGAGATCGAGCGCATCGAGCTGGCGGGTCGCCTACACGATGTCGGCAAGCTCGCGATCCCGGACGCGATCCTCCGAAAGCCCGGTTCGCTTACCCCAAAGGAGTGGGCAATCATGCAAACGCACGCCGAGATCGGGGAGCGCATCCTCAGATCATCTCCGACACTGGAGTACGTCGCAGAGATCGTGCGCTGGCATCACGAGCGCTACGACGGTCGCGGCTACCCAGACCGGCTCTCGGGCGAAGGAATCCCGGTCGCTGCTCGAATCGTCGCCGTCTGCGCCGCTTTCGTGGCGATGATGAAGCAACGTCCGTTCAGCGATGCGATCACGGTGGAAGAGGCGTTGGCCGAGCTACGACGGGGGTCCGGCTCGCAGTTCGACCCACAGATCGTCGAAGCGTTCAGCGGACTCCTACAAAGGGCCGTGGCGCTACCGCTCACCCCAACCCCACCGCACGCGTACAGCTAGCTCGACCGCGACTGAGCGCGAAGCATCACCGGCTATCCACCAGAGCCCGGCGCAGAGCCTCAACCCGCGCTCGACGGTTTAGTCTTGGCCTGCTCGCGTCCATTTTTCTGGTCGGCAAACAAACCGACTGCCGCGCCAACTATGGCTGGGCTTCGGTCCTACTCTCGTCGGGGGGACGCGGCTTCACGTACACGGTCGCGGCGCTACTCGCAAGCCCCTTACTCACGAGATCGCGGATGTCGCAGCTGACCAACGTATTGCCGCCTTGGTCGGCCGCCGCTACGTAGGCCGCATCGTATACGGAGATCGTGTGCTCATGAGCGAGCTTCGCTGCACGGCTGAGCAAGCTCGTCGTAGACGGTACGACCCCACCGTCGCCAGCGATCCGGTCGATGGCTTCCAGCAATGGGGCGACATGCCCGAGCTCGCACCAGCCTCGGACTGCCACGTTCGCCACCTCGTATCTGGCGAGATCCAGGGTGGTGAGTGTTACATCGGGATCAGCGAGCAGCGCCTGGGACGGCCCATGTAGCGTGTCGTCGGAGTCGAACGCGGCGAGGATCACGCTGGCATCCAGCAGCAACGTACTCACGTTATGGCCTTGTGGCTTTCACCTGCTCGGCAGCCGTACCACCATGTCGTGCAGCTTGTCGCAAGAGCCTGTCCATGGCCGCCGCACGATCCGTGCGGCGCCTGCGTAGCGCGGAGTCGGCGAACTCGCGCAACACCGCGCTACGGGACGTCCCGAGACGAGTCGCCTCAGCGTCGACCTCGCTCAGGAGGTCATCCGGCATGGACACCATCACCTTTGCCATGCCCCGAGTATACCGTGGTATACGATTGAAACGCGAGAATACGCAGGTCAGCCGATGCCGAGCACAGGTGCGACCAGCGGCACGTGGATTGCGCGCCGAGCAGTTTCGCCCACCATATTGATCTGACTCCCAACCCACGACCTCGCTAGGGTCGTGGGCGAGTCGGCGCCCACGAGCGGCAGCCGTCTCAAATGGGACGCCTCGCGCGGGAGCGACGAAGCGCGATCATGCCGAAGGCGGTGCTCCGCGGTCGAGGGCCGCGCGAGCGGTCGCAATCTTCATCACTAGTCGGCGTGAGCCTTGGATCGGCTGGAAGTCGTGATGGCGGTAGAAGCGGTGTGCGGCGTCATCGAGGGCGTCCACGCCAATCAGGCGTCCGCCGGCGTTCGTCGCGGCAGCGACGATCCGCTCGAGCGCGTCGAGTAGTAGGTGCGTGCCCAGGCCTTGCCCGTGCAGGGCTTGGCTGAGCGCGAGCCGCGCGAGGAGGTATCCGGGAATCGCGCTGTAGCCAGCGCTGAGTGAGCGCGATGACAAGTCCGTGCGCATGAACTGGGTCGGAGCGATCGCGTAGAACGCGACTACCACCAGATCGTCGGGCCTGGTCCACACGGTCGTGTGGGCGATACCGGCCGCCTGTGCACGCATTGCCTCGTGGAGCAGCCATCGATCGAGTTCGTCGCGCCCGCAGTCCAACTGCGCGAGCACGTGATGCTCGCGCAGCGGCTGGGACGTCCAATCGCTCACGCGCGGCGGTATAGGCGCGGACTGCGAGCGGCTCGTTCCAAACGAGGTGCCGGATCGCCCTGGTCAAGCGCAGCGACCAGCGCGTCGAACTGACCGGCCGGGATCAGTGTCTGGTCAGCCCGGCCCAGCACGCGATCGGCCTCACGCGTAGCCGCTGCCAAGACGAACGCCGAAACCGAGAGGTCTCGTGCCCGGGCTGCGAGCGAGATCCGCTCCTCGCTCGCTGGGTCGGCGCGCATCTCAATCCGTCTTGTCCGGGTAGCCATACCCCCACAGTACGGCACTTGTACGGTGTCTGCAAACTCACCCAGCCAACACGGCGTGATAGCGTGCTATCGTTTTGGTCGTGGCGCAGATATTGATCAGACGGCTCGATGACGACGTGAAGGCGGCTCTGCAGCGTCGCGCGCGTGAGCATGGTCATAGCACCGAGCAAGAGGCGCGTGAGATCTTGCGCAGTGCAGTGCAGAGCGGTGAGCATGCCCGCGCCAGACTGGGCTCGCGGATCGCAGCGCGCTTCACGGGCGTCGGACTTGAAGCAGAGCTTCCCGAGCTACGCGGGCAGCCGGCCCGTCCGGCCCGACTGGAGTAAGTGAGATCCCCGAGCTGCGCAGCAGGCGCCCCGAGCGGAGCGCGCTGTGATCTTGCTGGACACCAATGTGCTCTCGGCGTTGATGCAGCGCGAGCCAGACCAGACCGTAGTGGCGTGGCTGGACGAGCAGCCGTCGGAGTCGATCTGGATCACCTCCATCACCGTATTCGAGGTGCGAATGGGGTTGGAGCTGCTTGCGACGGGCCGTCGCCGCAGCCAGTTGGAGCAGAAGCTCGACAGGCTGCTGGTCGAGGATCTCGACGGTCGCGTTCAACTCTTTGACCGTGCGGCCGCCGACGCCGCCGGCACGATCGCAGCATCACGGCAGCGTGCCGGCCGTACCGTCGAGATCCGCGACGTTCAGATTGCGGGCATCGCGAGCGCCCGCAAGGCGACTCTCGCCACACGCAACGTGCGCCACTTCGAGGGTCTCGACATCCGCCTTGTCAGTCCCTGGCCGAAGTAGCTGGCGGAGACTTCGAGGCCAGGGTTTGCCTGGCGGAGGGAGCAGCTGCTCCTGCGTCGCAGGGTTCGAGCGGGTCCCGAATAATTACATTCTTCTACCTAGCCCGCAAGCTCTTACTGCGCGGCGCTGGGGAGGACGGTCCGTGATCGGCAATCTCGCCGATGAGCTTCGCGAGGCTGGACCGGAGGGAGAGCATCGGCCAATGCCCGGTCGGAAGATCGTGGAGCTCCCAGTCGGCATCGGCGAACATCGCGGCTCGCGGATCGCCCTTTGCGATGAGCTCGCGCAGGTGCTCTACGTCCATGCCGCCATCGGTACAGAAGATCGCCACGCGCCGATAATCAGGTGGCTTTTCGTGGGTCAGGCGCACCGGTGAGGTCATCGTTGCGTACGGCTGAGGTGTGCCGCGTTCGGCGATCATCTGCAGATCCTCCTCGCTAAGACCGCCCGTGCTTCCGAAGGCTCCGGTGAGGAGGCTCTCACGGTCGGGGACCGGCCATCTCCAACCGTCTCCGCTCTCGTCCACCACGCGCTGCTGCTGCTCGCGCTGCTCAGGCGGCATCGCGTCGATGATCGCCATCCCATCTGGAAGAGGAGAGGTGTCGAGGTACACGACGGCATTCAGGCGCTGCGCCAGGCGATCCGCGACAGCCGTGACGACGATCCCGGCGTAGCTGTGCCCGACGAGCACGACATCCTCCAGCGCCTCGTACTCCAAGAGGTTCACGACATCCGCAACGTGCGTCTCCAGGTCGATCCCGGCGTGCGCCAGATGCACACGCTCGCCAAGTCCCGTCAGCGTCACCGGGTAGACGTCGCGGCCCTCGCCCCGAAGATCGCCAGCGACCTCCGACCAGACCCAGCCGCCGAGGCACGCCCCGGGGACCAGCACCACCGGCCGGCGCGCCCGACTACTCATCCTCGCTCTTCGCTGCTGCCTCGCTCGGCCGCCGCCGTGCTCGGTCATCGCCCCCGAGCCACGTCAACAGCGCCGTGCGCGCGAACCGCCACTCTTCCCCGAACGCCCGCCCGGGTAGTTCGCCGGTAAGCGCGCTGGCGCGAATCGTGTCGACGGGCAGCCGCAACAGTTCCGCCGCCTCCTCGAGCGTCAGCACCTCCTCGGCGCCAGCACGATCCACGATCTCAAGGCGCCCTACGGCGAGCTGATCCGCGAGAAGATCGCTAACGACGTGCTGCTTACGACGACCAGTCGAATCCGCCAGCCGATCCAGCGCCGTCGCCTGCTCGCGCGGCAGCCTGACAAAGAGCGGGACACGATCTTCAGCCACAGCCACAGCATATCATTTGATATCAAACGATATTGCCGCGTCTGACGCCGCGCCGTGTCGATGCTGTCGTCGCCCAACATGGCATAGATGTGGCATAATGTTGGCATGGCAAGGATGAGGGTGAGCACGACCGTTGACGAGCAGCTCCTGGAGAGCGCCCGTCAGGCACTCGCGCCGTTGCCAGATGCCGCGGTCCTCGACCAGGCGCTCGCGGCGCTCTTGGACCGCCATCGTGCTACCGAGATCGATGCCGCCTACGCGGCCTACGACGAGCACCCGCTCGAGCAGGCCGATGAGTGGGGCGATCTGGCGTCGTTTCGCGAGGCGGCCGCGGCATCGTGAGCGGCGGTCCTCTTCCCGCGAGGGCGGAGGTGTGGTGGTGTGAGTTGCCGCAAATCGGGCGGCGGCCTGTCGTAGTGCTCTCCCGGGATGCGGCGATCCCTCGTCTGAGACGAGCACTGGTAGCGCCGTGCACGACCACGATTCGCGGCTTGGCCAGTGAGGTCGTTCTAGAGCCGGACGACGATCCAGTCCCCTGCCGATCCTCGATCAACCTCGACTCCGTCGAGAGCGTGTCCGTCGGGGTCCTCGTCGAGCGCCTCGGACGACTCAGCGACGACCGCATGCGAGAGGTGTGCGCAGCGCTCGACGTGGCCGTCGAAGGCAGGGCTGACGGGCGGTTTCAGCGACGCTGATGCCGAATAGGGTGGTGTATGTGGTAGGCCATTATGAGAGCTTCTTCAGCGCAAGCGCGGGCGCGTCCGCTGCCATCCTGGGGTTGCTCGTCGTCGCCGTATCGGTCGTCAACGCAGACGACGCGGACCCCACGACTCGGGAGTTGCGAACTGTGTTGGCCGGGAGCGCGTTTGTCGTCCTGGTAGATATCTTCTTCGTCTCGATCGTGGCGCTGACCGGGGGTACAGTCGTCTTCGGGCTATCGAGCATCGCAATGGCGACCGTCGGCCTGCTGGCCACGAGACGTCTGATTCCGAGGGCAAAGCGGGCTGGAAACTTCTCCTCCCACTCTCGAAACAGAGGGCTGAATATCGCCTTCGCGTCAATTTCGGTTGTGGGCTATTCAGCGCAGCTCGGCCTCGCCGTAGCGCTCCTGGCGAACACCCAGAGTGCCGCGCTGCAACGTGCTTTGGTCCTCGTCATCGTGGCTTTTTACGGCAGCGCCCTTGCCCGGGCATGGGAGGTCACCGGGATAACCCGACGGGGGCGCGACCAATGACACACCGTTCGCGCGCCGAGCAGTTTCGCCCTTGAACCTATCGGCGCGTATACGTAGGCGCCCGGCTGACACAGATAGCCAAGATCTAGTATTCATCGGGCTTTCAAGAGCTTGCTGACCATGGTGGGTGGCCGCGCTGGCAGCTGGCCTGACATGGGAAGCAGTGGCTTCGGTCGCGCTTTTGGAGATCCCTTAGCCAAGCAAAGGAAGGACGGCATCTAGGTGAGCGGATTCAAGGATGGCATCAAGGCGGGCGGCTTTGGATATGGGCGATTCCTGCGCCCACGTCTACTGCTGGCATGCAGCGCGGCGGCGCTAGCGCTCTGCGCGACTCCGGCAGTTGCGTCGGCGGCTACTCCCGCGGCTATCGCGGGATTTCCCAATCTCACAGGCAGCTGGCAGACGATCTATCACTGCGAGGTGGGCTGGTGTGCGGGGGACGATTTCTACGCCACGGCGGTTCTCACCCAGGCGAAGGGCTCCGACACCATCACCGGCAGCAATGAAACCGAAGCCATCGCCGGCACGCTCAACGGACACACGCTCGACTGGACGAGCAGCGTCGGCGACTACGTAGCCGACGCTACGGTCAAGGTCGGCTTCTTCGGCCTGAAATGGTCGGGCTCCCTCGAAGACAGCAACGGAACCAGTGGGACTTTCACCGCATCGCGCGAGACAGGCCCGATCTGCACGCTGTTGGAACTGTTCCATACGAAAGTGCAGTGCCTGACGCTCTGACTGCGGACTGAGCAGTGGGCGGCGCTCGCGGTCGTGAAGGAGCGCCGCCCACGTAGGGGCTTCTCGCGACGTCCGGGCGACCGGCATTGTTGTACGCGGGACCGTCCGACAGCGCTTGGCGCTCAGGCGGACGACAGCAGCTCGACGCGGTTGCCCCAAGGGTCCTTCGAGTAGAACCTGCGAACGCCCGCAAGCCGATGATCCCAGATCACCTGCTCACCGGCATCGAGCAACCGCTCGGCGAGCGCGTCGAGCTCACCTTCCGCAACGCGAACCCGGGGGCGCCGCTACCTGTGCATGATCTATGCCGACAACCCTCATAGCTCAACGCTAACCCACCCGGCGAGAACGCGATCGCCGGCGACTATCGGGGAATCGCCCTCGAGGTGAGGCGGCGTCGCGGCGGCCCACGCTTGGCGCAGGCCGCCGGCGACGCGCCCGTCCCCTACCCCTCGGCCAGCGCGTGCGCGAACGCGAACCCGTCGACCGTGCCGAGGCCGCTGGCCATGTCGTAGCCCGGTTTGGCTTCGTAGCCTTTGATCGTGAGCACGGGGACGCCTTCTTCGTTCAGTTCGACGAACGAGTTGTTGCCGGAGGTGACGTCGACGATGCCGTTGCCGCTGCCTTCGCCTTCCTTCTCCATTTGGTACATGCGCGGGTTGATCGGCCCGAGCGGGTGACCGGCGATCTGGTCGGCGATCGCGACCACGCCGGAGAACACCGGCGTCGCGACGCTGGTGCCGCCCCACACGCTGAACGTGCCCGGTTCGGGTTCTCCGGGAACCGTCGCCGGGTAGGAGCTGTAGATGATGATGCCGCCGTTTACCGCGGCGGTCATGCTGATGTCGGGCACCGCGCGGCGCAGTCCGGATTCCGTGTTGACGAGCCACTGGTAGCTGGGGCGCAGGAACACCCTTGACTTGCCGCCGGCGCCGGCGACGATGAAGGGGCCGAGGAATTCGTCCCAGACGGTGTCGGGCGAGGTGCGCTGACCTTCTTCGTTGAGGTGCAGCTGCGTGCCGCCGATGCCGGTGACGAGCGGGTCCGATGCGGGCCAGGCGACGGTCGCGTACGGGAAGTATTCGCCGGCGAGGTTCACGTTCGCGACGCCTTCGTCACCAGCTGCGTCGAGCATCGTGACACCGTTGGCCGCGGCGTTTTCGTTGGCGGAGCGCAGCGCCAGGATCGACGCACGGCTCGGGAACGACTCCTCGGTGGCGCTGAAGCTCTGCGAGATCACCTGCCCGAGTTTGTGTTCGATCACGTAGTTCTCAGCCTGCACGATCTGCGGGAAGCCCTGGACGCCCTCGGTCTCTTCTTCGGGAGTCTCCACGAGCAGGATGCTCGCCCGGGGCGCCATCGCGTGTGCCCACTCGACGTCGATCGTGGTCTCCCCCGCCCAGCCGGTCATTTCCGGGTTGCCGGGTTCGAACGGCTTGACCGCCCCGGCGGGCTGGATCACGTGGAGCGACGGCGGCGGCGCGAGGTGAAAGGCCAGGTCGAACCTCCTGAGATCCCTTTCGATCGTCGGCGACCCGAATGAGTCGACGATCACGATCGTCTCGCCCTGCCCTTCGTCGCCCTGCGCGTAGAGCGCCTTCATGTTGTAAGCGGTCTCCACCTGGCTGGGCGTGTAGCAGGCGATTTCGAATTCGGCCTCGCATTCGGCGGTCGTGGGCGCGGTCGTGCGTTTCAGCAGCACCCTCGGCGCGTCGCGGTTGGCGCGATATGCGCTCGCGACGCTCACGCCCAGCGCGAGCATCGCCGTGATGAGCATCGCCGTGACAGCTGCCGTGCGACCTAGCCTCATGAGTGCCTCCTTGACGTTGCGGGCCAGACAGCAAGATACATGTCTGTGCGAGATCCGGCAGCGTAACTCGAGCGAGCGCGCGCGAGTGCCGCGCGAGGGCGGCGCGAGCGGCTACTGTGAGAGAGCAATGAGAGCGAGCGGGTGGCATCTGCTTCCTCTGGCCGGATCGAGCGGGTCCTCGGCGTTGCCATGATCGCGTCGCGCATCGGGCTCGTGCTTGCCAACCGCGGCGGTCACCTCCCGGCGCTGCCGCGCGACACGCTCACGATCGCGCTGCTGATCGTGGCGATGCTCGCGGGCTGCGGGCTGATCGTCTTCTACCTGCGACGGAGGTCCCGGCGCGCCACGCCGGTGGGCGACCAGTGGCAGGCGCTGGCGGTAATGGGCGAGCTGTGCCCGCACGGCTGGCAGGCTCAGATCACGCTCTACGGATGGGGTGCGCCGGTGCCAGAAGACGCGCCGCCGTCGCGTGTGCCGCTCGTCGAGCTCGAGTGGAAGCAGTTCGCGGAGGAGTCGGGGCAGATCGCGGTGGCGCGGCGGGTGTGGGCGCCGACGATCGGCGAGGCGCTGCAGAGCATGGTCGAGGATCGCCGCACCGACATCGCGCTCGAGCAGATCGAGCAGGCGGCAGCCGAGGACGGAGACACGTGGTGGAGCGAGTGAAGCGCTCCGCCACACACGTCTGAGCGGAATCGGGGCGCGCGCGTCGGCGCCGCACCGTACGCCGATGACGTGTCCTCGTGCAGGTTTCAAGTCCCGCCCGGCTGCGCGCCGATAGGGGGGCCATAGCCGCACCGTACAGCCTCGCGAGGCCCCGGTAAGGAGCCACGCTCGGACGCGAGCGAAGCGCTGTAGCAGGCGGCTGGCAGGAGATTCCAGTACCCCACCAGTTCCCTCGAAACCGGAGCACGATCATGGAAATAGCCGCCAAGCAGGCAGTCAGGCCGTCGCCAGCCGAGGTGCTGTCGACGTGGCAGGAATACCGCAGCGCCGGCGAGCTTGCGGTGCGCGACCGGCTGATCTTCATGTTCATGCCGATGGTCCGTCACATCGTCTACCGCAAGGTCCGCGCCGTGCCCGCGCACTGCGACGTCGAGGACTTTCTCTCGTGCGGCCTCGAGGCGTTGATCCGGTCGATCGAGCGTTATGACCCCGACAAGGGCGCGACGCTGGAGCAGTACGCGTGGACGCGAATCCAGGGAGCGGTGCTCGATGAGCTGCGCCGCCAGGATTGGGCGCCGCGCTCGCTGCGCCGCGACGAGCGCGCGATCAACGATGCTCGCGAAAGCTTCATCTCGAGCCACGAGCGCCACCCCAGCCGCGAGGAGCTCGCGGCGGCGCTCGGCATCAGCCCGCGCGAGCTGACCGACCGGCTGGATCAGGTGGAGCTGGCGGACGTCGGCTCGCTGAACCGCACGATCGGCTCCGAGGAGAGCGCGCCGAGCGAGCAGATCGACACGCTGGAGAGCGGCGACCGCGACTGCGATCCGGTCGCGCGCGCCGAGCTCGGCGAAGCGAAGGCGCGCTTTCGCAAGGCGTTCGCGCAGCTCTCCAAGCAGGAGCGCGAAGTCGCGGTGATGCTGTACGTCGAGGAGCGCACGCTGCGCGAGGTCGGCGAGCGGCTCGGGGTCTCCGAGAGCCGCATCTCGCAGATTCACACGCAGCTGCGCCGGCACCTTTACGAACAGCTGTCGGGCGAGCTCGTGCTGTTCAACGAGCTGAGCTGAGCAGCGACCGCTCCGACGCGGAATCCGTGGCGGACCGCACGCCGATGCGGTCGCGCAGCACGACCGTGGCCTGACCGGCGGGGCTGAGCGTGATGCTGCGCCTGCGCGTGCGCTCGGCGGCCGGGTGCACGGCGGCGACCTCGCAGCGGCTGAGCACCGTCGTCAGCACCACCTTCATCTCCGCGAGCGCGAAGCTCGCGCCCAGGCAGCGCGTGCGTCCTCCGCCAAACGGGATCCACGTGTACTTGCCGCCCGCGCGTCCGCGCGCCTCGCCGTTCTCGCCCTCGCCAGCGAGGAACCGCTCCGGGCGAAACGCCAGCGGCTGCGGGTAGATCTCGGGATCGCGGTGCACGAGGTAGGCGCTGACGACGAGCGCGACGCCCGGCGGATACTCGACGCCGCCGATCTCGATCGCGCGCTTGACGACGCGTGGCTCGGCTTCCGCCAGCACGGGGCGCAGACGCAGGATCTCCTGGATGCTCGCGTGCAGGTACGCGTCGCTGTCACCGGCGTCGAGCTCCTCGGTCAAGCGGCGCGCCGCCGCCGGCTCGCGCGCCAGTCGCTCGAACGCCCACGCCAGCTGCGAGGCGGTCGTCTCGTGGCCGGCGACGAGCGCCGTCACGAGCTCGTCGCGCAGCTCCTGTGCGCTCATCGGCGAGCCGTCCGCGTGGCGTGCTCCGAGCAGCATGTCGAGCACGTCGTCGCCTTCGCACTGCTCTTGCCGGCGCTGCTCGATCAAGCCATAGATCTGCCGGTCGACGGATGCGCGCAGCTCGGGGAAGCGCGCCCAGCGTCCTCGTCCTGAGAGGATTCGCTGCGCGAACGGGAGCAGCGAAAGCGGGCTTTCGCTGAAAGCGAGCAGCTCGGTGAGGGTCAAGCGAAGCTCGTCCAGCTGCGCGCCCTGGCGCAGCCCGAAGACAGCGCGCAGGATGATCTCGAGCGTGAGGCGCTGCAGCCGCGGATGCAGCTGGATCGCCTGCTCGCGCGGCCAGCTCGCGAGCTCGCGCTCGGCGAGCTCGCCCATCACCCCCGTGAGCCGCTGCATGAGCTCGCCGTGGAACGCGGGCAGCATCAGCCTGCGCTGCTCCAGATGCGCGTCCTCGTCGAGCAGGATCACCGAGTTCGGTCCGACGAGCGATTCGATCACGCGCACACCCTCGCCCGGGTGCAGGTCCTCGGGCGAGGCCATGAACACCTGCTCGATCTCGGACGGGTCCGACAGCACGACGAACGGCGGCTGGCCGAGCACGCGCAGCGTGAAGCGGCGTCCGTAGCGCGCGCGGCAGCGCTCGAGCGTGGCGGTCGGACGTCTCCAGGCTAGGATCGTCTGCCAGCTCGCCGGTAGGCGCGGTCCGGGCGGTAGCTCTGCGGTGTGCCGGCTCATGGGGCCTCCTCATCGACATCGACTAAGATCCACCTATGAGTATATCTACTAATCAGTATATGTCAAGCTGATGCCGCGGGGACAGTTCGACCGCAGCGAGCGCAAGGCCGCTACACGCGCGCGCCTGTTGGACGCCGCCGCCCGCGTGTATGCGCGTCAGGGCTTCGCGGGTGCGACGCTCGATGAGGTCGCGGCGGAGGCGGGCTTTACGAAGGGCGCCGTGTACGGGCACTTCGGCAGCAAGGAGAACCTGCTGATGGCGCTGCTGCAGGAGCACCTGGCGGGGCAGATCGCCGAGCAGCTGGAGCTGTTCGAACGCGAGCGCTCCGACGGCGCGCGACCGACGTGGGAGCGCCCGCTGGCGGGCAGCGACAGCTGGATGCGCCGCCTCGACGAGGACCCGGACCCGTTTCGCCTGTTCGTTGAGCTGTGGAGCTACGCGCAGCGTGACGAGCAGCTGCGCGCACGTCTGGCGATCGGCCTGCGGGCTCTGCGCGCCACGTTCGTGCGCTTCGGCGAGGACAGCGCCGCCGACGCCGGCGTGCAGACGCCGGACGCGGCGCACGAGCAGTTCGCAAGCACGCTCGTCGGGCTGATCCTCGGTCTGGGGATGCTGAAGCTGGCCGACCCCGACGCCGTCCCCGAGCGGTTGCTGGGCGTCGCCGCCTCGATCTTCATCCGCGCGCTGGAAACGAGCCCACAGGCGCGCGAGCTGCTGGCGGACGCGGCGACGCGGCCGGCGCCCCAGCCGCCGCGCTGATTGCACCCACGAGCCGCCACTGCGCAATCATCCGCAGGTGCTCCTGCTCGCTGTCAAGCTGTTGCTAGCGCCCAGCTTCGTGGTCGGCGCCTCGCTCGCCGCCCGCCGCTTCGGGCCGCGTATCGGCGGCCTGATCGGCGGCCTGCCGGTCGTGGCGGGGCCGATCCTGCTCGTGTACGCGCTCGCGCACGGACGGGCGTTCGCGGCGGGCGCGGCCGCCGGCACGCTGCTCGGACTCGTGTCGCTGATCGCGTTCGTGGTCGTCTACGGTCGCCTCGCCGGGCGCCTGTTCTGGGGCGCGAGCATGCTGGCGGGCTGGCTCGCGTTCGCGCTTGCGACGGTGGCGTTCAGCGCGCTGTCGCTGCCGCTCGGGGTGGCGCTTGGCCTCGTTGCCCTGGCGCTGCTCGTCGGCCTCGCCTCCCTCCCCCGCCCTGGTCCCGACGTGCTCGTGCACGACGCCCCGCCGGCGTGGGACCTGCCGGTGCGCGGCGCGTGCGCGCTCGCGCTGGTGGTGGCGCTGACCACCATCTCGGGCTGGCTGGGTCCACAGCTGAGCGGCCTGCTGGCGCCGTTTCCGATCATCACGACGGTGCTGGCGACGTTCACGCACGCCCAGCGCGGAACCGACGAGCTGCTGCGGCTGCTGCGCGGGCTCGTCGGCGGCTTCGGCGCGTTCGCGCTCTTCTGCTTCACGCTGGCGGTGTCGCTGCGCCACCTCGACACGGCGGCGGCGTTCACGCTGGCGACCGTCTTGGCGCTCGCGACGCAGGCCGGCGTGATCGCGCTCGTGCCCGCCGCGCGCAGCGTGGACGCCGTGGCAGAGTACTAGCGCACGCCGGACGGCGGCGAATGGCTGGACACGGTCGCGGCGGCGGGCTGATGGCGGACGCGCTCGCGCACGTCGGCGTAGCGCAGCGCCTCGTAGGAGATCAGCGCGACGAGCAGCGCCGCGAGCACAGCGAGCGTCGCGAGCGCGGGCAGCGTCGTGCCGGCGGGGATCAGCGCGAGCAGCACGAGCGCACACACCAGGCGCCGCGTGCTGAGCGAGCCCATGTTGCGCAACCGGAACGCGACATGTGACAGCAGGTACAGGGCCGCGCCGCCGAGCAGCGCGGCAGCGGGGACGAGCTTCAGCGGATCGTCGACGGCGAGCAGCGTGCGCTTGATGCCGACGGCGAGCAGTGCGATGCCGGCGACCATCCCCAGGTGCAGATAGGAGTAGGAGTCCCGCGCCATGCTGTTGCGCTCGCGGCCCGCGGCGGCGCGCTCGAGGCGCCGGCCGGCGACGATCGCGACGACGTCGAAGTACGCCCACCACATCGCGGCCGCGATGATCACCGCGAGCACCGCGGCGAGCACCACGCCGGCGCCGATCGTGGGGCGCTCGCCGATGCCGATCGCGACGATCGACTCGCCGAGCGCGATGATCACGATCGCGCCGTGGCGCTCGGCGAAGTGACCGGGCACGAGCTTCCAGCCGTCGATGCCGAACAGGAACGGCCCGCCGAAGTCGAGCAGCAGCGCGAGGCCCCACAGCGAGAGCTGCAGGGCGCCGTCGGTGAAGGCGGCGGCGAGCAGCAGGCCGACGCCGAGGGCGGTGCTGCCGGAGAGCCCGATCACGGATCGACGCAACCCCTCATCCCCGCGGCTGGCGATCATGAACAGCGCGATGTGGGCGGCGCGCACGGCGGCGTACGCGCACGCGAACAGCAGCGCCTCCGGGCCGAACGCGCCGGGCACGCACAGGGCGGCGACGAGGAACGCCGCCATCGCCGCGAACATCGCGATGCGCACCGCGCCCTCCTCCGGGTCGACGACGCTCGTCAGCCACGCGTAGCCGCCCCACGACCACCACAGCATGCCGAGCGCGAAGAGGCCCTTGAGCATGCCCTCCCACGTGGGCGTGCGCGCGATCAGCGTCGTGCACTGCGTCAGCGCGAGCACGAATACGAGGTCGAAGAACAGCTCGAGCGGCGTCACCCGCTCGCCGTCGCGCATCACCGCGCTGACGCGCGGCACACGGGGCGGGTGCGGTGAGCTCACCGGCTCATCTTCGCACCCGCCCGTGCCTGGATGCGGCTACTAGTGCAGCGACATGTTCGGCTCGCCGGCCGAGTTCAGGCCGGAGCCCGAGGTGGTGCACGTCCCGCCTTTGGGCGTGCCGGCGTTGTATGCCTGGGTCAGGCAGTTGCGCAGTCCGAGCTGTGCCCAGTAGTTGGGGTGGATGTCTTCCTGGAGTTCGTAGGGCCCGATCAGCGTTTCGATCGTGCGGATCTGGTTGAACCACTCGCTCTTGTTGACCGCTTCGGTCGCTTTCCAGCTGGACAGGCCCTCTTCCTCGAGCAGCCCGACGCCTTTGTCGCACAGGCGATGGCTGTTGAACGCGGAGGACAGTTCCATCGTCTTCACGTTCGAGAGGCCCACGCCGGTCGCGGCACCGAGGACCGTGTTGTCGATCGTCGGCAGCATCGTCGCGTTGGCGTAGTTGGCGTCCTTGTTCCAGAAGCCGCAGCCGCCCGTGAACTGCCTGCTGTAGCCGCTCTGCGTGTAGCGGAATTCCGACCCGTTGGGGATCGGCGAGGGGTAGTTCTGCACGAGGATCGTGTACTGCGAGCTGGAGTAGCCCGCGTTGGTCATCGCCGTGGCCACGTTTTTGATCGCGGTTTCGATTTCACCCTTGATTTTGTTGACGTTGCCGGAGGTGAAGTTGTTCGTGACCGAGCTTTCTTCGCTGCAGTAGAAGTCCCAGAAGATCGTCGACTCGAGGAAGTCCTCGACGCACGTCTGCACGATTCCGGCGAAGTTGAAGTTGTTGCCGCCGATCGACAGCGCCACGAGCTTGACGTTGTGGCTGGCCGCGAAGTGCTGGAGCATCAGCGCCTGGCCTTCGTTTCCACCGGAGTTGTAGAAGTCGATGCCGGGCTTGAACAGGCCTTCCTCGGTGAAGCTGGTGGTCTTGGCGCCCGAGCAGGCGAGGTTCTCGCCGTTGACGCCGGCGCCGATGTACACCTCGGCCGACTTGGAGCGGTGGCAGCCCTTGATCAGTTCGGCTGTGTCCGTGGCGTTGTCGTAATAGGCCGTCGAGCCGAGCGCGTCGGTTTTGGATGAGCTTTCGTCGGTGTTGCCGGCCCAGCGTCCGGCCTCCCCGGAGATGAACGAGTCACCGAGGCTGACGACTGTGGGCGTGCCCGAGCCGGGGCCTTCGGCGCGCGCGGTGGCGACGAGCGCGGTGAGGCCATAGGCGAGCGATGCTGCGATCAGCGCAGCGCAAATGAGCGCGAGGCGATGCCTCCCGCGATCTACGATCGAGTAGTCCATGATTCCCCTCTGTCCGGTGTGCGCCGCTCCCTCGGCGGCGCTATCGCGTCGACCCTAACCCCTGGCCATGCGGCCAGTCAACCGGATTTCGACAATTCGGGGCGGCCGTCTCCGACTACTGTGGCGGGCGCCTCACCCCACAGCTGCTCGAGCCGGTAGAAATCGCGCGTCTCGGGCGTGAAGATGTGCACGACGACATCGAGGTAGTCCATCAGGATCCAGCCGGCCTGAGCGGATCCCTCGACGCGCCGCGGCAGCGTGTCGTGATCATGCTTGAGCCCCTCGAGGATGCCATCGTGGATTGCCTTGGACTGGCGTCCGGTGTTGCCGGAGCAGACGAGGAACCAGTCGGTGTAACCGAGCACGCCGCGCAGGTCGAGCTCGACGACGTCGATCGCCTTCTTGTCCTCGGCGTAGCCGACGATCGCGCCGAGCAGCGCCGCGCCCAGCAACGGTTCTCCGGCGCCGCTCATCGGCTTGCCACCGCACTCTCGTAAAGATCGTGCTCGGCGATGTAGCCCGCGACGGCCGGGCCGACGAGATCGTCGATTGACTCTCCTGCGGCGACGCGTTGGCGGGCCAGTGAAGAGGATGCTTCGATCACGGGCATCTCCAGGAAGCGCGCTGCGCCGGGTGTCTCGCGGCCGCCGGATGCCGGCTCGGCGCCTGCGCCGCTGATGCCGCCAAGCACGTCGAGCACGTGCTGGCGCGCGGCGCCGGCGCGCGCGGCGACTGCCAGCTGCGCGAGCTCCAGCAGCTGCGCCGGTTCACGCCAGGAGCTGAGCGTGGCGGCGGTGTCGGCGCCAACGATCAACGTCAGCTGCGCGTCTGGATGGCTTGCGTGGATGGATCTCAAGGTATCCACGGTATAGGACAGTCCGCCGCGCTCGATCTCGACGGGACAAACGGCCAGCCCGGGCTCGTGCGCGACCGCCAGCTCACACATGCGCAGCCGGTGCTCGGGGCCCGGGTCCCAGCTGCCAGCCTCGGCGTCGGACTTGTAGGGCGCGGTATGCGCGGGCACCAGCAGCACCTGGTCGAGCGCGAGCTCCTCGAGGGCGTGGCGCGCGACCGCGAGATGCCCGAGATGCGGAGGGTTGAAGGTGCCGCCGAGGATCCCGAGCGAGCGCTGGGCGCTCGGCGCTCGGTCGGCCGACGTGGCCGACCGCTCATGCGCGGACGTGTCCGTCGCCTTCGACGAGGTACTTGAACGTGCACAGCTCGCGCAGGCCGATCGGCCCGCGTGCGTGCAGCTTCTGCGTCGAGTTGCCGATCTCGGCGCCCATGCCGAACTCGCCTCCGTCGGTGAAGCGGGTCGAGGCGTTGACGTATACACAGGCGGCGTCCACGCCCAGCTGAAACGCGCGCGCGGCGGCGGTGTCCCGCGTCGCGATCGCCTCGGAGTGCCCGCTGCCGTAGCGTGAGATGTGCTCGATCGCGTCCTCGAGCGAGTCGACGACGCCGACGGCGATGATCGGCGCGAGGTACTCGCTGGCCCAGTCCTCCTCGGTTGCGTCCTCGAGGATTAGATCTGGGATGGCGCTGCTCGAGGCGATCGCGTCGTGGGTGCGTGCGTCAGCGCGCACCTGGACTCCGGCGCAGGCGAGCGCGGCGAGCACGCGAGGAAGGAACTCGGCGGCGGCGCGCTCGTGCACGAGCAGCGTCTCGGCGGCGTTGCACACGCCGGGTCGCTGGGTCTTGGCGTTGAGCACGATCGCTAGCGCCTGATCGAGGTCGGCGCTGGCGTCGACGTACACGTGGCAGTTGCCGGAGGCCGCGTAGATGACCGGCACGGTGGCGACGGCCTGCAGCGCGTGCTTGAGCCCCTCGCCGCCGCGCGGGATGATCAGGTCGACGGCGTCCGTCTGCGTGGCGAGCTCGGCGAGCTCAGCGCGTCCGCCGCCGGCGACGAGGCTCACGCAGCCGTCTGGCAGCCCGGCGGCGCCGGCCGCCTCGGCGGCGATCTGCGCGAGCGCCGCGTTGGAGTGGATCGCCGAGGAGGACCCGCGCAGGACGATCGCGTTACCCGACTTCAGGCATAGCGCGGCGGCGTCGATCGTGACGTTGGGGCGCGCCTCGTAGACGACGGCGACGACTCCGAGCGGCACGCGCACCTTGCGCATGTCGAGGCCGTTGGGCAGGCGGTGGCCGTCGATCACCTCTCCGACGGGATCGCCGAGCGCCGCGATCTGTCGCACCGCGTGCGCCATCGCGCCCACACGCGCCTCGTCCAGGCGCAGGCGGTCGAGCAGCGCGTCGCCGATGTCGGCTTCGCGCGCGAGCTGCATGTCGCGCTCGTTGGCGGCGAGGATCTCCGGCAGGCGGGTCTCGAGCGCGGTGGCGATCGCCTCGAGCGCCGCGTCCTTGATCGCGGTGTCGGTACGCGCGAGCGCCCGCGACGCGCGCTTGGCCGCGCGGCAGGTGTCCGCGACGGATGAGAC